>Ga0181534_10002458_pt1 | contig 11437 bp, 8 predicted proteins | sample PEATcosm2014_Bin_37_FD_119758 | JGI IMG/M metagenome (GOLD analysis project Ga0181534, IMG submission 119758) | Peatland microbial communities from MTU Mesocosm Facility, Houghton, MI, USA - PEATcosm2014_Bin17_10_metaG | ecosystem: Environmental > Terrestrial > Soil > Wetlands > Peat | place...
GGCTTGGATTGGCCAGCACTAGCCAGCTAGTCACCCTCATGGGCGGCGACATCGGTGCCACCAGCGATGCTGGAGTCGGCAGCACGTTCTGGTTCACCGTGCCCGCTCGAGCGGCCACTGGCGAGATTACTTCCCTTCGGAGATGGCTCGACGTAGACCTAGTTGAGCGCTCGGCACTTGTCGTAGATACCACCGCATCGCAACGTCACACCCTGGCTGAGTATCTGAGGGATTGCGGTATGACCGTGCAAACCGCTGATTCTGGGGAGGCGGCCCTGAAGGTACTCAATGACGCCGCCGGCGGCGATACTCCTTTCGATGTGGTGCTGGTCAACCGGGCCATGCCTGGGACCGACGGGATGGACTTGGCCACGAAGGTCCTGGGCGATCCGGGCCTGACCACGCGCCTCATCCTGTTGACCGACTTCGGCATGCAACGTGAGGCGACAGGGCTGGCCGAGTCTGGCGTCGCCGCCGTGCTCACCAAGCCGATTCGGCAGAGACAGGTCGGCGCTTCGGTGCGGTCGGCGCTGGGCTTGATCGACAAGGATGGGCACATAGCGGCACCCACGGTGCCACCCACGACCGTGCGGATGGCGGCAACCGCGGGTCGGATCTTGGTGGCGGAGGACAATCTCATCAACCAGAAAGTGGTGGTGGCAATACTTTCGGGGGCCGGCTATACGGTCGAAACAGTGCTCAACGGGGCAGCCGCCGTGGACGCAACGGCGAAGGCGACATACGACGCAATCCTGATGGACTGCCACATGCCGGAGATGGACGGGTATGAGGCGACCGTCGCCATCCGAGCCCAGGAGGGAGTTCGCAGGCACACACCCATCATCGCCGTGACCGCCGGAGCACGCGAGGAGGACCGGGAGCGCTGCCTGGCCTGCGGCATGGATGACTACATGGCCAAGCCGGTTAGGAGGGACGGGCTATTGGCAGTGGTGGACCGCTTCGTGAAGGGGGCGGCCTGACCAGGGGAACCCTGACGCTTCGGGAACCAGATCCGCAGGGCCGATCTGGCAGGGAAGCGCTTTTCCTTCAATTTATGGTGGGCGCTATCGGACTCGAACCGATGACCTGCTGGTTGTAAGGCGGATTGGGCTAGAAGCGTCAAGTGGCATATCGTCGCATACCGTATCTCTTACACCAGCTCAAGGGGCGGATGTTGTGTACGCCGGAAGTTTCCCTGCGACAAGATAAGACGCCAAGATGCACAATTGTTGGGGCGCTTGTTGGGATTGCCGCCGGACTTAGTTGTAGGTGAAGAGAGTCGCACTGCTGGCGGCACTGGTGCCTCCACCCGTGATGACGTAGAGGTTGAAAGTCCCCGCCTTAGCCCCACCGCCCGTTGTGACCGTGATAAACGTGTCTCCATTTTGTACCAGGTTCGTGGTGGGAATGGCCCCAACGGTGCCGTTGCCTTGACCGATCACGACTCTCGGAGTCACGCCGTTAACGCTTGGGAAATCGCCACTGATCGTAATGACCGTTCCCCCACTGGTCGGACCGCTGTTTGGGGTGATCGAGTGGACGACGGGGGTGTTCCCGCTAAGCCCGACGTAGGTAAAGTCCGACCCTCCGCTTGCGGCACTTGTGCCACCAGACGTAGTGACGTAAAGACTGAAAGTCCCTGGCGTGGCCCCGCCAGTCTTCGTGCCCGTGGTAGCGGTGATCTCGGTGGACGAGACCACAACCACTTTGTTGGCGGGGATGGCCCCGGTGGTCCCGTTACCCTGGCCGATGGCGACCGTCGCCGGGCTCGTGAACCCGGTTCCGGTGATCGTGATGGCCGTGCCCCCGCCGTATCCCCCGCTGTTCGGACTTACCTTGGTGACGGTGGGGGCAGCCCCAACCGGGGAATAGGTGAAGTTGGTGCCGCTGTTTCCGGTGCTGGTCCCCCCAGATGTGGTGACGAACAGGGAGAATGTCCCTGCAACGGCCCCGCCACCCGTGGTGGCGGTGATCTCGGTGGATGAGACCACGTTCACACTCGTAGCGGCGATGGCCCCGGTGGTGCCCTTGCCTTGGCCGATCACGACCGTCGCACCGGCGACAAAGTTGGTGCCCGTGATGGTGACGGAGGTGCCACCGGTCGTGGGGCCAGTGTTCGGACTGACACTGGTGACGGTCGGTGCCGTGCCGGTCGCACTCGACGCCGTGGCATTTCCGATGATCAGGACTGTTCCGAGCATGAAAATACCTGCAAGGACGCGTACGAGGCTGCGCATCAGAGTGAGCATGTCTTCCTCATTTCACGATTACAACCTATCCAACCTGCGCTTTGGCTCTTTTCAAAATGGCAGAGAGACCTCAGAAGGCGGTGAGGCCGGCTACAGGGCAATGCTGCCATAAATCTTGGGGCGAGGCCCTCCAACTTCCGGTTCACAGCAAGGCCCCTCATGTGGACCTCCTGCAAACTCGAATGGCAGGCTGAGCAGTTGTTCCGTTCGTGAGGCACTCCGATGGGCTTACGTTCACGAGCGAATCACTTCTCTCGTGCTCTGATTGATATCCAAACCTTGCCTCGGCCGAACACAGCAGCCTCATTTCGACCGGAGCGCATCATCCGACAGGCTAAGCCTGCTCCGTCCCACGCCTCAGTCCGATTCAGACCAGACGATATACGAGGGCCACCGAATTCACAACACTCGAGTGGCAACCAGAAAGGTTGGGCCGATCTGGGTCGTCATGCCGGTATTGGCTTCAAGTGTCATATTTGGCGTGCCTGCGTTCGAAATGCCATAGATGTACAAGGGTTGGCCAGTCGCGTTCGCAACGACGTAGGCGGTGGCGGTCACGAATGTGGGAGTCGTCTGGATGTTGCCCTTTGCAGAAGCAAGGATTGTCGACGCCGAGGCACCGAAACCTACCGCGCAAATGGCGGTAGCGGACGACAGCACGTGAGCGAACATGTCAACGCGGTACGTGTTTCCATCGTAGGGGAGCGTAATGGTCGGCGTGCTACTCAGCTGCGTCCACGTGGTGGAGTTCAAAGCAGTGGCCGTTTGAGCCGACACAATGTCGGCAAAGGCGTACCTCTGACCAATCAGGGGAGGTCCAGCGGACCCCTGCGTGATACCAAAGTTCTCGTTTGAACCGGGATTGGGCGCATTGATAACCGCAAGCGGTGTCGATGGGGTATCAGAGGACGCCAATGCTTGCCCGACGACATTGCCATCCGGATAGAGGCCAGCCACTGCCACAAAACCTGAGGTATTACAAACAATTGCGGCGTCCGCGGTACCGATCCCTGCTGCAGCATTGGAGACCCACATGATGGGTGATCCATTCTTGTCGGCGACTTCAAATATGTTGTAAATCACTATGAGGCTGACTGGGGAACCGGAAAGGTAGTTCGCAGTCGGGGTGAATGAATTAACCGGGATGCTCGTCGACCCGGCGGGAATCGTTGAGCTACCTGAGATGGTGACGTTCTGCGTGTTGCTCATATAGGTAATTTGCAGCGTCGTCCCAGCCAAAATCGGAAAAGGTGTGGCGGTAACTGCCAACGACGTGTAGGCAGTTCCCGACGAAAGACCGCTAGTGAGAGTTCCTGCCTGCTCACCTTGTGGCTGAACGTAGACGCCAGGAGACGCCGTTGCAGCTCCGGACTGCTGAAACGCAGGAGCGAAGTTCAAGAAACCTTCGTCGACGTTCGTCACACCGTCCGGTGAGGCGGCGATTGAACCGTCACTGTTCAACTGGAGGCGAGGATAGGAGTCGCCTGGCTCTTCAATATTGAGAACAATTTGGACCACAACCGCATCACCCCTCGTAAACTCTCTTCTTCCTCCAATCTGCTCTTCGACATTCAGCAAGTCAAGGTGTGCGCGAACGGAATTCAGAGTTTTTGATGCAGTGGGTGTCACATCGACGGCAGCATGAAAACTCGAAGTTATTAAGACGACACCCAAAGGGATCGAACACCTCGAACCGGTCGGGGCCAAAGGAATTTGCACGTATTGAACCGCCCAAATGATTGCAGCGCCTTCGAGACCGAATCAGCACATCGGGGGCGGGTGGCTTCCGGAAGGCTCATGGGGAAACCACAATAACGTCGCTAGATGCGTTACTACCGAAATCGTGAACCCCGGTCACGTGAAATCCAGAGCTCACGATGCCGCGAATATGAGCGCTCGATGCCTGGCACCGGTGCCAGGCAGGGATTGAATCGACCGGACCGACAGGGCCCAGAGATTTCGGCGCACTCCTGTCCAAGCAGAGCGAGGTCTGACTCCCGGGAGGCGAAGTACCCGAGTCCAGCACCAGAGAAGCCGTCGCTTCGCACGATGACGGGCTCTGAGTGGGAGGCGAAAGAATCGACAGTCACCATCCGCATCCAGGCCACGAAACTTTTTTCACCGGCAAGGGTGACCTCTTGCGACCGTGTTCACGATTCGAGTTTTGGGTCCAACCGTCACCCCGAACGTCACCCTCGCCCATATACCCTGGTCAACCGAATGACAAGACTCGCCGAGGTGCACACATCCGACGGAATTACGCGTCAGGGCACCAAGTTGGTGCAGGGGTGTGGACATGGATGATCCCCTCCGGCGGAGCCGATCTGCGTAGTCACCCAGGCGCCCGTGGCGGGCTCGATGCCCGCCTGGGCGCCTCTCTCGATCCCGGGATCGATGTGAGTCCCGGATCCCACCGTGAGGAGCCGCAGGTACGGACGTGAGCCCCGTACGGTGCCCCGCCGGTCCCGGGGCCGGGGTACAGATTCCCCCCGCCTCGATGCCGGTGGGAATGCTGATATGGGCTACAACGACGGCCACATGGCCTGTGGGGTCCTCAGTCACGCCGACAGTGCTCTGACCTGGGAGGGTGACATTGCCGTCAGGGCGCTGAAGCCCGAGGGTGACGTTGGTGCTGCTGGCGGGTACTGGTAAAGACGCATATTCCATGCCTGCGTGTTGGTCTTGCTGATCCGCGTTCACGATGTCGCTCGGATGACGTTGACTGCGGTCGCACCACAACGCGACGACGGCGACCCTTTCACTCGGAATTACGGGTTCGCGGCCCAGCTGCTGAGTCCGTACGGCATCGATCCGAACGTCACCCTGTCGTCTCGAGGGCCTTCGGGGGCGTCACCATCGTCACCTTCTCGACCAGGGCCGGACAAGCCCAGAGGGTAGGGAACCCGACCTGCGGCGGTTTCTCAGGAGACGACCGATCGGGTCATCAGATGCGAGGCGAACGTCACCCTCGCAGGTCAGGAGGTAGATCGCGGTCACTGATTCCGTCGATTCGCGGAACGTCACCCTGTCTGCCTGGCTGGTCACGGCCAACGTCACCCTCCCAGAGGAATACGCACCAGATGAAATATACGAGTTTCATATCCGAGGGTGACGTTGAGGGTGACGTTCGATCAGAGAATGAACCCATCGCTGAAAGGAACCTCGGTGGGTAGAACACGGCTTGGAGCCAATGGGACGAGCGCGCTCTTGAGCGTCGAGGAGGCGGCGACGCTTCTAGGGATTGACCGGGCGACCTGTTACCGCTCCATCAGGAACGACACGCTCCCGGTGCCGGTAGTGCGCTTGGGCGGGCGGATCCGCATCCCGCGACGTGCCGTCGAACGCCTACTCGATGGGACCGAGCCGGCCGTGGGCAGCCAGCCTCGTCAGCTGGCGCCTACGGCTGACCCCTGCCCCGTCTGTGGAGCACCTGTACCGGCAGCCGCTTCCTCCCCCTCGAGGAGTCGGCCAATATGCTCGGCCGCCCGGAGATCTTCGCCGGCGATCACGTCGGTGTAGTGGCGAGCCATGTGCACGGTGGCCCAGCCCAGACGGGCCTGCTTCTGCCGCTCGGGAATGACCCGGTCCAGCGCTGTCGCCTGAAAGTGCCGAAGGGAGTGGAGATGGATGTCCTTGGCCGTCTTGGCCTTGCTCCGCACTTTCGTGAACTCGTGACTCATGGTGTCAGGATGCGGTGGCTCGGAGGACCCCGGCTCGTATGAGAACACGAATCCGTCGGCTCCGATCGCCACCTCACACATCGCCGCCAGACTTTCCTGGCTGGTCCGGAGCGATCGAAGCACCTCCAGCGTGCCCGGGTCGAGGGCGAGTCGCCGGATGCTCGCCTTGGTCTTCGGCGCCTTCACCTCGGCTCCCCCACTGGCTGCCACGACCGACTCGTCGATCAGGACGGTCCCCGATTCCCAGTCGATATCACTCCATCGCAGGGCGCACGCCTCCCCACGGCGAACCCCTGTTGCCGCCACCAGCCGGACGAACGCCCCGAACCGCTCATCATGTGCCGCTGCCGCCGTCAGGATGGCCCTGACCTCAGCCAGATCAGGGGCTCGTACCGGCTCACCCCGCTCGCCGAGGGGCCATACCGGAAGCTCCGTGTCCACCACCGGGTTCGGGAGCGCATTGGCGCTCCACTTCCGGGCCAGCCGGCATGCCCGGTTGAGCATCGCCCGGACGTGCTTCACCGTGGTTCGACCGGTGCCTTCGTCCTTCAGCCGCCGGAAGTAGCGCTCGACCTCGTACGGATTGAGCTGGGCGATCTCGCGTCGTCCGATGGACCCCTTGATGTGCTTGTCCCACATCTCCTGGTAGTGCCGGACGGTCGTCGGGCTGAGGTCCTGCCAGCCGTTCTGCTTCCACGCCGTGATGGCGTCGTTCACCGTGGTCATGTCGGTCCAGAGCACCGGGGCCTCCTCGGCAGGAAGCGTGCCTTCGTACTGGGCAACCAGTCGGGCGAGCTCCCGGTCCGCCTCGCGGGCCCCACCGTGGAAGGTCACGCTCTTCTGACGGACCCGCCCTTGGTCATCACGACCGAGGAAGATCCGGAGCTCCCAGACTCCTCGTTGCCCCGGCTTCGATCGCTTGCTACCAGCCACCTGCCGCCCCTCGCACTGTTGGGATTGTTGGGATTTCTGTTGGGATTTACACTACTGCGTCAACATGGGTTGCTAGCAACAGCATTTTGAGCTGGACTTTTGTGGTGGGCGCTATCGGACTCGAACCGATGACCTGCTGGTTGTAAGCCAGCTGCTCTGACCAACTGAGCTAAACGCCCGGGCGCATCACGCTACTGCGCAGCTGCCGAGGACAGTTCCCCGAGGAGACCCGGCGTGGATGCTGCCACCGGGGTCCGGCGGGCCGTGTGGTCCAGGGTGACCAGCTCCCGTCCCTGCAGCTCGCCGACCACCGCTCCGGCCTCGGTGCAGACCAGCATGCCCCCGAGGTAGTCCCAACTGCCCAGCTGCGATCCCCCCACGACGGCATACCCGTCGAGCACCCCTTCGGCCACCGCGCACAGATCGAGGGCGGCTGCTCCCAGCATCCGGCATTGGGACCAGCCGAAGTACCGAAGGGGGTATCCGGAGAACCCCACGATGGCCTGGTCCAGCGACCCGCAGCCGGACGGGCGGATGGGGGACCCGTCCCTTCTGGCCCCTCCCCCCCGGACCGCCTCGAAGCGGATACCCGACGCCTGATTGACCACCACGGCCGCACGCGGGCCCTCGGCGTCCACGGCGCACAGGCTGGTGGCGTACCACGGGATGCCGCGGGAGGCGTTGGTGGAGCCGTCAACCGGGTCGATGACCACCACCACCGGGAGTTCCGGCCGGTGGGCTCCGGACTCCTCGGACATGACCCCGAGTCCGGCTCCCTCGAGGACCGACAGGGCGGCGGCGTCGGCGGCCAGGTCCGACCGGTACTGGCCCTCGCGGGTGCCGGCCGGGCCCCAGTCGCCCAACTCGCCGAGGGCGCCAGCCACTGCGGACGCCGCGGCGTGGAGCACCTCCAGCAGCCCATCGTCGTCCATGGGCCGACGATACCGGAGCCTCCGGTGTCCCGGTAGGCTGATCCACCTGTGGCAGTCATCGATGTGGCCGGTTACGTGGCCGACCTCAAGGATCACTCGGTGGACCATGGCTTCCACGTGCACGACGAGCGGCACTTCGTGGAGACCTACTCCCTCCGCCAGGTCTGGGAGGTGGAGCTCCATCCCGAGGACGGCTGTGGCGGGCCCCTCGACCTCCACCTGGCCCTCGAAGTGGACCCGAGGACCCTGCTCTCCTTTGAGGATGCCGTCTTCGGGCTGCCCGAGGACGAGGAGCCGCCCGACGACTTCCACTTCCCCCTGACCTTCACCTGGGCCCTTCCCCCGCTCCCCCACGGACCGGACCTCCTGCGGCTGGCCATCGACCTGGCCGGCGTGGGCGGCATCGAGTTGCCACTCGAGGTCTCGGCCATCGACTCCTACGCCTCGGCCACCGACGCCGCCGAGCGGCGACTCAACATCGTGGCCCGCTCCCCGGTGTCGCTGACCCGGATACTGGCCGGCGAGGAGATGATGTGCGAGGTGTTCGACCGGTGCCTGGCCGTCAGCCGCTACCTCCTCGACTCGTCGGGTAGCTGGCTGGGGTGAGGCGCGCCCCGATTCCGTCCCGGTTCCGGCGCCTGGCCGCCGGGACGATCGTGGTGATCGGGCTGGGAACCACGCTCAGTGCCTGTTCAAACAGCGGCGCGTCCCTGGCCAAGCAGGCCTGCGGCCACATCGACAAGTCGCTGTCCCTGCTGGCCAAGTCGGGCCGCGAGACCGACGCCGCCACGGCGACCGAGCTCAAGTCGCAGGCCTACAACCAACTACGCCAGGCCCTGCCCATCGCCGCCGAGGCCGCCTACAACGACGGCCAGTGGCAGGCCCTCATGACCACGGTGTCGGAGAGCAACCGGGTGCCCGAGTCCACCCTGGTCGACGCCCTGAAGATGCAGTGCCAAGAGGCCGACAGCTCGCCCTTCGGCCAGCCGGCTCCGCCCTCTTCCATCCCGCCCCCGGCTCCGGCCTCATCCTCGCCCTGAGTCACACCGGCTCCGGCCCGGGTGGTGCGGGCATGACGCCCGGCTCCCGGCTGGGCGGTCAGGGACTGGCGCCGCTGGCCTGCAACGACGGGGTCGGGGACGTCGTGGCCGGCGAACCCGAGGGGAGGAGATCCCGGCCGGCCATCTCCAGGCGGCCCACCCGGATCGCCTGGGGAAGGACCCGGGCATCGAGCCACTGGCCCGCCGCCGCCGTGGGCACGATGTGCATCCCGTCCCCGTCCCGGATCTGGACCCCGTCGAGCGATTCCTGGTAGACGCCGCCCGGGCACAGCTGGGACTCGAAGTCGTCCAGCTGGACGGTGGCGGGGTGCTCCGCGGCCACCTGGCGCACGATGGCGTTGTAGGCGTTGAGGCGGGCCGGCGTGTCCTCCGGCCAGACCTGGCCGTCAGGCTGCTCGTTGGGGGCGAAGCAGGGCGAGGTCATCAGGACCATCAGTGCGCCCGTCGAGGTGCCCACCTGCACCGCCTGCTCGAGGGACTGCTTGACGGCGGCGTCGAAGGCCGGCTGGCCGATGTGGAGCCAGTGCCCGTCGATCAGCCGGTCGGACACCTCCCACCGTCCGGCCAGCACCACCACCACGTTGGGCTGGAACTGCTCCAGGTCACCCTGCCACTGGGCCGGCCACTGGTCGGCGGCGGGCGCGCCGGTGTTGCACGCCGGCACCTCGGGGTGGTCCAGGCCGTAGATGCGGTACTGGGTGCTGCGCAGCAGGCCGCACCCGACGATGGCCCCGTTGTCGATGCTCACGTCGTAGCTGTCCTCGGGCTGGCTGGCCAGCATGGCGAAGGCCATGCGCCAGGCCACCGAGTCCCCGAACACCATCACCTTGACCGGTGGGCCCACGTACGCCGTGCCCTGCACCCGCAGCGGGCCGGCGGCCGCGGCCACCGAGGGGACCGTGGCGGCGACGGTCACCACCACCGCGCCGACGAAGGCGCCTGCCGTCAGCAACCAGGCCCGCCATTCGGAGAACGTCCTGGTCCTCCTGCGCCGGATGGGCTCCTCGACCAGGTAGTAGGAGGCGGTGGCCACGACCAGGGTGACGGCCATGCGGACCAGCAGCAGGGGGTAGCCGCCGAGGTGGAGGCGCTCCGCGGTGAGCAGGGCGAACAGGGGCACGTGCCACAGGTAGGTGGCGTAGGAGATCTTCCCCAGGTAGCGGAAGACGGGGTTGCCGAGGGAGCGGGACAGCGAGTCCCCCTGGGTGGTGACCACGCAGAAGATGACCACGGCCACGCCCAGGGCGAAGAGGAAGAAGCCTCCCTCGAAGAGGGCTGCACCGGGCCCGGTCACCCGCCAGCAGAGGACCACGCCGGCCAGGACGGCCAGCCAGCCGGCGGCCTGCAGCACCGCCCGCAAGGGTCGGGGGGTGATCTCCCAGGCGGCGATGGGCCGGAGGCCGAGTCCGCGACGTCGGTGCAGATCCCGGCGGTGGGGCCGGGGCGGGACCGCGCCGGCGGTCCCGGCGGCCGGGTGGGGCCGTTGGATCGGTGTGCGGTCGAGGGCCGTGGAGGAGGGCAGGGACCTGCGGTGCTGGGCCCACATGGCCATCCCGATGGCCAGGGCCGCGCCGACCAGGATGTCCTGGCTGCGGGTGTCGGTGCCCTCGTAGAGGCGCATCACCGACGCCCCGGACTCGAAGGACAGGCGCATGTCGACGGCCGAGGCGACGGCGCCGACCACAGCGGCGGCCATGACCGGCCAGAGGCGCCGCGAGGGTCGGAGCTTGCGACCGAGATGGAGCAGGAGCAGCACGACCGGCGGCCAGACGATGTAGAACTGCTCCTCGATGGAGAGGCTCCACATGTGCTGGAGCATCGAGGGCTGGGATGTGGCGGCGAAGTAGTTGCCCCCACCCACGATGAAGTGCCAGTTGGCCACGTAGAACAGCGTGGCCAGCGAGTCGAGACGGAGACCGGCGAACTGGCCGGGACCGGCGAACACCTTGACGAGCAGGGCCACCGCCACCAGCATCACCAGCAGGGCGGGCAGGAGGCGCCTGGCCCGCCGGGCCCAGAACTGGCCCAGGCGGATGGTCAGGCTCCTGGCCCACTCACCCAGGAGCAGGGAGGTGATGAGGAACCCGGACAGGACGAAGAAGACGTCCACACCGAGGAAGCCGCCGGCGGCCACCGGCGCACCTCCGTGGTAGAGCATGACGCCGAGCACGGCCACGGCGCGCAGCCCGTCGAGCGCGGGCACGTAGCCGAACACGATGGGACGGCCCCGGCCCTGGCCGGTGTCGAACGGTGACCTGCGCTCCCGCCGGGGAGCGGTGTGGACGCCAGTGCTCATCGGGTTGCCTGCCTCCACGCACGCTGAACCGGTGCAGCCTGGCCCCAGGGCCCAGCACCGTCCCTACCATGATCGCAGGTCCCCGGGCAGTTACGCACGCGCTCCCTTACTCGGAGCGTCGACGAGCCTCGACGGTGACGCTCGGGTCGTGCCTGAGGATGGTGTGCCCGGCCCGGCGCCCGGCGCCCCGGCTCAGGGCCACGAGGAGCTACACGGCGGGGCTGTACCCGGCCGGCAGGTTGATGGTCTTCTTCTCGAGGAACAGCTCGAGGCCGTCCTCGCCGAA
>Ga0181534_10002462_pt1 | contig 11435 bp, 7 predicted proteins | sample PEATcosm2014_Bin_37_FD_119758 | JGI IMG/M metagenome (GOLD analysis project Ga0181534, IMG submission 119758) | Peatland microbial communities from MTU Mesocosm Facility, Houghton, MI, USA - PEATcosm2014_Bin17_10_metaG | ecosystem: Environmental > Terrestrial > Soil > Wetlands > Peat | place...
ATGTGCTCAAACAGCACCAAGAACATCAGGCCGGGCGCCTGACATTGATTGTCGTCAATACCGTTGGTTCAGCTTTGCAATGGCACGCTGACATCAAGGAACAATTGGAAAAATTGCGCGGCAACAAGCACAAACCATCCAAACCAATCCCAGATGTCATCCTGCTTCATAGTCGTTTTCGACGCGTCGAACGTGATGAGCGAATGAGCCGGTTGCAGGAGTTTCTAAAGCTCACTTGCGATACTGGCGTTGCCCCTGAAAATCATCCGGGCCTTATTGTCGTGTCCACTCAAGTTGTCGAAGCGGGCATGGATTTGTCATCTGCGGCTCTTTGGTCGGAAGTTGCACCGTGGCCATCGGTAATTCAGCGGCTTGGTCGGCTTAACCGTGATAGCAAGCAGTCGAAAGCCGTTGGGAAATTCTGGATGCCCAAGCCCAAGGACGAAGAAAATGGAAAGGATTCACCAAATGTCGGGCGGAATGGTCCATACGAAAAAATCGCGCTCAAAAACGCGGAAGACCTCATCAAAACCGTTGTCAACCGTCAGCGTAAAGGTGAGGAATACCGTGCGGCCCTTGATGCAGTGCTTGCTGGCGAATCTTCCAAACAGGCTCTCAAACTTACCATTCCCGTTGTCATCCGCGCCGACGATGTGCATGGGCTTTTTCCCACCGAGCCTGATCTTGCTGGTGGTTTCACCAACATCGCGCCATTTGTCCGCACGGCGGACTTGAGCAGTGACGTGACTATTTACTGGCGTGATTTTAAGGGAACGCCACCCGAAGACACAGACGAAGCAGCGACCAGTGAAACCGTTCAAGTCCCATCACATTTGCTGGGACATTTTCTCGCCGGCACGAAGAAGACGGCTTTTCTATGGGATGACGATAGCGAACGGTGGGACTCCATTCCCGCCAGAGAAGTTGTGCCTGGCATGATTTTGCTATTGCCGAAAAGCGCAGGTGGATATTCATGCGAACGTGGTTGGACCGGAAACCCTGAAGACAAACCAACGGTTTTGACGTTGACGCGCCAACGGCGTTCCTCGTTGTTCACCGATAACGAAAGCAAAACTGGTTGGCAATCACTGTCGGAACACACGGCAGCAGTTGCGGCGGCAACCTCAACATTGGCGACCAGACTTAATTTTCCAGACGCATGGCAACAAGCCTTTGCCGCAGCGGCTAAATGGCACGATACAGGCAAAGCCCATCACCGCTGGCAAGAAATGCTGCCACCCGCGCCTGTGGGCAGAACAGGCCCGTGGGGTAAATTCAGCGGCAGCTTTGTCACACCACCGCGAGTCCGGCATGAAGCATTCAGCTTGCTGGCAGCATGGCGGCAACGACTGGCTGATACATCCGAACTGACTGCTCTGGCTCTTTACCTGATAGCCAGCCATCACGGAAAAATCCGGACTGTGCTGCGCAATGTGAGACGTGGCGATAATCTGTTCGGCTGGCAAGCTAACGATGATCCGCTGCTAATCGAAGGCCATCCGTCTTGCGTAATGGACTTGTCCGTCCGGCATTTTGCTGGAAACGGACAAGTAAATTGGGCGAGCAAGTCTTTCAAGCCCGGACGACCATCATGGATTGCCCTCGTTGAAGAGCTTCTGGGTCCGGCATGGCGTGGGGACGTAACCCCACAAATCGCAATACCTGCGAACGAACCTCGTGCGCTTGGGCCGTTTCAACTGGCCTACCTTGAAGCTGTGTTTCGCGCAGCAGACGCGCGCGCCTCGCGTGGGGATTTTCTTCCTGCTCATCCATGAATCCAACATTCCAACTCGTTCCGTTTCCGGGCATCAACACTGATTGTCTGGGGCATTACCTCATGGGTTTGGGATTGTTACGCGCGGTTAGTGGGCGCTGGTCTGAAACACGAGGTTGCTGGCATGATGGAATTTTTTATCTGGCAACGGATTTCGATTTGGAAGCTCTCACGACTTTTTTGCAAAGCGATTGGCAGCCGACCCCTTATGAAAACTGGTGGGCTGACGCACAGGAAGCAGACAGAGGCAAGATTGCAGAAATGACGTGGGCGAGCCGAAGTGTGCAAAGTGTGGCAAAATTGCGAGTCGGAGACTGCACGTTAGTTCCGATAGCACGTAATCAATTTAATCCGCTTTTCGGCACAGGCGGAAATGTTGGACGTCGTGATCTGGCGAAGGGATGGCGCGATGCGAAGAAACTCATCGCTGAAAAGGAAAGCAGCACATGGCTCAATGCCGCACTTTTAGGGGACGATGTGGCAAGTCTTCCGGAGTTCAAAATTGGCGGCACTTGGTTTGTTTACAACTCAGAAAGATTCAACAGCGGTCTTTCGTGGTCAAGAACCGGCATTCTGTCTCCTTGGGCGTTTCTGCTTGCGATGGAAGGCGCGCTTCTCGTGCGCGGTGGCAGTGGACGACGGCTCGGTGCGCGTGCGCGACCTTACGCGGTATTCCCATTTATTTCCCAGCCGCTCAGTCCTTCGGCAAACGAGGAGGTTGGACAAAAAACAGCGGGCGAATTTTGGGCCCCGCTTTGGGAACAGCCCGCGACGCTGGGTGAAATGCGCGCCTTGTTCCAGCGTGGCCTTGCGCGCTTGGGTGGACGCGCCGCCACTGCGCCGCACGAATTTGCAGTCGCAGCGTTGGCTGCCGGAGCGGATGCCGGGGTGACACACTTTGTGCGCTTTGAGCTACGACAGACAACTAGCAGCCAAGTTTATGAAGCTCTGCCACGTCAAACTTTCCCTCTTCATTCCCAGAGCGTCGGAGAACACATACCACCATCATCATTGTTGGAGAGACTTCTTGGGCGTAATTGGTTTGATTCGTTGCCTTACGAACCGGCACGTCGAGATTCCAAGGTTAAATTCTCTGGGCTGCGCGGCCCTTTGGAACGGCTCATTTTGTCAGTAGCGCGTGAGCCGGAAAATCCAGAATCATGGCGTGAACTGTGGCTGCGGTTAGCTGCCACACAAGCGCGAGTGGACCATAATTTGAATCTTCGGAAAAAGTGTCGAGCATTGTCTTGGTTGTCATGGCGTTGGTTGGAGCGTGCATTTCCAGGAACACCGTTGCCGGAAATTCGACTTGCCGCTGCTTTTGCTGCTTTGGGCGCAGGCACCGATTATCCAGCCCAATGTAATGTCTTTGGCATTGATGTCACCAAGAGCAACCCGGTCTTTCATCAACCCGGCCGTCCAGCCCGTGTTGTCTGGCATGATGGCGAAGCGCAAACCGCGCTGTTGGATTTCGTGCAGCGTCGTTTGACGGATTGCGACAAAGAAAACAAGCAAAGTCTCGCGTCACTTGCCAACCGGCTGCGATTGTCCCCGAACGACATTGCACAGTTTCTTATGGGTGACGCAACTTTCATGGAAACGATTCATCTTTGGTTGCCGCCGTTCACATTGCTGGATTGGACCAAATCTCCGAGCTTTTTGGAAAATTCCGCCATTCAGCATCCTGCCGAATCAGAATTGCTCCTGTGGGCGTTGTTCAAGCCGTTCTTTTTTCCAGAGGAATTGATTGTTCAAGGTCGCCGGTTTTTCCGGGAAACATCAACCACTAAACCGGCTTTTTCACGGCAAATCTTCCATCGGTTGCGGCGCGGCGCGGTGGTGGAAGCAATTGATCTTGCAGTTGCAGGTTATCATGCGCAGGGCTTTCGCATCGTCGCGCCGGTCGCTCCATCCAACTTGAATGCTGGACGCATAGCCGCCGCCATCGCGCTTCCAATTTCAGCCGCTGACCTCGCCCGTCTGGTCGTTCGCTGGCTTGAACCTCACAAACAAGAAACAAAAGCAAAATTATGAATAATCCTAAACCTACGAAATCCGAACCATTCAATTTCACCATCTCCCAACTCCTCGCTGTTAATGGCCCAGCCTGCCTCATTATCAAGGCGCAGTTTGAACCACTTGGCGATCAAGACCGCTTTCAACCAGCCGGCTTTCCAGAGATGGGTCACGTCATTTATGATGCGCCGCGCGCGAACGAGAATGGCAATCCGCTTCCCGCCGACAAGGTTTGCATCGTGGATAGTGCTGCCAGCATGGCCAACCATCTTGAAACGCTGTGTTTTTCCAATCCTACCACCGGCATTCTTCACCCGGACCTTGCCGGACTTGCATATGTCCGCTGCGTTACTGATCCGAATAACCGCCTCGTTATTACGACGCTATCCGAAGGACACCGGTTGGCATCGGATCTTTTTCTTGATGGTCAACTAAACGGTCAGAATTTCCGGCAGGCATTGCGTGCCGATTTCGGCATCGTGGAAATTAAAAAGGACAAGACCTACTTCGTTACTCCGGACAATTGGTGGACAATTTATCGAACCATTTTTCGATATGACCCAAATTCACTTGTTCATGGAATTCTGTTTGCCAAGGAGCAAATCAAGATTAGCCGGCTGCTTACGGCGCACTTGGAAGCGTTTGGCGCAGCCCGCGTGGGCAGCGCAGGTGTGAAGTTTGATAGACTGGACAAAACAAAATCGGGCCAACCCATATTTTCAAAAGATGAGGAAACGGCTCGATGCATTGAAGCGACCTTCATGGTGGATTTGGGATTGCTGCGCTCCTACGGTCACAGCACAAATGGGTTAAACGACGCACAGAAGCGGCTGCTTCTAGAACTTGCGCTCTGGAAAGTGCAACGGATGCTGAATGCGCCGTTCCGCTTTCGGTCTGGCTGTCATTTGCGTTGTGTGAATTCCAGCTACTTCAACGAAGACGGAAAGACGGAAATCAACCCCACTGCGTTCGGACTGAACATCGTTGCCGCCATTCGAGACCCAAACTGTGGGTTTACCGGCAATCCTATTACGGACGTGTATTATCCAGCCAACGAACTTTTCAATCCGGAATCCGGGACTCCCGCTCCCGCAGCCGCAGAAACTCCAGATGAGGCTGGCAATAATGATGAACCTTTGGAGACCTGATCATGGCACTTGTCTTGGAACAGTATTTCCTCACAGGCCGATTTCACGCTACGCGTTGGAATCAAAACCCTTTCGAGGATTCGCACGGGGAATGGCCGCCTTCGCCCTGGAGATTGCTGCGCACGCTGGCAGCCCGATGGTTTGAACACGCACGGGAAACTGGCGACCGCGATACTGGTCTTCGAGACCGGTTGTTTCAGCAACTCGCGACAAAACCACCAACATTTAATTTACCAACCAACGTCGGGCATACCAGCAGTTGGTCATCGCGCGGCTTGAAACAATACCAGCCAACGTCGCTTGAAAAATCGGATAAGAAAAAGGGAGAACCTTGGGTTAAGCGCGCTCAAACGACTTTGGTAGTGGACGGCTTTTCTAGCATTCCGATCAGTCTCCCGGTTCTTTGGATATGGCCAGACGTAAATCTTGAGCCATCTTCACAAGAGTTGCTATTGCTGGATCAATTATTGCGTCGCATTACCTATTTCGGTCGTGCTGAATCGTTATCCCTGCTGCGTCGCATTTCAATGAATGGGGTGTGTCCCACCGCCAATTGTGAATTGCAGCCTGATGCACACGATGCCGCTCCCGTGCTGATTTCCATCCCGGAACAGCCGCTCAACATTGATGTGCTGCTCGCCCACAGTGATGATCAAAAGGTGAAAGGCCGCCGCATCCCGCCGGGAACTGTTTGGTGGTATGCCCGTCGTCCTGCCAAACCAACAATCAAGCCCATTCCTCCCAAACGCACACGCCCACCTGTTTCCGTCATGCAGTTTGCCGTCGGGGGGCGTGTTTTTCCTCCACAAGGCTCTTGGGTTCGTCTGACGGAACGCTTTCGCGGGACTGCGTTGGATTCACTCGCCCGAATTCTGACTGGTGATCGTCGCGCCAGATTCCGCGATTTGCCCCGTGAACAACAAGCTCAATACGCTCTGCTTACAGGAAAGAATGAATCCAATGAAATTTTGAAAGGCCACCTTCACCTTCGTCTCTGGCTGCTGCCCGATCAATCTGGAGCACCAACTCGACTTGTTTGTTATCGCGTAAAGCCATTCGAGACCCTCGAACAAGAGGCATTTTTAGTTGCTTCGGAACGACCAATCTCCTGGGAATATGGGAATCCTGATTGGCAGCTTCGATTAGTGCCTCTGCCCGCCGAAACAGTGATGCCGTATGACTGCCTCGCTTCCTCATCAACTTGGGAGACGCTTACGCCGTATGTTCCTTCACGGCATGTGCTGGGGCGCAATGGCAAACCAAAGCCAGGTCATTCGATTGCAGACCAAGTTAGAGATGATCTGACAAAGTCGGGCTTTGCCGACGCGGTGGTCACGGTAAATGAAAGTTCGCGCCATTGGGTCAAAGTTCATCGCCCTCGACGGTTGAAAGGAGAACCGACAAATGACTTAAAACTCGGCTATAAAGTTCGCGTCCAGTTTGGTTCACCAATAACTGGCCCAGTTTGCCTTGGACATTCCAATCACTTCGGCCTCGGCCTTTTTCAACCGATTATGAATTCAGGGGCCGCGCAACTCGACGAAGGCGACTCAAACGAATCCGTCCGCAACCAATCAAAATTATGAACGACCAAGACCCATCAGCTCCGTCCGAGCATCGTTTGAGTGAACCGGAATCGTCACTGACGCCGAGAGGGATTTCGCCCGGAACTTCCGGTGCGAGGACAGGAGGCAACCGCCAATCGCGCCAGCCCACGACCGAGCCAAAGCAATTGAAGATTGTGGTGCGCATTGCACCAGCCGAAGCGCAGCCGAGCGAAGCGCCGAAGCCGGTCGCTGAAGTTACGGCTCCCCCCGTCTTGAATCTACCGCCATCTCAAGATGCAAGTTCGCAGACACCCGCGTCGCCAGAAATCTCAGCGCGTGAATTACGCGCCGAGGCCGAACCGCAGCAGATTCCCGCGCGGATGTTGAACGAGTTCGTTTATTGTCAGCGGTTATTCTATTACGAATTCGTTGAGGGTGTTTTTGTCGAAAGCGTGGATACGGTGCGCGGCGGTGCGATTCACCACCGGGTTGATTCGGGCAGCGGCGCGTTGCCGAAAGCCAAGGGGAAGTCGAAGGCCGACAAGCCGAAAGAAGTGGAAGAAACTAAAACTGGTGCTGCTGATTCACCAAACAAAGAGCCTGAAACGAAAAACGCCGAACCCGAAACCATTCATTCGCGCTCCGTGCAAATGGGTTCGGAGCGGCTGGGTGTCGTCGCAAAAATGGATTTGGTTGAAACAAAAGCAGAAAAGGGAGATTTATTTACTGCGTTGGAGGTCTGTCCGGTTGACTACAAGGCGGGTGCGCCCAAAGAGGGTGAGGAAGCCAACGAATTGTGGGATACAGACAAAATGCAGCTTGGGTTGCAGGCGTTGATTCTGCGTGACAACGGCTACAACTGTAACGAAGGCGTCATCTATTATCGCGCGACGAAGCAGCGCGTTCGCCTGCCCATAACTCCCGAACTTGAAAACTGGATTCTCCAAAACATTGCCGAAGCCAAGCGGATTGTTACCGGGCCAATTCCGGCACCGTTGATCCATTCGCCGAAGTGCGTGCGGTGTTCGCTCGCGCCAGTTTGTTTGCCGGACGAAACGCGGATGCTGGCACAAATTTCGATTGACGTAAGTGCGCCGGAAAAAACGGGCGTGCTTGCAATCGAGCCGTCTGAAGATTCGAGACAACCAACGGGCGAGCCGCCGCGAAGATTGATTGCTGCGCGAGACGATACCCGTGCGCTTTATCTGAACACTCCGGGTTATCGTGTGGGATGCAAGGACGAGGTGTTGGTTGTCAAAGAAAAAGACCGCGTCATTGAGGAAGTGCGAATGCGGGATGTCTCGCATGTGGCCTTGTTCGGCAACATCCAAATCTCGACTCAAGCAATTCAATCGCTTTGCGAACAGGAGATTCCAGTCACCTATTTTTCGATGGGCGGCTGGTTTTATGGAATTACTCGCGGCCACTCATTGAAGAACGTGTTTCTGCGCATGGAACAATTCCGATTGGCACGCGATGAAATGATGTGCCTGTCGTTGGCGAGACAGTTTGTGCATGGCAAGATTCGCAATCATCGCACACTGCTGATGCGAAATCATCTGGAGCCGCCAGAGGCGATCATTGGCAAACTCAAGCGGGCATCTGAAGATGCGCTGGTTGCAACTTCCATCGAAGAACTTCTTGGAATCGAAGGTGCTGCCGCGAGCCAGTATTTCCAGCAATTCAGCGGCATGGTCAAAGTTGAAGACGATCTACCCGGCCTCGAAATGCCAAGTAATAATGCCAAACAACTCGCATTCAACTTCAATTTTACCAACCGCAACCGCCGTCCGCCAACCGATCCCATCAACGCCATGCTCTCACTGGCCTATAGTATGTTGTCCAAGGATTGCACTCTGGCCGCACTGGCGGTGGGTTTCGATCCATACCTGGGATTTTACCATCAGCCACGTTTCGGACGACCAGCGTTGGGTCTGGATTTGATGGAAGAGTTCAGGCCGCTAATCGCGGAGTCCACGGTATTGAGTTGCATCAACAATCGCGTTGTCACGGAAAAGGATTTTGTGCGCGCCGGTCAAGCGGTGAATCTCACCGCACCGGGACGCAAACGCTTTTTCCAGACGTATGAGCAGCGCATGAGTTCGCTCATCACGCATCCGTTGTTCGACTACAAGGTCAGTTATCGTCGGGCGCTTGAGTTGCAGGCGCGACTATTGGCAAAAACACTGACGGGTGAAATCAGTGAATATATTCCTTTGATGACGAGGTGACCTATGCGCACGACCTATTTAGTTTGCTACGATGTTGCGGATGCCAAACGGCTGCGGCGCGTATTCAAGACCTGTGGAAATTTCGGCGACCATCTGCAATTCTCGGTGTTCGAGTGCGACCTGAATCCGTCGGAAAAGGTTGAACTGGAAACAGAGTTGGGTGAAATTATCAATCACGACGAGGATCAGGTGATTTTTGTCGGGCTGGGGCCGTCGGAAGGGCGAGGCGACCGGGTGATTACTGCACTTGGATTGCCCTACACGAAACTGGATGCGCCGTGTTATGTGGTTTGAGACGTTGGTGATCTTTGACAATTAACCCGCGAGCGGCGAGGTGATGCGAAAAACCCCGCTGGCGCTCGCATGATGTAACAACCTTACAGTGAAAGAATAATGACGAGACCACGAGACAGTATGAACATAAGAGCAACGCAAACAGCACAGGCAGTCGCAATTGAAGTATTGCGGGCTTGCGCCAGAAGGAGTAACAGAGAGACTATTTCCGCGCCCGCGCGGGCGCGGCCCCGTTGAAGCCATATTACGCATGATTGCATCCGAACAAGACATTGCATTTCCGCGCCCGCGCGGGCGCGGCCCCGTTGAAGCGGGACATTGTAAAACGCATCTTCCGCCAACGGTTCTTTATTTCCGCGCCCGCGCGGGCGCGGCCCCGTTGAAGCTTCGCCGCTTCCGCCACGGCCAGCAACGCCGCGTGTATTTCCGCGCCCGCGCGGGCGCGGCCCCGTTGAAGCATCCCGCACGCGCGCATCAACCAGAGCAACCTGCCGATTTCCGCGCCCGCGCGGGCGCGGCCCCGTTGAAGCCGAAGCGGATTTATTTTCGCCGCCGCCGCCGCCGGAACATTTCCGCGCCCGCGCGGGCGCGGCCCCGTTGAAGCTCAATGCCACTATTAATCAACCTCACGGCCAATGAAAATTTCCGCGCCCGCGCGGGCGCGGCCCCGTTGAAGCGGCCAATTTGACCTGACAGGATTACAAGATTAAAAACATTTCCGCGCCCGCGCGGGCGCGGCCCCGTTGAAGCCGGAAAATCGTATGCGGCTATGTCGCCGATATTCGATTTCCGCGCCCGCGCGGGCGCGGCCCCGTTGAAGCTCGAGGCGGAATGTTCCGCTGAAAAAATCCTAACAAATTTCCGCGCCCGCGCGGGCGCGGCCCCGTTGAAGCACCGCGCCAGAACTCAAAGAGGTGTCCGGCTCCGTGTAATTTCCGCGCCCGCGCGGGCGCGGCCCCGTTGAAGCGAGGAATTTTCCTCGCGCTTGATGGCGTTGGCCAGATTTCCGCGCCCGCGCGGGCGCGGCCCCGTTGAAGCGTAACATTAAAACAGGCATAATCAATATGTCTCCAAGATTTCCGCGCCCGCGCGGGCGCGGCCCCGTTGAAGCGATATGCGCACCCGCTTTTTGTGCCGAAATCGCGCATTTCCGCGCCCGCGCGGGCGCGGCCCCGTTGAAGCGTTGAGCTGTCCGGCGATTGAAATTCAATAATCCCAATTTCCGCGCCCGCGCGGGCGCGGCCCCGTTGAAGCACATCCTTGCCAGCGTAAAGAGCCGATCCGATCTCCTCATTTCCGCGCCCGCGCGGGCGCGGCCCCGTTGAAGCAAGTCAATCAAAGACCCGAATGTAAGAACCACGATGCATTTCCGCGCCCGCGCGGGCGCGGCCCCGTTGAAGCGCGCGCGGGACGAACACGCGGGCAGCGGCTGCGGCCAATTTCCGCGCCCGCGCGGGCGCGGCCCCGTTGAAGCGGCAGGTTTTTCGTTGCCGTTTTCCTTGAACGATTCCATTTCCGCGCCCGCGCGGGCGCGGCCCCGTTGAAGCAATGCCGTCTTTGCGCACCTTGTCCAGCAATGCTGAACATTTCCGCGCCCGCGCGGGCGCGGCCCCGTTGAAGCGACTTCGCCAACGCCTTTTTCTCAAGTCGCGGGACTATTTCCGCGCCCGCGCGGGCGCGGCCCCGTTGAAGCCAGGCCATCTCGCCGAATCGCAACAGCGGGGAACATTATTTCCCCGTTGAAGCTTGACCCCGCCACTCGGCAGTCCGGTGTCTCAAATCAGCTTTTTTCCTCACACCGCTTCCGCCGCCGCCATGTTTTGAAATTCAATGGCGATTTCGGCGTGCTTCGCCTTCAAATACTTGGTGACGCGCGTGTTTTTCAGCAGGGCTTTGATATAGGTGGAGGCGGTTTGCAGGGTGAACATGTTTTCTTTGTAATTTTCAGCGATTGCTTTCATGCCGCTTTCCAGCGTCTCCATTTCCTGCTCCATTTTGGCGATGGACTCGGCGGACATGCCCTTTTTCTTTTTCGGCTGGTCAGCAGCGACCAGTAATTCCTTGCGCGTGCCCAAGACCAAGCCCTCGGCATACCCGGCAAAATAATTATTGGCGTCAATCATCAGTCTCGCGATTTCAACCTGCCGCTCGTCCGTCACCTTTTTCAGCAGTCGGAGGGATTTGGGCGGAATGGGTTTGTCTTTCAGCAATTCCACGGCTTCATGGCTGATGCCGATCAACAGGTTCAACGAGGCTTTCACCCCCTGTGTTGAAATGTTCAGCGCCGCCGCGATGCGTTCCAGACTTGCGCCGTTTTTCACGGCTCGTGAGATCATTTTGTGTTCCTGAATCGCCGGCAGCCGACTGATGCGCGCGTTGTAGGTAAAACCTTCGTCGTCGTTGGCGATGATGCAGTCGGCGGCGG
>Ga0181534_10002464_pt1 | contig 11410 bp, 6 predicted proteins | sample PEATcosm2014_Bin_37_FD_119758 | JGI IMG/M metagenome (GOLD analysis project Ga0181534, IMG submission 119758) | Peatland microbial communities from MTU Mesocosm Facility, Houghton, MI, USA - PEATcosm2014_Bin17_10_metaG | ecosystem: Environmental > Terrestrial > Soil > Wetlands > Peat | place...
CATATCTGTGCCCGTGGCTGTGTAGATTGTGCCTCCCGGAACGATCGCGCGCACGCGACAAATCAATATCATGCAGATTGCACCTTCAGAAATCCTTACCTCCAACGGACGCTTGCGTCGAGTGGCGACGAACGACGCGCCAGCCTTTTCGGAGATGAATGCTGACCCACGGGTGATGAAGTTCTTTCCGCATCCATGGTCTCTCGAAGAAAGCCGCGCGGCCCTTGAAGAGATTGAGTTGGGATTTGCCCAGAGAGGATTTGGCATATACGCTCTGGAGTGCGAAGAAGAGTTCGCCGGAATCGTCGGACTTTCCGTGCCGACGTTCGACGCCTCCTTCACCCCATGCGTAGAAATATTGTGGCGTCTTCTTCCCCGCTTTTGGGGAAGAGGTCTGGCATCTGAAGCTGGCGTGGCTGTTCTCAAAATGGCATTCCAAACGTTGCGTATGCCGGAGGTCGTGGCGTTTGCGGCAGTGGGAAACGTGCGATCGATCCGAGTCATGGAACGGATCGGAATGGAATGGGACCGACAGAAGTATTTCGATCACCCCGCGGTTACCGATATCCGTTTACAGCGACACGTCCTGTATCGGGCAACGCAGAGCCTCTCCGTTATCAAGTGACCGGCTCCCCTTCCCCAGTACCGGGCCCTCCCAAGGACTCTGGAAGGGGCCGAGGACGAGTAGCCGGCGGGTTCTTACTGGAACCCGGAATCGCTGGCTCCAGCAGGGTTGGCAACGCGGTTTGTCTTGCTCGCGTGAGTTCGCCATTTGCCCTGCAAGATCGGCCAACGCTTGCTTACTTATACTTGGACTTTGCGACTCCGATACCGCCTTCCTGGAACAAGACAAGTTCAAACGGATTGCTCTTGACTGTGAGCGTTCGCTGATGGGTGTGTCGCCATGCGTCCATCGCGCAGAAAGCCTGTCACGCCATTGCGCCCAACATCGATGAAGATCGGCAAACTACTCCGAACGGAGCGCTTCCACGGCATTCACTCTGGCAGCGCGCATTGCCGGCACAGCAGAAGCGGTTACGGCCGCAACGAATATCGCCACTGCGGACGCAACGAACGCGAGTGTGCCGGGCTGGTGGATCTCTGCGACGTATTTGCCGATGGCGCGCGCAAGAACAAAGCCTGTCACCACGCCCGCACCCACGCCAATACCGGCCATCGCCGCACCCTCGGCAAGAACATTGGTCAGAATATGCCGGGGTAACGCGCCTAGAGCCATGCGGATTCCGAACTCGCGCGTTCTGCTGCTCACGGAAAAGGCAAGAACGCCAGCCACTCCGACCACGGAGATCAACAGCGCCACTGCCGCGAATCCGCCAAACACAATCGCATTCAAACGGTCCGGTGTGAGCACCTCGGCGCGAACGTCGCCCAAGGTGCTGGCCTTCTCCACTGGCTGGTCGGCGGACATCTCGTGGATCGTTCTGGAAATGGCGGGAACCATCGCGTAAGCATCGCCATGCGCGCGCACAAACAGGCGGCCATTCCAGCCTTCTTGCTCAATCGGCTGATAGATCGTCATGGCCGGTGCAGGAATGATGTTTTCGTCATCGAAATCCGGCACTACGGCTACGATGCGCCTAGGTTCGGTGCTGATGCCGATGAACTTCATCACCCCGTCGGTCCACCAAAGTTTACGGTTCAGGGCGTTCTGTCCCGGGTAGAGCAACTGCGCCAGACTCTGGCTGATGATTACCACGCGTTCCGCGCCGTCCTTGTCGCCGTCGTTGAAGTCCCGCCCTGACGTAATCGGTACCCCCAACGTAGCGAAGAATCCCGGCGATACGGTACGGAATCTGGCGCGGAAATCCTGCCCGTCCGCGCGTCGAGCGCCGAGGGCCGCGAAGGTGAAGTTGAGGTTGCTTCCCTGCTCGTCACGCCACGGGGCGATGAAACCAGACGATACGTGCTCCACCCCTGGCAGCGCGCCAATCCGGCGTTGCACGTCCCGATAGAACTCGTACACCTGTTGCGGCGTCTTCCCATACGACATCACCGGCAGATTCATAGCCAATACGTTGGCGGATTCGAAGGGAGGCCTGGTCTGCTCCAACACAAACAGTGTCTTCATCAGCACGCAAGCCCCTGCCAGTAAGAGGAACGAGGCCGCGATCTGTGTAACAGCAAAGACGCGTAAACGCTGGCTGCTGCCTCCGGCCACACGTGTCCCTCGACCTGAGAGCCCGCCCTGCGGAGTATTCGCGGAAGGCAGCCGCGGAATGAATGCAAGAAAGACCGCAGCGATCAGCGCCAGCCCAATCCCGAACCACACCATGCTGAAATCGAGAGTAAGGTCGTTGGCGCGCACGGAGAAGCGCGCTGCATAGCGGCCCAACACAGCCACCATCGGCACGGCCAGCGCAATTGCCGCTACCGCGCCGCTGACGCACAACACCAGGCTCTCCGCCAACAACGAACGGCGAAGCACGGCATTGCTGGCCCCCAACGCGGCCCGCACGGCCAGTTCAGGCTCGCGGCGCACAGTTCGCGCAAGCACCAGGTTCGCCACGTTCGAGCTTGCAATCACAAACAGCAAGCCCGACGCCGCAAACAACACCCACAGAATTGTGTTGGCGCGCGCATTGATCTGATCGTGCATCCGCGTCACATCGATCTGGTAATGGTCCCCGGGTTTGTAAACTTCGGGATGCGCCGCCAGCATTGCCGCGTATACGGCGTTCAACTCCGCACGCGCGCGTTCGACCGTCGCCCCTGGAGCAAGCCGTCCGAAGACTTCCGTCATGCGATGTTCGCGCCCCGTCACCATCGTGGCGGACAAGTGATGCGGACTGGTCACCACATTGGCGATGATCTCGGTCGCAACGGGATAGGGCACGGATGGCTCCAGAACACCAACCACCGTCGCGGAGCGTGCCCCGCTGTAACTCTCCAACCGAATCGTCTTTCCTAGAACGCTGGGGTCGGAGTGCAGGGACGACTTCCAGAAGTGGTAGGTGAGCACCACGGCGCCTGCGGCATTTTGTCCGTCGTCGGCCGGAGTCAGCAAGCGACCCAGCACCGGTTGCAGTCCCATCACCTCAAAGTAATGCCCGTCTACCACGCCCGCCGGAACCTCCCGCGGTGTGCCCAGACCCACAAGCGTAAAGTCTATCTCCGAAAATGTGCCCAACTCTTGGATCGACTTCAGACCGCTGCCTATGTCTTGAATTTCGGGGATCGAGAAGGTCATGTTGGTGACGCCGATGCCCGGAGCGCTCTGGCGCACATAGAGCAACCGGCTTTCGTCGCGATTCACCAGCGGACGCAGCAACACGGCGCGAACCACGGTGAAGATGGCGGCGTTGGCGCCGATTCCCAATGCCAGGGTTAGAGCTACCGTGAACCACAGCGCAGGCACGCGTGCCAGCGATCGAATGGCAATTCTCAAATCGCGAAGAAATGACATTTCGGACCTCCATCGGGGAAGATGAATTGCGCCGCGCACGACGCCAGGGCCGGTCTTTCGTCCTTGACCTAGTTGCAACACCCGCCAGCCGTGTTCGCGATCTTCCGGGGGCTCTCCTGGCGCCGCACCGCATTCGGGAAGCAATATTGCTCAATCTTGTGGTAAGTTTACCCCAAGCGGGATGTCTTGATGGGCATAACCGTCGAGCGGGGGAGGACTTCACTTGACGATTATGTTGATATCAACTAATCTCGTCTCGTGTCAAGTCTTTCTTTGCTTCCGTACGAAACTACCCTCCTCGTACGGGACTCCTGCCTGTGTCTCCATGTGCAGCGCGCCGCGCGCGCCCTGGCTCGGCGATTCGACGAAGCTTTGCGCCCCTTCGAGCTGACGAACGGGCAGTTTTCCCTGCTGATGTCGCTGAATCGACCGGAGCCCCCGCCGATGGGCCCGGTGGCGTCTCTGCTGGCGATGGACCGCACCACGCTGACCGCGGCCCTGAAACCTCTGGAGCGGCGGGGTTTGATCAAATTGATTCCGGACCCATCGGACCGCAGAAGCCGGTTCTTGAAACTCACAGCCAAGGGCAGCAGGCTGCTTGCCAAGGCGGTTCCAGTTTGGAAGCGAACTCACGACGAGGTCGAGCTACTTGCTCCGGGTGAAAACTTCGAGGAACTGCGCAAGACCTTGCGCGCTCTTTCCTGAAGAGTGTAGATCCCGAGCGCCATGCCAACCACTCGCAAGCGAAGAACGAGGTAACTGCGCAGCGATTTTCTCCTTATGCGAGAGTTCCGCATTCCATTGAATGCGAGCTATCGACGGACTTTTCCAGGCCTTCGGCTCCTCAATTCCGGCTAGCCGGAATCTCACCTAGGGCGATCGTCGGAACCAATTCCTTCGAGGTTCCATCCTGTCCCTGTAACTACGCCCTTCACAGTGGGAGAGATTCTTACTGCACCGGGGACAGCTCAAATTTGTGGGGCGCAGGCTGCGCCACTTCCCGGACTTTTTTGGCAAGTGTCTTATCCAGAGCCGTCATTGCGTCCACAGCGGCATTGGCTTCCGGCAGCATGTAGTCCGCCAGCGGCATGGAAACATTTCGCCACCAGTCAACATGGACTTCCTGATGCGAAGCGGCCAGGTGGTATACCTTCATCGCCTGCTCTGTTGCGGGAGTCTTGAGCAAGGCCAGGTTGATGCCAGCGGCCAGTTGGTCGTTGTTGAATGCGCCAACCGATTCACCATCGATCTTCAGGGAATACGTTCCGGCAGACAATCCCTTGACCTTCAATTGCTGCTCGTTCAGCGCACTGATGAGATCGGTGCTCTTGAGTATAAGACCGATCGTCGGTCCGCCGCCCCACATATCTTCCCACTGCTTATAGGGAAGCGGCAACGAATCATCCAACTCAGTCCAGGCGATTGTGCCACTCGTTGACAATTCTGTCGCCTTCGCGAATTCCGCGGATTCAACTTTGATTGCGGGGCGCGAAGCATCGATGGTCACGGAGGAAACAACATTTCTTCCCTTCCATGCCTTCACCAACTGCTCTGCCATCACCATGTGCCCGGCAAATCCGGGATGAACGTGGTCGGCGATGATTTCCTTCGCCAGCACCGGATCAATATCGTGTGCCTGAGTCAACGCACTCACGACCGCTGTGTTCATGTCCGCGACATCGATGCCGGCTTGCGGCGCATAATTTGCAATCCACTTGCCGAAGCTGCGCAACACATCGTTATATTGATAGCCACCCGCTACAGGAATCGAAGGTGTGCGCGTCACGTCGTCATATGGCGAAGGCTGGATCGCGGTAATGCGCACTTGAGGGAGATTCGCATGGAGGGAATCGACGATATGCCGATAACCCGCGAAATAGATTGCGTCGTTGCTCTCTGTCTCCGCCTTGTAGCCCCCGTCATTCATTCCCAGCATGACGGTCACTACGCTGGGATGATAAGCAAAGACATCCCGCTTCAGACGTGTGTCGATCGAACCGCCTTCTCCACCGGACACTCTGTCGCCGCCCCAGCCTGAGTCAATGAAAGATACGTCAAGCTTGGGATATCGCGTTGCAACGTAGGTCTCGACAATGATCGTGTAGAGCCGCTGATCCGTGATACTGTCGCCATAAAAAACAACCGTGTCGCCGCTTTTCAGATAGAAGTTATTGTCGTCCTTTGCCCACGCCACACCGGCAATCATGCATAGCGCGAGACTTAGACACTTGATCCTGTTCATGCAAAATCCTTTCGTATTTACCGACTAGCTTTCCGGCTGTTTCAGATTGCAGTTGCCGCGTCCGAGATCGGCCATCCACAATTGCTCGCGGTCTTCTTCTCATGTGACTTGGATAAGTCCAAATGGCGGTTCTCTCAATCCGTGTGCGGGAATCATCCTTATGGGCGACTCTCTAACGACGTAGATATTCCAGGCCGATCTGGACCGAAAGACGGCGGGGCTATCCCGGGATCGTAGTTCGGCTTGCCTGATAGCGTGAAATTTAGCTCGTTTGCTTGCCGAAGCGTATCCCATTCGATCCACCAGTTCCGAACGGGCTTCCCGTCGACGGAAAGGCTTTCAACATAGAGTTTGTCAGGCGCTTGCGGTGCGGATATTCGAAGCAAATGAGTACCAAGTTTCAACTCTGCCTTGGGAAACATCGGGCTATTCACGGTCAGGCCGCCAACTCCGGGTATCTCCGGGTAGAGTCCGAGGTTTGCGAACACCACCCAGGACGCGGTTGCACCGAGATCGTCGTTTCCTGGCTCACCGTCCGGTGTGGGCGTAAATAGGTCGTTCAATGTCTTGCGCACCACTTCCTGCGTTCTCCAGGGATGACCCGTCCAATTATAGATCCAGGGGTGGCCAAAGCTCGGCTCATTTGCAATGAAGAAGTACGGCCCGCCATACCAGGTGGCGTATTGGCTAAAATATTCGTCGAGGCGCTTCCGTGTGGCTTGCTTTCCTCCAATAGCCTCAATCAGATCCTTGAGGTTGAACGGTACAGCCCAGTTGTATTGCGCCGCGTTACCGTCGATAAACCCGTCTATTGTGTCGGGCTTGAAGTTTGGAAGAAACTCGCCGTCGCTGCCGCGCCCGCGAAAGTACTTCGTCTCCGCATCGAAGATGACGTGCCACTTATCCGAACGCGCCAAGAATCTCCGGGCGATCGCGCCTTCGCCGAGCGATGCCGCGAAGCGGGAGATCGCGAAGTCCGAGTTTTCGTCTTCAAGAGTCACGGTTGCGCTCCCGTTGTCACGCGCTGCAATGGTGATGAAGCCACGCGCAAGAAATTCGTCGAGACCTGGGCGTTCCGGATATAGACGCAAATGAGTAGTTGGATCGTCGCCGCCACGAACCATTGCGGCGAGCGCGGCCTTGGTGTCGAAATCGCGGGCGCCAAATGCGTAGATGCTGGCAAGAATCTCGTCGGAGGGATCGCCAACCATGGAACTTGATTCGTCGTTTGCAATCGGCCATCTCGGCAACGCGCCGCCTTGCTCGGCATCGGTAACAAGCGACTCGGCTACATCGCTGGCCACCTTGGGAAAGAGCATCGAAATCAACTGGACCTGAGTGCGATAGACGTCCCATCCGGATACATTCGCATATTGACTCCGGCCTTGCACTTGATGGATTTTTTCGTCGAAACCCAGATACTCGCCGTTGACGTCGTTGAAGACGTTGGGGTGCAAAAGCGAATGATACAGTGCCGTGTAGAAAGTTTTCGTACGCGCTTCGTTTGCGCCGGAGACCACGATGTGCCCCAGTGCCTCATTCCATGCGGCGCGCGCGTCGCTGCGAACTTTCTCGAAATTCCACCCGGGGATTTCCTTTGCGAGATTGGCTTCGGCATTCGCTGAGCTCACAAATGAAATTCCGATCTTCATGTGGAGCACGCTCATGCTTGGATCGAATGCGACAAACCCACCGGTTCGCGCGCCAGTCGCGGAAGCAACGCCCTGGTTGACGTGTTGTTCGTCGAACGTGCCCACAGACTGCGGCGTCTCTTCGGTCTCGATCGCAAAGTAGACGCGGTAACGGTTTTCAAGATGGCAGAACCCACCGCCGGCGACAGAACCCACAATCCGGTTTCCGTCGATGGCGATCTGCCCCTGGTCGACGCGAGAGAGATTGCGGCTCAGATCGATGAGCAAAGTGTGGACATCTTTACCGGCTGGATAGCGTATCTCGGCGATGCCGGAATGGACTTCGGCGGCAATTTGAACCTCAATGCCGGAATCCAGTTTGACTGAGTAGTAGCCGGGTTGGGCAACTTCATCGGCATGCGTGTACGCCGCGCGGTAGGCACCGGAGCGCACGGGCGGAGGCACGCGCGGCAAGCCGAGGATAGGAAGAATAGGTACGTCGCCATAAACGCCGCAGCCTGGGCCGCTCATGTGCGTGACGCTGAAGCCTCGTGTGTCCGTCCTGCCGTACCGGTAGAACTCACCTTCCACTGGATCGGGACTCCAATACACCATACCGAAAGGACGCGTGGCTCCGGGCACGGTGTTGCCTGCGTCTTTTTGCGAGCTGATTTGAGTGCCGATCAAAGGATCGACATGAGAGGCAAGATCGGTTTGCCCAAAGGCGAAGCTGCAAAAAATGAGCAGGAATGCCGGCAGCGAGACTTTCACGAAATACTCCTAGGAAAAAATGCGATACAAATTCATCAATGCCGCTGGCACTGACTCCGGAACCGCGCTTAATGAGCCGGCCCATAAACAACAGAATTCGGTGCCCGTCTCTTCCCCGCTTTCTGCGGACAGGATGGGATTCGATAATACGATCTGGAAGCCGGGTCGACAGTTAGTCCCGCTGAGATTACTCGGAGGTGCTGATCGCTATGCGGAGTTTGCGCACCGGGAGCCAGAGACGCTGGAGACATGAGAGATGACCTGGCCTCACGGAATCCGCGAAACATGTGTCCTCCTGAGGCCCTGTCTAAAATGGAGTGCCCAAGACGATTTGCTCTTGGGCGCTTTGATGGGAGGAGGATGCGACTGCGCACTTTCATGCGCAGCCGCTCTTGTTTTAGAACTCGAAGCGTCCGCCAATTTGCAGGATTCTTGGATTCGCCGCGCTTTGGATTGCGCCAAAGTTAGAGCTCGATCCAATGGTTAGCGATCCTCCGAAGCCATTGAGGTTTGCATGATTGAAGGCGTTCATTGCCTCAATGCGCAAGTTCAAATGACTCTTCTGATCGCCAAACCAAGGCATTTCGATCTTCTTTTGCAGGTTCAGGTCCACATCCCAATAGCCAGGATTTCTGAAGGCATTGTAGGGCTCATTGCCTTCGAGGGTATTGGGATTGGGTGTTGTGACCGTCTTGAACGGACACTGCGGAAAATTCGCGGAGTCGTAGAGAGCGCCGGAGGAACTGTTATTGGCGGGATTTGATGAGAGGACGCAGGAATTGAAGATGCCCGCTTTGTACTCGGCGTTCGAGTACTTACCGTAATGAATTCCACTTCCCGGCTGGGGCACGTAGTCGGGCAGATCGTTGTTTCCGTCTTTGTTCCCGTCGCCGTTCACGTCCTGGCTGGAGTAGACGGTGAACGGAGTTCCTTCCTGGCCGATGAAAATGGCGCCCAAGGACCATCCTTTGTTCACAACCGAGTTGCCGCCGGGAAGTTGGTACGAGCCGGAAAGCGTAACGCGCAGGGGGACATCCTCTCCACCCGTTCCATACGCTGCCTTCGCTGTGTATGGACTCGGGTTATCGCCGCCTCCAGGGTTACCCAGAGAATGGGACCACAAGAAATTCCCTTGCCAGCTCAGGTTGCCCTTGTGCTGGGTTGCAGTCAGAATCAGGGCGTTGTAGTTTGAGCTCAGCATGTTTCGAACCAAGTTAACCTTGCCAACATCTGTCCATGGCTGCGCCCCTCCATGGAGGGCGGTGACGGCAGTTGGAGCATTGTTGAAGGCGCTGGACACAAACAGTTGATCGTAGGAGTACGAACCGGTGTAGGTGGCGCCGACAACAATGCTGTTTGGCAACTCCTGTTCCAATCCGAAGTTCCAGATCATAGTGGATTGCGGCTTCAGGTCGGGATCGACACCGTACATGTCGCTTTGGTAGATTGTTCCGTTAGGACCGAGCGCCAGACCGCGCGAAGAAATTCCGGTGACTGGAATTGCTGGATAAGGAAAACCGTAAGGAGCTGTCGTTCCCTGGGTTCCAGTGATTGCAAAAGGATTGGGCTCTCCTGCAACGGCGCTTTTGCCCGTCCATTGTCCTATGCACCAGAACCCGGTTGTGTTAGGGCAGCTGGCCCAAGCTTTGTTGGCATAAAAATTGTTCCACGTTTCTGCTTGGTCGTGCAGGGTCAGGGTGATACGAACCGGCGTGGACGTCGGCAGGTTTGCCGTGATCAAGTTCAAGTTGATCGAGTCCTGATAGAGGCCAACTCCACCGCGAACCACTAGATTTTTGGCGAATCCTGGCGACCAGGTGAATGCGCCTCTGGGCAGAAAGTTCCAAAGTTCGGCATTGTTGAAGGCCTTGCTGACGAGGTGGGAAGAGGCGGTATTGACCTGATCCCATAGGGCTGACCCGGTTCCCAGCGTGGTATTGGCATACGGCGCGGCGCCCTGACCATATTCGCCGGGATTGCCGTAATCATCCCAGCGGAGGCCTAATGTGACCTGGAGATTCGGCTTGATCTTCCAGTCGTCCTGAACATAGCCGGAAGACAGGAATTGCTCGGCGCCATAGACCTGGCTGACCCACTTGCCGGCCGAGGCCCCTGAGGCTCCGATGGTGTAAAGCGACATTTCATCCGCCTCGCCTTGCATCATCTCCAAAACGTCGGAGAAGAGGACGCCGTAAGGGCGCGAATAATTGGCGGAAGAGTTTTGCCAGTAATTTCTAAACGAGGATTGGAAGCCAAGCTTGAAACTGTGCCGGCCCTTGAACCAACTCACATAGTCGCGCAGGGCAAAGATATGCTCTTTGCTGTCGGCGCCAACATATGGGCTGTCAGGAGATTGCTGTGGGCCGCCTAAGAATCCGCCTGCGGCGCTCTGCTCACCTAAAAAGCTTCCGTGAGGAAAGATCGTGTAATTCGGGTTCCCAACGCCGCCGCCCCAGTAGCGATTGTAGCCGGCATTGAATTGATTGGAGAGATTCGCCGTGAGGACGTGGGTCCATCCGGCCGAGAAGTAAGCTGTCTGGCTGGGTGTCTGAGTGTTGAATGCGGGCCGGGGATCGATGTCGTCCGAGTTCTGCTGCGTGCCGAAGTAGCCGACATAGATTCTATCGTTGTCCTCGCGCAGGCTGTGATCGAGACGCAGGTTGTAATTCTGACCGGCAATCGAGGAGTTGTCGTTGATCGTACCCTGCTGCGAGATGATCGTATCGCAGGGCAGATTGAAGGTCGAGGGCGTGCCGCACTCCTGGCCGAATTGGTTCCCTGCGACTGTGCCGCCGTCGAATGCAGGGTTCGGATAGGAGGTATCCGCGCTTAGGCCTGCATTCGTCGCCGTGGTTGCGGCGGGGATGGGCAACAGGCTTGTCAGGTTGCTGGCAGGGTAGGTGAAAATCTTTGACCAAGCCGCACCGGCGGTGTTCCAACCAGCTTGAGGAGCTTTATATTGCGCAGCGGTCCACGCGCCGATACCCGAGGCCGATATGGCGGCCGTCGACGCGCCCTGCGCGGTGATGTTCTCAACCCTCTCGATCGAACCGAAGAAGAAGGTGTTTTTCTTGTAGATGGGTCCGCCCAGAGAACCCATGAAGTACTTGCGATGAAAGGGCGCTACACCGGCGCTGAAGTCAGGATTAGCTTCCAGGGGTTTTGAGCTGTAGCTTATATCTCCGTCGCCGTGAAATTTGCTGCCGCCTGACTTTGACGTCATGTCGATCTGCAAGGAAGTCGTGGAGCCATTGTCAACGGCGAAGCTTGTGGTTTGCAGGGCTATTTCAGCGAGCATGTCCGGATTCGGCACCATGTTCACCGCTCCAGTATTCTCGGTGC
>Ga0181534_10002465_pt1 | contig 11403 bp, 14 predicted proteins | sample PEATcosm2014_Bin_37_FD_119758 | JGI IMG/M metagenome (GOLD analysis project Ga0181534, IMG submission 119758) | Peatland microbial communities from MTU Mesocosm Facility, Houghton, MI, USA - PEATcosm2014_Bin17_10_metaG | ecosystem: Environmental > Terrestrial > Soil > Wetlands > Peat | place...
AAATTGTCCTGGGCGTCACCGGTTCCATTGCCGCGCACAAGGCGGCGGATCTGGCGTCGCTGCTCACCAAGGCGAAGTGCGACGTGCGCGTGGTGATGACGGCGGACGCGCAGCGTTTCATCACGCCGCTGCCGTTCAAGACGCTCACGCGGAATCCCGTCGTCACGGATCTTTACGACGAGGCCGAAGGCTGGAAGCCGACGCACATCGAACTGGCCGACGCGGCGGACGTGCTGCTCATCGCGCCGGCGACGGCGAACGTGATCGCGAAACTGGCGCATGGCTTCGCAGACGACGCGTTGAGCTGCATTGCGCTGGCGTTGAAACCGAAGGCGAAAATTTTAATCGCCCCGGCGATGAACGGCAAAATGTGGCTGCACCCGGCGACCCAGGAAAATGTCAGGACGTTGAAAAAACGCGGCGCAGAATTCATCGGGCCGGATGACGGCATGTTATCCTGCGGCTACGAGGGCGTCGGGCGGCTGTGGCCGGTGGAAAAGATCGCCGCGCGCGTGCTGAAATTGTGAACGTCGAAATGCCGCGCCGTTAAACGCGGCCGGTTGTCCCATGAAAATCTTCGATTGGGAACGGATCAAGAATTTGCGCTGGCTGCTGGCCACGGATCATCCGGAGCCGACGCAGCAGGCGGAGCGCATCGTGGCGATGCAGCGGGACGTGGTGCTACCGTCCAAGGCGGGCGTGTTTCTGGTGGTGCTGTATTACCTGTTCTATTCCGGCTGGTTTTACGATGAGCCGACGCGGTCGGTGGTGCTGGACACGCTGAAAAATTATTTCAAGGTCTATCTGCTGTGCCATTTTCTGGGCGCGGCGTTTTTCATCGCCTGGCGGCGGCTGCCGCCGGGCCTGTTCCAATGGCTGGCGTTTACGCTGGGTTTGCTCGACGGGTTGTTCATGGTGGGCATGACGATTGTGACGGGCGGTTTTGACAGCATCACATTCTGGGTTTTTCCGGGCCTGATCGTGCTGAACGCCTTGAGCATCCCGCTGGCCGTGCCGCAAATCGTCCTCAACCTGCTGTTGAGCGTTTTTTACCTGGGCGCGGTTTGGCTGACCCCGTTTCTGGATCGCGATGAAACGGCCATCGCAGTGGTGCCCGGACACAGCGTGATAAGCTGGCATGGCACCAACCAACTGGCTCATCCGGTGGGCGAATTTCTGGCCAAGCCGAGCAAGGCCGCCTGGCCAACGAATGTCGAAAACGACAGTTCACCGGACGAAGTCCTGCTCGAACCGCTGTTTCTCCGGGTGTCGGTCTTGTGGCTGCTCACGGCCTGCTGCTATGGCGCGCAGGTCTTGTTGGAACGCCAGCGGCAGGCGCTGGTGGAGGCGCGCGAATTCGCCGCGCGCGAGGGCCAGCTGCATTCCGCCGGCCGGCTGGCCGCCGAGTTTGCGCATCAGATCAAAAATCCGCTCGCGGTCATCAACAACGCCGCCTACTCGCTACAGCGGTCGTTGCGCGAGAATAAAAATTCCGCCGCGCTGCAGATTGAAATCATCCAAGAAGAAGTCGCGCGGGCCGACAAGGTCATCACGCAGATCATGGGCTACGCGCAGTTGAGCGAAGGCCGCGTCGAAAAATTACAGGTCATCGAGGCGGTGGAAAAAGCCGTCGAGCAGGTTTTTCCCGCCGCCGTGCCGACCAGCATCAGACTGAAAAAGAAATTCGCCGGCCCGTTTCCGCCCTTGCTGATGCAGCGTGGGCACCTGACGGAAGTCCTGGTCAATCTGCTCCAAAATGCGCGTGATGCGCTGCCCGGCCAGGGCCAGGTCACCATCACCGCCGGGACGGACCGCCAGCAGGCGGTGGAAATTTCCGTGGCCGACGACGGGCCGGGTATCGCGCCGGACAAGCTGGGGCGCGTGTTCGAGGCCTATTTCACGACCAAGGAAAAAGGCACCGGCCTCGGCCTGGCCATCGTCCGGCACAACGTCGAACTTTACGGCGGCACGGTGCGCGTGGAATCGGTGCTTGGAAACGGCGCGAAATTTACGGTAATCTTCCCGGCGAAGTCACTGCCGAAACCATTTGCCACATGAGCGAGCCCCTGCCACCGGTGCTGATTGTGGACGACGAAAAAAACATGCGTCGTTCGCTGCAAACCATGCTAGCCGACGAAGGCTACGCCGTGCGCGCCGCCGAATCCGCCGAGGAGGCGCTCGGCCTGCTGGCGCACGAAAGTTTTTTCATGGTCATCACCGACGCCCGGCTCGGCGGCATGAGCGGGTATGATCTGCTGGGAAAAATCCGCGGCCGTTGGCCGGATCTGCCGGCGCTGATGATCACCGCCTACGCCACGCCGCAGCTCGCGGTCGCGGCGATCAAGGCCGGCGCGATGGATTATCTCGCCAAGCCGTTTGCGCCGGAGGAGCTGTTCCTCGCCGTGTCGCGCTGCGCCGAACGGCATCAGCTCCTGCGCGAAAATGCCGTGCTGCGTTCCCGCGCCGGCGAAGTTTTCGGCCTGGACCAAATCGTCGGCGAAGCGCCGAAGATGCGCGAACTGCGGCAATTGATCCAAACCGTCGCCGTGACCGACGCCCGCGTGCTGGTGCTCGGCGAAAGCGGCACCGGCAAGGAACTCGTCGCCGGCGCGATCCACACCTTGAGCCAGCGGCGCAACAAACATTATGTGCGCATCAACTGCGCCGCGATTCCCGAAACGCTGCTGGAAAGCGAACTGTTCGGCCACGAAAAAGGCGCGTTCACCGGCGCCATCAAGCAAAAGCACGGGCGCGTCGAGGAGGCCGACGGCGGCACGATTTTTCTCGATGAAATCGCCGACATGGGCAAGCCGCTGCAGGCGAAATTGCTGCGGTTTCTGGAGGACGGCTCGTTCACGCGCGTCGGCGGCACGGAGGAATTGCGGGTGAACGTCCGCCTCATTGCCGCGACCAACCGCGACATTGTGAAGGCCATCGAGACTGGCGAATTCCGCGAGGATTTATTTCACCGGCTCAACGTGGTGCAGTTCAACCTGCCGCCGTTGCGCGAGCGCGGGCAGGATATTCTGCTGCTGGCGGAACATTTTTTGAAAATCTTCCGGGTCGCGCTGAACAAAAACATCACCGGCTTTTCCGCCGCCGCGCGGCCGAAGCTGCTGGCCCACCGCTGGCCCGGCAATGTCCGCGAATTGCGCAACGTCGTCGAGCGCGCCCTGATTTTGGAGACCGCCGGCGAAGTGCAGCCGGCGAGCCTGCCGGGCTTTGCCGTCGAGTCGCGCTTGCAAAAAGATGCGGCGTTTTCGGTCGCGCCGGGCGAATCGCTCGACGCCGCGCTGGAGCGGCTGGAACGCGAATTGATCCAGCACATGCTGGAGCAGAATAATTTCAGCCTGACACGCGTCGCGGAACGGCTTAAGCTCTCGCGGCATTCGTTACGATACCGGATGCAACGATTAAACATGAAAACCGCCGCCGGTGACGGTGGCGAAACTGCGACGGTTGCCGACTGATGAAAAGTCTTTATCTGCCAAGTGCCGACAGCCCGGTCATTGAATGGCTGGTCTTCGCCCTCTTTTTGGTGCTGGTGTGCGCGTGCGTCGGGGGCTTTGTGGTCTGGCTGAAAGTGCTGCGGGCCAATCGAACCAAGCGCAAACGCCGCAAGCGCAAGCATCATCGCAGCCTCAACCCCACGCTGGCCCAGACCGGCGGCCTGCCGCCCAAACGTGATCCCAGCCAGGCGCCGCCCGGACCCTGACCATGCAGCACAGCCGCGCGCTCACCAAAAAAAGCGACGCCAACCTCGCGCTGGCTTTCATCCTGTTGCCCCGGGAAAAACGCGACGCCATGTCCGCGCTCTACGCCTTTTGCCGCGCCGTGGACGATGTGGCGGATGAAGATTCCATCCCCACCGAAAAACGCCGCGAACAGCTCGCCGCCTGGCGCGCGGACATCCGCCGCGCCTGCGAAAATGGCCAGCCGGAATTCATCCTCAACCAGGAATTTCAACCGGTCATCCGCCAGTTCAAGTTGCCGTTCGCTTTGTTCGACGAACTCATCCAAGGCTGCGAAATGGATTTGGACACGCTCCGTTACGCTGATTATGAGCAGCTTGAATTGTATTGTTACCGCGTTGCCTCCGCCGTCGGGCTGCTGAGCATCGAGATTTTCGGCTACCAGAATCCGGCGTGCCACGACTACGCCATTTATCTCGGCAAGGCGCTTCAGCTCACGAACATTTTGCGCGATGTGAAAAACGACGCGGCGCGCGGAAGAATTTATCTGCCGCGATCGGAACTTAAAAAGTTCAATGTCACCGAAGCTGAAATCTTGAATTCCAAATTCTCCGAAAATTATTTCGCGCTCGCTGCCAGCGTGGCCGGCCGCGCGAAACATTTTTATGCGCTCGCGCAAAAAACTTTGCCGCCGGCCGACCGGCCGGCGATGGTCGCCGCCGAATTGATGGGTTCGGTTTACTGGCAGTTGCTGCAAAAACTGGAACGCGGCCGGTTCGACGTCTTCGGCCCGCAGCCGCTGAAATTGAGCAAGCCGCACAAGCTCGCGCTGGTCTTCAAGTCGTGGCTGCGCTACGCCGCCGGCATAAATTCCCCCAACTACGGGACACCGTGACATGGCTGTGGCCGTTTCAAATTGGAAATTGAAAATTGAAAATTCGAAATCGGTCCGCCGTTTGATCGTCAACGCCGACGACTTCGGCCTTTCGCCTTCCGTGAATGAAGCCGTCGTCCGCGCGCACCGCGAAGGCATTTTGACGACGGCGAGCCTGATGGTGAACGAACCCGGCTTTGACGAAGCGGTGAAGCTGGCGAAGGAAAATCCCCGGCTCGGCGTCGGCCTGCATCTCACGTTGCTCATGGGCCATGCCGCATTGCCACCGGAAAAAATTCCCGGCCTCGTTAATGCGCGCGGCGAATTCAGCCATTCTTCCGTCGGCGTCGGCGTGCGGTATTTTTTCCAGCGCCGTTTGCGGGAACCGCTCCGTGCCGAGATCCACGCGCAGTTTGAAAAGTTCCACGCCACCGGCCTGCCGCTCGACCACGTCAATGGCCATCTGCATCTGCACCTGCACCCCGTCATCTTCAAAATTCTCATGGACGATGCGGCCCAGCTCCGCATCCGGCACCTGCGCCTGACGCGCGATTGCCTGGCGGGCAGCCGGCGGCTGTCGCGCGGCCATTTGCTTTACAAGGTTTCGCACGCGGCGATTTTTGAATTTCTTTCCGGCCGCGCAAAAAAGGTTTTGTCGGCGAAAAAGATTCGTCATGCGCAAATCACCTTCGGCCTGCTGCAGGACTCGCGCGTGGATGAGGAATATGTTTTGAAGCTGCTGCCCGAACTGCCGGCCGGCGATTCGGAGCTTTACGCACATCCGTCGCTGGACCGCTTCCAGCATGAGTTTGACGCCCTCGTCAGCCCGCAGGTGAAAGCGCTCGTTTCCAGGCTTGGCATCCAGCTCATTCGCCATCAAGATTTGTAAAATGTTCAAACTCCTTTCGATTTTGCTGGTCGGCCTTGTCTGCGAATCCGCCGGCGTGGTGCTGCTGAAAAAAGGCATCAACCAGATCGGCGACGTGAACGGCTACACCGCCGCCGAGATTTTCCGCGTCGTGAAATCCGGCCTGACCAGCCACCTGATCTGGCTGGGCATTTTTTTCGAGGCGCTGTTTTTCATCGGCCTGCTGGTGCTGATGGCCAAGAGCGACATCAGCTTCCTCTGGCCGCTGACGGGCTTGAGCTTTGTGTTCGCGACGTTTTCCGCGAGGTGGTTTTTGCACGAGCAGGTTTCGCCGGTGCGCTGGGTGGGCGTGGTGCTGATCGTGCTCGGCGCGGGCTTCATCAGCTACAGCGAACACGCCAAGGAAAAGCCCGTGCCGGCGATGGTAAATCAAACTTCGCAGTCCGTCAGTCGTCCGTAGCGCCTCCATTGACGATTTGCGATATACGATTTACGCGTCGTCGATGAGTGGCGAGCGTAAGGCGGCTCGTAAATCGTATATCGCAAATCGTAAATTCAACCCTGCAAAACCTTTGCCAGCACGTCCGCCAGTTTTTCCGCCGCGAACTTGGTTTGCTTTTGCAATTGCATCAATGCGCCGATTTTGCCCGGCGACCTGGCAATGGCCCACGCGAGTTTGCCAAAATCAATGCTCTTGTCCGCCTTGGCCAGCGCGTTGAAATCCAGCGGCAAATTTTCGTCCGCCGTGTCGGAAATCACCCGCACGGTGACGCAGGTTATGCCACGCTCGGCGCAGACGGCGTGAATGGCCGCCGATTCCATCTCCACGGCGTCCGCGCCGGTTTGATCGCGCAGTTTTTTCTTTTCGGCGACCGTGGTGGCGATGCGGTCGGCGCAGAGAAATTTCACCGGCTGCGCCCCGGCGGCGAGGAGTTTGGTGGACAACCCCTCACCCGGCTTCGCCACCCTCTCCCCATCGGATGGGGAGAGGGACGGGGTGAGGGGCATCTCAAAAACTACGTCGCCGAGTTTCAAATCAGGATTCAAGCCGCCGGCGAAACCGCAGGTCAAAACCAGCTTGGGTTCGCCGGAATTCAGAAAGCGGCGCACGGATTTCTCGGCGTTCTGCCGGCCGATGCCGACGATGAGCGTGATGACGCCGGGATGCTGCGCCGCGATTTTATGAAACGGCGCGGCTTCTTCTTTCAGGGCGAAACAGACGAGGGTGGACATTTCCAAATGCGCCGCTGCTACCGCAGCGCCTCCAACAGGTGTTGTCGTTCGATGCCTTTGTGTGCGCTCACCGCGCGCACGATGCTGTTGAGCGTGCCCACCCGCACCGGATGATGATTGGGAACTGAAAGTCGTTGCGGTGCGGGTGTGTCGGTTTGCAAAATAATGTGGCTGCCTTCCTGATGCACCACCCGGTAGCCCCAGTCGCGGCACAGGACTTTTACCAGTTGCGCGCCGCTCAAATCGCGCGGGATCTTCATGTGCCGGCCAGAATTTCGTCGCGGACCAGATGCAGGCGGATGCGGCGCGGCGTCGGGGGCTGGTCGAAGAAATGACCGCGCACGGCTTCTTGGACGTGCTTGCGGACGTCGTCCCAAGTATCGCCTTGCGTGAAGATGTTTTCCGTCAGGCATTCGGCGCAATAGCCGCCGTCCTCTTCTTGCGTCACTTCAAACACCAGTTCTTTCATGGCGTCAAACTACGGCGATTGATTTCCGACCGCAAGCGCGGACTCGCCACGCTGCCCGCCGCCAGCTGGTCTAACAAGCGCGGCGGCTTCTTTCGGCGAAACCGATGGGGAAGATCAAATCCATGTTCGGATGCGGCCCGCGAAAATAGCCCAGCCATTTTTGGCTGGGAACCTCGCCAATCAATCTTTCCCAGTCCCGGCTGGGACGGCAGCACATTGCTTCGGTCCCGGCTAGGATTGGTGCTGTTCCCGAACCGTGAACCCAGCCATGCATGGCTGACTATTTTCAAACGTCCATTTGGCACCGGTGACCGTCGGCAAAGACCAAAACTGTCGCTTTTTGACCACTCTTGCAAAATATCGTTGCAAACCATTGAAAATTAGCCAATTGCTTTTAATTTATAGTTCCGAAACTTCCAAAGTTTTCTCCGCGACATCAAAAGTTTTGGTCCCGACATCGAAAGTTTTGCCTGCGACATCGAAAGTTTTCGTGCTGACTTCAAAATTTATCGTTCCGACATCGAAAGTCGGCGCTGCGACATTGCCGGTCAAGGTTCCGACATCCCCCATCATGGCTCCGACTGCGCCGGCCAAGGCCGCGACATCGGCCTTCGCTCGCTCGTTAGGGCCGGCCGGGTTTTCATTTGATCCCCGCCAGCCGTTCCTTCCAGATTTTGTAAAGCTCCACGGTGGCGCGGACGTCGCGCAGGCAGTATTCGGCGATCTCGCGGAATTTACCCGCCGCCAGCAACGTGCCCACGTCCATGCCGGTCACGCCCGCGCTCTTGGGCGATTCGATGCCAAAAGCTTTGCAGTAAAAATCCAGGTTGAACCGCCGCGCCGCGCCGTCGCGCCCGCTCACGCTGTAAAACGTCAGTTGCTCCGCGAGGTCGCAATGCGGCTCCACGGCGTAACGATAGCCGAGCCAGTTCTTCTTGGTGATGGGCACATTGAGCAGCGCCGAGCGCAGATAAATGAACGGCACGTCGAAACCGCGTCCGTTGAAGGTGACAACGCTGTCGTAATGCTTGGCCACGTCCCAGAACGCGGTGAGCAGTTCGGTTTCGTCGGCCACGGGCACGAACTCGACGGGACCGGCGTCGGGAACGTCGTCTTCAAAATCATCGGCGATGTAAATGGACTGGCCCCGCTGGGTCTCGGCGTTGAGCATGGCGATGCACACAACCTGCGAGGTGAACGGCCAGAGCGACATGAAGCGCGTGATCTCCTCGCGCTTGGTCTGCTTGGCGATGGCGTCGTCAATTTTTTCGGTTTCGCGGAACAGATATTCCTGCTGCGCCTCGTCAAACAGTTCGAGCGGAAGCGCGGAGGTTTCGATGTCGAAAACAAGGGTGGCCATAAAAGTTGATGTGTCGGTTGTTGTTGCTGTTGGAAATAAAACACCACCGCCGCCATCAGCGCGAATCAAAAAATTTCGCCGGATGATTGGCGGCCAAAGCAGCCGGTGATTTTCGGGCCAAGAAAGTTGTGCTGGAATTTCCGGTGCCGTCCCGCAAACTTCGGCGCATGACAGCGCCCGATTTTCGTGCGGCCATCGTGGCCTACATCCGCGAGCAGGCCCGGCCGGTGGACAAGTTCAGCCATCAGCCGCGGCTGTATGAATTGACGCGCGTCCTCGGCGCGGGCCAGGACTATGACGACGACGTGGTGTTCGCCGCCGTCTGGCTGCATGACCTCGGCGTATTCGTCGGCCACCGGCCCGAAGATCCGACGGCACTGGCGGAATGGGATTGCGTGGCTTACGCGATGCACCGCACGCCGGAGCTGCTCGCGCGATTTGGTTTTCCCGTCGAAAAAATTCCCGCCGTGGTGGCCGCCATCCGCACGCATCAGCCGCAGGATGAGCCGGCGAGCATCGAAGGCGTCATTGTGCGGGATGCGGACATTCTGGAACAGCTCGGCGCGGTCACGGTGCTGCGGACGGTCTGCAAAATCGGCCGCGACACGCGGTTTCAAATTTTCCCCGATGCGCTGCGCGTGCTGCGGAAAAATGCGGAGCGTTTGCCCGGCCAGCTCAAACTGCCGGCGGCGCAAAAGCTGGCGGAGCCGCGCCTGCTGGTATTGCAGCAATTTCTGGCCGCGGCGGAAGCGGAAGGCTGCGCGGCTTTCGAATAATTATTTTTCCGGGCGACGGCACCGGGGAATTTGTCTTGTTTTTCATGCGCGCAAACCCTGATTGCGAAGTCAGGGGAAAACTTGGTTCGAAAGCCGGGTGCCCTAAACGATCACATCGCCAGCCCGTGCGCCTCGGCCACGGCCTTGCAGGCGACTTTGCCATGCTGGATGTTGATGCCGCCGGTGAGCGCGGGAAATTTCTGGCAGGCTTCCTCGACGCCGTAATCCGCCAGCATTTCGAGATAGCGGTAGGTCACGTTCGTCAGCGCCTGCGTGGCGGTGCGCGCATAGGCGCCGGGCATGTTCGCCACGCAATAATGCGTCACGCCTTCCTCGACATAAACCGGATCGTGATGCGTCGTGGCGCGCGAAGTCTCGGCGCAGCCGCCCTGGTCAATGGCGATGTCCACCAGCACGCTGCCGGGCCGCATCCGGCGCAGCATGCCGCGGGAAATCAATTTCGGCGCTTTCGCCCCGGGCACCAAAACCGCGCCGATGAGCAGATCCACCGTCGGCAATAAATCCAGCAAGTGTGATTCGCTCGAAAACAGCGTGTGCGCCGTGTGCAGCGTGATGTCGAGAAAGCGCATCCGTTCCAAATCCACTTCGAGAATCGTCACGTCCGCGCCGAGGCCCTGCGCCATGCGCGCCGCGTTCACGCCGGCCGAGCCGCCGCCGAGCACCACCACTTTTCCCGGCAGCACGCCGGGCACGCCGCCGAGCAGCGTGCCGCTGCCGCCAAAATGTTTCTGTAGAAAATAGCCGCCCACCAGCACGCTCATGCGCCCGGCGATTTCGCTCATCGGTTCGAGCAGCGGCAACCGGCGGTTCACTTCAATGGTTTCGTAGGCGATGCACGTTGCGCCGGATTTCATCAGCGCTTCCGTGAGCGGCCGGCTCGCGGCCAGGTGCAGATAAGTGAAAAGAATTTGTCGCGGTCGCAGCAGCGGCAGTTCGCTGGGCAGCGGTTCTTTGACTTTGATGATCAAATCCGCCGCCGCAAAAACCATCGCGTGCGCGTCCACCAATGTGGCGCCGGCTGATTCATACTCCGCATCCGGATAGCCTGCGCCCACGCCCGCGCCGCGTTCGACGACGACCGTATGGCCGCGGTTGATGAGTTGATAGGCCCCGCTGGGCAGCAACGCCACGCGATATTCCTGCTCCTTGATTTCTTTGGGGACGCCAATGGTCATGGTAAATTTGGATTAACCGCTGGCGAAACCTAACAAAGCCGGCGGGGGTGTCAACGGCTTGTCGGCTCCACCGGAAGGTCGTTTTTTTAGGGGATGGCAAATTGGGGCCGCTGTCGTCAGAATCATTCCACCAGTCGTTCGCGCCGATCAGTGAAGATGTGCCGTTCTATTTCGACGAACAGCTCAAGCTGCCGGCCTCTTAAAACTGCCGGTTTCCACGTGCAGGAAGTTGATGGCTTTCACAAAAGCAGCTTGTCTTTCTTCCGGTAGGCCAGCCCTTGAAACAGCGCCACCAAGTCGCCGGCATCGTCCTTGATCTCGACGGTGTAGGTGCCGACCTTGAAATTTTTCGACAGCTCCCGCGCCTCCGCCCGGAGCGTGCCGGTGGTGGCGGCCTTCATGAACGTGATGCTGACGTTGAGCGCCACGGCCATCGTGCCGTGCGAATTGCAGGCCACGGCAAAGGTGAAATCCGCCAGCGTGAAGATCGCGCCGCCCTGCACGGTCTTGAGCGCGTTCAAATGGTGTGGATGCAAAGTCATCTTCGCCGTCGCGTGCCCGGGGCCGGCGGTGAGCAGCTCGATGTTGGACAGCTCGGCGTAGCGGTCGTGCTTGAAAATACGCTTCAATTCTTCTTCGTTTAAATTCATGGTGGTTTTGCGAAATCGTAAATTTTCGAGGCAGACAGTGGTTCTCATTAACACCCGGCTGCAGCCGGGTGGTGCCAGCAGGCGGGAGACGAAAGCCGTTTTAACGGCTTCCTCGCACGAGGCAAACCGTTGAAACGGTTTGGACCTTCCGCATCCGCCGTCACCAGGCTGAAGCCCGGTGTTAATGAGACGATGGCACTCGTTTTGCACTGCATTCAATCAGTTTGCTGAAGCAAATCCACGCTGGCAACTACGTTCACTTTGCTCCGTTGCAGCATTTTGATC
>Ga0181534_10002466_pt1 | contig 11396 bp, 8 predicted proteins | sample PEATcosm2014_Bin_37_FD_119758 | JGI IMG/M metagenome (GOLD analysis project Ga0181534, IMG submission 119758) | Peatland microbial communities from MTU Mesocosm Facility, Houghton, MI, USA - PEATcosm2014_Bin17_10_metaG | ecosystem: Environmental > Terrestrial > Soil > Wetlands > Peat | place...
ACGGGATCTGCACGCCGGGTCGGTTCCCTACGCCAGGCTCGGCTTGGAATGGGAGCGCTGATGGGCTGAAAGCGGGTGTCGGCTAGGGGAGGGGAATGGTGGGCTCCAAGCGCCTCCCCCAAGCGGCATGTCCGCGTCACCCGGAGCTGGAGCCGCCCGTCGGCTTTGGTTCAAGCGGCAAAGTGAAGAAAAAGGTGGCGCCGGCATCTGGAGCCGCTTCCACCCAAATGCGCCCTCCGTGCCGCTCGAAGATCCGGCGCGTGGTCGCCAGGCCAACTCCGGTGCCTTCGAACTCTCGGGCATGATGGAGCCGCTGGAAGACGCCGAAGAGCCGGTCCGCATGCTGCATGTCGAACCCGACGCCGTTGTCGCGGACAAAGTAGACTGGAGCGCCCTCGGCTTTCTCGGTCCGGGCCCCGACTTCGATGGTGGCCGGATTGCGCCCGCGGCTGAATTTGAGCGCATTGGCGATCAAGTTGTTCATGGCCTGGCGAAGCAGCGCCCGATCGCCGTACGCCGGTGGCATGGGCTGCAACCGGACGTCGACGGGGCGCTCGGAAAGCTCTGGCTCCAGATCCTTTAAGACCTCGCGACACAGGCGGGCTACGTCAATGGATTCGTGGTTGAGCGCCTGTTGGCCATACCGCGAAAACGCCAGCAGGGCCGTGATCAACTGGTCCATCTCCTCGGCCCCCGCATCGATCAAATCGAGATAGCGCCTGACTTCGGCCGGCAGGGCGCGAGCATGATGGTTGCGGATGATTTCGATGAAACCGCTGATCGTCCGCAGCGGGGTGCGCAAATCGTGCGAAACCGACGACGAGAAAGCCTCAAGGTCGCGGTTGGCCGTCTCGAGCTTTTCGGCGTGCTCGCGCACCTTTCTCTCCAATTCCGCATTCTTTCTTCGCAGGCGTTGGACGGTCAGCGCGCGCTCCAACGCCGGCCGCAATACACTTAACTTGATCGGCTTGAGCACGTAATCGATCGCCCCCGTCTGCAGGGCCTCCACCGCCGTGGGAATCGAGCCATGGCCGGTCATGATGACGCCCACCAGACCCGGATCAATGGCGCTAGCCTGGTGCAGCAAAGCAATGCCGTTCATTTTTGGCATGATCAGATCCGTGAGCACCAGGTCGAAATCCGCCCGCCGTAAGGCGGCCAGGGCGTCATCCCCCGAGGTTGCGCCCGTCACGCGGTACCCTTCCTCCCGCAGTGTATTGCGCAGCGCGGTCATCAGCGAAACCTCATCGTCCACGACAAGGATGCGGGCGGTGGTGCGGTCGGGCATGGGTTGCGGAGCGCCGGCGGCTAGACCGAAGCGAGCGCTTCGCGGAGTTGACGCAATTTCGGGGGCTTGGTCAGCATGAGGTCCACGTGCTCCGGCACTTCGCCTTCGGCCGCCATGCCCTGGCCCCAGCCGGTGAGCATGAAGACCGGGGTCGCCGGCGAGGCTGATTTTACCGCGCTGGCTACGCGGCGGCCGTCCACGTTGGGCATTCCCAGGTCCGTGATGACGACCGCGAACGGTCGGCCGGATGCCTGGGCGGCGAAAAACGCATCGATGCCCGCCTGGCCACCGTTGGCCGGCACCACGTCATGGCCTTCTTCGGCCAAGGTTGCGGTCAGCGATTTGAGCAGCACCAGGTCATCGTCCACGACCAACACGCGCAAGTGCGAGGAGGCGAGCGGGCCGGCCGCAACGCCGGACGGCAGGGGCACGGCCGCTGCGGGCAGGGGGAAAAGCAGGCGCATCGTGGTGCCGCCGTCCGGCGCGCTGTCGATCTCGATCTTGGCGTCATGGCGCCGGATCATTCCGTAGACCATCGCCAGTCCCAGACCGGTGCCCCGCTCCCCCTTGGTGGTGAAGAATGGCTCGAGGCAGCGCCTTTTGGTTTCCTCGTCCATGCCAACGCCGGTGTCCGAGACTTCGACGCCGGCGAAGGAAGCGCCCTCCGATTTGCCCGCGGGATCGTGTGCGGGTGCCAGGCGGGTTCGCAGAATGAGAGTTCCGCCCTCGGGCATGGCATCGACGGCATTGAAGACAAGGTTGGTCAAGGCTTCGCGGATCTCGCTTTCCACTCCCAGCACTGTAACCGGGTCGAACGAGAGGTCCATCCGCGTGGAAATGGCGACGCCCCGCTGCTGGGCCATGTCTTCCCAATGTGCCCGCGTAAGCTCCACCACTTGTTCGACCATTTGATTCAGATTTACCGGGACCAGGATCAGCTGCGGCTCGCGCTGGCGGTAAAACTCGCGCAGCCGGCTCACCGTCTGCGCCACGTCGTCAATGGCCCTTTGGATCGTCGTCAAGTACTCCCGGGTCCGGGCGCTCAGATTGGGCTCCCGCTCGAGCAGGGACTCCGTGTACAAGGAAGCCGGCGAGATGGCGTTGTTGATGTCATGGGCGATCCCGCTCGCCATCTGACCGAGCGCGCGCAGGCGCTCCTGCTGAGTAATCGCCTGCTGAGTTTGGCGCAGATCGTCATAGGCTCGCTGCAGGGCCAGGTTTTGGGCCTCGATTTGGCCGAGCATGTCATTGAAGGCCGCGGTCAGCAGGCCCAATTCATCGTCTCCGAACCGGCGGGCGCGCACCGAGTAGTCCTGCCGATCCGAGACCGCCCTGGCGGCTTCGGCCAGGGACAGGATCGGCCGGGAGATCTGCTGCTGCAACTTGCGGGCCAGCGTGAACGCAACCAACGAAGCGCCGATGATTGCCAGGACGGCGATGGCGCTGTACAGCCGCAAGCGATCATACAATGCGCCCAAATCCGAATTGATGTAAAGCGTGCCCAGGCGCAGGCCCTGGACCTGCATCACCGGAGCGAAGCCGACCAAATGGCCCGCCGCGAATCGGTAGCCATCCGGGCCCGGCGCGGACGGAAACGCAGCTTCGCGTGAGCTGGACGGGTAGCGCACGAAGAGCCGACCCTGCTTGTCGTACAAGCAGGCGTTGACCACATGACGCTCGGCCGCGAGCGCGGCGAGCACCTCCGTCGCGTCATCGCGGTTGGAAAAGGCGAGCGCGGCGGTGCTGTTGGTGGCGATGATCTCGCCCAGGGTCGAAAGTTGCTGAACGGAGGACTGGCGGAACGTGACAAACTCATAACCCAGGAAAGTCGAGCAGACAATGAGCAGGACGACGCCGCTGGTTCCCAGCACGATCGCCATCAGTTTCTGCCGGATCGGGAGATTCTCGAAGGTCATGGCTCACTCCTCTCCGCGGTGACAATCGTGGCCGATCGGAGCAGCTTGGAACTGATGGTGATGCCGGCCGCCTGGGCCGCCCCCACGTTGATTCTGAGCCGGATCTTGCCCTGTTCGGTGGCGAATCGGATGATCCCGCCGACGCGGTTGAAATCGTCCACATCTCCAACCGTGAGGATGCTTCGACCCTGGAGCCCGGCGACGATCTGGCTCATCTGCCTGGCCTCGGACCGGCTGATAAAGAGCACTTGGCAGTCGGTGATTTCCGCCAGCTCGTGATACCGCCGGACCACCATCGGATGATTGCCGATGCTTTCGCCGCGCACGGTCTCATCCAGATAGGAGCCGAAGGGATCATCCCCCAGCACGCCGATCACCAGCGGGGCCCGGGGATCGCGGAAGGTTTGCGGCGGCCACTCCACAAACTGGGCGAAGTTAAAGAGGAAGATCGCCTTGACCTGATATTCCGCGGAAGGCGCGGCGGCCCGCGCTGCGGTGCCCCAAAGAAGCGCCAGGACGACGAATCCGCGCACCGCCCGACGGGTCACCGCCCGCCAGCTCATGGTCAAAAATGCCATGCGGCTTTTCCGAACACGCTCCGCCCGATCTCACGGCTCGTCCCCGGAGGGTTGAATTCGACGTGGTGGGCATGGAGCAGGTTCTGGCCATCGATCGAAAACTCCCACATAGCCGTGGGCCGCCAGGCGAGCCGCAGGTCCATTTCGGTGTAGCCGGGCACCTCCTGGTTGGTGATGGGCGCGACATAGCGCAGGGTCGCGTCAAACTGCCAGCCTTTGCCGAGATCTACGACGGAACGCAGCTGTCCCTGGTGGTTCGGGTCGAGCGCGATGCTGCGGTTCGAGCTGCGGTCGATCGTGCCCGGCTCCGGCTGGCTCTCGACCCGCATCTCGGTCCAGCCGGCGTGCAGCCGCCAGGCGGGCAGGATGCGCCAGTCGGCCGACAATTCGGCGCCGGACGACTTTCCGCGCAGATCGCTGGCGATCTCAACCGGGAAGGCTGCCGGCGGGTCGAGCGGCTCCAGGCTGCGCAGGTCGGCATAATCGTTGTAGTAAGTGGCAAGCGACAGGGAGACATTGGCGTTCAGCTGCTTGCGGTAGCCCAGTTCGTAGGCGAGCAATTTCTCCGAAACCACATCCGGGCCGCCGGCAACCCGGTAGGGGGGAGTGGCCGGCTCGTAGAGATCCAGATCGATGCGCGAGGGAACGCGCACGGCGCGCGACACGGCCACCCACACGGTTTGGTCCTTGCTCGGCGTCCAGGCCACGCGCCCGCTCGGTTCAAATTCCGGGCCGGTATAGTTGTAATGCTCGAATTTCGAGCCGAGCGTCAGGTGCAGGCGATCCTTGATCAAAACGATCTCGTCTTGCGCAAACGCGCTCAAGGTCTGCTGCGAAGCCTTCGGCGGCAGGAAGGCCTCCGATGGCGTGTTGACGATGCTGTCGTCCTCCAGGCGGTAGCCGAAGCCCCACGTGAAGTCGTGCGCTGCACCCAAGGGGAGGCGGTCCTGGAGATCAAAGTCGTAGGTGTTGAGCGTCTGGGTGAACGAATTGGGAATGCTCCGGTACGTTTCGTCGTAGTAAACCTGCACCTTGAGCTGAGAATCCTCGGCGAGGGTGCGCGTCCAGCGGCCGAGGAAATTGCCGCCGTTCATTCGGATGTCGTCCGGGCCGTTTTGGGTGACCGAGCCGTTGTAAAGGTCGCCCTGGAAGGTGACCAAATTGTCGTCCGCCGCATTCCAATCCATCCGAAATCCGCCCTGAGCCATCCGCCAGGCGTCATAGGCCGAGGTTCCATCGGGCAGGGTCAAATCACCCCGATCGAAATCCATCGCATAGACCCGGTAATACAGTCCGGGAGCGATCTGGCCGCCGTAGCGAATTTCGGCTAGGCCCTGCAGCTCCGATCCAGATCCGGCGATGAGCAGGCCGCCCTGCGTATCTTGGGCTGGCTTGGTCGTCACGTTGATGACGCCGTTAACGGCGTTCGAGCCCCATTGCGTGGCCCCGGGTCCGCTGATCACCTCGATGCGGTCGAGGTCCTCAAGCATGACGTTTTGCACGTCCCAATAGACGCCGGCAAACAGCGGCGTGTAGACGGATCGGCCGTCGATCAGCACGAGCATCTTGTCCGCAAAGAGATTGTCGAATCCGCGGGCGGAAATTGCCCATTGCCGGGAATCGACCTGGGCCACCTCGAGATTCGACGCGAGGCGAAGAGCCTCGGGCAGGCTGGTCGCGTCGGATTGGTCGATGTCGTCCGAGGTGATGACCTGCACGGCCGACGCCGAATCGAACAGCTTCTCCGGATGCATGGAGACGGAAGACACATCGATATCCATCAATTCCTCCACGCTCAGCTTCTTCAGGTCGCTCGGTGGGGGCAGCGCCGCGTCCGTTTGGCCGGCCGCCGAAGGAACGAGCGCGCTCAACCCGAGTCCGGCCGCGAAGGCAACGAGGCAGAAACAACCGCCCGGTCGCCGAGGCGGATGGCCGGTTGGCGACTGTCGTTGCACTGGGGTGATCATGGGTCCGGGATCGGCCATCCGAAAGAGTTTCACCCCAAAGCGCAAACCTGATGTCGGTCGCATCGGCTTCCGTGATCGGGACGCCCGCAGCCAGACGGCCCGCCGAAGGCCGGCCGGACCGGCGTTCAACCGGCCGGCTGCGCGGCTTTGGCCCCGAAAATTCGGCTGATTCTCCAAACCGCCAGCCCGGCGCAGGCCAGCGCGCCGATCAGGCCCAACTCCCAGCGGTAGGAATCATGCACCATCCGCTCGAACAAGGTGCCGAACGCATAGCCGCCGCAGGAGAAAACCAAAGTCCAAACCACGTTGCCCACCAGGTCCAGCGCCATGAAACGTGCGATCGGGATGGCGGTCATCCCAAACGCCACCGGGGTGACGGTGCAGAGGCCCGGGAAGAACTGGAAGCAGACGACCAGGATCCTTCCTCGGCTTTCGATCAGACGGAAGACTCCGCCCAAGCGGGCATGCAGGCGCGGGAACCAACGCTTGATCCGGTCGCCGGCGAGCCGGCCGAGCAAGAAGCAGAACGTGTCGCTCGCGAAGATCCCCAGCATTCCAGCCAGAATCACCCCGGGCAGGCTCAGGACGCCCGCGCAGGCCGCGACGCCGGCGGCGAGCATCACCAACTCGCCCTCGAAGAAGGTTCCGACGACGACGGCGTAGTAGCCATAGGCGTGGACGAACTCGGCGGCATTCATGCGGTTCGGGCGGGCAGGCGTCAGGCGAAGTCGACCATCCCCTGTTCGGCGATCGTCTGGCCGGCGGACGTGCGCTCACAGACGTGCAGATAGTCCGTGAAGCGGGGCGACGCGCCGATGTCCTCCAGCCGCAGGCGGCTGGAATCGAAGACCGTGTCGAGTTCCGCGAAGCCCGCATAGAGCTGGGCGGCGCCCAGCATGAACTTCTTGTTGCAGGGACCAAAAATCGCGTCGAACTCCGATCGGCGCGCGGCGATCTCCTCGAAGGCGACCGTGCGGTAAACGGGAGCTTCCCTCTCGGCCGTCGCCCCGCCGCCACCCGCCGCGACCAGCTGTCCGACTCCGATCCGCGTCGCGAAGAAGGCGGCGGCGATCTCGCGCCAGGTGCAGCTGGACTCCTCGCCGGCCGAGATGTGATAGGTGGAATTAAGCAGCTTCGGTTTGATCAGCAATCGCCGCAGGGCCTCGGCCACGTAGTCGACCGGCACGACATCGATGCGCGTCTCCGGCGTGCTGGTCGTCATGCCGAGCGCATCCGCCATGCGAAAGGTCCAATAGATGCTTCCGGACGGAGCGCACCCGAGCCGGGTGTGGCCTGCGATGATGGTGGGACGCACGACCACGAGGGGAAAGTTCGGCAGCGTGAGGCGCAGCAAGCGTTCCGCCTCCGATTTGCTCTCGGTGTAATTCACCAGATGTTTCACTCGGACGCTTGGGTATCGATCTTCCTGGACCAGCCGCCCGGGCTGGTCGCCGCAGATCATCGCCGTGCTGACGTGCAGAAAGCGCTCGATCAGAGCGACCTGCCGCAATTGGTGGACAAAGCGCAGGGTGCCATCGACGTTGGTCGAGAAAACCCGGGTATTGGCGCCGAACGACGTCAACGCCGCGCAATGCACGACCCGCTTGATCGGGGCCAGGCGCCCGTCGGCGACAAAGGCTTCGGGCTGGGTGAAATCGCCCACGAGGACCTGCTCGGGCCGGAGGCGACCCAGCAATTCGAGATCGGATGTGAATCGCGCCAGCGAGCGGACGGCGCGCTGGTAGGCATGGCTGGGGTCTTCGGCGCGGACGAGCAGCAGGACCTTGCCCCAGTCGTCGGTCGCAAGCAGGTCGGAGGCGAGGGCTCCGCCGAGAAAGCCGGTGGCGCCGGTGACGAGAATCGAAGGCTTGAAGGCTGGATTGGCGGGCATGAGGGGCACGGCAAAAAGTGCGGCCCCAAACCTAGCAGGTCCGGCGCCTCAGGGATGCCGGGCGGGAGCGGAGAATTGTGTAGGGAAAGACCCCACGCCAAGCCGCTACAGACCGCGCTGCCGATCGTGCCAGAGCACGGCTTCGCGCACGAGCGCCCCGGCATTCTCCAGGCCGAGCTTCTCCTTGATCCGCGCCTCGTAGGAGCTGACGGTCTTGACGCTCACGTGGAGCAGATCCGCAATCTCCTTCGCGCTGTGGCCCTGCCCGCGCCGCCGGAAAACTTCCATCTCCCTGTCGCTCAGCACTTCGTCGGGCGACTTTCCTCCCGAGGCGGCGCCTCCAAACAATTTTCCCGCCAGCTGGGCCGTCAAAACCGGGCTGGCGTAGTACTTGCCGGCCAGGACGGCCCGGACTGCCTCGATGATTCTCGGTCCCGGGTCGCGCTTGACCGCGTAGCCGTGGGCTCCGGCCCGGAACGCCCGGACTGCGACGGCGGCGTCATCGTGCGTGGTCAGGACGAGCAACCGCGTCGAGGGAAACTGGGCGCGCAAATCCTTGATGAGCTCCAGGCCCGAGCCCCGCGGGAGCGTCAGGTCCACGATCACGATGTCGGGCCGGGCTAGGGTGACCATGGCGAGCGCGGCGGCCGCCTCCTCCGCCTGACCGCAAACTTCGAGGTCCGATTCGAGGGCGATCATGCTCGCGAGCCATTCGCGCACGAGCGGGTGGTCGTCGACCAGAAACACCCGCGCCCGACGCGCTTTGGCGCCTTTTGGTGCAGCGCCCACGACTAGGTGATGCCCGCGATCCGAAGCGTGATCGCGTGGTCTGAGGGAGCCGTTGGCGGCAGATTCACCATCAGGCCTTGCGCGTCCTGCGACCAATTGAGCGGGCCGTCGTAACCGAGCAGCGAAACCCCGGTCACCTTTCGACCAGCCAGTTGCGGCGAATTGTCCGCCAGCGCCTTGATCCGCGCCGTCCGGGAGGCCGGCCAGGACAGGACGAAGGCATACAGGGACCCGGCCTTGGCGGTGAAGCGGATGTCTTCGGAAGTGTAGGCGGTGGCGCGTTCGCGGCCGGAGAGCCGGGTCGGACCTTCGCCGAAAGTTTTCCACGGGCGGCTCCCGAAGATGCCCTCGCCGTTGACACCCATCCACGCGGCCAGCCCCTCCAGAAACGCCACCTCGTGCTCGTCGATCGTGCCGTCGCCGCGAACCGGAATATTGAGCATGAGGTTGCCGTTCTTGCTCACGACGTCCACCAGCATGCCGACGACCTGCTCGACCGTCTTATAGCCGTTCTTTTCCGCGACGGCCCGGCTGTAGTGCCAGTCGCCAATGCAGGTGTCGGTCTGCCAGGGCTCGGGCCGGATGCCGTTGGCGACGCCGCGCTCGATGTCCTCGACAAAGGAACCGACATGGGCCGGCTCGATATGCTTGCCATTGACCACCACATCCACTTTGCCGCCGTTGCGCGCCACGCTCGAGTTGTAGTAGTGCGCCACGAGGTCCAGCCCGGCCTGGCCGAGCGGCAGCTCGTTGGTGTCGAAATAGAGCACGTCGGGCTGGTACTTGTCGACGAGGTCCTGGGTGCGCAGGAACCAATTCTGGCAAAAGCTGGCGACCGGCATCGGGTTGCTCTTGGCGAGGCTGGTGTTCTTGTTCTCCCAATCCCGGACGGCCTGCGCGCTCGTGAGGCCATCGGGCATCACCACGGACGGCCCGGTGTAGAGATCCTGGGGGTCGAGGCCTTCCCACCATTTGCCCGCGCCATCGGCCTTGGTTAGGGTGTAGGCGTCATAGCGAACCCCGGCTAGGGGGCCTTCCCCGTCATACCCGTAGGCGGGTTGCAACCAGCGCGGAGCCCACGAGGAATGATTGCTGATCCCGAAGCGCAGGCCATTGGCGCGCGCCACCTTCTCCCAGGTGCCGACGATGTCCTTCTTCGGCCCCACCCGGACCGAGTTCCAGTCGTGGTACCTTGAATCGTAGGCGTCGAAATTGTCGTGGTGGGTGCCGAGGGCGAAGAAGTACTTGGCGCCGGCCCGCTTGTAGAGCGCCATCAGCTTCTCCGGCTCCCAGCGGTCGGCCTTCCAGAGATTGTCGATCTCCATGAAGCCGAATTTGGAAGGGTGCCCGTAGGTCTGGACGTGGTAGTTGTAGTCCTTTTCGCCCTGCAGATACATTCTGCGCGCGTACCAGTCGCCCTGCTCGGGAACGCATTGCGCCGACCAGTGGGCCCAGATGCCAAACTTGGCGTCACGGTACCAATCCGGAAAGGAGTAGTTTTTCACCAGGGACTCCCAGGTGGGCTGAAACGGGCCTGGCGCGAGGGTTCGCCCCGCCGCGGCGCCGGCGGCCGGATCCGGAGCGCCCAGCAGGCGCGATTGCCACCAGGGGGAGGCGAGACCCGCCCCGGCGGCGAGAGCGGAGGTCTTGATAAAATCGCGGCGGGAAGACTGATCTTTCATTGGGAGGGGCGGGACAAGTGCTTATCGGCTCGAGCGGGCGAAGAAAAGCAGGAACGTGGCGGGGAACCTCGGGTGGGCGGACTGCGGATCGAGAAGCTAAACGCGCGGCCGAAGATTTCGTTGCGCACGACCAGTTTGGAAGCGTAAATCGCAATTGCCCGGCAGCACCCTCCGGCTGTGGCTGCAGCCGCGCAACCCCTTCGATCCCACGCCGCCATGAAACCCACAGGATGTCGTCTCCCAAGGCTGGCGCGAATCGCGCTGGCCCTCGCCGGCCTGGCCGCGGCATTTTCCATGGGCCGGGCGCAAGCCTTCACCGAAACGGTGGAACAGCATCAGACGCGGCTGGCTGCCTGGCGGGACGCCCGCTTTGGCCTGTTCATGCATTGGGGGCTCTATTCGATCCTCGGGCGCGGCGAATGGGTGCAGTGGAACGAGCAGATCCCGGTGCAGGAATACGCCAAACTGGCCGACCGGTTCAAGCCGGCCCATTTTGATCCGAAAGCCTGGGTGGCGGTCGCCAAGTCGGCCGGCATGAAGTACATGGTGCTCACGACCCGGCATCACGATGGGTTTGCCCTGTTCGACGATCCGGGCAGCGGCTTCACCAGCGTCAAGACGGCCGCCCACCGGGATTTCGTGGCGGCCTACGTCCGGGCTGCCCGCGCCGGGGGCATGCTGGTCGGGCTCTATTACTCGCCGCTGGATTGGCGATTTCCCGGCTTTTTCTTTCCCGACTTGCAGCTGCAGAACGCCGAGGCGATGCGCGACCAGTACCATCGGCAGCTGCGCGAACTTTTGTCCAACTACGGCAAGGTTGACATCCTCTTTTTCGACGGCGGCGAGCGGAATTGGCTCGGCTTCGGCGGCCAATGGGTGTCCGGAGCGCAATGGCAGAAGCGGCCGCGGGGACAATCGTACCAAGGACGCTTCAGCTGGCAGACGGACCAAGCTTACGCGATGCTGCGGGAGCTGCAGCCGGGCGTCGTCATCAACGGGAGGGCGGACATGCCGGAGGATTACCATTCCCGGGAGGGCGACCGGGCGCTGGGCGATTTTGATTCGGACCATCCGTGGGAGCTGTGCACGACGCTGGCCGGCGGGGTCTGGGGCTGGAAGCCCGGCGGCAAGATCAAGCCTCTGCGCGACTGCATTCAGCTGCTGGCCAAGGTGGCGGGGCGCGACGGCAACCTGCTGCTCAATGTCGGTCCGCGGCCGGACGGACTGATCGATCCGCCGCAGGCGCAGCGGCTGAAGGAGGTTGGAGACTGGCTGGCCCAGAACG
>Ga0181534_10002469_pt1 | contig 11391 bp, 6 predicted proteins | sample PEATcosm2014_Bin_37_FD_119758 | JGI IMG/M metagenome (GOLD analysis project Ga0181534, IMG submission 119758) | Peatland microbial communities from MTU Mesocosm Facility, Houghton, MI, USA - PEATcosm2014_Bin17_10_metaG | ecosystem: Environmental > Terrestrial > Soil > Wetlands > Peat | place...
CACATCCAGGGATGTAGAAGAGTCGATAGCCTTAAAGAAAATGGGAGCGGCACATTTTATGAGTAAGCCGACCTCGCCCGATGAAGTGTACTATATGCTGTCTGTTGTCCTGGTTGAAGACTGGACCTGACCGGGTATAAAGAACAGGGACCGGATAGACATCCATCCCTGTATTTAGGTTCCAACATTCTTTGAAAACAGGTTTCAAGATAGATGTCAGGTGCGAAACGGTTGTTATATATAACTTGTGGATATTTACATAATTCACACATTTCTCAGGCCCTTCTGCTCCACGTTCCTCTTACCCATTCTTCCCCTACCCAGACATGAGCACGACCAGGCCGGTCAGTTCTGACCATTGCGGGGGCTGTAGGGCGTATTTTCACGTATATCTGTGCTGATAGAGAGACCGATAGAGCGAGGAGAACGATGGGCGAGAGCAATAATTTGATTGACTTTTTTTTCATGATCAAGTAATTGGTGAGTAAATATTACACCAATAAAGATGGGCTCATTTGGCCTCAGGATCATTACAGGAGTCCGGGCTTTTGTTCTATTATTCACACATTTTGACCAGGTAGGGTCATAGCCCGGAGCGGGTTACTAATACAGGTTGCTGTTGATTCCATTATAAGCAAAGCTAACCAAGATACATAGTATTACGAGGTATATTGAAAAAAACTGCAAAGGGGATATTTTGGTCTCATAGATATACATATTTGTAATTCACTTGTCGCTAATTCCTTTATTTTTGTCCCTTAATTGGGTTTACAAAACTGGACGGAACACAAAGGTTCATTAGCCCGGAATTATTCATGCATGCCATAATGCATTGAATTTAACTGTTCAAGACATATTATTCCTTCAGCATCGCGTCGCTTACACAAGAGATGAACATGCCTATAAGCGTCTTTTCTTTCATTTTCATCCTCCTTTATTCAGGTTTGCCTATAATATAGTACAGGACACGGACCTCGCCGAAGAGATCGTTTCCGATGTGATGATGAAGCTCTGGGACCTGGGCAGCAGGCTGGCACAGGTGGACAAGTTGAATGCTTACCTGTTTACCGCTATCAAGAATACGGCTTTGACACGCTTGTCCAGTAATAAATTACAGCAGGTAGCCCTTGATGAATGGATGGAGAATACCGTATCCGATAAGACAGATACGCCTGAGACCCGCTTATTGCTGGCCGAGACGGAACAGCGGATCGAAGCTGCCGTTACCAGCCTTCCGCGGCAATGCCAGTTGGTATACCGGCTGATCAAGGAAGAAGGTTTTTCCTATAAACAGGTCGCTGTGATCCTGGAGATCTCCCAGAATACGATAGAAACGCATATGCGGATCGCCTTAAAAAAGATCAGGCTCGCTTTGGACCATTACCTGGCCGCAAAAAAATAATTTAAAAAAAATCTTCCCCCGCTTCACGGTAAGTGTCGATCCCATAGTCTTATACTGGATAAGGCTATGAATAAGATCACCGAACAGCAATTTTACGACCTGCTCAGCTTAAAGCTCTCAGGCGATGCAACAGCCAAAGAACTGGCCCTGTTGGAGGAGCAATTGCTGCTCAATCCTCAATGGCAATTCCTGTATGACCAGATGATGAGCCCTCATACTCCGCTGACAGATGAGGAGCATACCCAGCAGGCTTTTGCCGCCCATATTGTAAGAATGCAATTGCAGGGCAAGCTGGGGGAAGTCACGGAAGACAAGATCGACCTCAACAATGAGTCAAAAAAAGCTGTAAGACGACCGCTTTATCGCCGGCTGGCCCTTGCTGGCCTGGCCGCAGCCTCCATCGGGGGAGCCATTTATTTTACGGCATTTCATCGATCAGCCAATTCCGCAACGGCTGTCAGTGAGATTGCCACCAGGAAAGGCTCCAAATCCAATATCAAATTACCGGATGGTACCGAGGTCTGGCTGAACGCAGACAGCAAACTTACCTATAATGAGAATTTTATTGGCAGCACCAGGGAAGTGACCCTGACAGGCGAAGCTTTTTTTGATGTGGTACATGATACGGCTCACCCTTTTATTATCCATACGGGCAATGCCAGCATCAGGGTATTGGGTACAGCCTTCAATGTGCGTAATTATCCCCGGGAAAGCTCCATCGAGACGACATTGATGCGAGGCCGGATCGAAGTTTCTTTTGCAGACCGCCCCAATGAAAAATTAATTTTAAAACCTTTAGAAAAATTAATTGTTAGCAAGGATACGGATAGCCTGTCGAATGCTGTTCCTGCCGAGTGTAGCCAAACTTCGACGACTGTTCATCCTGCCGACAAAGTAATTTTGACTTCTGTCACCTATTCGGCCACTGATAGCCTCATTGCCGAAACTTCATGGGTGGATGATAAAATGGTATTCGTAAACCAACCTTTGGAAAAAATAGCGGAAGAATTAGAGCGGCATTTTGCCGTGACCATTGTATTTAAGGACCCCAAAGTGCGAAAGTATCGCTATACAGGTGTCTTTAATAATGAGAGCATTGAGAAAGTATTGCAGATCATTGAACTTTCCAAGCCCATTTCCTATGAATCCGATGGCAAGACGATATTTATTCACTAAGCATATTGTACTAAAAAAACGCAAAGCGCCTATGATATAAGAGCAAATACATAAAAGCTAACGATTGAAAGAACGCCCTGGCGTTCTGCAACAAAGGACAACATAAAAAAGGAGGATGTTGGCACATTCCCCCTTTTAAGTCAGCTCATCCAAAATTGAAGCTTTTGGGTGTGCATTTAGATAATACTTAAAAAACTAAGTTATGAAGAAAGTCGCACACTTCCTTGATGGGAGTGCCATTTCGTTGAAAAAAACGTTGCTAGTCATGAAAATTTCTGTTTTTCTTTTGCTGCTGGCGCTACAGATCTCAGCGAAGAATAGTGCCCAGGACAGGATCACTTTAGACCTGAAGGGGACTACGCTGGCCAATCTGTTCAAAGCTGTGGAGAAGCAGACTGTGTATCGCTTCTTTTACAGTGATGATGTGGTGCCGGTCAACATGCCTGTTTCTATTACCGTCCGGGATGCGTCTATCGATGCCGTAATGAATAAAATTTTTGCCGGATCTGCTTTTTCCTGGAAATTACTGGATGGCAGATCGGTCATCGTCGCCAGGAATGCTGTTGCTCCGGTTGCCGAAACGATCGCGACCGGTACTGTGACCGACGAGAAAGGTGAGCCACTGGCCGGAGTTACCGTGACGGAGAAAGGAACAGACAATAGTACATTGACCGATAGGAATGGTCAGTTCAAGCTGAAGCTGTCAGGGGATAATGCAACCCTGGTCTTCAGCAGTATCGGCTATACGGCTCAGGAAAGCAAGGTCAATGGCCAATCCGGAGCGTTGAGTATTGTGCTGAAGACTGCCGTTCAGGGTTTGAATGAAGTAGTAGTCGTCGGATATGGCACAAGGAAGGTAAGTGACCTGACCGGTGCCGTCGTGAATATCAAAGCTGAGAATACGAATGCAGGTGGTGTGACTACTGCCGTGGATCAGATGCTGGCCGGTCGTGTGGCCGGTGTCCAGTTCAAGCAGAATAGTTCGCAGCCAGGCGGCGGAAGCACCCTGCTGATCCGTGGCCGTAATTCCCTCTTCCTGAATACCTCTCCTCTCTATGTGATAGATGGTTTTATCGTGAACTCTCCCGAAACACCAGGTACGGGGACGGCTTATTTCTCCTCTCCCGACAAAGATCCATTAAACTCCATCAATCCAGCAGATATCGAATCGATCGCTGTGCTGAAAGATGCCGCGGCTACCGCCATCTACGGAGCCAAGGGTTCCAATGGCGTCGTGATCATTACGACCAAACGGGGAAGGAAGGGACAGGTTAAGGTATCCTATGACGGTTCCTATAGCTTTCAGAAGATGGCAAAGAAGTTCGAGGTGATGAATGCGCCACAGTATATGAATTTCTGGAACAAACTGGGTTCTACCAGCTTTACCGCCGACCAGATCGCCAATGCAAAGACTACGGACTGGCTGGATCAGATCACCAGGACGGGACAGATCCAGAACCACAATGTGAGCCTTGCCGGTGCGACGGATAACCTGAACTATTATTTTTCCGTAGGCTATTTCGATAACCAGGGGATCGTTAAGAACTCCGGTATGAAGCGGATTACCGGTAGAGGTAACCTGCAATACAGCAAAGACAAGTTCACCTTCAACTCCAATATCTTCGCCACCAACATGGTGAATAACAACCAGCAGACCGATGGAGGTACCCGTTCATCTGTGATCGCATCAGCCATCACTTTCGCTCCTTACCTGGGCGTCCGGGATTCCACCGGCGCTTATACCCGGGACCCGAATAATAACTTCCTGATCAATCCTGTCTCCTTGCTGGATATCACCGATAAGCTGACGACTGACAAGCTGAACTTCAGCGTTGGCGCTCTATATGAGATCGTCAAAGGGCTGAAGCCTGAGATCAGGGTGACCTATGACGTTCAGAATGACAACCGCTTGTTCTATGTGCCTACCACGACTGCCTATAATGGTAATATCGCACATGGTGGTACAGGTTCCCAAACTTCTCAAAGAGGGTTGGGCTATACCCTGAATGGCTTATTGCATTATGACGTGACATTTGCCGATAAGCATAAGATCACGGCCCTGGGTGGTTACGAATACTATTACCGGAGCACCAGTATGTTCTCTGCATTGAACTCCGGTTTTGGTACGGACCTTACCGGTGGCAATAATCTTGGCGGTGGGACGAGCGCGATCGTCTCCTCCAATAAGTTCGACCGGAAAGACATCTCTGTATTTGGAAGGGTAGATTATACCTATAATGAAAAATACCTGGCAACAGTGACCTTGAGAAGAGATGGTTCTTCCGTATTCGGGTCCAATAATAAGTTTGCCACCTTCCCCGGCGTCTCCATCGGCTGGAAACTGGACAAGGAAGACTTCCTGGCCGGGCATAAGAACCTGGATGTCCTGAAACTGCGTGCAGGCTATGGTGTGACAGGTAATTCAGGGATCACGCCTTACCAGTCTCTCAGTACTTATGCACAAGGGATCAATCCCATCTTAGGACCTGCCACTACCGGCATCATCGGACAGAACCCCGTCGTGGGCGCTACCCTGACGCCTGGCAAGGCCAATCCCAATCTGAAATGGGAGTCCACTTCTCAATTCAATATTGGAGCAGACTATGGATTCTTCAGAAGGATCACGGGATCACTGGACTTCTTCGTCAAGAATACGGATAATATGCTGGTGCAGGTAAACCTGCCGACTACTACCGGGTATAATTTCCAATGGCAGAATGCGGCCACGATGCGTACCTGGGGTGTTGAGTTCAGCATCAATTCCACCAATATCCAGACGGATAATTTCCAGTGGAATACAATGTTCAATTTCTCCTGGCTGAATAATAAGATCACCGGTTACAAGACCGGCGATTCTTCCACGATCGCTGCATTGAATACGATCGGGGTGATCAAGGGACAGCGGACAAACTCATATTATACGTATGTAGCGGATGGTATCGATCCGGCAACAGGTTCGATCCGGTTCAAGGACCTCGATAAGAATGGTACGATCAACTCCAATGACCGGCAGGTAGTGGGAAGCCCCGATCCAAGGTTTATCCTGGGACTGGGCAATACCTTGAGCTATAAGAAGGTCACCTTGAGCTTCTTCTTTACGGGTAATTTCGGCAACAAGCTGCACAACCAGACGATGGCTCAGTATACGGTACCCAATGCCAATAATATCGCCAATGCCTTCGTAGCGGCTCAAAATTATTGGAGCACTGCCAATCCCAATTCAGACATTCCTGCCAATGCAGGCAATGGCGGCGGCAGCTGGATCTACAATACCCGCTGGATCGAGCAGGCCTGGTTCATCAGACTACAGAATGTAAACCTGTCTTATAACATCCCGACCAGACATCTGGGGCATGTATTCAGCAATGCAAGGGTATATCTGCAAGCGCAGAACCTCTTTGTCATTACGCCTTACAAGGGGATGGATCCCGAAGCTTCGAACAATGCCTATCTGGCGGCCACGCAGAATATGCCTGCCTTCCTGCCGGGTAGCACGGATATCAATGCATATCCGCCGGTACGGACCTTTACAGTGGGATTGAATCTTGGTTTCTAATACTTAAAACTACTAGTCATGAATTTGCAAATCATAAAGAATATCTCTTTTGGAATAATGATCGCCGGACTGAGTGCCGGTTGTTCCAAGGGCCTGCTGAAAGAAGACCTTTACTCTCAGCCCGGATCGACCAATGTCACCGGTCCTGCCGGTGCTACCTTGCTCACCAACGGTATTTATAGCTATGTTCAGTTCCTGAGCTATTTCGGTGGCAATAACTGGATGCTGGATAATGAAGCCAATACGGATGAGTTCTATTGTAACTGGGGGGATGTGGATGCTACCAGCTGGGGCGGCCAACAGAACTTTTTGAACCAGGACCCGGGGCATTCCCAGGTACAGCTGAAATGGGATAACCTGTACTTCATGATCGCGCAGGCCAACCAGGTGATCAATCAGTTCTCTTCCCTGACGGATGCCGGGACCATTCAAAACGTAGCACAAGCCAGGTTCTGGAGAGCATATGCCTATGAGAAGCTCTATTATGTATATGGTCCCGTACCCCTCGTCACGGGTAAGGAAGACCAGACTAATGGGATCGCAAAAGCATCTGCCGCAGATATCCTGAATTTCATCCAAACGGAACTGACCGCAGTAGAAAGCGTTTTGCCTGCCACTTATTCCGCTTCGGACTATGGAAGACCTACGAAATGGGCTGTGAAAGCATTCCTGGCCAGGTTCTACCTGAATAACAAGCAATGGCAGAAAGCATCCGACTATGCATATGATGTGATCGCCAATGGCGGCTTCTCCTTACAGACAGACTATCAAAGCATCTTCTCCCAGAATGGCAATAATGAGGTGATCCTCGCAGTCAACCATATCGCCGTTGCCAACAGGGGAAATAAATATATCGCCCTTTCCATGGATGCGCCTATCGAGACTGCACTGGGCATCAAAGGGGTATCGGCTTCCAATGGTTATGGCATGGCTACTCAATTCTTCTATTCCTTTCCTTCGGGAGACAAACGGGTAACGCCGTACAATCCGGCTACTGCCTTGGGGATCGCCATTTCCGGCATCCAGTACAATCCTAATGGAACACCGGTATATGGAACAGCAACGGCTCCCAGGAAAGTGGAAGATGCGCTTAACCGCGTCATCACCTGCAAATGGCCTGTCATCATGAACATCCCGAATGGGGAAGATGCACCTTCTAATGTACCTTTACTGCGTTTGGGCGAGACCTGGCTTACTTATGCCGAGGCTCAGAATGAACTGGGCAATCTCAGCACAGCGATCGCTGCCGTCAATAACCTGCGTCCCCGTACCGGCCTGGCTCCTTTGTCGGCTGCCAGCCAGTCGGCTATGCGGGATAGCATCCTGAACGAGCGGGGATGGGAATTGTATCATGAAGGATACAGACGCGAGGACCTGATGCGGGCAGGCAAACAAAAGCTCATGGACAAGGTGAACGCTAAATATCAGTTCTATATCAAGACGTCCATGCCCTGGGCTTCCGATACCAATCGTGCCATCCAGCCTATTCCTACTTCTGCTCTTCAGTTAAACCCCTTATTGAAGCAAAATGCGGGATATTAATCATATAATAATAGCCATCGGAATATCGGTATTCCCTGGTCTGTGCCTGGCACAATCAAAGACATTTACATTAGATGAGGCAAGCTCCGGCTTGCCTCATCTTCCTGGTAAAAAGGACAGATCGGCCTATCCCTATGCTACGGCAGGGGACAGACTATATGCCATCGGTGACCAGGCAGGGGGATTCCCTGCTATCGGTTTTCATGTCGAGGGTCAGATGGGAGGTGTATGGCAGCAACCGATCAAGCTCCTCAATGGATATGAACTGACAGTCGGAGAGAGGAAACTGGATAAATGCGACAGTTTTATTGCCGGTAGCTTTGTCAACAAATTCCTGTATACGCTTCCGCAACAACGGCTGTCTGTTACCCGAACGGAGTTCGTGCCTGATGGCATCCCCTTGCTGGTGGTGGAATATGTGCTGGTCAATCATGGGATGACTGATCAGGACCTTGAGCTGACCTTTAATGCGGATGTGAACCTGATGCCGGTATGGCTGGGAGAGAGAAGTGGGATGATCGATGGTGCAGATGAGGCCGCCGGTTTTGAGCAGAGGGGTAATACGGCTTTTTTTAAGGACAGTAATAATCCCTGGTATGTAGGGATCGCCAGTGATGGAGCAAGTCCCCGCCTGGCAGGTACTGGCCCTTCTGTCTACAAAGGCATGGGCATCGTTGGAAAGCTTACCTCTTCTATACATATTGCCAAAGGAGGGAAGACAAGCCTGCGTTTCTATATAGCCGGATCGACTAAGGATACTACTGAGATCGGTCGGCATATTGCGATGGTCAGGAAGGGGTTGGAGCATTTGTTTGCGGTGAAGAAGGACCGGTATCGTAAGCTGGCGGCTACTGCGACTATCGATATCCCGGATAAGAAAATGATGCAGGCCTATGAATGGGGCAAATACAGTTCAGACTGGCTTGTTCGGGAAGTGCCGGGACTGGGCAGGGGGATGAGTGCAGGTCTGCCGGATTATCCCTGGTTCTTCAGCAATGACCAGGCCTACACTTTCAACGCACTTGCAGGGACCGTTCAGCCGGATATCTTTTATCATTCATGGGCCATGCTCAAAAAGATCTCCGATGCCGTCAACGACAGCGCAGGCCGGATCATCCATGAGGCATCCACCAATGGCGTCGTCTATGATAAGGGGAGGATGGAAGAATCACAGCTCTATATCATCGCGGCCTGGAATATCTTCAGATGGACAGGGAACCTGGATTTCCTCAAGACTTATTATTCCCACGGAGAGCGGGTCTGGAAATGGTTACAGCAACACGATACTGACCATAATTCTTATATAGAAGGATATGGTGGCGTAGAGATCGAAGGATTGAATGCCGAAATGCTGGATGTACAGGTCCGCACACAGGATTTTCTGCGGGTAATGGGAGAGATGGCCAGGGTGCTGGGAGACGATGCTACCGCGGCTGACTATACGCAGCGGTCGGAGCAATTGAAGGCCAGGATCAATGCGGACTGGTGGATACCTTCTGAAAGCCGGTATGCGGATTTCATTTCTTCCAAAGAAAAGGCATTGTCGATCATCGATACAGCCCTGGCGAAGCGGACCAGTCCTGGCAGGAATGCCTGGGCCGTAAAGAAGCTGGAGGCATTAAGGGCCCGGATCGTCAACGGGCAATATACAGACAAGGGATATGTCGTCTATTATAATACCGCCGGCATCCTGCCTCTGGAAGACGGGATGGCGGATACGGCCAAGGCAATAGCCGCACTCAAGGCCATTGGTTTCTATACCAATAAGTTTGGTCTCTATATCACCGGTATCGAGCGGCCGGATGACGTAAGGATCGATGAAGGATCTTTCCGGCAGGATGCCGCATTCAATTACGGACGGGCCGTAATGCCTGCCGCTACTGCCAACCTGGTCGTTGCGGCCTGTCGTTACGGAAGTCCGGATACGGCATTGACCTATATCCACAAGATATTGAACTCCTTCGGCTATGCGACGCCCGGGACCACCTACGAGGTGTCTCCTGACTATGGGATGTTCGTACAGGCCTGGAATATACGCGGACTGAATATCCCCATCATTCATTATTTCTTTGGGATCGATCCCCTGGCCTATAAAAAGACCATCAGGATCACGCCCGCCATGCCTGCCCAATGGGACCATGCCAGGATCAAGGATGTATTGATCGGCCAGAATAAATTATCCATTGATTTTACAAAGAAAGAGGGTAAGATCACTTATACCTTGCGATCGGCAGAAGCCGGATGGACACTGGACCTTCGACTGCCGGTGGATAAGGCCTGGGTAAATGGAAAAGAAGTGGCCGTTCAGGAGGGTAAGATCAGGTTGTATAAGCAAGAAAATATAGTTAGCTTCCTTAGTAAATAGATTGTCATGCAGAAAAGCTTGTTATCGATAGTCGTCGGTCTTTGTGTATGGATCGCTCCTGTATCAGCGCAGGATGAATGGCTCGTCAGGGCAGATACGATCAATACATCCAATTATTATGGAGAGACCGTTGCCAATGGGATGATCGGGATCGTCTCGTCCCCTACGCCTTTCAAGGTAAAGGACGTGGTCCTGAACGGAGCATTTGACCTGTATGGACGGGGAAGGGTGAGCAATATCCTGAAGACCTTCAATTTCGTCAATATGCAATTGGCTATTGACGGAAGGGGCATCGATCAGTACAGCCAGGTCCGCAATATGCGGCAGGTGCTGGATATGAAGCATGCAGGGCTGACGACTACCTTTGACTATGCCGATAAGGCTTCCGTGCAATATACCTACTATTCGCTTCGGCACCTTCCTTATTCGGCCCTGGTAGATGTGGTGATCACGGCCAGGAAGGATATTGAGATCACGCCTGCCAGCGTCATGGAGGCGCCGGACATGCTGAATAATGTCCAGCCGTATTACAATGAGATCGACCGCCCCCATGTAAGGATATCCCTCCTGACCTCGACGGCTAAAAGCCCTACGGGCAAGCTGTTCCTGGCGGCATCCAATAGTTTTCTCTTCGATGAGCCGCATGGAAGCGAGCCTGCTGTGATCCATGAGATGTGGGACAATAATATGCACCTGGAGAAATTCAGCAGGAAGATCAAGGCAGGGGAGTCCTATCATTTTGCGATCGTAGGTTCCGCTATCACTTCTGCCCAGCACGATGATCCGCTGAACGAGGCAGAAAGGCTGACGATCTTTGCCGCACTGGAAGGGGAGAAGCGTTTGCTGGCCTTTCATAATAAAGCCTGGGATGAGTTGTGGAAAAGCGATATCAGGATCGAGGGGGATGCACAGACCCAGTTACAGGTAAGGAGCATGATCTATCACCTGTATTCCTTTGCCAGGGAGGGGGATGCTTATGGCCTGTCACCGATGGGACTGAGCGGACTGGGGTATAACGGACATTCATTCTGGGATACGGAGATCTGGATGTACCCTGCACTGCTGCTGTTACAGCCCAGGATCGCGGCATCCTTACTGGAATACCGCTTCCAGCGACTTGATGCTGCCCGGCATAATGCCTATTCACATGGCTATAAAGGTGCGATGTTCCCCTGGGAAAGCGCTGCCAGCGGTAATGAAGAGACGCCTGTCTGGGCATTGACGGGACCTTTCGAGCACCATATCTCGGCAGATATCGCCATCGCGGCCTGGAATTATTATTGTGTTACCCAGGATAAGGATTGGTTAAGGGAAAAAGGATATCCCCTGTTGAAAGAAACGGCCATGTTC
>Ga0181534_10002470_pt1 | contig 11387 bp, 6 predicted proteins | sample PEATcosm2014_Bin_37_FD_119758 | JGI IMG/M metagenome (GOLD analysis project Ga0181534, IMG submission 119758) | Peatland microbial communities from MTU Mesocosm Facility, Houghton, MI, USA - PEATcosm2014_Bin17_10_metaG | ecosystem: Environmental > Terrestrial > Soil > Wetlands > Peat | place...
CCAGTGCCCTGGATAACCGGCCCTTGAATTTTCATGAATTTGAGTCCATGATCGATCAGACGGTCTTTGTCTCGGCTACCCCTGGTGATTATGAGCTGGAAAAATCGGAAGGGATCGTCGTCGAGCAGGTGGTAAGACCAACAGGACTGCTGGATCCGCCGATCGAGGTACGTCCCAGTGTCAATCAGATCGACGATCTGCTGGACGAGATCGACAAAACGGTAAAGAAAGGAGACAGGGTATTGGTGACCACTCTGACCAAGAGGATGGCAGAGGAAATGGACAAATACCTGCATCGGATAAATATCAAGTCAAAGTACATCCATAGTGAGGTGGATACCCTGGAGCGGGTGGAGATCCTGCGGCAGCTGCGGCTTGGAGAGATCGACGTCCTGGTCGGCGTGAATTTGTTGAGGGAGGGGCTGGACTTACCCGAAGTATCTCTGGTCGCCATTCTGGATGCGGATAAAGAAGGTTTTCTGCGGAACGAAAAATCATTGACCCAGACGGCAGGTCGCGCGGCCCGCAACGTGGACGGGTTTGTCATCTTCTATGCGGACACCATTACGGAGAGCATGCAAAAGACAATGGATGAGACCCTGCGGCGCAGGGAAAAGCAGATCGCCTATAATACGGAGCATGGCATTACGCCAAGGACGGTAAACAAATCAAAAGAACAGGTCTTCGCGCAAACGGCGGTATTGGATATCAAGGGGTATGATACGGCCAATCCTTATGCCCTGGCACCGAATGAGGAACTGGTCACTATGGCAGCGGAAGAGCAGGAGGTATACCAGACGATCCCGCAGGTCGAGAAAGCGATCACCAGGACCAGGAAGGATATGGAGAAAGCGGCCCGTGACCTGGACTTCATGGAGGCGGCCCGGCTGCGTGATGAGATGTTCGGATTGCAGAAAAAACTGAAAGAAATGAAGGGGTAAAAGAGCGGGGGAATTAGCTAACTTCGCTCATGCAAAAAAAGTTATTTCTCCTGGACGCGTTAGCGCTTGTCTTCCGCGCCTACTATGCGTTGATCCGCAATCCACGTATCACTTCCAAAGGGCGGAATACAAACGCTCAATTCGGTTTCACCAATGCATTGGTAGACCTGATCAATAATCAGCATCCTTCCCATATGGCTGTCTGCTTCGACACCCATGCACCTACGGAAAGGCATACGGATTTTGCCGATTATAAGGCCAATCGGCAGGAGGCGCCGGAGGATCTCCTGGACGCGCTTCCGGATATCAAGGCCATCATCCGTGGGTTCAGTATTCCCGTCATGGAGCTGGACGGATATGAGGCAGACGATCTGATCGGCACTTTGAGCAAACAGGCTGCAGCAGCCGGCTATGAAGTGTATATGGTGACCCCTGACAAGGACTATGGCCAGCTCGTTGCGGAAAACATCAAGATCTATAAACCTCCATACCAGGGCGGTACTTTCGAGATCATGGGGCCTAAGGAGGTCTGTGAAAAATGGAATATAAAAGATGTCTCTCAGGTGATCGATATCCTCGGGCTGATGGGAGATGCGGTCGACAATATCCCAGGAATACCCGGGGTCGGAGAAAAGACAGCAGCCAAATTACTGGCAGAATATGAGACCCTGGAAAATGTATTGGCCAATGCCGATAAGATAAAAGGAGCCCTGGGCGAGAAAGTAAGGAATGGAAAGGACCTGGCCATCATGAGTAAAAAGCTGGCGACCATCATTACGGATGTGCCGGTCACTTTTCATGAAGAAGACTTCAGGCTGAAGGAATGGAACAAGGACGTCTTAAGAGATGTCTTTACCTCCCTTGAGTTTAAGACCATTGGAAAAAGGATATTGGGAGAGGAGTTCTCTCTGTCGGCTACGGCACCGGAAGGTGTACAGACAGACCTTTTTGGCAACGTCATCGAGTCCAAACCTCTTTCTGCCAGCCGCAAGCCGGCCGGAGGAAAGACCGCGGCCGGGAAGACGGAAGGAGGCCCGGGAGAAGATGCGGCAGTTGAGAGAGCAGAAGCTGCCAGCGCCAGGCTGGCCGCGGCTGCGGAGGAAGGAGAAGCCGGAGCCGAAGAAGGCGGCCAAAGCGGCAATGGTCTTCATGCCGATAAGAACATCCACAACTCTCCCCATACTTATACGGCTGTGACCGATGAAAAGGCGATCAAGGAGCTGGTCAAAAAATTATCCGCACAGAAAGAGATCTGTTTTGATACGGAGACGACTGGTCTCGATGCCAATGATGTCGAGATTGTGGGCATGAGTTTCTCTTATCAGCCCGGAGAAGCCTGGTATGTGCCCTGTCCTGCCGACCAGGCAGCCACGAAAGCCCTTTTACAGGCTTTTGTCCCCTTGTTCGATATGCCTTCCATCACCTGGATCGGGCAGAATATCAAATACGATCTGCTTGTCCTGAAATGGTATGGTGTCGAGCTCAAGGGCGCCATGTTCGATACCATGCTGGCCCATTATGTGATCGAGCCGGAAGGCAAGCGGGGCATGGATCTGCTTAGTGAGCAATACCTGCATTATGAACCGGTGCATATCGAGGAGCTGATCGGGAAAAAGGGCAAGAACCAGGGTAATATGCGGGATGCTGAACTGGAAAAGATCAAGGATTATGCCGCTGAGGATGCCGACATCACATTGCAGTTGAAGCAGGTCTTTCTCCCTTTGTTGAAGCAGAAAGCCGTAGAAAAGGTCTTTTATGAAGTGGAGAATCCCCTGGTAAAGGTCCTGACGGATATGGAATTTGAAGGTGTGCGTGTGGATACGGACTTTCTCAAGGATTATTCCAAAGAATTGGAAAAAGAGGCCCGGAGTGCTGAAGAGCGCGTCTATGTACAGGCAGGGGAGCGGTTCAATCTGGCCTCTCCCAAACAATTGGGCGAGGTCCTGTTCGAGAAGATGAAGCTCGATCCAAAGGCAAAGAAGACCAAGACCGGGCAATATGCTACCAGTGAAGATGTGCTGACGAAACTGGCCAATAAACATCAGATCGTAGATGATATCCTTGCATTCCGGGAGTTGACCAAGTTGCGGTCGACCTATGTAGATGCATTGCCGGAAATGATCAATCGTAAAACAGGCCGGGTACATACCAGCTATGCCCAGGCTGTGGCCGTCACGGGTCGGTTAAGTTCCAACAACCCGAACCTGCAGAATATTCCTATCAGAACGGAACGGGGGAGGGAGATCAGGAAGGCCTTTATTCCCCGGGATGAGAATTTTGTACTGTTATCAGCCGATTATTCACAGATCGAATTACGCATTGTTGCAGCCATAAGTGGAGATCCCAATATGTGTGCCGCCTTTAAGGAGGGCAAGGACATCCATACGGCGACGGCGGCTAAGGTATTTGGAGTGGAGGAATCAAATGTGACCAAGGAAATGCGATACAAGGCCAAGAGCGTCAATTTTGGCATTATTTATGGCCAGGGGGCCTTTGGACTGGCGGACAATCTGGGTATCAGCCGGACGGAAGCAAAGGAGATCATTGACAACTATAAGAAGCAATTTGCCAATATCCAGAAATATATGGACGATACGATCAACTTTGCCAGGGAACATGGCTATGTCCAGACATTAATGGGGCGGAAACGCTGGTTGCGGGATATCAATTCCGCGAATTTTACGGTCCGTGGGTTTGCCGAAAGGAATGCGATCAATTCTCCAATACAGGGAACGGCAGCCGATATGGTCAAATTGGCCATGATCCGGATCCATGAGGAGTTCAAAAAGGCGGGATTCCGGTCCAGGATGCTTCTACAGGTGCATGATGAGTTGGTATTTGATGCTTACAAAGCGGAGCTGGATATAATTAAACCCATAATAATGCGTTGTATGCAAACGGCCCTTCCTTTGCCCAATGAGGTGCCTTCTATTGCAGAAATGGGGACTGGGGTCAACTGGCTGGAAGCACATTAACATATCTTTTGTAATTCCGGGCAAAACTTTAGGGATTTAAAACGGTCATACCTATGTAATTATGCCCCGGTAGAGGACATATCGGCACCAATATTGCCTAACTTATTGTAAATGATAAACAAATGTATATGAAAGCTCTTCGTACTATACTCCTCCCGTTGTATTGTGCCATTTTTCTGGCCGGTACCGTCAGTGCGCAGGAAGCTCAGCAGGATTGGCCTAAAAGCTTCACTTCGGACGATGGTACGGTGATCAAGATCTACCAGCCTCAACCGGAGTCCTTTGCCGATAATATATTAAAGTCCCGTTGGGCCATTTCTGTGCTTCAGAATGGCAAGACGGACCCGGTATTCGGGACTTTCTGGTCTGTGGCGAATGTAGAGACAGATAGAGACAATCGCCGGGTGGTCATCCAGTCGGTGAAGGTCCCGAATGTCAAATTCCCGGGACAGGCCGATCCTAATTTCATCAGCAGCTTGAAGACAAGTCTGGAAACAAACCTGCCACAGGCGGCCGGGGATCTTTCCCTGGACGAGATATTGGCTTCTTTGGACCAGAACCTGGAGCAAAAGAAATTATCCAAGGACCTCAATACGAGTGCTCCCCGGATCATCTATGCAGACCGTCCTTCACTGTTGGTGCTGATCGATGGTCAACCTCAGTTACAGCCTAATAAGGACTGGGGGGTTGATGTAGTAGTAAATACTCCTTTTACGATCGTAAAGAACAATGACGGTCAGTTCTATCTGTATGGCGGCAAGCATTGGTATAATGCGCAGGCGGTAACGGGCCCTTACGCTCCGGCAAGCAATATTCCTTCCAATCTGCAGCAGGTTCAGAGTGCAGTAGATGCGGCCAATAGTTCCAATGCTGGTTATATCGACTCTGCCGCTGCTGTGCAGGATAATGTCACTTCGGATATCATCGTAAGTACCTCTCCGGCGGAATTGATCCAATCCAACGGACAGCCTAGTTTTAGTCCGATCTCCGGAACTGATCTGGCTTATGTCAGCAATTCTTCCAATGATATCTTCCAGGATCAGAGTACGAACAAATATTATGTGCTTTTATCCGGACGCTGGTATACTTCTTCTTCCCTGACGGGTGGCTGGCATTATATTGCCGCCAATGATCTTCCTGCCAATTTTGGGCGGATTCCGGAAGGCTCCCCCAAGGACAATGTGCTGGCCAGTGTAGCGGGTACAGAGGCGGCCAGGGAAGCTATCCTGGATGCTCAGATCCCTCAAACGGCAAAGGTTGACCGGAGTACGGCCACCACGAATGTCAATTATAATGGTGATCCCAAATTTGCTCCGTTACAGGGTACGGACATGCAGTATGCGACCAACACTTCTTCTTCGGTCATTCTGGACAATGGTGTCTACTATAGTGTCGATAATGGTGTTTGGTTCCAGGCTCCCAGTCCTTCAGGACCCTGGACCGTGTGTACGCAAAGGCCCGATGAAGTGGACAGGATACCCCCGAATAGTCCTTTGTACAATATCAAGTACGTTTATGTATATGACGTAACGCCGCAGTATGTCTATATGGGATATACGCCCGGCTATCTGAATACCTTCATTTATGGTCCGACGGTGGTTTATGGAACTGGATTTTATTATAACCCCTGGTATAATGGGTTTTATTATCCGCGTCCCTGGACCTGGGGCTTCAACATGTGTTATAATCCCTGGGCTGGATGGAGTATGGGATATGGATATGGTTTTGGCTGGTTCCACTTTGGTTTAGGCATTGGCCGGGGATGGGGCGGAGGCGGCTGGTGGGGCCCTCATATCTATCGTCCTCCCTTTGTATGGAATCGTTACCGGACCTATGGGTATTATGGTACCAATTTCTACCGCAACAGGAACGTATACGTAAATAATTATAGAACAAACATTTATAATAACAGAGGGGGGATTGTCACCCGGAACGTGAATAATTCAAGACCATTTGGTGGCAATATCCGGCCGCAGGTAAATGGCGGGGGTGGGATCAGGCCGCAGGTGAATGGGAACCGTCCGGCGACAGGCTATCCTGGCAATGGCACCCGGCCCGCGGTTACGGGTGGAAGACCGGGACAGTCCCCGAATAATGTCTACAGTGACCGGAATGGGAATGTTTATCAACGGAACCAAAGCCAATGGCAGCAACGGCAGCCTAACAATCAGTGGAGGCCGGTACCGAATAACAGTCAGTCCGTTCCGAACCTGAATCGTCAGCAGCAGATGCGGGATCGGGGGCAGACCAGGACACAAAATTTTGAAAGGGCAAGAAGCGGTGGATTCAGCGCTCCCAGCAGACCCAGTGGAGGCGGTGGTGCACCGAGGTCCAGTGGAGGTAGCAGTGGAGGCGGCGGACGCAGGAGAGGCTAAAGGCGCCACGAGCGCCTTGGCCGAAGGCCCATCATTAGAGGCGCGCAAGTGGATCTGCCCGCAGATCCCAGTAAATATGGAACGGGCAGCCAGTTGGAATAAAACAGTAAATAATCAAAAATTTTGTCCCGGCCGGGTTCATACCTAGCCGGGACAATTATTTTGGGCCGATAAGGATACCGATAATTATTTATATGTTCTTTGTTTTAATGGCCAGTAAGCTTTCCCTTGAAGAATCGAGAAAAACGAAGCCTTATCCGGATACGGAATCTCTTTTTGCAAAAAAGACGGCTCCCGGATGGGTATATCAATCTTCTTTTCTACTAGACAGCATTCCCGATGCTGTGCTGTCCATGGACCAGGATTTCAGGCTCAAGGGTTGGAACAAGCGGGCGCAGGAGTTATATGAATTTCTTCCTGAAGAGGTCCTTGATCAGCCTGCAGAGCGGGCGCTGGTACATCAATTCTTAACGGACAGCCGGGAGATCGCCCGGCAAAAGCTGAGGTTGGAAGGGAAGTGGAAAGGAGAGGTCCTCTTGCAAAAAAAGGATGGCAGAAAATTATATCTGGAAAGCAATTGTTCTTCGATTGCGGACCCTGCCGGGGAGACCGTGGGATATATTGCGGTCTATCGGGACATTACGGAGCGGACCTCGAACACTGAAAGGGTCTTTCGGTCATTCATGGAAAATACGCCTACGCTCACCTGGATCCTGGATGACCGGGGTTGTTTCCGGTATATGAACTCTTTTTACAAGAAGACCTTTGGTCTTACGGAGGATGCGATCGGCCGGTCCATCTACGAATTTTATCCGGCTGAATTTTGCAACTCTTATATCAAAGAGAACCAGGCGGTCTGGGAATCCAATGCCCCGAAGGAATTGATGGAAAAGGGTCTTGCCGCCGATGGCAATGAGGTAAGCCTGCATGTCTTTAAATTCCCGCTGGGAATGGAGAATGGGGTTCGGTTGATAGGGGGAACGGCCCTGGATATTACGCAGATGATCAGGACCCGCGAGGAGCTGGTCCGCAGCAATGAGCGGTACACCTATGCGGGGAAAGCGACATCTGATGCCATTTGGGATTGGATCGTAGCGGAGAATAGAATATACCGGGGAGAGGGTTTCAGGTCTTTATTTGGCTACCAGGAGGATGTCAGTTGTTTTGATCTGGACCATATTCATCCGGGGGACAGGAAGAGAGTTAAACTAAGCCTGGACAAGGCATTGAATGGTACGGATGAGCACTGGCAGGAAGAATACCGGTTCCAGTGTATGGATGGGGCCTATCGCAGGATCCTGGACAAAGCGCATATATTACGCGGGCAGGACCTCAAAGCGATCCGGATGATCGGCGCCATGCATGATGTCACGGAGCAAAGGAACCTGGAAAAAATGCTGGTAGCCGAGGAGGTAAGAAAGAAACGGGAGATCGTAAAAGCGATCATGGAAGCGCAGGAAAAAGAACGGCGGGAGATCTCTTCGGAATTGCATGATAATGTCAATCAGATCCTGACCACCTGCAAGTTATTCCTGGAAATAGCCCGGAATAACCCGGCGGATACCCGTTTCATCGAGGGTTGTTATGTCAATATCCAGGCGGTGATCCAGGAGATCAGGAATATTTCGCATAATCTTACCCCTTATACGCTAAAGGATCTGGGTTTATTTGCCGCCATTCATGATATCGTGGAAAAGATCAATCAATCGGGGAAACTGGTGATCCGGCTGTTCTCTTTTCAGGAAGCGGAGGAGGACAAGATCAGTCCTGACATAAAGCTTGCACTTTTCCGGATCATCCAGGAGAAGATAAGCAATGTGCTGAAACATTCACGGGCTACCGAGCTGAGGATCGAGATCAGGTTATCGGAGCAGCAGATCCATCTGTTATTGGTGGACAATGGCCGTGGATTTGATGAAAAAGCTGTCAAAAAGGGGCTTGGACTGAACAATATTCGCAACCGGGTGGAATATTATAAGGGGAGTATCCTGCTCAGGACGGCTCCCGGGGCCGGATGTGAGATAAGGATCGAGATGCCTTTTGCGTGAAAGGCGGACGGGTATGTTTGTCTGAGTGATGACCCGTACCTTTGCCTTTCATGAGTCCTACTTTATATTATTGCTATGATGCTTATTGCGGATGGTGCTATGGGTTTAGTCCCGTCATCAAGCGCATATTCGAGGAATACAGACAAAAGCTGGCATTTGAAGTATTGTCAGGTGGAATGATCATTACGGATAAGCCGCAGCATATAGCGGTCACGGCGGGGTACATCCAGAAAGCCTATAAAACGGTAGAGGAGCGGACGGGGGTCAAATTTGGGAAAGACTGGCTCTGGCATATTTTCAATCCGGAAGAAAGTGATTGGTTCCCCAGTTCTGAAAAGCCGGCCATTGCGACGTGTGTATTCAAGGATTATCACCATGATCTGGCCATACCATTTGCTTCGGACCTTCAATATGCGCTCCATGAGGAGGGGAGGGACCTCTGTGATGATGAGGCTTATCGTCATTTATTGGAGAAATACGCGATACCGGCTGAGGAGTTCTATAAGAAGTTGCATAGCCCCGAGTATAAGGAAAAGGCCTACTATGAGTTTGCGCTCGTGAAACAGTTACAGGTCACGGGTTTTCCCACCCTGTTGTTACAGATCAGCGAATCCAGGTTCTACATGCTGGCCAGGGGGTATACCGACTATCCTGAGCTGAAAAAAAGGCTTGATCAGGCACTCCGGGAAACAAGAAATATCCCTCAATGAGCGTTCTGACAGGGGCCTGGGGACGGGCCGCAAGGGCAGGAAGGCCGGTCGCTGCAGGGATAACGCTCCTGAAAGACAATCTGCTGCTGGATCCGGGCCAAAAAGGGGGGATTGATCCCCGCTGGCCTGGAATGGACCAACGCTCCCAAAATATGGATGGGAAATTGAGATATTCCATCATATCTTCTTAACTTGCACGTCCCTTAAACGTATCGAATACTTATAAATATGGAATATAATAAAATCATTGCCGTTACCGGATTGCCTGGATTGTATGAACTGTTAAGCAGCAAATCAGACGGCGCTATCGTTCGCTCTTTGGATGATAAGAGCACAAGGTTTGTTGCCAACAGGGTCCATAACTTTTCGCACCTGGAGAGTATCGAGATCTATACGGTCAGGGAAAATGTGAACCTGGTGGATGTCTTGAAGGCCATGGAAAAAAGTGATGAGAAGTTGCCGGAGGACAAGGACAATACCGGGCTGAAAGCATATTTCGGAAAAGTATATCCGGACTTGGATTTCGAGCGGGTCTATACGAGCGATCTGAGAAAGATGGTGAAATGGTTCATCGTGCTGAAGAAAAACAATATAGAGATCAAGTTGTCGGAAGCTCCGCAGGAAGAGGCGCTTGAAGAAGCGATCGTTGAAGAGGCTCCGGCTGAAGCGCCAGCCAGGAAGAAGGCTGCGGCGACAAAGGAGAAAGCGGTGCCTGCGGCTGAAGCAACTGAAGAAGCTGATGGTGAGGAAAAGCCAAAGGCAAAGAAGCCGGCAGCAAAGAAGAAAGCCACTCCTGCAGCAGAGGCAGAAGATGCTCCTGCGGCGGAAAAACCGAAGAAGGCAGCCAAGAAAAAAAGCGAATAGCTGCTGCCGATAAATAATACACATGCAATACACGGCCGATATTAAAAAGCCCGTTCGTCATTTTTTACCGGAAGAGTTTGTTGTTACCGACTGGACCCATCTGGAGCCTTTTTTTCAGAACCTGGAAGCGAGATCATTAACGTCCAGGGAAGAGCTGGAAAAATGGTTGAAGGATATGAGTGAGCTGGAAGCAGTGGTCGGTGAGGATGCCGCCTGGCGCCAGATCCGCATGACCTGCGATACAGAGAACAAGGAGCTGGAAGAAGCCTTTAACTATTATTGTATCGAGATCCAACCCAAGATCCAGCCCTATGCCGACCGGCTGAACAGGAAGCTGGTGGAAAATCCCCATACGCAGGAACTGGATCAAAAGCTGTATTTCACATTCATCAGATCGACAAAAAAGCGGATCGAGTTATTCCGTGAGGAGAATATCCCATTACAGGCTGAGCTGAGCGTATTGGCGCAGCAGTATGGAGGTATCGCCGGGAAGATGACCGTGGAAGTGAATGGGAAGGAATATACGCTGCAGCAGGCTGCAAAATTCCTGGAAAGTGAGGACCGGGCGCTCCGGGAAGAAGTGTATCGGAAGATACAGGAGCGGAGGCTGCAGGACAAGGATCAATTGGATGAACTTTATTCGAAGTTGATCGGCTTGCGGAACCAGGTGGCCTTGAATGCGGGTTTTGCTAATTACCGGGATTACAAGTTTGAAGACCTTGGTCGATTTGATTATACAAAAGAGGATTGTTATCAGTTCCATGATGCGGTCAAAGAATATGTGTTGCCATTGGTTAGCAAGATCAATGAGGCGAAGAAAAAGAAGCTGGGACTGGAAACGTTGAGGCCCTGGGACAGTGAAGCGGAGCCTGCGGGTATAAAGCCATTGCGACCATTCTCTGATCCTGAGGAGTTAGTGAACAAGGCGACTGCCTGTTTTGATCGGCTCAATCCTTTCTTCGGAGACTGTCTGAGGACGATGAAAAAGATGGGGCGATTTGATCTGGAAAGCAGGAAGGGAAAAGCTCCCGGCGGTTATAACTGTCCGTTAGCAGAGACCGGAGCTCCATTTATATTTATGAATGCATCGGGGCAGATGGGCGATCTGACGACGATGGTACATGAGGGTGGTCATGCCATTCATTCTTTTCTGACGCATCCCCTGGAGTTGAGTTCTTTCAAGGACTATCCCATGGAGATCGCTGAGGTGGCGAGTATGGCCATGGAATTGTTTAGTATGGACCATTGGGATTTATTCTTTAGTGATAAAAACGATTTAGCAAGGGCTCGTATCCATCAACTTGAAAGAGCGATCATCATAGTCCCCTGGATAGCGACTATAGACAAATTCCAACATTGGATATACGAAAACCCGGGGCACAGCCTCGAGGAAAGAAAGGAGAACTGGTCGAGGATCCTGGATACATTTTCTTCGCAAACAATTGACTGGCAAGGTTTGGAGCAGTATCGTCCC
>Ga0181534_10002471_pt1 | contig 11386 bp, 8 predicted proteins | sample PEATcosm2014_Bin_37_FD_119758 | JGI IMG/M metagenome (GOLD analysis project Ga0181534, IMG submission 119758) | Peatland microbial communities from MTU Mesocosm Facility, Houghton, MI, USA - PEATcosm2014_Bin17_10_metaG | ecosystem: Environmental > Terrestrial > Soil > Wetlands > Peat | place...
CGCCAGGCGCTCGAACCCGGCCTTCAGGTGCCCGCCCACCTCGAGCGAGTTTGCCTGGAGTCCCTCGCGGTCGATGACCTCGAGGACCGCCCGGGCCTGGGCGCAGACGACGGGGTTTCCCCCGAAGGTATTGAAGTGGATCCGGGCCGCGAGCGCCTGGGCGATCCTCGGCGTCGTGACGACGGCCCCGAGCGCGCAGCCGTTGCCGATGCCCTTCGCCATGGTGACGATGTCCGGGACGACGCCCTGGGTCTCGAAGCCCCAGAAATGGGTTCCCGTCCTTCCGAAGCCGGACTGAACCTCGTCGGCGATGCACAGGCCGCCCGCCGCTCGGACGTGGCCGTACGCGTGCTCAAGGTAGCCGTCGGGGAAGACAACGGTGCCGCCGACGCCCTGGATCGACTCCGCGATGAAACCGGCGATCTTCCCGGAGGTCCCGAACTGGATCAGGCTCCTCACGTCCTCGGCGTACTTGCGCCCTGCGTCCGGGTCGTCCTTGCCGTGGGGCCCCCGGTAGAGGTCGGGAAGGACCGAATGCTGGACGCCGAAGCTGTGGGGGACATTGAACTTCCAGGTGTGGTGGGAGGTGAGCCCCATGGTCGACTGGCTTCCGCCGTGGTAGGCGTTGCGCAGGGCGATCATGTCGTAGGAGCCCGTGTAGGCCCTCGCCATGAGGAGGGCCAGGTCGTTCGCCTCCGATCCGGAGTTGACGAGGTAGACCACCTTCAGTTCGCCGGGCATCCGGGCCGCGAGCTCCTTGGCGTACAGGGCGACGTTCGGGTGCAGGTAGATCGTCGTCGTGTGCTGGAGGGTTTCGTTCTGGCGGCGCGCCGCCTCGACGATGTGGGGGTGGCAATGCCCGCAGCTCACGGTCACAATCCCCCCGATGGCGTCCAGGTAGCGCCTGCCCGTCTCGTCGAAGAGCCACTGGGCTCTCCCCTCGACGATCATCAGCGGCTTCTTGTAGTAGTGGAAGATCGCCGGGTTCAGGAACTGCTTGCGCAGGGCCAGCACCTCGGCCGCGGAGGGGCCGGAATAGGGCTGCGGCACGTGGTCGCAGGGCGGGAGCGGGATGGGTTTCATGGGTGTCAGAGCCTGGGAGCCAGATTGCGCATAACGAGGTAGGCCGCAAACGCCAACGCAAAGCCCGAGAACCACGCATAGCTGTAGATCCCCAGCAGGAGCGGCGGGACCCCGGCCGGGTTCATCCAGCCCACCTGCGCGAGGAATCCCGGGAGGCTAGGGAGCACGGCGAGCACGAACGAGGCGATGGCGACGATGCTGAAGCCCCCCGAATAGCGGTAGCAGCCGGCCGGGTCGTAGAGGGCCTGGATGTCGAGCCTCCTCGCGCGGTAGACGAAGTAGTCCGCGATCATTATCCCGCCGACGGGCCCCAGAAGCGCGCTGTAGCCGACGAGCCACGTGAAGATGTAGCCGGACGGGTCGGCGAGGAGCTTCCACGGCATCATGGCGATCCCGACGAGGCCCGTGATCAGGCCGCCCATTCGGAAGGAGATCCGCCTGGGCGAGAGGTGCGAGAAGTCGTTGGCGGGCGACACGACGTTCGCGGCGATGTTCGTCGCAAGGGTCGCAATGCAGAGCGCGACCATGGCGACGATGAGCACCGCGGGGTCCTTGAACGTGATCAGGACGTCCAGGGGGTTCCATATCGTGTGGCCGAATATGACCGCGGTCGCCGACGTGACCGCCACGCCGATGAAGGAGTAGAACGCCATCGCGATCGGCAGGCCCAGGGCCTGGCCCACGATCTGGTCCCTCTGGGAAACCGCGTAGCGGGAGAAGTCAGGTATGTTGAGGGAGAGGGTCGCCCAGAATCCGACCATCCCGGTGAGCCCGGGGATGAAGAACGCCATGAAATGGCCCGCCTTCGGCTGGCCGGGGTCGAACTGTGACGGCTGCGAGAGCATCGGGCCGAACCCGCCGGCCTTCCTGTGGGCCCACGCGAGGAACACGATCCCGAGGACGATGAGGAGGGGGGCCTTGATGTTCAGGAGGACCCTGATCGAGTCTATGCCCTTGTATACGACCAGCATGTTGACGGCCCAGAAGAACATGAAGCAGCCGAACTGCGAGGCGGTGATGCCGAGGGAGGTCACGGCGCCGCCGGCCATGGAGGGGATGAAGACCGCGAGGATGCTGTGGATCGCGTCGCCGCCTATCCATGCCTGGATGCCGAACCACCCGCAGGCGACGAAGGCGCGCAGGAGCGCCGGGATGTTGGCCCCCCGCGTGCCGAAGGACGCCCGGCAGAAGACGGGGAACGGGATCCCGTAGCGCGTGCCCGCATGGGCGTTCAGGAGGATGGGGACGAGGACGATCGCGTTGCCGAGGAAGATCGTGAGGATCGCCTGCCACCAGTTCATGCCCCCGCCCACGAGCGATGAGGCGAGCATGTAGGTCGGGACGCACGCCGACATCGAGATCCAGAGGGCGGCGTAGCTGCCCATCCTCCAGGTCCGCCGGTCCGCGGGGACGGGGGCGAGGTCCGGGTTCTCAAGCGGGCTTTCCGGCATTTCAAGAGGACCCGATGAGCATGCCTGCGAAGAAGACGAGGAGACCGCCGACGATGACCTGGAATGCCGCCGCGAGGAACGGCGTGTCCATGAAGTGGCACCGGATCCAGGAGATGATGATGAGCTCAACCACGACGACCGCCACCGCGATGACAAAGGCAGCGTGAAAGTCGCTGAGCATGAACGGCAGCGTGTGCCCGAGGCCGCCGGCTGCGGTCATGAGGCCGCACACGATCCCCCGGATGAGCGGGCGGCCCCGGCCGCTCAGAACCCCGTCGTCCGACATGGCCTCCGCAAACCCCATGCTGATCCCCGCTCCTATGGACGAAGCCAGGCCGACGAGGAACGCGTCGCGGCTGCTGTGGGTCGCGAATGCCGCCGCGAAGAGCGGCGCGAGGGTGGACACCGAGCCGTCCATGAGCCCGGCGAGGCCGGGTTGGACGACCTGCAGGACGAACATGCGCCGCTGGCTCTTGTCCTCCTCGGCGCGCGCTCCCGATGCGATGCTTTTCGCCTCGAGCCACTTGGCGAGCTCCGAATGGTCGGCCTCGGCGACGGCGAGGTCGCCAAAGAGCTTGCGGGTGGCCGCATCCGTCGTCCTGGCCGCGGCCGCCTCGTAGAACCGCCTCGACTGCAGCTCCATGAGGCCGATCTGCTTCCGGACCTGGGCGATCGTGAGAACCCGCATGAGCCAAACGGGCTTGTTGCGCATGATCCCCTTCACGTCTGAGCGCTCGATGAGGGGAATGTGGTCCCCGAAACGGGCGCGGTAGGCGTCGATGAGCATCTGCCGGTGCCCGGACTCCTCCTTTTGCATCCTTGAAAGGGTCTCGGCCGTGGAGGGATAGGTATCCCTAAACCGCTCGGCGAAATCCCCGTAGATGCGCCCATCCTCCTCCTCGAGCGACACGGCCAATGCAAGTATCTCTTGGTCGTTGAGTTCTGAAAATGACTTGGCCATCGCCTTTGCGGGTGCTTCCGGAAGCTAGGAGGGCTGCCCGGTCGCGACGAGCAGCAAATCTCGCGCCGGGAATCGCCGGGGATTCTGTAACTCTTGGCGCCCTGAGCGTGTTATACTGGGCAAGCCCCCCAATTATGACCCACACCGCCCGTATCCTTGCAGCCGCCGGCATCCTCGCCGCGGCCGCAGCCACCGCGTCCGCCAAGGTGGAGCGCGTCGTCGAGAAAACGTTCCTGGTCGATCCCGGCGTGCACCTGAGGGTCTCGACCTCCGGCGGGGAGATCCGCGTGGACCCCCTGGCCGGCAACACGGTGCATGTCACGGCGAGGGAGCACATCCGTGCCTCGAGCGAGGCCGACGCCGACCTTGTCCTGCAGAGGCTGGATCTCGTGATCGAGCAGCACGGCAACGACGTCGTCGCGAGCGCCTCCTTCAAGGACGACGGCAATTTTCATTTCGGGAGCTGGCCGCCCGTCGAGGTCGACTTCATCGTGACCGTGCCCCCCAGCGCCTCCGTGGACCTGAAGACCTCGGGCGGCGACATCGCGGTGGGGGACCTTGACGGCACCGTGCTGGCCCGCACGTCGGGCGGCGAGATCAGGCTTGGGAGGGTCGGCGGTGAGGTCGAGGCCACCACATCGGGGGGCAACGTCGACCTCGCCGCGGGGCAGGGGCGCGTGAAGCTCTCGACCTCCGGCGGGACGATCTCGGCGGGACGCCTCGTCGGTCCGGCCGAGCTCAGGACCTCGGGCGGAGACATCAAGATTGAGGCCGCGGAAAACACGGTGAGCGCCCACACGAGCGGCGGGGATGTCCGCGCCGTGTTCGTGGGCCCGCTCAAGGGCGACAGCTCGCTCACGACGTCCGGGGGCGACGTCAGGGCGACCGTGGGGCGGGGATCGGGCTTTCGCCTCGCGGCCTCGACGAGCGGCGGCGACGTCAGGGCCGACGGGCTAACGATCACGATCGACCACGGGGGCATCGGCAAGAGCAGCCTCTCCGGGGACGTGAACGGCGGCGGCCCTCTCCTCGAGCTGCGAACGAGCGGGGGCGACGTGACTGTCGTGGTGCGGGGCGGCGGCGCCTAGCGCCCCGTCAGGCCCTGCTCGGGGTGCGGCTCAGGAACCGGCCCCGAACGGGATCGCCGACAAACGTGCCGTCGCGGACGGCCACCTCGCCCCTCACGGTGACGACGCTCGGCCGCCCCTCGATCTTCCATCCCTCGAACGCGCTGTAGTCGACGTTCATGTGCTGCGTCTTCGCCGAGATGACCCCCCGGTACGCGGGGTCGAAGACGACAAGGTCGGCGTCCGCCCCGGGCTGTATCGTCCCCTTGCGCGGGAAAAGGTCGAATTCCTTGGCGATCCGCGTGCTCGCCGCGTTGACGAGCGTGTGCAGGTCGATGCGTCCCGCCCGCACGCCGTGCGTGTAGAGGAGGTTGATCCTCTCCTCGAGCGAGGGGATGCCGTTCGGGATCCTCGTGAAGTCGCTCCTTCCCATCTGCTTCTGGCTCTGGAAATCGAACGGGGCGTGGTCCGTCGCCACGGTCTGGATGAGCCCGTCGCGCAGGCCGTCCCACAGGACCGCCTGGTTGGCCGCGTCGCGCAGCGGGGGCGACATGACGTACTTCGCACCCTCGAAATCCGGCTTCTCCGCCCACGTCTTGTCCAGGACGAGGTACTGGATCAGCGTCTCGACGCTCACGTGGACCCCGCGCCTGCGGGCCGCGATCGCCCGGCCGAGGGCCCGGGCGCAGCTCAGGTGGACGATGTAGGTGTGGGCGCCCGTCACCTCGGCGAACGTCATCAGGTGGTTGACCCCCTCGGCCTCCACGACGGGCGGCCGGCTCTCGTGGTGCTCGCCCGTGCCCGTGCGCCCCTCGGCGAGGAGCTCCCGCTGCCTCTCGGCCACGAGGGTCTCGTTCTCGCAGTGGGCGGTGACGACGACGCCGAGCTCGCGGGCGAGTTTCAGCGTCCGGTAGAGCTCCGAGTCGTCGATCCCGAACGCCCCCTTGTAGGCGAGGAAGATCTTGAAGGAGCTTATCCCGCGCCGGACGATCTCCCGAAGCTGGGACTCCGTCGCCGCGTCATACCGGGTGGCCCCTATGTGGAACGTGAAGTCGCACGCCGAGCGGCCGGTGGCCTGGGCCATCCAGTGCTCGAAGCCGGCGAGGGCGTCGTCGGCGCGGCTCGGGCAGCACATCTCGATGAGGGTCGTCGTGCCGCCGACAAGCGCGGCCTTGCTGCCCGTCTCGTAGGTGTCCTTCGCGAAGGTTCCCATGAACGGCAGCGTGATGTGGACATGCGGGTCGATGAACCCGGGAAAGACGTACTTGCCCGTCGCGTCCACGACCTGCGCCCCCGGTGGCGCCTCCAGGCCGGCGCCTATCCGTGTGATCGTCTCCCCCTCGCAGTAGATGTCCGCCCTCGAGCGGGAATCCGCGGTGACGATCTCCCCGTTCCTGATCAGGAGCGCCATGGCAGCGTCACTTCCTCCAGACGTCCCCGACCGTTCCCCCGAACCAGCGCTGCGTCACGACCTTCTGCTGGGTGTAGAACTGCACGGCCTCGCGGCCCTGGATGTGGAGGTCGCCGAAGAACGAGGCGTCCCAGCCGGTGAACGGGAACATGGCCATCGTGGCCGGGACCCCGACGTTGATCCCGACCATCCCCGCCTTGACCCGGTGCTTGAACTCGCGGGCCGCGGCGCCGGACGAGGTGAAGATGGAGGCCCCGTTGCCGTACGCGGACCTGTTCGCCGCCTCTATGGCGCCCCCCAGGTCCTCCATCCTCATGACGTTCAGGACCGGGCCGAAGACCTCCTCGCGGGCGATCGCCATCGTCTCGCGCACATTGTCGAGGACGGTGGCCCCGAGGTAGAACCCGTTCGGCGCGTCGGCGACCTTGATGCCGCGCCCGTCGCACGCGACGGTGGCCCCCTCCTTCTGCCCCGAATCGACGAGCGCGGCGACCCGGTCGCGGTGGGGCCCCGTGATGAGCGGGCCCATGTCGGGCTGCGACATGGAGGTGTCGGTGCGCCCGACCTTGATCGACCGGGCCGCCTCGACAATCTGCGGCAACAGGTCGGCGCCGGCCCTGCCGACGGCGATGGCCGTCGAGCCCGCCATGCAGCGCTCGCCGCTGCACCCGAAGGCCGCTGAGGCCAGGGCCTCGGCCGTGCGGGCCATGTCCGCGTCCGGCATCACGACCACGTAGTTCTTGGCCCCGCCGTTCGCCTGCACGCGCTTGCCGTTGCGGGTTCCCGTCTCGTGGATGTATTTCGCGACGGGCGTCGAGCCGACAAAGGAGACCGCCCTGACCTTGGGGTGGGCGAGGAGCGCGTCGACGCTCTCGCGGCCGCCGTGGACGATGTTGAGGACCCCCTTGGGCAGGCCGACCTTCTCGAGGAGCTCCGCGAGGATGATCGAGGTCAGCGGCACCTTCTCGCTCGGCTTCAGCACGAACGTGTTCCCGCAGGCGATCGCCAGCGGGAACATCCAGAGGGGCACCATGGCGGGGAAATTGAAGGGGGTGATCCCCGCGCAGACCCCGATCGGCTGCAGGTACGTCTCGCAGTCGACGTTGCGGGCGATGTTCTCAAGGGTGTCGCCGAAGAGGAGGGTGGGGGCGCCGCAGGCGTACTCGATGTTCTCGATCCCGCGGTAGATGCTGCCGCGCGCCTCGACGAGGGTCTTGCCGTGCTCGAGCGAGATGCTGGCGCAGAGGCGGTCGAAGTTCTCCTCGACGAGCTGGCGGTACCTGAAGAAATACCGGGCCCGCTCGATGACGGGCGTGTCCCTCCAGCCCGGGAACGCCGCGGCCGCCGCCTCGACGGCCGCGTTGACCTCGGCGGCGCCGCCCGCGGGGCACTCCGCGATGACGTCCCCGGTCGACGGGTTGAAGACCGGGGTGCCCGCGATCTTCGGCCGGATCCATTCGCCGCCGATGAAAAGGGGGCACGGTGTGAGGTGTGCAGGCTTCATGAGAGTTTCAGTGTGGACGATTCGGGTGGCGTGGGCTCGGCCGGGCTCCCGGACTGCGGCAGGAGCGAGAGCTCCCACCAGCCGACATCCCTCCATGCTCCGAGCTTGTAGCCGATCTTGCGATATATTCCCACGAGGGTGAAGCCCATTGCCTCATGAAACGCCTGGCTCGCCGGGTTTGGCACCAGGATCCCGGCGTAGGCCTTGACGAGGCCCTGCCGGCGCAGGCGGTCGAAAAGCGCGGCGTAGAGCGCGCGGCCGACTCCCTTTCCCTGAAAGTCCCCATGGACGTATATCGTGGACTCGACCGCCCAGCGGTAGGCGGCCCTTTCCCTGTGGTTCGTGGCGTAGGCGTACCCCGCGACGACACCGTTCGTCTCCTCGACAAGCCACGGGTAGCGGCGGGTGACCTTGTCCATCCGGGCGGCGATCTCCGGGGCGTCCGGGGCCACCTCCTCGAAAGAAACGCAGCTGTCCTCGCAATGGGGCCGGTAGATCTCGGCGATCTGAACGGCATCCTCCCTCTTGACCGGCCGGATCATTGGCACCCGGTGCCTACTGCCTCGAAAGCGCGTCCGACTGCTTCACGAACTCGTCCCCGCTCCATTCGCCGTCGGAGGCGACCGTCTTCTTGGCCGCCGCCGCCTTCTGGGCCGCCTTGCGCTCGCCCTGGCGCCTGACCAAGTCCGCGTGCGTCGTGAAGAAGTCCAGGCTCTTGCCCTTGAAGTCGGCGAGCGTCTCGAACTTCTGCTTCTCCATGAAGGCGAGGAGCTCGTCGCACATGGGCTTCACGCACTCGTAGCCGGCCTTCATGACGCCCGTGCACACCTGCACGGTGTCCGAGCCGAGGAGGATGAACTGCGCCGCGTCCGAGCCGCTCTCGATCCCGCCCAGGCCCGAGAGCGACCTGCCGGGGAACTCCTTGCGGATGAGGGTCGCAATCTCCATGACCATCCGCAGGGCGATCGGCTTGACGGCCCTCGACGAATAACCCCCCGGCGTCGTCCAGCCCTCGACCGAGGGCTCCGGCCTGAGCGTCTCCAGGTTGACGCCCATCACGCTCCGGATCGTGTTGATCGCGCTCACTCCCTGGCACCCGGCGCGCAGGGCGGCCCGCACCGGGTCCTCGATGTGGGTGATGTTCGGGGTCATCTTCGCCCACACGGGGCGCTTTGCGGCGGCCATGACCCATCCGCACACCTCCTCGAGGACGTCGGGGTCCTGGCCCATGGCGGCCCCCATCTTGCGCTCGGGCAGGCCGTGGGGGCACGAGAAGTTGAGCTCAAAGGCGTCGACCCCGGCCCCCTCGCAGCGCTCGACGATCTCGACCCAGGCGTCCTTCCGGTACTCCTCCATGATCGAGGCGATGAGGACGCCCTGGGGATGGGCGTCCTTGCACTTCTTGAACTCGTCGAGCCAGATGGAGAAAGGCCTGTCGCTGATGAGCTCGATGTTCTCCCAGCCGATGACCTCCGTGCCGTCGCTCGAGAGCAGCTTCGCGTAGCGGGGCGTGACATTGACGACCTTCGAGGAGTCCAGGCTGATGGTCTTCGCGATCACCGCGCCCCAGCCCTCGCGGAAGGCCCGGTTGATGACGCTCAGGTTCGTCCCCGGGGGCCCCGACCCGATGACGAACGGATTGGGAAGGCGCAGCCCGTCGACGGTGGTGGCTAGAGTAGGCATGGGTGATCGGGACCTGGGGAATCTTGCCCAGAAAACACTCGTTTCCAAGCAGCAACTGCGCCACCCTCAGCGCCTTCCGACTCAAGATGAACGCCTCCATCGACGTGAAGCGGACGGTTGCCGAGCTCAAGGAGCTCCGAAGCCTCACCTCGGACGAGAATGGCGCGCAGCGGGTCGCCTTCACGGAGACCTGGCTGAGGGCAAGGGCCTGGCTCCGCGCGAAGCTGGAGGGGCTCCCGGTCGAGATCCACGTGGACGAGGCCGGGAACCTCTGGACGACGCTCAGGGGGCGAAGCGAGAGGGCGCTCCTCATCGGCGGGCACATGGACTCCGTCCCGAACGGGGGATGGCTCGACGGCTGCCTGAACGTCCTGGCGGGTGTCGGGATCCTGAGAAGGATCTCCGCGCAGTTCGGCGGCGAGCCCCCGGTCACGATCCGCCTGGTCGACTGGGCGGACGAGGAGGGGGCGAGGTTCGGCAAGAGTCTCTTCGGTTCCTCCGCGTGCTCGGGCACCCTCGACATGGACGAGGCGAGGGCCCTTCGGGACCGCGACGGCGTCCGGCTGCCGGACGCCCTGAAGGCGATCGGCGTCGACTTCGAGGGCGTCAAGAAATGCGGCAAGGAGCTGAAGAACGCGGCCGCGTACCTGGAGCTGCACATTGAGCAGGGCCCCGTGCTCCTCGACCTGGGCCTTCCCCTGGGCGCCGTCCTCGGCACCTTCGGCGTCGAGCGCCATGCGATCACGTTCAGGGGCCAGGCCGCCCACTCGGGCAGCACGCCGATGAACCGCCGCCGTGACGCCTTTCTCGCGGCGGCGAGGATGGGCCCCGAGATCTACCGCATCGCGGAGAGGGAGGGCGGGGTCTGCACGATCGGATCGTGCACGACCAAGCCCGGGATCGTCACGAGCGTCGTCGAGGAGTGCCGGATCACGCTCGACCAGCGGCACCTGGACGGCGCGGCGCTCGCCCGGATGCTCCTCGCGGCCCGCGAGGCCGCCGGCCGGTTCGCCGGTGAGGGGAACGTGTCCGTCTCGTGGGAGCGGATCTGGCAGATCGACCCCGTCCTTTTCAACGCCGGGCTCATCTCGCTGTGCGAGGAGTCGATCCGCGAGACATGCGGCAGCGTCCACCGGCTGCCGTCGGGACCCCTCCACGACGCGGCCGAGGTGGCCCGGGCGGGTGTGCCGACCGTCATGATGTTCGTCCAGAGCCTCCATGGGATCAGCCACAACAAGATCGAGGACACGAGGGAGGAGCACCTCGAGCTCTGCGTCCGCGCCTTCGACGGACTCGCCACGAAGGCTATGGATTGGATGAGCGGTGGCCGCTGACGAGCTCGTCGGCTAGGGGCGTGACGCGGTAGACCTTGCGCAGGGCCTCCAGGATCGCGGCGCTGTCCGTGCTGACGGAGCGCGCCTGGATGCCGTCGTAGGCCAGGTCGCCCGGCAGCGACTCGATGTTCCCGTCAAAGATGATGCCCACGAATTCCCCCGCGCCGTTCACCGTGGGGCTTCCCGAGTTGCCCCCGATGATGTCGCAGTCGGTGACGAAGTCCATGGGGGTCGCCATGTTCACGTCGGCCTTCCTGTCGACCCAGCTCTGCGGCAGGTCGAAGGGCTCCCTGTCGCCGTGCTCGGCCGAGCGCTGGTAGAGGCCCGCGATCGTCGTAAGGGGGCCGACGTGGGCGCCGTTCTCCTCGTAGCCCTTGACCGTCCCGTAGGCCAGCCGGAGCGTGAACGTGGCGTCGGGATAGGTGCTGGCCCCCAGGATGTCGTAGCGGGCCTTGCCGATGACGGCCTGCGCCTGCTGCTCGATCTCCTTCTCGGCCTCGTAGTTTTTCCTCAGCGTGCGCGACTCCTCGTCGATCGTCCGGGCGAGCTCGATCATCGGGTCATGGGCGGCCATCACGGCGGCCGCGCCGCCGCTGTAGAGCCTCCTGCGGACGGCGATGTCGCCCACCTTCGTGCCGAGGACAAGCTCCGCGGCCCTCGCCCTCGGGGACTTGCCCGCGAGCACGTCCTGCACCGTCTGGTCGCCGTACCCGAGCGTCTCCACGAGCTCCGTCAGGGAGTCGCCCAGGTCCAGGATCTCCATGTCCGCGTAGACGGGCTTCTCCGAGAAGAGCCCGAGCTCGAGCGAGTCCCTCTTCTGGTCGGCGAATTCCGGGAGGCGCTCGCCGTTCGGCTTGGGCCCCTCGTCGCCCGCCCGCAGGAGCGTGCGCGC
>Ga0181534_10002472_pt1 | contig 11385 bp, 10 predicted proteins | sample PEATcosm2014_Bin_37_FD_119758 | JGI IMG/M metagenome (GOLD analysis project Ga0181534, IMG submission 119758) | Peatland microbial communities from MTU Mesocosm Facility, Houghton, MI, USA - PEATcosm2014_Bin17_10_metaG | ecosystem: Environmental > Terrestrial > Soil > Wetlands > Peat | place...
AATCCGATACCAGCGGGATCCAGGCGCCAACTCGTGCTGAAGGAGGCCATCCCGCCAGGCATTCAGCGCAGTGGCCAGATCTTCATCGGTAGGAGGGTCTAGATAATGCGGGTCAGTCGCGGCCATTCCAACGTTCCGTGTTCGCTGCCTTGATCACCTTCCCGCGATCAGCGTTCCAAACTCGAAGCGGAGTATTGCCATCGAGTGTTTCATGCGGTTGCAGAAACCATTGCAGGCGATCCCATCCCGGACTGTCCGGAGACAATGCGGTAAGCACGTCTTTCATCTCCGGATAGACCCGGCCCGTAGCATCAAACTGGAACCGGGGATATCGCCATTCGCGACCCCAACGGACCCCAAACAACTTACCGCTGCCACGCTGATCCGCTGCGAGTTGACTCGAATTCGTAGTAGTCGACTGGGCTGCAAGGGCGATGTCTTCACTACTGAGTGTGCCACCGGCCTGTTCGAGCATATCTTTTCGGATGCGTATGAGCTCTTCGCGGTCCGACTCTTCTCCCGCACTGAGATTCTGACCAGCGTTTCTGTTAATCGACGATCGAGTGTCGGTCAATCGACGTAGCACTTTCAGAACGGTATCGAGGCGGGTTCGGAAATCTTCCGTTTGGCGGATCATGACGATCGTCTGGCCGGCCAGGCGCTGAGCTGCTGTTTGTACCGAGCTGGCGAGCTGCTCGCGCTGGATGGTCTCTTTCAACAGCAATTCATTTGCATGTTCAGCAAACACGAGCCAGGGGTCACTGCGTCGATGTGACTCCAGCAACGAGTGGAAAAAACCTGACTCGGATAAAAACAAATCGAACAGGCGTTCGGCATTTCCAGTGCCAGGCGGCGCCAGAGTGATGGCAGCCGGATCCTCTTCCAGGAAGGCAGTCAGTTGCCTGCGTGAATAGGCCGCCGTGCGCAACTCAGGCGTGTTTCGCTGCTCCAGGATGGCGCTGAGCAGGTAAGTGGATTCGACGGGGCGGACGTCCATGACGTTCCTTAATTTCTGAGTCTCTTAATATCTTATCATTCGCGAGACTTCTACAGACAACTGTCGGTGATGGACGAATTCTCTTTAAATTCATATACTTATGTCTCGGGTCCCGGCCTTGTGCCCATTAGTGCCCCGGCGTGGCGTGCATTGAGAGTGCGCGCGAACTCGCGCGGCATTTCGATGCTCACAGTGTACGGGCACGCGCCCACTCAAAATTTGGTCCAAACGCTCCTTCGATGAGCCTGCGGGCAACAGCCAATCGGCGACGAGATCAGGTGGCGGCTGCAATCAGTCGTCATCATCGTCACCGCCACTGTCGTCGCCTGATTGTGCGGCTTCGAGCCACACCAGTCCGCGTTGCTGGCCGGAGATTTCGATAGCCAGCGTGCGATTCTCATCGATAGGGAAGTATGTAAAGCTTTCAGGATTGGTGCGATCCTGAGCGTTGAGGCCGGTCAGAGACAGCGTTCCGCCCTGCGAATCTATTGAGCCGGACAGAGGCACGGCCGCGGTTGGATCGTCACCTTCTGGCGTGTAGTCGATCGCTCCATCGATATCTCCGTCATTCACTTTCGCGCTGCCGACGGCGCCCCACGCCGCTGCATCCGTCGCACCCTGGGCGACTATCGCGTATGTGCCTTCAGCGATATCAGAGGATGAAACAACCTGCTGGAATGCCGGACCCGCGGTGCTGTTCTGCGCATCGAGACTCATGATGAGTCCGCGGCCATTGCCATCCAGGTAGAGCTGGAAGTTGGATGCGCCATTTACGCCGGCCAACGTAACGCGGCCTGTCGGATCGAGCTGCCAAGTGCCAGCGGTCACCGCTGTACTAGCGTGGGTGGCGCTGTCGTTGACTGCAAGCGTCCCCGCAAGCGATCCGTCCGCGTTGAAAGTGAAGACGCCGGCCGTTATCAACGAGCCGTTGCTGTCGGCGCCTACGCCGGCATGGACGTAGTTGGTTCCAGCGATGTCGCTGTCATCGAAGCCCCCCGCGCTATCGCCATGGCTCAGGGCGGAACCGCCGAGATCGGCCGCGAGGTCATCCTGTTGACTGGTGACGAATTGAATCGTGTCATCGTCAACGATGTAACCGGTCAAAGTGAAGGCCGGCACATTGGAGGCAACGCTCGGTTGCAAAGTGACAGTGACGCGGCCAAAGGCATCTGGTGCCGATACCGACCCGGAGTCGAAGGTTTGAGCCTGTCCGGTGCCGACGGTCAGCTCATTGATGTCGAAGATGCTGTCGCCGGCCGACAGAGCGCCATCGCCGAAGCTGAGCACGCCACCGATGGCAAGTTGGTTGCCAGCAGCAGAGTGACCGCTGACGACGAAAGCATAACTTCCGTCGGGTTGCTCCTGAGCGTCATCGGAATCCTGGGCGTCGACCGATCCGGTCCCGGTGGCCTCGTCATCGAATTCGGAAATCAGCACGCGCTTGGCGGAAACGACCGCTCCGCTCAGTGTCTCGATGCCATCATCACCAATATCGTCATCACCGGTGTCGAGGACGATTTGGACCGTGTTGCCTGTGACACTCAGGCTGGAAGTTGCCGGTACCAATGTATCTGTTGCGACACCACTGGCATCGCTGTAATCCTGCTCGCCGCCCGTGATGACACCGCTGGCCACGGTGAACGCGCCGGTCACCGTGAATGGACCGTCGTCATTTTGACCGGAGTAGTGAAAGACATATGAGCCGTCAGCGAGAACGCTGGGCGGCGGATTCACGGTAACAGTGGTAGAGGCGGCTTTACTGGGATCGGCCACTGACGTTGCTGTCAGAGTGACGGTCTCAGCAGCCGAAATTGATGCGGGCGCCGTGTAGGTGGTCTGAATTCCACTACCCGTGGAGGTTGGACTGAAACTGCCGCAGGGTGCCGCGGAACAAGTGACCGACCAGGTTACGCCGGCACCTCCGTTATCGTTTGCGACGACCGCAGTGAGAGGAGCAGTGGTGTTCACTTCAAGCGTCGTGGGCGGCGGGCTGGAGAAGGCGACCGAGAGGGGTAATTTACTTCCTGTGTCCGAGCCATCGCATGCGCTGAGGAGCGCCGCTCCGATAGCCATTACCGTCAACCGCTTGATCATTCGCGACTCCCCTTCTTATCGGCGGGAGTGTTCCACGGGAGCGGAACCCGACAAAGGGATATTGTCCCGATGATCAGGCGAGCGGAGCACACCCGGGTGTGTGCTCCGTTTCAGCAACAATCAGCCAATGAGCTTGCGAAGCGCGGTTCGGAATCACCCATTTCCGCTGAGCGGCCGCGTCCAGAAACTCATGTATCAAATGCGCTGGAATATTCATGTCTCGAGCACGGTTGAGTAACCGAACGATTCGCGCACGGTCGTTCAGGCCATTACAGAGCTTCAGAATCCTCGCGGCAGGCTCATTCAGAGCGATGCAGCCGTCCTCGGCAGACAGCAAATGAAGGCCACGCTCCTTTTTCGTTATTACGCGACCGATCAGTATCGGACGGCTCGCTGGGTCATTGCACATTGAATCAACATATCAACACGGCAAAGCCACATCCAGGGAGGATTTCCCGGTGGTGATCGCTATAGCATGACAGTCACCATGGCATTGAAGCGCTTGCTGGTCACCGCTCTTTTTTTGCTAACCGCGAGCCTGTGCCACGCCCGACATCATGATGCTGATGCGATCATAGCGATATATGACTCGAATCACGATCTAGGCCTCGATTTGGCCGAGGTGCGAGCTGCGGGCGGCAAGCATTTTGATACATTGAACCGGGATGGTGATACCACCTTGGAGATGCCGGAAGTGCTAGGCATCGTGGGGCCCAGAATGTTTGCCTGGGCCGACAGGGATCACGATGGCAGCCTCTCCAAAGAGGAATACCTTGCGCTGGTAGGCCGACTCTTTAGAAGAGCGGACACACAGCACTTCGGCAGGTTGTATTCGCGCGACCTCAGGGGCAAGGCCGCGCAGGCGCTACTCGAATTGATTGAATGATGACGCGTCGGGGTTCGCTGTCTATGCCCGCGGCGGTACTTGCGTCAGGAGCCTGGCTGCTTCGAGCGGCGCGCGACGGCCATCCACCGAAGTTGCATCCGCGCCGACCCTGGCCACCAGCTCTGGATGAGAAATAAACGGCTGCCCGCCGACCATGACGCGCACTGCCGTATTGCGCGACTCGGCGCGGATTGCAGCAATCAATGGCGTAACCTCATCGATTTTCGATCCGCAGGCCAGCGACACTCCGACGATGGCGAACCAAGTCTTGCGCACGACACCCAAGACGTCCTCGAGGCTCGCAGGATGCAAGTCCCAGACATCCCAGCCGGCGCTTCTGAAGAATTCCGCCACCATGATCAGCCCAAATGAGTGTTGCTCACCCAGCATTGGAATCAGCAACACGGATTTTTGAGGATCCAGAGCGGCTGCTCCTTGCAAAAACACTGGGCTGAATTCGTGGAGCAACTGGTGCATGCGGCACAATCCACTCGTCACCTCGGTGAAATCCCGCAGGTCCGCCTTCCACCATTCACCCAACAGGCGCGCCGCCGGAGCCAGCAGCTCCAGATAGATATTTTCCAGCGACAGCCCTTTGCTCAGAAGCGCATCGATATAAGCTGTCGCCACACTGAAATCCCGAGTGGTCACGAGCCCGGCAAATTCTGCGACATCATCGGGGCTCGGTTTATTGTTGATCGTACCGTGCACCAGCACGGGCGTGGATTGCAGCGCCAACAGCAACCGCGGAATAACCTCCGATTCAATCGTCCGGACGAGTGCCGATAATGTCGAGTCCCGGGTCGATTGCTTTGTGAACTGCGCGCTCCTGAGTTCACAGCTGATATCCGGCCTGTTTCGGTCCTCTTCGCCCCGGTCACTTGCGTCCACTATGCCCCCTTTTGCTGCGCAGTCCGCGAGTTATTCCAGGCGCGAGGCGCGACACCAGCGGTATTGATGTTGCCACGTTCACCAGCAGCCACATCGGATTTACAGTTCGATCATTCGGATTCCAACCTGAATCGAGCAGTATGTTTTTCGCGAGCCAGCTTTACCGACAACGATTGAGTGCGCCGGGTCACTTCGGAGTATGTTGTTTTTCATTGTTGCTCGTTGCTCGACCGCTCTCCTAAAGAGCACGTAGTCTGCTTCTTACCCATCTCGCCCAACAGCGCAGGTCGGTAGAGACCCCCTCCACCAGATGGTTATCTACTCTATAGGCTACGCGGCTCGTATAGTCGGTACAAGGGGGCTCTGGTAAAACAGCGGAGGGGTAACGCATGAGCCAGCTCGAGAATACGGGTACCACGTAGCCGAAGCGGTGGCATGGAGCAGACGGCCGTGCCTTCACCTTTGCCTGTACAAATGCCAGGCACATGGATTCGATCGGCGATCGGCACCCCCCTGGGTATACCGCGCTATTTCAATTGCTTGCGCGCCTTCATTCCAGCTATTGGTGACTACCTCATCACCCCGCACCCATTACGTTCGATTGTGGCGCGGTAATCGCGATCGCGAGCAGGCGACGTTGCGGGGCGGAGCATAGTTGTACAACACGATACGTCGGCCGAAACCGACGCCCAAACGTTCAAACTGTTTGCTCTGCCGCGCCAGGGGCAACCCATCGACCTACTCAGCCGCAGTGATGTGGGCCAGCATCGCGGCACTCGCAAAGCATCGCGGCTAAATCCATTCCCGTCCCGGTTTGCCGAACCGCCGCGCAGCCGCCTGTGCAGCGTCTGCCAGACTAGCAGTAGTGTCGCTTGCCCAAGCAACATAGCCATCAGGATGTACCTCAGGCCTGTCAGTACTGGGAATCATCGTCGGAATCCGGCGGCTGCGGTTTGTTCTAAGAGGGCACCGAGCTTGCGCCACTGCAGCCCGCCAAACCATTTGCGGGTAGGATGACAGTCCCCGACAACCGGAGACTGGGCAATGAGGCGGCTGACGATTTCTGTGGACGACGAGTTGGCAGACACGTTCGACCGGTTGGTCGCCGACAAGGGCTACGGCAGCCGATCAGAAGCGTTCCGCGATCTGGTTCGAGGAGCACTCGGCAGCGCGCAGCTAGAGGCTGGTAAGGCTACACATTGCGTGGGCGCTTTGAGCTACGTGTACAACCACCACGAGCGCCAATTGGCCAGCCGATTGACGGGAATGCAGCACGATCATCACGATTTGACCGTGTCGACGATGCATGCGCATCTGGATCACGACAATTGCCTCGAAACGGTGATCCTGAAGGGCCCGACCGCTTCAGTGGTGGCCTTCGCAGAATCTGTTATGGCTCAAAGTGGTGTGCGGCACGGACAGTTTCGCCCTATACCGATCGAATTCCACGAGCCCAGTCAAAAGAAGCATCGGCACGTTCATGCGCGCCCGTCGACCTGATTGCGCCGATCGGCCAGGGATCCACTCTGATGGTCGGTGATTAGCTTCGTAACGCGCGGTGGCCGGACGATTAGGCTGCCGACGGCCACGCAGACAACCAATGCGATCCCGACGCAGAGGCTCCACCACCCGCGGCCTGCATCAGCGCCGCCACCCACAAGATCAACGACTCCAAGCGCAGCCACTGCGAGGCTGAGTGTCGCAATGGTCAGCCCAATCACTCTCGACATTGTCCGTGCCCTGCGGTCCCCGCGCCTGAGCAACGCCGCCACCCACGCGCCGTTGGCGCCATCCACCATCAGCATGCCGGCAGTAAACAAGATGCCCAGCACGGCTGCGCTCCCCCAACCGCCGAATCGAGCAGCGGTGACCGAGAAAAGGGCGGCTTCGCTGATCGTATCCACTGACAGGGCAAACAGAGCGCCGATCCCGGCGATCGCGAGCGGGTGAGCGGTTTGAGTCAGTCTGGCCAGGAGCCGACTGCGCAGTCCAACTGGGCGAGCGAGCTCATGGGCCGCAGCTCGCAGAACGCTCATCAGGTTCAGTAGTCCGAGACAGATGAGACTCCCAATCGAAAACCACGCGCCTATCCCTTGTAACCAGCCGGGTATGGTGTAACGCGTCGCAGCATCACCCAAAGACACGGCGATCAGGATCACGACCACCCCGTGTCCGGCTGAAAAAAGGCTACCGCACCAGCGGGCAAGCTGAGGGCGCGGCTGCGAATTGAACCGCGTGAGCCCATCGATGGCAACCAAGTGATCGGGATCGAGCCCGTGCCGCAGCCCGAGCGCAAAGATTGCGCCACACAATGGCCACCACTCTGCCGGTGAGGCGGCCATTGATTCAGTCCCCGGGTCCGAGCCCAAAATGTTTTTTCAACACCGCATCCGATTCGCAGTCCGCGCCGTAATACGTGTATGACGATTCAGAATAATGTCACACACTCTTCATCACCAGTATGAGTTCTTTTATTAAGATCTTACAACGGTGCTTTACAGCCAAGCATCACGACAGCCAAAAGGATCGTAGTGAATAGAACAATAATGACGGGTCTCCCGGCGGGTCGAGTGATGAGCAAATGGTCAAGGATTCGTACCGAGACGGTGCTGAGTATTCTGCTGCTCGGAGTACGATCGGCTCATGCGGCGGAATCGGCCCCCGACACTCCCGCCAAGCTCGACACCGTGACTGTCGTCGCGACTGGCGTCAGCAATGTCGATGCGGCCTCGGCCGGGGACGTGAGCCAGGCTCAGTTGGCGAGCCAGCCGTTGCTACGGCCGGGTGCCGTGCTCGAGAATGTGCCTGGCCTCATCGTGACCCAGCATTCGGGCGAAGGTAAGGCGAATCAATACTTTCTGCGGGCCTTCAACCTGGATCACGGCACCGACCTGGCCACCGAAGTCGATGACATGCCCATCAACATGCCGACTCACGCGCATGGCCAGGGATACACGGACCTCAACTTCTTGATTCCCGAGTTGGTCGCGGACCTTCACTACAAGAAGGGCCCCTACTACGCGGATGAAGGCGACTTCGCGACCGCCGGCGCGGTCCGCATGGACTTCCTCAACGAGATTCCCAATTCAGCCACCGTGGGCTTCGGCGAGGACGGTTACCGGCGCGGATTGCTGATGGGATCAACTGGCATCGCGGGAGGGACCCTCCTCGGCGCCGCGGACATCTATCACAACGATGGTCCGTTCGATAACCCCGACGATTACAACCGTGTGAACGGAGTGCTCCGCTATCATCGAGGGTCAGAGTCGGATTTCTTTACGCTCACGGCGATGGGCTATCACGGCAAGTGGAATTCAACCGACCAGGTCCCCCAACACGCCATTACGGAAGGACTGATCGGCCGCTTCGGCACGCTTGGTCCCACCGATGGCGGCGAAACGAGTCGATATAGTCTGTCATTCAACCGAGTGAGGACTTCGGAAACCGACCAAGTGCAGTTGTCCGCCTATGTGATCCACTACGAATTGAATCTCTTCTCGACGTTTACCTATTACCTGGTAGACCCCGAGTTTGGCGATCAGATGCTGCAGCACGACGATCGGAATGTGTACGGATTCAAGGGTTCAAAGACTTGGTTCACACATCTGTGGGGGTTGGACACCTCAAACGTGATCGGCGTGCAGGCTCGCTTCGATGACATCAGGGATGTCGGGCTCTTTCATACCTTTCAGCGCAAGGTGCTGTCAGCGGATCAGGATGCCAACGTGAGGGAATCCAATGGCGCGGTGTACGCCGAGAACACCACCCAGTGGTTCGAGAAGCTGCGCACCGTGCTGGGACTTCGTGAGGACGCATTCAACTTCGACGTGAAAGACAAGTTGCTGAATCCGGACGGCAGTTGTGACATCAACAGCGACTCACTCGGCTGCAATACCGGTAGCAAGAACGCCAATATATTCAGCCCCAAGCTCGGCATCACCATCGGTCCGTGGAACAGCACTTCGTTCTACATCACTCTGGCTGAGGGCTATCACAGTAACGATGCGCGAGGCGTGACGCGTAGCGGCGAGAATCCAGATCAGGTGGCCGCCACCCCGTTGACGCGAGCCAAGAGCGCAGAATTGGGCGTCGCCACCAACCTACTGCCGCAGTGGCATACATCGCTCGACGTCTTTCTGCTGAAGCTGCGGAGCGAGCTCGTGTTCGCCGGCGATGCCGGCACGACCGAGCCGAGCGGCTCCACCACTCGAACCGGAATCGAATGGGGCAACACCTTCCGGATCAATTCCTGGCTGCAAGCGGATCTCAATGCCGCGTTCTCCAAAGCGCGATTCGATCACGACGTTGACGCGGACGACACTGGCTGTGGTGACGCAGCACCCGGTTTTGGGTGTGTTGCACCCCCGTCAATCGTTGGACGGTACATTCCCAACAGCCCGACCAATGTCATTGATGCGGGGCTGACCGCCAACCACCCGTCTGGTTGGTTCGGTTCAATCCGGGCCCGTCACTTTGGCGAGTCCCCCCTGGTGGAAGACAACAGCGCCAAGAGCCCGGCGTACACGACCTTTGATCTGCAGGCAGGTTACCAACAGCCGGGGAAATGGCTGTTGGCGTTGGATGTGTTTAACCTGTTCGACAAGAAATGGGATGATATCGAGTACTATTACGCTTCGCGCCTGCAGAACGAAGCTGCGGCGGTTCCGGACTACGTAATACATCCCGGTGTGCCACTGACGATCCGCGCGCATTTTCAGTATTTCTTGTAGTAACCACGGCAAGCGCAGCGGCGCACTCTGTAAAGAGTCACTCGGCAGGTCGTGCGAGCCCCAGCCACCGTGCCACTGTCGGGAAGCGCGGCAAGAACAGTCGATCGGCTGCGATAATCACGACCAGTGACAATCCGAACAGAGGTAGTACCACCGACAGTGCCAGAGTCGTCACCAGAAGCATCGTTGAAAAGTGTGGACGAGCGTTCGATGCCGGTGCTCCGAGTGTATGAGCCGGCCGGCGACGCCACCACATGACAATTGCGCTGATTGACATCAGTACGAGACTGAAGGCGGTCACAAGAAGGATCGCCTGATTGATTCGCCCGAACAACTGACCCTCATGCGCAGCGATACCGACATTGACTGCCCTGTCGACAATGTTCTTGTCGGCAAAGCGATCTTTTCCGGTTACCTCGCTTTTATCGGGGTCAACCAAGTAGGTCACGCGCAGCGGTCGATTCTGGATGTGAGATGAAACCGTCCACTCTTTCAGCCCTGCCGCTGGAGGCGATATCCAGATCGGGCGAGGCACATCGAGACGTGCGGCGACTGGTACGATGTGATCCAAAGACCGCAGATCGACTGCCGTAGATCTCGCCACTGCACTGCCCCCTGAGCTCGAGGGAAGCATTGCGGCCATTTCCGCTTCGGTCATTCCCGGCATGCTTCGCCTCACTGCAGCGGCAGATGCAGGCGACCCGCCGACTGGCCAGTCGGGCGCACCTGTTGTGGCAGACCAGTGATTGCGCGCCCAGGTGAGATAGTTTCCCCAACTCACCGCCCAAGGCAGTCCACTCAACAGCATGAATAACGTGACACTGCTGACCCAGAACCCACTGACCGCGTGCAAGTCGCGCCAGAATACCCTCCCCCGCGCATTGAGCCGTGGATAGACCACGCCACTCAATGCGCGCCTGCCGCGCGGCAACCACAGACAAAATCCGGTCAGAATCATCACCACGCCCCAAGACCCGGCCAACTCCACCAGCATCGACCCACGGTCCCCAAGAAGCAGACTGCCATGCAGATGCGCGATCAGATCCATGATGCGATGGTCATCCTGCTCAATCTTCATAGGCTTCAAAGTCTCAGGATGAACATAAACACGAAATAACCGTCCGTCGTCCGCTACGACAACCTGAGCGGCTCCTGTTGCTGTCGCTGGCGGCTCGTAGTGGCTGAACACGGAGCCGGGTACAGCGCCAACTGCCGCACGCGCCTCGAGAGATGGAGTCGCGCGCACCCCTCCGAGGTGAAGAGATTCGTAGGGACGATCGAGCCACGCCTCTATATCCGGTCGAAATAGGTAGACAGAGCCGGTGACAGCGAGCCAACAGAAGAACGGCAGGCACAACAGGCCGGCGTAAAAATGCCAGCGCCAGAGCGCTGAGTAGTCGGGCCATTTGCGCCGCATATTCAAAAGTTCCTGCGGAGTGAAACTGCCAAGCTGCGCGGTTCGCCCGGGAACAGCCCGGCGGAAAGGGACTGGTAGATTGGCGTACTCACCACATAATGCTTGTCGAAGATGTTCTGGAGATTCATCTGCAGATGCCAACGCTCCAGATCATAGCTCGCAGCCGCGTCAAAGATCGCAAACGAGGGGAGGTTGCGCAGCAACGGTTTGCCGTCCGCTGTTGGAAATGAAGATTGGGAATCGTCATAGGTCTTGACTACCCCCACGAACCGCGCACCCCCACTGACAGCAAGCCGTCTGTTCACCTGATAGAGGGTATACAGGTTGGCGGTGACCTTGGGCAGCCAGGGCCGGGTTTCCCCGTCATTCA
>Ga0181534_10002473_pt1 | contig 11382 bp, 10 predicted proteins | sample PEATcosm2014_Bin_37_FD_119758 | JGI IMG/M metagenome (GOLD analysis project Ga0181534, IMG submission 119758) | Peatland microbial communities from MTU Mesocosm Facility, Houghton, MI, USA - PEATcosm2014_Bin17_10_metaG | ecosystem: Environmental > Terrestrial > Soil > Wetlands > Peat | place...
CCGAAGATTGTGCCCCCAACCGCGTAGCGAACGCCGTTCCCCAGGGTCTTGGGTGGAATCGTGATCGGCTCGCCCGAGATGGTTTTCAGACCAACCTGCCTGATGAATGCGACCGAAGCACCAGCAACCACCACGGCCGACGCGATGATCTCGTACATCCGTGGCGACTGAAACCGGAACATCTCCTGGATTCGGAACCAGGAAACCACCTCGGACTTCGTCAGTACGATCCCGAAGCCGATGCCGAGCAGAAGGTACGCCAGCAACCCGATTCTTGACTGCCTTTGACCGTGCCGGGTTGTCTGCTCAGTTGTGGCTTCTTTGGACATCGCTCTCACAAGAACAGCGGAAGAAGAAAATGCGTTGCGATCAGACCACCGGCGAAGAACCCTACCACTGCGATCAATGACGATAACTGCATGTCCGCAAGTCCTGAGATGGCGTGGCCGGAAGTGCAACCTCCGGCGTAAGCCGTTCCGAATCCCACCAGAAAACCACCCAGCACGACCGAGACAAATCCTTTAAGCGTGGACAATGCAGACCACGCGAACAGCTCGCGTGGCGCCAGCCCGGAGAAATCGTGTATGCCGAGTTTCGTCAGAGCGAGTCTGGTCTGTTCTGAGATTGCGACATTCTGCTCTCCACCCCAACGCGAAGCGAGGAAACCGCCAACCAGAATGCCGGCCACAAAAAGAAGGTTCCAAAAGCCGGTTCGCTTCCAGTCGTAACGGAAATACTCAATATTGCCGGGGATAACCGCAGAACACAAATGACGCAGATTGCTGGAGATTCCGAACACCTTGTTGTCAAGAATCAAGAGCGCAGGCACAAATAGTCCAGCCACCGGGCCAGCCAAATACCACGGCCATGCACCAGAGGCAGAAAGCACAGAAATAGAAAACACCGTTGCAGTCATGTAACCCATTTGCCTATTTACGGCCTACCGGGCCCAGCCAAAACTCACGCCGATCGAGTCCTGATACATCCTAAGGTTGGCATTGCCGCCGCCAAATGCTGGAGCAATCGAGTTTACGCCATCTACCGTTCTGTTGAACGCGTGCTGGTAGGCAAGATTGATTTCTTTTCCATTTCGCAGTGCGTAGGTCGCACCCGCCGTCAGGTGATTCTGCACGACAGCTGGCGCCAGAAGGTTGAAAAACGTCTGCGAACTATTGAACGGCAACCCGGAGTGATTGTACCCTCCCCGCACGATCAGTGAGGAACTGACCTTGTAGTCGATGCCCGCCTTTTCGACGTTAATGTCCTGCCACCCAAAGCCGGGTCCATTGTCGGCGCCGAGCTGAGCCTGATTGGAGTCAAGATTGGCGATCGATTTGACCTGACCGTAGAAGAGCCGCTCGAAATCGAATGGCACAGTCACCTTCTCAGTTAATTTGAAAGCTGCGCCGCCCGAGACGGTTGCCGGAATGTCGAATCCGCCCTGCTCGGCGAACAGACCACTATACTTGCTGAACTTCTGCATATAGGTGCGGCTCTGGAAGCTCGCGCCCAGATTAAGATACTTGCCGAATTCACCGAGCCATCCAACTCGGACTCCGATGCCGTAGGACGCGTCGTAGCCCCGATTCGTGAGGTTGTTGGGATCAATCGAGAAACCCGGCTGGGTGAAGTTCTGCAACCCTTCGCCCGAGAACCTTTGCCACCCGACATTCAATGAGACGCCCAAAGCCTGGTGCTCGCTCAGCTTGAACGCTGCCGTCGGCGACACGAAAAACTGTTCGAGATCAACGCCTGCTCGCGTGCTGCCGAGCAGCGGAATCGGAGTGGTGTAGGAAGTGTTCATTCCCCCATTGCCGCAAATGGAGACGCCCAGCGCAAGACGGGGATTCACGAGATGATTGAAGCCCAGTTCGGGGATGAAGAAATTCGTATGCCGATTGGCGTCGTATGAGCCGTTGACGGGCGCCAGACTGTCGGTGATGGAGCCGCTTCGAATCGGCCGAAAGTACGTCAACCCAAAATCGAAGCGATCTCTGACAAAGACCATCCCTGCTGGATTGGCGGCGGCAGCCAGGCTGTCCTGCGGGAATGCCATGCCCGCGCCTCCCTGCCCCAGTTGCTTCATACCGCAACCGGTTGAGAAGTAGCCGTCCGTGGCAAAAGAAGGAACGGCGACAATCAGAACAACCAGGCAAAGCAGAAGACGGCAATAGAAAAACTTCATTCCGTGCACCTTTCCGGGAACGGCAGTCGATTGCGCGAGACAAACCGTCACTCCCCTTGAGACCTGTACGAACCTATCGAGTTTTGTAAATTATGTCAATTAACATACTTGGGTATAAGACGGGAGGCATTCATGCGCATCGGACGCAGATACTCAACGTGAAGGAGCGGCGTGTTCTTTGGGATTAGTTCTTTGTATAGACCGGCCCTGCAGCACGAGAGGGGGGATCGGCTATGGCCCGGATATAGGAAATCAGTGCCTGGGTGTCCGACTTGCTCAGAGTATTTCCCCATGCCGGCATCAGCGCCGATTTGTTCAGCGCCGGCCCGCCGTAGGTGACGATCGCGGTCAGATCGGCGTCGCTCATCTTGTTCAAAGAGTCTCCCTCGCTGAAGGGATGAGGTTTCACTTCCAGGTTGTCATAGTTTGAAACCCGCTCAACGGTCGACTCCGGATTGTGGCAGCGATCACAGTATTCTGTGTTGAGATGGCTCCCAAGCGTTTGCTGATAGCCCAGTGCGGTTTCTTCAAGCTTGAGTTCAACCGTTTTGTGCGACTTGTCGGTTGTGGATGCGGTGATCTGGTAGCGTCCTGCCATTCCTCCAAGCGACACATTGGTGGTGAGCTGTCCGCTGGAATCGGTGAGACCATTGGCGGGATCGAGAATTACGCCTGGCGCGGACTGAAGCTCGACTAAGGCTCCGGCAACAGCATTTCCCTGTTCATCATTGACTTGGACAACCAGTGGCTGCGGCAGCGAGGCTCCCGTCTCCGCAACCTGCTTCCCGCCGCTGGATTCGACGATTGCTGCGCCGAATGCGGTAGGCTTGGGTAGCTGCGCGGAGTTGCTCTTGCGTGAACAGGACGCCGCCAGTGTCAGTGCCAGAACTGCGGTCCATAACATGAAATTGGCCGAGGAGCGTCGATTCATTTCTTTGCGGTCTCCTTTGTGGCTCCGCCTTTCTGCGAGATCAGGAACGCAGTAAGGGCGTGGGCATCTTCGTCACTCATGGCGCGATTTGGTTCGATCGTGCCGGGCCGTAGTGCCTGCGGATTCTTCATCCACTGATAAGTCCAGGCGGCGCTGAGGCGCGATCCGACATGCGTCAGGCTTGGGCCGATATAGCCTTTGTCTGTTTTCGTATCGACGATGTGGCAGCCCTGGCAGGAATACTTGCCGTAAAAAAGCTGTTTGCCCAATTCAATCTCGCCCTGCGAGTAACCGCTGAGCTGCATGGCGTCGCGGTCAACGGCCGGGTTTTGATAGACGGTCATGATGTAGTCGGTAAGTTCGTTAGCTTCACTATCCGTCAGATTGAACCGTGGCATACGCCGGATCAGTGCGGGTCGCAATGTTCCAGGATTTTTGAAGAACTGGACCAGCCAGTCTCGCTGCACGGAACTGCCCTCCCAAGTGAGGTCGGGCGCCATATCGCCGCCATGGCCGTTGATGCGGTGACAACTGAAGCAGGCCAGGTCTGACATCAGCTTTCCTGCTTTGCCAGCCGGCTGGTAGTTCGATTCCGCAACCGCAGGAACAGCCAAAGATGCGGGAAGCGTGATGGAATGTTCGTTCAATGCAAGCAACGCCGTGGTCAGAGAATCAACCTGTGTCGGCGTGAAGCTGTACTGCGGCATTCTCAACCCCGGTGAGAATGCGCGTGGTTGTTTGATCTTGCCCGCAATGTAATCGGGTAGTGTGTGCTGCATTCCGGGAAGGAAAATGAGTTGAGTAATAGACTTGCTGCCGATGCGACTGAGCTCCGGCGCAAAGTTCTCCGGCTTCTTGATGCCGGCAATTTCGTGACACGAGGCGCAGCCGTCGTCGGAAACCAGGCGCTTGCCGTGGGCAATCTGCTCCGCTGTTGCCGCCTCCAGATGTACATTAGCGAGCAAATCGGAATCCGTCTTGGCCAGCAGAAATGTGGAGAGAGTTGCCACTTGACCACTGTTGAAGCGGTAATGCGGCATGGCAGTGCCCGGATCGTAGTTGTGCGGGTTCTGCAACCAAGCCTGCAGCCATTCCGGCTTGACCTTGCTGCCGACTTTTGTCAGTTCCGGTCCAACGTTGCCTCCCACCATATTCCCCGCGGCATTCTGCACGGCGTGGCACGAGGCGCAGAACGACTCGCCATAAAGGCTGGCGCCGGCGGCGGGATCGGAGGAAGGCTTGGCCGAAAGAGTGACACTATCTCCAGGCAACGTTGTGCTGTTGGCGATCAGAAAGGCGGAAACGTCACGAGCATCGTCGTCGGTCAACTTGAAATTCGGCATGGTTGCCGTGGAAGCGTAGGCTTGCGGGTCCTTCAGCCATGCATAAATCCACTCCCTCGTGCTCTTATCCGCGATGTGCGAAAGCGACGGTGGGTCGTCGGACGCCTTCATGGTGGTTCCGTCCGGCAGTTTCACCATGTGGCAGTTCACGCAGCCGTAGCGCGAGAGCAGGTGACGTCCTTGATTTAACACTGGCGTTCCAGGCAACGAGCCGCGATGGCACTCTCCACACGAGGATTCGATGTACTTGGCGGGAAGAATTGGCTGCTCCCATGCCAGCGTGCTGTTGTGCGCCTCAGCCACTGTAGTTGCCGCACCCTGTCCGCGATGACATACGGTGCAGCCGAATTGATCGAGTTTGTGAGGAATGACCGGATGCGGACGGAAGGGTTGGCTGGAAACGTCCGCAAGAGAGGGCTCCTTCATCCCCACGTGGCAACTGGTGCAGCGGTCAACCACTCCGAGCTCGGGCAGCCAAATCTGCTGGATACCGCTCTCGAAATGGCGCTGCAGAGTGTTGGCATCACTGCGGTTGTGGATCATCTTAAGATATCCGTGCTGATAATGACGCCACTCGCTGAAGTGATTCTTAGCTGGAGCAATGGCGATCGAGAACAGAAACACCACGCTGACCACGCCGAACGCGCGAACACTATCGCCGAACACTTTTTGCCACAGCGACGTTAGCTTTTGTTTCATATGCGTCGCATCCTTAATAGGACCTCCACGGCAAGACCCAGGCCCAGCCCGGTCCGCGGAAAAATGTGCCTATGGCAGTAAGAACCACCAGTTCGAATAAGAACCATGTCATCACCCAATAGGAAAGCGGTCTGGCCGCGAGATAACGGCGAAAAGGCGAGGGTGATTGCACCGAACCCTGGGACGCTACGATCATCAAGGCCGCCATGATCAAGGTCGGGATAAGAGCTACGACAACGTGAAACCATCCTAGAAAGGCGATCAATAGCGCCGTTACGAGATAAAAAATACGAAGGCGCCTCGCCCGATCTTTTGTGAACAGACCCTCCGCTTCAATATTTACTTTGAAGTACGGAATTACGATGAGCGCCATTACAACCAGTCCCGGCACCAGAACTCCTGCGACTACGGGCGGAAAGTAGTGCAGCATTTCCTGCAGGCCGAGAAAATACCAGGGCGCTTTCGCGGGATTCGGTGTGTGCGAAGGATCAGCCAGGCCTTCGAGAGGCGCGTTGAATACCAGCGCCGTCCAAACGAGCGCGATTGCGAGCACTTGAATGGCAACCGCGGCGCGGAACAGCACCTCGGGAAAGGTTTGTATCTGGTCCTCGCTGTCGGCCTTTACTTGCGCGGAAGTTCTGCGCGTAATGAAAACGATGCGGCGTGGAGATTTTTTGGCGTTGGAATCGACCGCTGCAATGAAGTCTTTGGGATCAGTCATTATTGTCCCTCCTTCTCTGCAGCATTAGCGCGACGCACCGCAGGTTCGCTGGAATGCGCGTAGAGGCCGCCATCCTTGCGAATTCGCCAGAAGTGAATGGCGACAAAGAACATCGCCGCCAGCGGGAGAATCATGCAATGCAACACGTAGAAGCGCAGCAATGCATTGGCGTTGACGGTGTTGCCGCCCAGCAGCAAGAAGTGAATCTTGTCACCGATGATCGGTGTAGCCGAAGCGATGTTCGATCCCACCGTGATGGCCCAGTAAGCCAGTTGATCCCAGGGAAGGAGATAACCGGTGTAACTGAGCAGAAGGGTGATGAGCAGCAGAACGATGCCGATGACCCAGTTGAATTCGCGGGGAGTGCGATACGCGCCGCGATAGAAAACCTTAAACATGTGTGCGAACACCAGGAACACCATCGCGTGCGCCGACCAGCGATGGAGATTGCGGAGAAACAAGCCCGAAGAGACGACGAATTGCAGATCTTTCGTGTCGTTGTAAGCCTGCGGTGCCGAGGGATGGTAATAGAGCATCAACGGAATGCCGGTCGCAACGAGAATAAAGAATGTGCCCAGCGTCAGCGTTCCCAGGTACCAGGTCGCGCTGAAGCTCAACATTCGCGTGCGCACTTTGGTGGAAAACAAGTGCAGGAAAACATTCTGCTGAATTGCGAGAGCACGCTTAAGCGTGCTGGAACCCGTCCCGCTGCGGAAGATCGACCGCCACACGCGTGTGGCGCGCAACTCGTCGAAGTATTGGTCTGCGGTTTTCGCCATATCAGATCCTCACAAAAGAGTCGCGCGCTAACGGTGGGACATCGGTGGAGCGATCGACCAGAAGGTCGCCGTCGTCATTCAGCCATATGCGTTTCCAGGGCAGCGGCCGGGGAGCGGGGCCTTCGATCTTGTCCCCCGGCTTGTGATTGGCATCAGCCTGAACAAAGAACTTGCTGCCGTGGCACGGGCAAGCGATGATTCCCAACTCCGGTTTCCACGCGGTCAGGCAACCCAGATGCGTACACACCGCGCTGAGTGAAAAGTAACCTTCTTGCGAGTGGATGATGTAGATGCCGGCGTTCACGTCGAGCGTGACTGAATCCAACGGATAGCGGTCCGGTTTTCCCTGATTGACCACGGGCGACGGTTCATAGAGCACATTGGGCTGGAGATATTGATAGGCGAATGCCGCCGTGCCCGCCGCTGCAATACTCAACGAGCCAAGCCCCAGCTTGGCAAAAAACTGGCGGCGATTCACATCGATTGCGGACTCCGCGCTCGTATTCTTCTGTTCTTCTGCCATGAGTTCCTTGCCTATTTCTGCAGCCCCGCTCCGATCGCCGCAATTGAGATCAGCCCGGTCGGCTCGGCGGGCAGCAGGTTGTATGACTCCATCGTGATAGTTCCCACCGGGCAGCGCATGGCGCAGAGGCCACAGCGAATGCACCGGGTTTCGTCTTTTAACATTGCGGCTCCGGTAACCACGCCAAGTTCATCAGCTGCTACTTGGTCGAGTTCCACGCCAAAGCATTCCTGGTTCTCGCGAATGTGCTCTATGGTCTGCGGCTCGAACGCAATGCGGTCGAGCGAAACCAGCTCCAGACATTTTTCTGGGCACACATCCACGCAGCCGCCGCACAGAATGCACATACTGCCGTCTTCAGGAGTTCCTTCAAAGATGGTGTTGGTCCAGCAGTGCAGGCAGCGCTGAGCCTCCGCCACCGCGCTCTCTGCGTCATATCCGATCTCCACCTCGGTCACGCCCGTGCGGCGTTCCAGCGGAAGCATGGGCACGGGCTGGCGGTTGATATCGAGATAGCCAAGCGGCATCGCATGCCGCTTGAGCACTTCCACTTCGATGACCGGGTCAGGATGTTTCCCGCCGCGAAGGTATTCATCAATGCCAACAGCCGCACGCTTGCCATCGCCGACGCTATCGATGATGAGGCGCGGCCCAAAAACGCAATCGCCCCCGGCAAAGATTCCCGGAGCAGACGTCATTAGGGTCTGCGGATTGACCGCGATCAGACCCCGGGGCGAGAGTTCGACCTTATCTTCCGGTGTGAAGAAATCGAGCCGCGGAGCTTGCCCGATCGCCATGATGAGGGTGTCGCACTCGATCTGGGTCTCACTGTTCTCGAAGAAAGCGGGATTGAATCGCTTGTTCTCGTCGAAAACCCACTTAGTCTTGAGCGTCTCGAGAGCAGATACTTTGCCATCTTTGCCGAGGATTCGCTTCGGACCAAGACCGGGATGAATAATGATCCCTTCCTCTTCGGCTTCTTCAATCTCTTCGAGCGCAGCCGGCATTTCATTGCGACGCTCAAGGCAGACCAGGTTCACTTCCTGCGCACCCATACGCAGGGCAGAAAGGGAAATATCCACCATCTCTTTCGTGGCCACCGCCGAAACATTGTCCGCCGACGGCTCGACCTCCTGAACTCCGCCGGCATGTTGCTTGACAACTTCGCGCGCCGCCGAGCGCGCAACGTCCATAGCCACGTTCCCACCGCCAATGACGATTACCTTTTTTCCGATGGTGAACTTGTAGCCGAGATTGACGTTGAGCAGAAAATCGATTCCTTTGTAGACGCCGTCGAGATCGACTCCGGGTATGCTGAGATCGCGGCTGCGGTGCGCTCCCACGGCGATCAGGACGGCGTCGAACCCCTGCCGGCGCAGATCAGAAATGGAGAAATCTTTTCCCGCCGCCTGATTTAGTTTGAGCGTGATGTCGCCGGTTGCAAGAATCTCGCGCACCTGCGCTTCCACTACATCGCGAGGCAACCGGTATTCCGGAATTCCCAGGTACAACATTCCACCAGCGACAGGAGCAGCTTCGAAAATCGTAACCGCGTACCCCATCAGCGCGAGGTCGTGCGCTGCTGAGAGTCCAACTGGCCCTCCGCCGACGACCGCAACCTTGTAAGGCAGCTTGTTCTGAATGCGCCCTTCATTGACGTTGATCGGATGTTTCGACTCCGGTCCATATTGCTCGGTGAGAAAACGCTTCAGCGCCCGGATCGAAATCGGACGGTCGATCTCACCGCGGCGGCACGCAGTTTCGCACGGATGCGCGCAGACCCGTCCACAGATGCTCGCCAACGGATTGGGCTCGCGGGCCAGCCGGTACGCATCCTCGAAGCGACCGTCGGCAATCAGGCCCACATAGCGTCCGGCGTTGGTATGCGCCGGGCAGGCCATCATGCAGGGGAAGTTGCTGTTCAGCCAATCCCCATCGACTTTCTTGTTTTTGAATCGCTTCAGCATTGCGGACCGTCTAGACCGGGCGATACCTGGAATTGGTGAACTAAGACGCAAGAGAAACGCGAGGAACGGAGCCGGGTTTAACCGGAACTATCGCTCCTCGCTTCCGACTCCTTACTTACTCAGGGTGAAATCCGCTTTGCCCCCGCCGGAAACGGTCACCGGCTTGGACTGATTCTTGGCGCCCTCGTGCCAAACGACAAGCGTGTAGCTGCCGTCGGGAACGTCCTTGATTTTGTAGTTGCCCGCATCGTCCGTTTCAGCAAAATATGGGGTTGGGCTGACGATGATATATGCCCCCATTTCTGGATGCACATTGCAGAGCAACGGAACTACGCCGGCCTTGTCGAACGTGTAGGGCCGCTTCTCGCCCTTCGGCCACGTTCCCAGATTGTGTCCCGCTTTCTTATCGTTGCCGATCGCCGTCCAAAAGACGTTATGTTGCACGCTGTCGCTATTCAGGAACTCAACGGTTGTGCCCTGTAGCACGGCGATGATATGCGGAGCAAACATCAGTCCCTTTTGATCCACCACGGGTTGCTCTTTGGGAGCGGGGAAGGTTTTCCCGGCAATGGTATCGACGTAAACGACCGAATGCCCTTTCATTCCCGTAACCTTGCCCTCGATATCGCCAGCCCAAGCCGAGGTGCATAGACCAGCCGTCACAACGATCGATATCAATATCAATGTCTTCAACTTCATTGCGTTTTCTCCTTTGAATTTGCCATCCATACTTCCTGACCTGGATTTCAAAAAATGATCTTCGCGTCCAGATACACGGTGTTATTAGCGCTCGCATTACGGCCTGATCCGTCGTAGTTGGTCGAGCCGCCATTGAAGCGGGTGTATCCCGTGTATTGCGCGGCCAGTTGCAGGTTTTGCCAAGGCCAAAACGAGACGTTGGCAATATACCCAGCGCCCCGCGGGTCGCCGTTGGCGCTGCCGCTCACTGCGGCAGGCGAATACAGTCCGGGATTGACCGTCCCGCCGGTATTGAACACGCCGAAGGTGCCGGTATAGCGATTGCCGAAGTGGTATTCCGCGTTTGCCATAACTGTGTTCAGGTGATTTGAGCCGAACCCGCTGGCCAACAAATCAGAGTTTTCGCGGATAAATGTACCCCGGAATGAAAGCACATCCGTCCGGAAGAGCGTCCGATCGATCTGAGTGTCAAAGGCAAAGTCGGTGTACTCATCCTGGGGGCCGGGACCGCTGAATGCTGTGTTCCGTACGTGGATTCCATAGGTGCCGACCTCGTATTGCGTCTTCCCCGTCAATTCCTGAAAGGCAAGACGCCAATATGGCGCAACCCCCCGAATGTTGTTCGCGGAACCATCCCCTGGATTTGGCTGAGGACCGCCCACATGCTCCGAGCGATAGACGGCTGCATCCAAATAAATGTGGTTGTCCCACATGGCGTAGCCGCCGAATCCGGCGACATCCTGTGCCAAACCTCCGTTGATGACTGGAGAAGCAGCCGGAGTCGGTGCAAAATCGCTGGCAATCCACGGGAGACCCCACGCCGGCGTACTATTCCAGAGGTCCTCCACGGTTGGATTGTTGTTGAGGTCAAGGCCGTAGACCAGTTCCTTGCCACCCAGTTTGGTCTTGTTCGCATAACGGATATCGGTGTTGTCGCTGGTGAAATGATCGTCCGCGGTATCATAGGTAACCTGAAGAAAGCTGCCGACGTTGCTGGTCCATGCACCAGAAAGAAAAAGCGAAATATCTTGGGGAAATTCAAAGCTGCCGTTCTGGGAAGTTGGCAATGGAGACTTGGTGGAGGTAAATGAAGTTTCGAGCATCACCGAAAGGGGGAGCGAAGACAGAATGTCAAGCGCGGCACGCTTTTTGCCTCCGTCCGTCTTGATGGCTTTGGTCTCATCCGCTCGATCAACGTACCCGAGCAGTTTGAAGCGCCGTCCGGCAGGGTTCAACTCCGGCGGTGCATAGTGGCAACCGCTGCACGCCAAACCCGTTTGCCGCGCGTAGCTGGGAACCGCCGATACCTTGGGCGGATTTACGGCGGAAATCAGCAGCAAAACTATGACCGGTACTGCGGCTAGCAGAAGAAATCCGGCTTTCTTCATATGAAATACCCCACATTTGAGAGTTCTTAGGGTTCTCTACTCTTTCCCAAAGATTGATGGATACTAAGCTGGGGTAGTAACAAGCTGCTATGAGATTCATCACGTGGGAGAGTGATCTGGATCACACTCTTGGGAAGAAACCCAGAA
>Ga0181534_10002475_pt1 | contig 11380 bp, 6 predicted proteins | sample PEATcosm2014_Bin_37_FD_119758 | JGI IMG/M metagenome (GOLD analysis project Ga0181534, IMG submission 119758) | Peatland microbial communities from MTU Mesocosm Facility, Houghton, MI, USA - PEATcosm2014_Bin17_10_metaG | ecosystem: Environmental > Terrestrial > Soil > Wetlands > Peat | place...
GGAGATCCCCATCGGGAAGGATCAGAAAATTGCTCAGCATCTGATTGACGTTAGCCCCAAAATAAGGATTGAACAGCGTACTCTGCAAGCCCGTCACATGAGAAGTATCATAGGAAAAGAAGCGATAGGCAGGCGGATTGACACCCGTAGAGATCAGGAGTGCATCCTGAGTGAAGTCGAAATAACCAAGGCTGTTCGACAACATACTCAGTTGGTCCATCGCATATCCCGTACTCCCGTCCAGGCTCACTAGATAATCCTGCGTTGTGGCTACAGGATATCCCGGGATCGTATACATGGGAGGACCAAAGAAAGGATTATGCTGCGACAGGAGCGACTTCACATGCCCATTTGCATCTGCCCGGCATATATTCTGATAGGCATTATTATCGCCGCTAAGCGCATTACCTGTCGTCAGGGCCCAATGCCAGTATATAGCGGCACTGTAATCCGTCCTGGCAGGTGCATAATCATTGATAAAGTAGATCGCCCCATTCGCATCCGTCCTGAGATCCGTCGCCACGATATGCAGGGTACTGATCGCACCCTCATACGGACCAGGCGCCTCATTCACAGCCGCCGTATCCTTCTGCACCTCCGTTCGGTTTATCGTCGTCACCTGCCCCGAAGCCAGGTTTAGCTTGCAGAGCCTGAATATATAGGCAGTAGCCGTATCCGGAGTATTCTCCCTCACCTCGGCAGAGAAATTCAATACATCTCCCCCGAAGGATAAGGCACTCCCCAGGATAGCGCCGATCGTAAACGAAGTGCCATTCTCCTGCAACTGCGCTCCCGTCTTCAGCCATTGCGTCACCTGCCCGTTCTTTAAATTGTATATCCCCGTTAGATTATTGAAGCAGACCGTCCCATCCCCCGCAATAGTCGCGTAATTGATCAACTGTAGATAATTGGCCTGATAATAACTTACATCCGGTGGGAACCAGGTCGTTATGCTATCCACATACAAGGTCGTATCGGTCCTGCGCAGGATGCCCTGGAATTGCCGGATAGAGATATCCGGCGCATGAAGCGTTACCCCATTGGCTGTGATCGTCACATGGATCGAATTGCCCAGCCCCATATTCTTCGTGATCAGAAAGCGGACATAATCCAGCTGATCGGTCTGATGCGTATACTCGTTGGTCCCATTGGGCACCTGCCTGCTGAATAGGATATGCGCTGTATCATTGCCCACCTGTATCCTTGAGCCCGGCCGGTTCAGGAAGAACTTTCCGATAAATGTCGCAGTATCCCCCACCAGGTAAGAAGACTGGTAGCCCGGATAACTCCCCAGCCCTATGCTGTATAATCCCAGCTCCCCGGTGACGATGAAAGGCTGATCATTCACCAGCTGCGCGTAATGGTCTGTCTTTTTACAAGAGGACAACAACACCGTCACCAATAGCATGCCCGACAGGAACGACAGGCGTGATCTCCGGCTCCCTACCGGCAAACCGCCGGTCGGTAGGAATGCGGCCCCCTTTACTAACGAACTCCGTTCGTCAAGACGAATATGATCGAATTGCATAAATTGACAATTTTTTTTGCGATCGCGCCCGGCCGCGATCAATTATTTTGAGTGAACAATAATTTCAGATCAGGATTGAAGTTTAAATAACTCCCCGTCAACGTATCGAGGAAGAACTGACTGCTCATATAGCCTGTCAGCAACACATTATAAGCATGACCCGGCATGACGCTCAACGAACCGCTGGCTATTATATCCACGCTGTCCCCCGTATTGAAGAAGCGGAACTGCAATGTATCGGCAACCGGATTGTCCCAGGGAACAAAGCCGGTGATCTGTCCATACCGCAACGAATCCGGGAAACCCGTCGCAGCCCGTCCCCCGATCGTAAAGAACACATTGCCTGCATCCGGACTGAGATCAAAGACCCGAAGCTTAACGGCAGTCGATATTTCACTCACCGTATCGATCAGCGTCCAGGATCGAAAGACCCCCAGGCTGTCCGAATAATAGACCGAGACCGGATTACCCTGCGCAGTCTTCACCGCAGTCGTCATCAAGGAATGATGTCCACCGGTATCTGTCAGCGTTACCGTATGCAAACCCGGATGCACCCGCATATAACTGATCCAGGAGACAGGCTGCCGCGTATAATAGAAAAAATTAGGGAACTGGTACTGTCCACCGCTGAAAGAAGGCGTTGACGCGATAGACGGCCCTCCAACGCCACTATGCGTAGTATCTTTGGCATCGATCAGCAGGAAACTGAAACCGGATGTATTGAGCGTCTGCCCCAACACATATTCCGAAGCATTGAAAAAACTAAGTTGTGCAGCTGGGTCGCTCACCACATTCACATGTTTCTGGCAAGCCGCCACCAGCAGGATCATACCAGCCAAACAGGGTATCTTATATTTTTTATTCATGTCGACAGGATTGTGCTATTTAAAAAGGCATAGGTGAACTTTAAAAGGCATAGGTAAACGTTAAAAGGCATAGGTGAACGACAAGAGGTAATAGCGGCCAGGCTTATACTGCGTGTAAATATTATCCCCCTTGTAATAGGTATCGCCACGATTGTTCTGCGCCGGATATTCCGGATCATAGCGCTGATTGTAGTTATGATCCTCTACGATCCGGTAAGGTTGATCCAGCAGGTTCTGAATGCTGAACTTCAGCTTCAGTGATCTCACAAGACGCTGGGTAATACTCAGGTCCAGCAGGCGCATCGGCAATTGCAGCAGGTCCGGACGAATACTCAGTCCCAACACGGAATCCAGCGAAGAAGTGTAGTGTGGCGTGCCCGTCGACCTGGCATAGATCACAGGACCATTCACATTATAGGTCAATCCGATCTTGGTACCTGTGCCCGGATGCTCATAGAACAGCCCCGCATTGAACACATACGGTGCCTGCCCCTGCAATGGCCTTCCCTTTATCACCGACGTATCGGCAGCCGATCCAATATTCCCCCCCGTATACTCACGGGTAGTACTCTTCACCAGCGTCCCATTCAGCATGACGCTCAGCCGGCTGAAAAGACCGCCACCGATAAAGGAAAGGCTTTTCTTGATCTCCGCCTCCAGTCCATATACCTCTGCACTTTTCGCATTGGCATAATTGATGGCCGTAAAACTGCTCACATCGATATATCCGCTCTTCTCCGTTCGCAGTCTTTCGATCGGGTCCTGCAGGTGCTTGTAGAAAACGCCGACACTGAAGGTCTCATTCTGTTCCACGCTACGCGGGTACAACTCCGCCCGCAGATCATAATTGTCGATCGTTGCCGTGACGACAGTCGGGTTCCCGACGATCACCTCATTATTGATGAAATCAAAATCATTATATGGGGTCAGCTCCCTGAACTCAGGCCGGTTGACCGTCCGCCCGTAACCTGCCCGGATGACCAGCAGACTATCCGGGCGGTAACTCAGGTTCACCGAAGGAAGTATGGCCGTTTTGGGATGATCCACATACACCACCGAAAGCCCCCCGTTACCCGGAGAAATGGCCCCAGCCAGTTTCTGCCGGTCATATTCCACCCGCAATCCCCCATTCAGCGTCAGCTTCCCACCTGCTGCCTTCCAATCCCCCATTGCATAAAAAGCATTGTTCTGCTCCGTAGCCACATAACTGTCCACAGGCGTAGTCGCATCATAGATCTTCAACCCGCTGTTGTCATCTGGAAAATTGGCCGGGTCCCAGATCCTGCCCAGGTCCTGCAGACGGAAATAAATGATATTGGGATTGCTGAGCCCATAGCCCTGCGACCAGCCATCCCCGCTCCCCTGATTGCCAGGCATCATCACCTCATCGGGAGCCAGCCCTCCCCTGTTCACCCGGAAGAACCGCCGCCCCACGTCCCTGGTCTTGAACAGCTGGAAGGTCCCCAGCTTGATCTGCAGGTCCCTCTTCAGGTTGATCGCATAATCCACCGAAGCATTATATACATTCTCCTTGTTCTTGACAAAGAGCCGCGAGATCATTCCCAGATAGCCGTCGTTATAATCCCCCATATTCGACCCGGCCGCCGTATAGATCAGATCATGCGCCTCGTAGGGAGCATTCACATTGACAAAGGCCGTCTGGAAATGACTGATCCGCTGGTCCGGCACATTCTGTACATCATAGGAATAGCCCAGGTTCCATACCAGGTCCTGCGGATAACGGCTTCCCCAGCTATGTGTACCCCCGAAATTCCCGGAATACAATAACCGCTGCTGGAACGACAGGATAACATCCTTTTTCCGGTTATTGCTGAAATTGCTGCTGTCATATTTCGGAAGCACATTCGCCCGGGTATCGTTGATGCCGGTAAACTTGCGCCCGTCATTCACAAAGAAATTCTTGAACTGAAGGGAATTGTGCGCATTCAGCCGCAAGGTCAGGTTCTCCAGCACGTTCACCTTCCCGATCTCCGTACTCTGCTGGCTGTTGACGATCTGATTCTGGGCGCCCAGGTTCAGGTCCCCGTTATCGGCAATAAACGCATCCGTATTCCCGCTCTGGCGATACACCGCATAATTCGTCGTCTCCTTCGTATAGGTCACAGAGGTAAGATCATAGAGCCTTAGCCGTTTACCCAGCCGGTAGACATTATAATAGTTGAGAAAGAACTGCATATCCGGCGTACTATGCAATTGCCCATAAGTCAGCGTAGGCGAAAAAGCCTTCACCATATCATACTGAGTAGTATTGGCAGCACTCTTATTCGACTGAAAATATCCGGGAGAGAAGGAAGGCAGCTTTCTTGTCCCATCATCCACACCCAGCCAGTCCCATTTCCCTCCGTTGTAACTGTTGATATCCGTCATCGTGGATCCTGGCCGATGCGCCAGTTGCACACCAATATCGAAATGCTTTACCGGCATGGCATTCTTCGTATATACCTTTATCGCTGCTCCTGCAAATTCCCCATTCAGGTCCGGTCTCGGAGATTTATACACCAGGATCTTATCGATAATGCTGCTGGGCAGAAGATCATATGCAAAGGCCTTGCTATACAGCTCGGTAGAAGGGGCGATATTATCATTCAGATAGGTCAGGTTATAGCGCTCATTCATACCCCGTACTACGATGAACCGGTTGTCCACTACCGTTACACCTGAAATACGTTTTACGACCTCTGCGGCATTCCGGTCCGCGGTCCGGCCGATCATCTCGTTGGATATTCCTGATACCACGCCGGTTGCATTTCGGATCTCGATATTCAGGTCTTTCTCCGTGGAATGGGTCACGGCCTTTACTTTCCTGGGGCCGGCCAGTACGACCACTTCATTAAGGGAACTGCCCGTCTGCATCTTGACATCCATCACCTGTTGTTTGCCATCCTTCATCACGATGCCGGGCAGCGCATTGCCCTGGTAGCCCGTATAGCTGGTCGTGAGGGTATAGACCCCTTCCGGCAGGTTCGGAAAGGAATAGTAGCCTCTTTCGTCGGTCATACTCGTCAACATCGTCCCCTCTGTTCCCTGCAACTTCACTGTAGCGCCCGGCAGGGGCTGGGAGGTCTCGAAATCCACGATCCGGCCTTTAAGAGTAGCTGGCGGAGGTGGCTGTTTTTTTTGTGGAGGCGGCAATAGGGTCAATACGATCGAGCCACCGATCTGTTTATAGTTGATGCGCAAAACATGATAGAACCAGCCTAACATGTCATTTACCGTGGCCGGGCTTTTCTGTATGGTCAGTCTTGCCCGTAACCGGGCAGCCACCGAATCGTCGAAAGAAAATACAAAACGCGTCTCCTTTTGGATCAGTTCGATCAGTTGATCGCCTGTCGTCTCTTTGTACGGAATATCTATTGCTTTGTCTGCCTGCGCCCATGTCTTCAGCGACAAGGACAGGCAAAGGAATAAGAAGAATAATACTTTCTTCATGTCATGAATGGTTGTTTTGGTTCTTAAATGTTCTTCTCCGGTTGGGCTCCGCTCAGCAATAGTTCCAGCCAGGCTTCTTCTGAGCTTCCCGCGGCTCATAGCCCCGGTCAGGCATTCCGCCCTCATCAGTATATGAGAACCTGGTGTTGTTCTATCCGGTACCGAAAACCTCCTGCGGCCGCAAGAATGTCCATGGACTCTTTCAGGTCCTGGCGCCGGATAAAAAAGGTGATCTTTTTATGTTGTAACACGGGTCGCCTGATGACAAATGACACCCCATACCAGGGAGCAAGCGTGTGCAGGATCTCCTGCAGGGGCGCCTGCAGGAAATCGATCTCCCCCCTGATCCAGCCGCACTGGGCAGTTGCATCGACAGACTGCACTGTAAAAGCGCCGGAGAACTTATCGATGGTGATTCTTCGGTCATGTGTAAGTGAAGATAGCGGCGTCCGCCCCGATGATACGTTCACTTTTCCCTCCTTCACGATCACAGCTGCCACGGCCGTATCCGAAGTATTCATTTCAAAGGCTGTCCCCACTACGGTTGTCGTAATGCGTCCCGCCTTCACATAGAAGGGTTTGCCGGCATCATGTCTCACTTCAAAATATCCACGTCCGTTTATAGCGACCTGCCTGTCCTGGATGTTATAGGCAGCATTGACGGTCAGTGTCGATCCGGGGAATAATCGCACGACGCTGCTATCGGCCAGTGTGATCCTGGTGATGGCGGCCTTTGCCGCATAGAATACCGTATCTTTTGGGATGGCGGCGATATCCTTCCGGGATGAAGCCCCAGTGTAACGGTTATAAAGGCTGGTCCCGGCAAGAATGAGCAGTAGAACGGCCGCCACGCCAATAGCATACCTGAGAATATGACGCAATTTCCCTCCCCGGTAGCCTATGGCACCCGATTCCTTTACCCCTCTTTCCGCCCTGATCAGTTCCTGGAATCTTTCATGCGCCCGCAAGGTCCTTTGAGGAATATGGGCTGGATCGGCATAGGGGTCCGGCATAGCCTCCATGACAAGACGGATACTTTCCCCGATGAGACGGAGCTGCCGGGCATCTCTTTGCGAGGCAAGCCATACCTCTATCAGCCGTTTCTCTTCGGCAGATGTCTTTCCTGAAAAATAGGCGATCAGTTGTTCCTGCGTAGGCTGCATATTAGGGAATACGCATTCCGGTGGAGGGACCTGCCATTGGTCACATTAACTTAACATAGGGAGATCTCTACCAGGGTGCAAAGGGTCAGGAGCGCCATGGGAGAAACGGTAGCGGGGTTATCGGAATAATATTGTTCCAGTTCCGCCCGGATGGCCTGGATAGCAGCTGTGGCCTGTTTTTGCACCGTATTGACTGAGATATGCAGTTTTTCAGCGATCTGTGGGTAGGTCAGGCCTTCTTCCAGGCTCATTAAAAAGATCCGTTTGCGCCGGTGCGGGAGTTTTTCGACACAGGTCCTATAGTGATCTGTGACGGCGTTGTATTCATAATCAGAATAGATAAAGGGCTCCTGAACAACGGCTTCCAGGGGAACGGGCATCTTTTTGGCTGCCCGGAGGGAAGAGATGAGCTCATTGCGCATTGCGCTATAGATATATGCGTTGAATGTAGTGGCATTGGTGATCCGGTCCTTTGCCCTCCATATCTTTAAAAGTACATTCATGACCAGCTCCTCTGACAGTTGAGTATCCGATATAAAGCGCTCTGAGAACTGTACCAGCTTGCTGTGGTAATAATAAAAGACGGGCGTAAAAGCCTGTTCATCCCCTTCCAGCCAGGTCTGTATCGATCTTATCAGGTCTGTCTTACTCATATTCCAGGAAAAACAGGCACAAAATATCGCATCCTCTCCTGTCTCTAATATTATCTTATTCTTACCACACCCGTCACGCGGCTTCCTCAGGGCGCCTTCGGCAGCGCTTCGCTCGCAATCTTCGCAAAGCTCCCTGGGTCGCTTTTGCACGATTGCCTTCGGCCCCGCCCGGTTAACGATTTTCCAGCTAAATTGCAATACAACAGGAAATACGACAGGAAAAGCAAAGTACAACATGGAAGCATATACCCGTAAACAGGAGATCGTCAACGGCCTCATCCATGGCATAGGCATCCTTTTTGGCGTCAGCGGATTGCCTGTCCTTACCGGCATCGCCACTGCCCATGGCAATACCCCTGGCATCATCGGATCGGGTATCTATGGATTCTGTTTTCTTTTACTCTTCACGGCGTCCACTGTTTATCATCTCGCCGATGAACCGGCCGTCAAGCGAACATTCAAGATCTTCGATCATATCAGCATTTACTTCCTCATCGCCGGAACCTATACGCCGTTCCTCCTGGTCTATGTGAACAATAGTTTCGGCATCACTTTATTGTCTGTGTTATGGGGACTCACGATCGTAGGCATCTTCTTTAAGACCCGGTTCACTGGCAGGTATGAGATCGTCTCAACCATCATTTATTTGCTAATGGGATGGATCATGGTCGTAGGCGGACGAAGGTTCTTTGAACACCTACCCATCCCCGTATTGATCTTTATCTGCATCGGAGGGGGATTATACAGCATTGGCGTGTTCTTCTATCTCTGGGACAAATACACGTATACCCATGCGGTCTGGCATGTCCTGGTCCTCATGGCCGCCATTTGTCATTATGTAGCGGTATTGCTCGCGATGTAGCTACGCTCCGCCCGCCGCCGCAAGCCATCAAGGCCAGCCGGCCGCTTCACCCGCCCGCCGCAGCCGGCTTATCAATAATCATATTGTCTTCTGAACATATTGATCCGCACCCCGGCCGTAAAGATCGCGGAATGAGAGGAAGTATAGGTATTGGAGGGGTCCTTTACCGAGTAGTTCCTATACATGGCCGAGAATTCCAGGAACAGGTTCTCCTTCCATTGATAGGACACCAGGGCAGAGGCATTGACACAGGTTGCCGGAACACCCGATCCGATGCTGAAGCCATAGTCCCTGGGACGGGTAGTATAGTTCTCGAAGATATTGCCACCGAAATTCACGCCGGCAGAATCCAATCCTTGCTTGTAGTAGATCAGCTTGCCTTCCAGTTGCCACCGGTAGGCCGGCTGGTAGCGTACGATACCGATGATCTCGTAGAAATTCGCCCCCAGCGGATGGGCCAGCGGCTGATTATAGTGGGTATAATTGGATACCGTATCGGAGTGCTGATAGGTGAATGGACGGACGATATTGGTCTCCAGTTGCAGGTCCAGGTTCTTCACATTGAAAGCGTCGATATACTTGAACCCGAGTTGAAGTCCCTGCTTATTGGCCCAGTAACCCCGCGAATAATGGAGTACCTGGTTCAGGATGAACTCATTGATCAGGATCTGTCCGTATACCTGCGTAGCATGCCCGATATTGGCCTTGAAATCCAATCCCACCGTCGTCTTATCCGGACTGCCATTCTGCTGCTGGGCCGAGACCAGGAAGATCACCGGATTCAGATAGGAGAAGTCGAAATGATTCGCCCTGCTGAACACGACATTCTCATATAGCCCCACATTCAGCCATTTGGCCGCATTCACGCTCAGGTGATGCACGACGGCATATTTTTTTGGATATTGATAATCCGTCCCGATCTGATGCTGACTGATCAGCTCCATATAGATATTCTGATAATTCAGTTTCCAGATCCGGGTATTGAACTTCAGGAAGAGATAAGGAGCGCTGTAATCGCTGAGGAAAAGACTGCGGTATCCATTGCCGATAAAATTCTTATCATACCCGAATTGAAAATCAAAATATTTCCACGCATTGAAATAGATGGAAGCCCGGTTGTCGAAATAGTCGACCCCTGTCTGTTTGAAATCTTTATAGTAACCAGCCCCGGGGACGGCATCGAATTGATGGATCCGGTCCATGACGAACTTGGGACCCCGTTCCTGGTTATCCGTCAGGTAGGCGGAAAAACCCAGTTTACCGGCGATCATGCCCCGCAGGGTAAGACCTTTTGAATTGAGGAATACCCGGGCATGATTACTGGTCTCCACCGATTGCGTTTGCTGGATCGCCGGATTGATCGCCAGGAAGAAATCCTTCTCATTCACTTCATAGAAATTCGCCTTCGTCTTATAGAAGGTATTCCATACCGGATGCTTGCTTTGAAAACTGTCCTTGCGTCCCGACACCCATTCCGAATTATTCATCAGCAGCGAGTACAGGTTCTGCTGGTCGACCCTGGAAAGATGATATATATCGTCGTAGGGATAGAAGTGCTGAAGAGAATCGGCCATTTCCGCTACCCTTACGGCAATTTTACGGCTGAGCGGTTTGGCAGTGGAAATATTCAGGTCCGGATCGGTCTGCTGGAGGATCTCCATCCTGTCCAGGAAATGTTCATAAGGGGAGCCTTGCGGCAAAAAAGTGGATTGGGCAGAACTGGTCGCCGGCAGGAGGGCCCATAGCAATAGGACAGAGGCGATCACTTTCATAGAGGCAGGTAGCAAATAAATTATCCGAGGTCTTGCAATGGTTTTTTTAAATTGCGTCATGTTTTTGGTTATTTATTTGCATCGCAATGGCAGCTTTGCTTTAGAATTGCTTGCAAATACGCTAATGTCTGGCCTTGGTCGTACCTTCGTCCTCGCTCCATCGGAGTGGGAACTCGTTTATCACAAACCGAACCCCGTCCAGTCATAAAATAATGGATCCAATTTGAAGATATGCAAAATTACCTGATTAAAAATATTTCAATCGTTAACGAAGATAAGACCGTTATAGCAGATTTGTTAATCCGCAATGGCCGGATCCAAAAAATTGCTTCCGGCATCAGTCCTTCCTTCGCAGTTACAGAGATCGATGGTACAGGCAAATACCTTCTGCCAGGGGTCATCGATGACCAGGTGCATTTCCGCGAACCAGGCCTCACGCACAAGGCCAGCATTTACACCGAAGCCAAGGCTGCCGTAGCAGGTGGCGTCACTTCATTCATGGAGATGCCCAACACCCTCCCTCCTGCATTCACACAGGACCTGCTGGAAGATAAATATGCCATTGGCGCCCGCAGCTCCCTGGCCAATTATTCTTTTTATATGGGCACGTCCAATGACAATGCCGATGAGGCCCTACGCACCAACGACAGGAAAAAGGATATTTGTGGCATCAAGATCTTCATGGGTTCTTCTACCGGTAACCTGCTTGTAGATAATTATCTTACCCTGGACAGGTTGTTCCGGGAAAGTGAGGTTCTTATTGCCACCCATTGCGAGGATGAAAAGATCATCCGGCGCAATCTGGAACAGCTGAAGGCAAGTGGCAAAGAGCTCGTCGCGGCCGACCATCCGATCATCCGCGATGAAGAAGCCTGTTTCGAGTCCTCGCTCACCGCTATTCAATTCGCTCAGAAACACGGCAGCAGGCTCCATGTGTTTCATCTTTCTACCGAACGGGAAATGCAATTATTCAGCAATATGCTTCCGCTGGCCGACAAAAGGATCACCGCGGAAGTATGCGTACATCATCTGCACTTCACCAGCAATGACTATGCCGTTCTGGGCAATCGGATCAAATGCAATCCC
>Ga0181534_10002476_pt1 | contig 11377 bp, 9 predicted proteins | sample PEATcosm2014_Bin_37_FD_119758 | JGI IMG/M metagenome (GOLD analysis project Ga0181534, IMG submission 119758) | Peatland microbial communities from MTU Mesocosm Facility, Houghton, MI, USA - PEATcosm2014_Bin17_10_metaG | ecosystem: Environmental > Terrestrial > Soil > Wetlands > Peat | place...
CGGTGCGCGGCTCGAGCGTGCGCTTGATCTCGTCGCTGAGCGAGGTGATGCTGAGCATGACCGAGGCCAGGCGGTCCTTCGCCAGGTCGGCGAGCAAATCGATGTCGCGCACGATGAGCGCGCTCTTGGTCACGATGGTCACCGGGTGGCGGCAGCGCGCCAGCACGGTGAGGATGCCGCGGGTGACCTCGAGGCGTTTCTCGAGCGGCTGGTAACCGTCGGTGTTGATGCCGAGCGCGATCGGCTTGCAGACGTATTTCGGACGGCTGAGCTCCGCCTCGAGCAGCTTGACCGCGTCGGCCTTGTAGAACAGCTTGGTCTCGAAATCCAAACCCGGCGACAGCCCGAGATAGGCATGGGTCGGGCGCGCGAAACAATACACGCAGCCGTGGCTGCAGCCCCGATAGGGATTGATCGAGACGTCGAAACCGACGTCGGGGGAATCGTTGCTCGTGATGATGCCGCGCGCGCGGTCGGGCAAGACGGTCTCGGCAACGCTTGCCGGGGTTTCATCTTGATACCACCCATCGTCGCAGCGTTCGAGGCGCAGCGCGTCAAAGCGGCCGGTCGGATTTGATGCGGCGCCGCGGCCTTTGAGCGGTTGATGACCGATGAAATTGCGGGGCATGCGGCAGACTGTACCGTCGCTATCGCCGGGCGTAAATACAGTATCGCGGACCTCGCACTACTGTATGGCGCGCGCCCGGCGCGAGCATGGACCGGCCGACGAGGTTACAACCGCAGCACGGTCTGCGGGTCGAGCGCACCGAGAAAATATTTCTCGAGTGCGTCGAGGAAGAGCCGGTTGTCGCTCGCCGCACGTGCGAACAGACTCATCGAGGAATGAAACTTCAGATCGTCCGGGTGCCCGAGGATCTCCGCGATGGTCTTGCCGTCCACCTCCAACACGAGCGCCGTGCATTCGCGCAGCCGGGCGCCGAGCACCGGGTGATCGACATACGCACACGCCTCCGCCAGCGAGCCGATCGCGTACTTGTGCGCCATCGCACTGTGCCCCAAACCGGTGATTTGCGGAAAAATGAACCAGATCCAGTGGCTGTGCTTGCGGCCGGCGCGCAACTCGCCCGTGACCTGCCCGTAGACACCCGCCTGGGCGTCGAGAAAACGCTGCAAGTTGAATGGGTCGTCGGAGCTCATGGGAGTTCTCCTGGGTACCGGGGATTTTTCCGCAGCATACCAAATCAAATGGCGCCGGGAATCAGCGCGCCGTTCCGAGAAGCTTCATCAGCGCCTGCGCATCGAAGGGAGCGCGCAGCTTGACGTCCGTGTTGTCGAAAAAGCAGTACACGTCGTGCCGGCGCCGGCCACTGCGGTGCCACTGCGCGATGCGCGCGGCCCAGCGCTTCAGGGCCGGCGCGCCGTAGCCGCTGCGGTACAGCTGCTTGTCGCCGTGCAGGCGCATGTAAACGAAATCGGCGGTGATGTCGGTGAACATCGGCCAGCGCCGCGCTGTTTCGGCGATCACCAGGGCGACCCCATGCTCGCGCAGCAGCTCGATGAACGCCGGGTCCGCAAAGCTCTCGTGCCGCACCTCGATCGCATGACGCAGCGGACGGTTGGCATCGACCGCGAGGCGCGTACGGCCCTTCATGAAGGCGTCGCGCCGGCGGGCAAGCGCGGCCGCCGCGGCGGTGTCGTGCGGCAGCAGCTCGAGAAATTCGCGCAGGCGCTTTGGCTCGAATTTGAAATTCGGCGGGAACTGCCACAGCACCGGCCCGAGCTTTTCCCGCAGGTTGAACAGCCCGGAGGCGAAAAAATTGGCCAGCGGCTGCCTGACGTCATTCAAGCGCCGGATGTGGGTGATGTAACGCGGCGCCTTGATCGAGAACACGAAGTCCGCGGGCGTGGCGCGATACCAGGCCGCGTAGCTTTGCGGTCTTTGCAGCGAGTAGAACGAGCCGTTGATTTCGATGATCGGCAACACCTTGGCGGCAAAGGCCAACTCATCGCGCTGCGCCAGGCCCTTGGGATAGAAGCTGCCCCGCCACGGCGCATAGCGCCAGCCGGAGATGCCGATGCGGATACGCGGTGTCGAGGTGGTGTTTGCGCCATCCATACGGTTTGCGTCACAGGCCTTCCAATGTAGCCAAATCGTAGTCGCGGGCCGCCGCGCGGGAACGCTCGAAATCGCCGACGAATGGGCGAAAGCGCGCCACTGTTCACTGTAGGACACGGGCGACAGGTGCTTGCGAGGTCGGCTTCTGCCGTTCACACGCGGCGAATCGCACAATGAAATCGCGATATGAAATCGATCGAGAGACGTACAAGGAGTCGCCGATGAAAATGGTAGCAAGCGCAGTGATCGCAGTCTGTCTGCTGGGAGGTTGCATCAGCAGCAGCAGTCCGCCGCCGCCTGCCAAAACCACCGTGGTGGTGCCGCAGGGCGGAACGACCGTGGTGTGCAACAACGGAAATCCGCCTCCCTGCAATTGAGGCGTGACTATTGGGGCAGGGATGCCCGGGATTGGGGCAGGGATGCCCGGTGCGCCAATCTCTGAACTTCGGGCCATAGCTGACCCGCAAACACCACTCCGGTGGTGCGCACGGGCAAGTCAGCGGAGCGGAGCGTCTCCGCCACCCAGGTGTTGCAGGTGTGCCATCCCGAATATCGCGGACGCGCTTCGTAGTACAGACTGTCCGCGTAGGGGCCCGGCCCATAGGGGTTCGCGCCCGCGAGTGAATTGGCGATGAAGCTTTGCGCAGCCAGTGCCTGGCGCGCCGGGAGCCGCAACGCCGCGACCGCGGTCGCGCCGAAGGCGTCGGTCGGCGTGTTGTCGAGCGCCGTGACCAGGACCAGCCCGGCACCGGGCCAGATCGCACCGAGCAGCGCCGGCAGGTGCGAATTCTTGGCCAACAGATAATGCCGATCGCCGAAGCCGAAAAATACGTAGCGTGCGCCGGCAAAACGCCGGGCCACCGCATCCAAAGGTGGGGCGAGGTCGGCGGCGGCGAAACCCACATCGATGTGCCATCCGCGCCGCGCCACATAAAGCAGCATCGGGCGACCCGCGACGGTTGCAAGCGCGGCGCCATCGGCCCCGGGCTCACCGGCGTGCAGGCCGAGCGGGCTGAGCAGCGCCAGGACGGCGATCAGCGCCGCCGCGTTCACGACCCGGAATCCAGACCGAATTGCTGCGCGATCAGGATCAGCTGCAGCGCACTGCCCGCGCCCAATTTCTGTTTGATGGAGGTCTGATGATTCGCCGCCGTCTTCGGGCTCACCCCGAGGCGCAGCGCGATCTGCTCGACGCCCAGTCCCTGCGCCAGCAGCCGCAGCACCTCGAGTTCGCGTGCCGACAGGGCGTGTGCGAGCTGCTGCGCGGTCACGGACTGCTGTGACATCGCCTGCTCGACGTCGGGGCTGAGGTAGGTCCTGCCCGCGGCGACGGCACGCACGGCTTCGATGAGCCGCTCCGGCGCACTCGCCTTGCTCACATAGCCGCAGGCGCCCGCATTGAACGCGTGGGTGGCATAGATGCCGTCCTGGTACATGCTGAACATCAGCACCCGGGCTGCCGGGCGCCGGGCCAGCAGCCGGCGCAAAGTCTCGATCCCGCTCGCGCCGGGCAATGCGATGTCGAGCACGATCACATCGGGTTCGAGCTCGTCGTCCCGCAGCAGCGCCTCGGACATGTTCGACGCCTCGCCCACCACCGCAAGCGCCGCGTCCCGCTCGAGCAGCCGCCGGTAGCCCTCGCGCACCACCGCGTGATCGTCCACCAACAACACCTGGATTTTCGCGCTGCTCACGATTTCAATCGTGCATCGAGGAGCAGCGAGGCGGTGACGGTGAATCCCGCCCCCGGCGCGCTCGAGATCTCGAACGTGCCGCCGCAGGCGGTCGCGCGCTCGCGCATGCCGATCAGTCCCAAGCCGCTGCGCCGCTCCGCGAGGTCGACGCCGCGCCCATCGTCGGTGACGCGCACCACGAGCCGCTCCCCGCGCGGTCCCGCGACCTGTTCGCGCGTGATCCGAATGGTGGCGCGGGTTGCGTGCGCGTGACGCGCCATGTTGGTCAGGGCCTCTTGCACCAGGCGAAACAGCGCAAGTCCCCGGGTCTCGTCCAAATCGTCGAGATCGCATTCGATCATGAGTTCGATGCGCGTCCCGGCCAGGCGGCGCCGCCAATCCTGCACGCAATGCTCGAGCGCGGCCGCCACGCCGAGATCGTCGAAACCGACGGGACGCAATTGGCGGATCAGGTTCGCCACCACCGCGTCGATGCGATCGATGTTTTCGATCATGGCACCCGCGAGTTGTGGGGCGCTCGCGCCCGCCGGCAGCTGCGCGTCGCGAATCGCGACCGCGTCCAATTTGATCACGTTCAAGGTCTGGCCCAGCTCATCGTGCAGGTCGCGCGCCAGCGCCTTGCGCTCGACCTCCTGCATGTCGAGATATTGCTGTGCCAGGCGCTGATTCTCGGCGAGCGCCGCGGCGAGCTTCGCTTCGGTCGCGCGCCGCCATTCGAGCTGGCGGATCACCTCGACGTAGCGGCGGGCCGAAAACCAGATCAGGCACACCGCGATGATGAGCAAAATCCCGGGCAGCTCATCGAGCTGCAACCGCTCATGCGGGCGCGTCCAGCCGAGCAGCGCTTCGCTCAGATTGAACTTCACGCAAAGATAACCGGCCACGGCGCACAGCACGATGATCAGGGCCATGTCTTTGCGCGCGGCCGTATGGTGTGCTTTGGAGAAAATCGGGAAAAACTCCTATGTTCAAACCCATCCTGCCTATGGAACCATCGAGCCGCAAGCCGCAACCGGCCCGCCAAGAGAGAGAGAGGTCCCATGTACGCGCTCCCGGGGCGGTGCACCTCGGCCGTGGAGGCGGCCCTCGTGGCCCTGGCGGCCCTCGCCGCGAGCGTGTCCGTCATTCCCGCCGGCGCCGCCGACCTCGATGCGGCATCCGGGGCGTCGGGCCTGCCCGAGGTGCTGGTCATCGGCACGACCCCGCTGCCGGGCGGCGGCATCGATGCCGACAAAGTCCCCGGGAACGTGCAGAGCCTGTTTTCGACCGACCTTGCGCGCGACGGCACGGCGAGCTTGGGCGCAACGCTCGGCACCCGTTTGGGCAGCGTCAATCTCAACGACACGCTGGCCGACGCCTTTCAACCGGACGTGATCTATCGCGGCTTCGAGGCCTCCCCGGTGCTCGGCACGCCGCAGGGCCTCGCCGTGTATCAGAACGGCGTGCGGATCAACGAAGCCTTCGGTGATACGGTCAATTGGGATCTGATCCCGGACATCGCCATCCAGCGGCTCGACATCTTGAGCTCGAGCCCGCTGTACGGTCTCAACGCGCTCGGCGGCGCGATGGCCGTCACCATGAAGAATGGTTTCACCGCCGAGGGTGCGGATGGGGAGTTGTCGGGCGGATCGTTCAATGAGCGCAGCGGCTCGGCCGAAGCGGGTTTCCATCGCGGACCGCTCGGGCTGTATGTCGCGGCCCGGGCCCTCGACCAGGACGGCTGGCGCACGTTCTCGCACGATTCGCTGCATCAGTACTACCTCGCCCTGAGCCTGCACCGCGAGGGCGCGACCATCGACGTGAGCTATGCGCGCGCGGACAACGAATTGTTCGGGCAGGGCGCAGCGCCGGTGCAGTCGCTGGCGCTGAACCCCGAGGCGGTGTTCACCGGACCGCAGGACAATTTCAACCGTTTGGATTTCGTCACGCTCAATGCCGCGTTCGAACTGACCCCGGCGCTCGCCGTGCAGAACGTCGAGTATTTCAGGAATTACCGGCAAACCGTCTCGAACGGCAATACCACCGAATACACCTCGTGCACCGCACCGACCGATGCGGGCCTGCTGTGTCAGCCCGATGGCCTAACGCCGCTGGTGAACGCGAGCGGAGCGATGCTGCCGGACATTTCGCAAGGCGGCACGAAGTACATCGGCGAGAATGATTTCGAATCCATCCACTCGGAAACCCTCGGCAGCTCGCTGCAGGCCACGGACTCCGCGCGGCTGTTTGGGCGCGACAACCAACTGGCATTCGGCGCGAGCGTGGACCTCGCCCACGTCGATTTCTCCTCGGGCACGCAGGTCGGCCTGATGAGCCCCTCGCTCATCGTGCTGCCCTCCGATCTATACGTGGACACGCCGGAGAACACCGGCTACGCCGCGACGCCCGTGAGCCTGCGCGCCACCAACAAGTACTATGGTCTGTACGCCACCGACACCTGGGATGCGACCTCCGCCCTCACCGTGACCTTGAGCGGGCGCTACAACATCGCGCAGGTCGATCTCGCCGATCAACTCGGCACGGCCTTGAGCGGCATCAATCGCTTCACGCATTTCAATCCGGCCCTGGGTGCGACCTACAAGCTCTCATCCAAGCTCACCGCCTTCATCGGCTACTCGGTCAACACCCGCACGCCCACGGTGAGCGAGATCGAGTGCTCCAACCCGCTGCAGCCGTGCGTGCTGCCTTCGAGCCTGTCGGGCGATCCGCCGCTGCAGCAGGTGATCGCGCACACGCTCGAGGTCGGCTTGCGCGGTCAGACCCCCGCGGGCCGCTCCGGGCGTTTGCACTGGAATGCCAGCGTGTTTCGCACCGATCTCGACAATGACATTTACGGGATTGCCTCGACCATCAGCCGCGGCTACTTTCAAAACATCGGCTCGACCCGCCGCCAAGGGCTCGAAACCGGCCTGAATTTCGAATCCTCGGTCTGGTCGGCGTATGCGCAGTACAGCTATATCGATGCGACGTTCCGCTCGCCCCTCACCTTGAACTCGCCGTTCAATCCCTATCACGACGCCGCCGGCGATATTTTTGTGCGCCCGGGGGACGAACTGCCGGGCAATCCGCGCCAGCGGCTGAAAATCGGCGCCGACCTTACCATCGCCAAGGATTGGACCGTCGGGGCGTCGCTCGTGCTGGTGAGCACCGAGTACTACCACGGCGATGAAGCGAACCTCAACGCGCCGATGGCGGGCTACCACGTGGTGAATTTTCGCACCTCGTACCGGATCGACCGGCACTTCGAGTTCTTCGCGCGCCTGCAGAACGCATTCGATCAACGTTATGCGACCTACGGCCTGTTCAGCGATCCGACCGGGGTCGGCGCGCCTGGGATTCCCGCCGATGCCGGCCCGAATGATCCGCGCGTCAACAATCGATTCTTGAGCCCGGCCGCACCGCGCGCAGTGTTTGGCGGGGTGAGGCTGACGTTCTGACGCGCATAAAGCCTCGCGCCCGCCGCGCAGGCTGCACCGAGGGGTTGCCCTGTGCGACCATAGGGGATGATCGAAGCGACGCCTTGCCGGCACCTCTGGGGCGCCCTGCTGCTCGCGCTGCCGCTGGCGGGTGCGGCGGGGCCGGCCGCCGATGCATTGCCGCTCGAGGCGCTGCTCGCGGGACGCACCGGCCCCGCGCCGGTGTCGAATGCGGCGTTCCTCCCGGGCGCCGCCACACCGGGGGTCGCGACGCCGGACGTCGCTGCGCCCGCCGCACCCGAGCTGACCGGCGCCCTCAAAATCCGCCAAAGCCGGCTCGAGACCGCACCGGTGATCGAACACCCGCTGCAGCGCGGCCGCGACGCACGGCTGCTGCCTGCCGTGACCATCGACTTTTTCACCTTGGGCGATTTGCTGGTTCCGGTTGAACGCGGCGAGATGCTGCGCGAAGAGCCGGCGCAGCACCCGGCGAGCTACTGGCGCGTGATCGCGCAAGTCGGCCGCGTGTGGCGCGAGCCCAAGGATGGGGACTGGTCGCGGGCGGCGTTTCCGCTGATGCTGGTGAACGACACGGAAAATCACGCGCATCAGGGCCTCGCGACGTTCGTCTATCGACAGGGCCGGGTGAGTGCCGTGACAGTGCAATTCGTGCAGCAAAGCGCACCCTACCTGCTCGGGCGTCATTTCGTGGCGTGGGGCACGGCGCCGGCCGAGTTCGTGCCGGCACCCGCGGCCGCGTTCGAGGCGGCGCGCGCGGCGGCCCGTGCGGAACTCACCGCCCGTCTCCCGGCGAGACCCTGGGCCGAGCTCGTGAGCTCGCTCCCACCCCATACCCTGGATGGCTTCGGCGGACCGCTCAAACCGCAGTGGCTCATCGAAGCGGCGCTGATTCGCGCCGGCACGCTCTATTACCAGGAATCGGCCACCCCTTACGGACCCTATCCCTATCCGCTCGAGATGCGCTTCGGCGTGCGCTCGATCATGAAAAGCGTGGGCGCACCGCTCTCGCTGCTGCGCCTCGCGCAGGTCTACGGCCCGTGGGTGCTCACGCTCAAAATCGGCGACTATGTTCCCGGCCTCGACCCGAAATGGCGGCGCATCCGCTTTCTCGATGCGGCGAACATGGCGAGCGGCTTCGGCGGTACGGGAAGCTTGCGCACCCAGCCGAACGACATCTACGACGGCTATCTCGAGGGTGATTACGATGGCTGGTACACCGCGCCCTCGCACGCCGAAAAGCTCGCCGCCATCGCCCGCTCGTGGCACCCGTACCCGTGGGAGCCGGGCACCGTGGTGCGCTATCGCGACCAGGATTTTTATCTGCTCGGCGTGGCGATCGACGCCTTCTTGAAGAGCATGCGCGGACCCAAGGCCGACGTGTGGGAGATGCTGAAGAGCGAGGTGCTCGCGCCGATCGGCATTCAACACGCGCCGGCGGTGCGCACGCAGGAGCCCGACGGGCGCGAAGGCCAGGTGTGGTTCAACGCGGGCTTCTACCCCACCCTCGATGACCTGGCGAAGATCGCGCTCCTGTATCAAGCCGGCGGCGCGCACGGTGGTCAGCAGCTCTTGAACCGCCAGCTGACGCTCGATCTGCTTGCCGCCCGCGATGCCCTGCAGAAGGACGGTGACGCCTCGGTGCGCCATCTCACGCCCGAGGAAGCGGGACCCACAGTGGAGTTCTATAAAATGGGATTTCATTTCCCCGGCTATGTCGGCAGCGCGAGCGGCCAGGCGTTCCACCTGCCATCGATGATGGGTTCGGGCGAGAACGAGGTGACGCTGTATCCGAACCAGCTGATCTCGATTCTCATGGCCAAAGCCGCGCTGCTGCCGCCCGGCGAGAAGGCCAAGTCCGATTCGGGGCCCGAAACCGCGCGCGCGGTCGACCGGATGATGCCGTTTTGAGCGGGGATCCGAGCAAAAGGCGGCAGGGCGGCCGCGCCCGCCGGGTCGGCGGCGGCCAACTCGCGCAACTGCCCTGGCAAAGCGTCGTCAATCCGTATGCGCCGCTCGAGGTGCTCTCGGCGGATCAGCTCGAGGCCATTCACCTGACCTCGCTGCGCATCCTCGAAAATCTCGGCATGGAGGTGATGTCCGCCCGCGCCCTCGCGCTGCTCAAGTCGGCGGGCGCCACGGTCGATCCCAACTCGCATAACGTGCGCCTCGACCGCGGTCTGATCGAATCCGCGCTGCGCACGGCGCCCGCCTCGTTCGTGCTCACGCCGCGCAATGCCGAGCGCCGTGTGACGCTCGGGGCCAATCACATCAATTTCGGCCTGGTCGCCGGACCGCCGAACGTGCACGATGCCGAACGCGGCCGCCGGGCCGGCAACTTCGCCGATTACTGCGATTTCATCCGCCTCGCGCAGTACTTCAACGCCATCCATCTGATCGGCAATCAAGTGTGCGCACCCATCGACCTGCCGGCCAATTCGCGCCACCTCGACACCTACCGGGCCAACCTCAAATACTCCGATCGGGCCTATCACTGCACGGCAATCGGCGCCGGGCGGGCGCTCGACGGCATCCGCATGATGGCGATCGCGCGCGGCGTCAGCCTCGAGCAAATGGCCGCGAGCCCGGCCGTCATCACCATCATTTCGGTGAACAGTCCGCGCCGGTTCGACGAGGCCATGACCGAAGGGCTGATCGCGATGGCCGAGCACGGCCAGGCGGTGGTCATCACGCCGTTCACGCTCATGGGGGCGATGGCGCCCGCCTCGCTCGCCGCGGCCCTCGCGCAGCAAAATGCCGAGGCCCTGTTCGGCGTCGTGCTCGCGCAATTGGTCCGTCCGGGCACGCCCGTGATGTACGGCGCGTTCACGTCGAACGTGGACATGCGCTCGGGCGCGCCTGCGTTCGGGACACCGGAGAATGCCAAGGCCAACGTCGCGAGCGGACAATTGGCCCGTCGCTACCGGCTGCCGTACCGCACCTCGAACGCGAGCGCCTCCAATGCCGCCGACGCGCAGGGCGTGTACGAGACCGAGATGGCGCTGTGGGGCGCCATCCTCGGGCACGGCAACCTCGTGTATCACGCCGCCGGCTGGCAGGAAGGCGGTCTCACCGCCTCGTTCGAGAAGCTCATTCTCGATGTGGAGATGCTGCAGTTGATGATCGAATTCATGAAACCCATCGTGGTCGATGAGGCCGAGCTCGGTTTCGAGGCCATCCAGGGCGTGCCGACCGGCGGGCATTTTTTCGGCGAGGCGCACACCCTCGAGCGCTACGAGCACGCCTTTTATCGGCCGCTGGTCTCGAACTGGCAAAACTACGAGAGCTGGCAGATCGGCGGCGGCAAGGATGCAACGCAGCGCGCCACCGAGGTGTGGAAGCAGGCGCTCAAGGAATACGAGGAGCCCGCGATGGACCCTGCCATCGCCGAAGCGCTCGATGCCTACGTCACGCAGCGTCGCGCCGCGATCGGCAGCGGCGAGCCTTAGGCAAAGGCGATTACAGCCCGCTTGCCGTCGCCGGGGCCTTCGTGGACGAGCTTTCGTCTTCCGCAAGAGTTGCCCGGTGCGTATTCAACCGGCCGATGCGGTTCGGGCCAAGCTGGTCGAATTGAAGCTCACAGAGACCGACGTCGAAGCGGCGGTCAAATGGGCCCGCAACCCAGGTGTCAAAGCCAAAAAGTAGTTTGGATGCTTTTCGCGGGGTGCTGGACACCAAACTGGGGAGACTTGTATGTCGGAGCTACCCTAGCGGCACGAACTTGCGCATTGCCTCCAGATGAAATCCGTGTGCGCCTCGATTTTCGCAACGAGATCAGGCTGCTGGATGTCGTTTTCAAATTCCCGTTGCAATCCATAGGCCATTTTCTGCAAAGGACTTCCCTCATATCCGAACTGGGCCAGACCCATGCCGTACGCGAGAAGAAACCGCTCAACCCCGAGTCGTGCCCACTGGACCACGTGGACCAGCTCGTGGAAAAGCGGTCCACCGGCGGAAATTCCACCCGTTCGACCGTCGCCACACGAGCGCTGCGCAGCAATTCCTCCGGATATCTCGAGGCCAAGCGCGTCATTCCCAACGAGATGACCGGGCGGCTCACCCGCTCGTATCGAGCGAGATATTCCTCCATCCACTCATGCGCGAGCGGGAGCGCCGCCTGCAGGCGCTGCATGACATTTGAGCTCATGGCGGGGAGTCCTTAACTATTTCCC
>Ga0181534_10002477_pt1 | contig 11375 bp, 4 predicted proteins | sample PEATcosm2014_Bin_37_FD_119758 | JGI IMG/M metagenome (GOLD analysis project Ga0181534, IMG submission 119758) | Peatland microbial communities from MTU Mesocosm Facility, Houghton, MI, USA - PEATcosm2014_Bin17_10_metaG | ecosystem: Environmental > Terrestrial > Soil > Wetlands > Peat | place...
GTCGGCCTGATGACTGGACAGCGGCGTACTGGCGACGAGTGGCAGCGCGCCGTGGATTGCTATCAGGCGATCGGTCCCACGCTCAGCGAGTATGGCGTCACGATCGCAATCGAGCCATTGAACCGCTTCGAGACGTATTTCCTGAACACCGCGGCTGATGCCGTCGCGTTGTGCGATGGCATCGGTCACCCCAACGTAGGCATTCTGTTCGACACTTTTCACGCCAACATTGAGGAGAAAGATGTGGCCGCGGGTTACCGTACAGTGGCGCGCCACCTGAAGCACGTGCATACCTGCGAGAACGATCGCGGCATTCCCGGCACCGGCCATGTGGATTGGCCCGGCGTTTTCCAGGCGCTGCGCGACATACACTACGATGGTTGGCTGACCATCGAGAGCTTCGGCTTCGCCCTGGGCGAGTTATCGGCAGCCGCATCCATCTGGCGGGATATCGCGCCGTCGCCGGAGTCGATCGCGTTTGAGGGTGTGAAGTTCGTGCAGCGGGGCATGGCTGCGGCCGCGGCTGGGCAAGTGTAGAATTGAGTCAGATGCTGACCCGGCTCTACATCGATAATTTCCGGTGTTTTGTCAAGTTTGAATACCGGCCAGCACGCACACAGCTCATCCTCGGTGCTAACGGTTCGGGTAAGTCCTCCCTGATTGAGGCCTTGTCCTTTCTGCATCGGTTCGCCGTACAAGGTGAGGAAGTCTCCGGGCTTGCGCTGCTGGATCAGAGAACCCGCTGGCTGGACCAGCTTGAGCAGACCTTTGAGCTCGAAGCGGCCTTAGACGGTAGCAGCTATGTCTATCGCGTGGTGATTGACCCCTGGGTAGAGGGGCCGCGCGTCAAGTCCGAAAATATCTACCTTGATGGAAAACCGGTCTTCGAGTTCGCGAAAGGCCAGGTACGCCTCTACGATGACTCATTCGAGCAAAAGCACACCTACCCCATCAACTGGTTCCGTTCCGCGTTAGCGACAGTTCCAGAGGATCGCGATATCCGGAAGCTCACACGATTCAGGCATTGGCTTCGTGGGGTCGTCTGCTTTCGAATGAACCCATTTGCCATGGAGTCCTTGGCGAAAACGGCCGAGCCGAATCCCCGCTTTGATCTTTCGAATATAGCGTCCTGGTACAGGTACCTAGAGCCGTTTTCTGAGCAGAACGCAGCTTTGATTGCGAGTCTGCGTGAAACACTGGATGGATTTGCGAACCTCCAGCTTTGGGAGGCAGGAGGCACCCGAGTGTTTGGAGCTCAATTCGTGCATGCGGAAAAAACGTCCGTCGAGTTCGACTTTACGGAGCTATCCGAGGGCCAGCGGTGTTTAATTTGCCTTTACACGATTCTGCATTTTGTGCTGGCTCAGGGAAACACAGTGGTCCTTGACGAACCGGACAACTTCATTTCGCTTCGCGAGATTCAGCCGTGGCTGATGGCAGTAGAGGAAGCGGTCGAAGATAGCGGCGGCCAGATCCTCATTATTTCACACCACCCCGAACTCATTAATCAATGGGCAGCGAAGCGCGGTGTTCGATTCATTCGCGATGGCATGGGACCCGTTCGGGTGGAGGACTTCCACTACGAACCCGACGCCGGCCTGGCGCCGGCCGAACTCGTCGCGCGCGGCTGGGAGCATGGGTAGACCCTCGCAGGTGGTCGTCCTGGTAGAGGACGAGCGCCAACAGCGATTTGTTCGTCGTTATCTGTATCGCTTGGGGTTTTCTGCGCACGATATCCGTTTTGAGCCGCTACCGGTTGGGAAAGGATCTGGCGCTCAATGGGTCCTCGATCGTTATAGGGGAGCAGTAGCGGCCTACCGTTTAAGATCTACTCGCGCCCAGACAGCCCTCGCGGTCGCTATCGACGCAGATGCAGGCAGCGTCGCTCAGCGTCAAGAGCAGTTCCACGATCTGGCCGTTCGGGCCGCTGGGGAGGAAATCGCCCACTTTACCCCAAAATGGAGCATTGAAACCTGGATTATTTGCCTCAGCGGCGGGACCGTGGATGAGAATCAAAGCTATCGCCGGGTACCAGACATAGACGACAAGATTCCCGTCGCGGCGGCAACCTTCTTCGAGTGGACCCGCCCGAACTGCGCACCGCCAGCTAACTGCATCCCTTCGCTGCTGACAGCGATCTCCCGAAGTCCGACGCCTGGAATAGCCGTTACAGCACAATCCGGCCGTAGCGTATGCGCGCCCCGGTGCGCGAACGCGGCTGATTTCGGTTAAGATGGCGTAAATTCCACCGCGGCGGCGATCTCCCGCAGCAAACTCGGCAGTTTGATCGGCTTGGTCAGTACGGCGTCCATCCCTTCCGCCAGGCACTGTTTGCGATGCGTTTGGGATGCGTGGGCGGTCAGCGCGAGGATCGGAGTGCGCGCCAGGCCGCGGCGCGCCTCCTCCTCCCGGATCCGCCGGGTAGCCTCAAGACCATCCATTTCCGGCATTTGTACATCCATCAGCACCAGGTCAAAGCGTTTCTCCAGAAAGTAGCGGCAAGCCTCCACTCCGTTGGCGGCCAGGGTGACGGTCCAACCTTGACGCCGCAGCAGGGCGCCGACGACTTTTTGGTTGATCATGTTGTCCTCCGCCACCAGGATGCGCAGTACCGCGCCTGGAGTCAGGGCCGGCGCCGGGACCGTCTGGTCCGCGGCCCGCGGCGGGTTCGCGCGCACCAGCGGCACTTCGACAAAGAAGCAACTGCCGCGGTTGAGTTGGCTCTCGGCCCAAACGCGGCCCCCCATCAGGTCCACCAGGCGTTGCGTAATCGTCAGGCCGAGACCTGTGCCGCCGAACCGCCGCGTGTGCGACCCATCGGCCTGCGTGAAGGCATCGAAGATCAAGTCCAGCTTGTCCTGCGCGATGCCGATTCCGGTGTCCCTTACCTCGATGCGGACCAGGTCGCCAACTCCCGCCGCAAGGGCTACCGTCACCGAGCCCGCTAGCGTGAACTTGATCGCGTTTCCCACCAGATTCACTAGTATCTGGCGCAACCGGACGGGATCGGCCTGTACCCAAAGCGGGCAATCCGCGTCCATGTTCAGGCGCAGATCGAGCTGCCTTTCGTGCGCGGCGAACTCGAACATGCGGAGGCAATCCCGAATTATGGCGGGCAGATCGCTGGCAACGGGCTCGATGGTCAGCTTGCCCGCTTCCATCTTGGAAAGGTCCAGGATATCGTTGAGGAGGAAAATAAGCGTTTGCGCGGCGCCTTGCGCCACCAGCAACTGCTCCCGGTCTTCGGGATCCTTGGTGCGGTCCAGCACCAGGCTGATCATCCCGGCCACCCCATTCATCGGGGTGCGGATCTCATGGCTCATATTGGCCAGAAACTCCCCCTTCGCTTGGTTGGCCTGCTCGGCAAGTCGCGTTGCTTCGGCCAGATCCCGAGTCCGCGCCGCTACGGCCGCCTCCAGCGCCGCCCGCTCCGCGTGCTGCCGAATCTCGCGCTGGCGCCACCACCACCAGCCGATGCCGGCAAGCCACATAAGCAGGCAGGCTTGCATCTGCCACGCGCGAAACCAAGGCGGACGAATTCGAAACTCCAGGACAGCGGAGCGGGTCCACACTCCGGGCTCGGCTTCGCCCTGCACCTCAAACCGGTGCGTGCCCCCCGTGAGCTCCGCGAAACGGACCGCATGGGTCTCGGTGGGCGCCCATGGAGGCACACCGGCTCCCATGCGGTAACGGAATTTCGCCTGCCTCTTGTAGGACAGCATGGTGAAGCGCAGCGCCAACGAATGGGTCGCGGAATCGAAATCCGTGCCCTGGACGGGCAGTTCGTTACGCAGCACCAAGGTGATCAGGGTTTCCGGCAGAACCGTTTTCAGCAGAGGCGCCGGGTAAAACCGGGCCAGCCCGCCGCTGGTTCCCACCCACACGGCGCCGTCCGATTCCGGCAGGTAGGCGAACGTGTTGCAGTCGTTCCAGACCAAGCCGTCGGAGGTGTCGTAGGGTATCCATCGATCGCCTTCCTGCACGGCCACGCCGCTGTCGGTGCCCAGCCAGTGCCGGCCGCGGGCGTCGAAGAACTGGGAGTAGACGACGTCACTGGGCAGGCCATCGTCTTTCGTAAAATGCCGCAGCCGCGGCTTTCCGCCATCGAGGCCGATGCGAGTGATTCCGGCGGGCGAAAAGTACGTAATCCAGAGTGCGCCGTCCGGGGCGATAGCGATAGACTCAACGGAATCGTCCTTGAGCCCATCGGCGACGGTAAGCCAGCGGTGATCAGGCCCCCGCTGAATGTAGAGCCCCTTCTTGCTGGCTACAAACAGGCCTTGCTTTGTGGATCTTACGTCCGAGACGGAAAGGCCGGCGGCGGGCAGAGGCACAAGCTCAAGCTTCCTGGCGCCCGGCGCGAGCCGCATGAGCCCGCCCGGGGTCGCCACCCAGATGGCGCCCGCGTCATCGCGGTCGATCTGGCTGACCGAAAAGTTCGCGACGGGCGGCGACGGCGAATAAACAACCCGCCGCCGGGTCCGGGGATTGTATCGCACCAGTCCGTTCGCCCCGCGCTGAAAAGTCCCAAGCCAGAGCGAGCCATCGGCCTCCGCGGCCAGGCCGTGCACGGTCAACTCGCCCACCGCGTCGGACGGCTGAAACCGCCATCGGCCGCCCTCCTGGGAGCCACGAAACAGGCCGCGGGTGGTGCCGATCCATAAGCCGCCCGTGGCGTCGCGCGCGATGCGCCATATCCCTGGATTGGCAAGCCCCTCTTCTTCGGCGAAACTTTGCCACTGCTCTCGTCCCAGCCAGCGCGCCAGCCCATGGCCGCTGTAGCCAAGCCAAATCGACCCTTCGCGATCTTCCAATGCCGTCACCACTTCCGCGCGCCGCAAGCCGCTTTCCGCGCCGTAATTCCGGCAGCGTTCACCATCGCATATCGTGAGACCCGCATTGTGGGGAATCAGCACTTGCCCGAGGTGGTTCGCCACCAGCGGCGAGCCGTGTATGGAGTCCAGTTTCGGAAGATTGGGCACTTCATGAAAAAACGACGCCCGCGGCTCGCGCACCAGCACTTTTTCGGTGGAGCGTATCCACAAGCGCCCGGCGGCATCTTCCACGATGCTTTGCCAGGGCCCCCCGGTGACGCCGCGGCTGGCGTCCCACTCCTGTTGATTGCCGGCCGTGAGGGAGCAGAGCGCGAAGCCGCAATTGAACCAGACGGTTTGATCCGCTGCCACGTACACGCTATTGGAAGGTTTCGGCGAAACCACGCGCGGTTGCCCGCGGCTATGGAGCGGCATCGAGCGAAGACCCAAAGGGGTTGCCACGTAGAGATTTGAGGCATCGCTGCCAATCGCCTGCACGTTGGCCAACTCGGCATCTTCAAACCCTGGAACGGCCACGAAGGCAGAGCCGTTCCACCGGAACAAACCAGCGTACGAGCTGATCCAGAGCTGGCCATCTCCCGAGGTGTACATGGAACTGCCGTTGCCCTTCTTGGTGGCGGAATCCGCGGTGAAGAGCCGGAAGCGGTCGCCATCGTACCGGAAGAGGCCGCCTTCCGTGCTAACCCAAAGAAAACCTTGGCGATCCTGGTGCAAAGCGAGGATAGTGGGGTCCGTCAATCCCTGATCGGTTCCATACATTTGGAAGGACCAGTGTTGCGCTTCTGCCGGAACGGGACAGAGCAACCACCACCAGCAGACGAGGCAGCCGATCCGCGTCGAAAATGACATCCCCAGTATTCATCGGCTAGAAGTGCCCGCGGCTCTAGACAGAGGCGCTCTGCGAGATCTCCGCGCCGGCGGGCAACGTGAAATAAAAGGTCGAACCTTTCCCGGCCTCGGACTCGACCCAGATCCTGCCACCGTAACGTTCAACGAGTCTCTTGCACGTGGCCAGCCCGATTCCGCTGCCAGGATACTGTTGACCGTGGAGGCGTCTAAAGAGTTCAAAAATCTGCGTCTGGTGCTGAGGGGGAATGCCTTGACCGTTGTCGGCCACCGAAAACAACCACTCCTTGCCCAAAAACCGCGCCGCAATATGAACGCGGGGGACGTCCTCGCGGCGATACTTGAGAGCATTGCCGATCAGGTTCTGCAGCAGTTGCTCCAAATGGGTCCTGTCTCCCATGATCGCGGGAAGCGGATGATGCGTGACCACCGCGTGGCTCTGTTCAATCGACCCGTTCAAATTGCCCAGCGCGCTGGCCACCACCTCCTCCATCCGACAGGCTGTCAGCGGAATATCAGTCGTTTCTCCAGCTTTGCAGTAACCCAATAAGCCGTCGATGAGCAGTCCCATCCGGTCCGCGGCCGCCACGATAAACTGCAGACACTCTATGCTCTTGCTATCGAGCTGCGCGGCGCCGTGACGCCGAACCAATTGAGTGTAAGCCGTGATCGTTCGCAAAGGTTCCCGAAGATCGTGGGATACCGCGTAGGCGAAGTGCTGCAGTTCGGCATTGGTTCGTTCCAGCAATTCCGAATGCCGGGCCATCTCCGCGGCAGCCTCCTCCTTCACACGCTCGGCTTCCCGCCTTTGAATGGCGTCGCGAAACACCAGCACCACGCCGGTCACGCTCCCATTAGCGTCGCGGATGGGAGCGGCGCTGTCTTCGATCGGAATCTGACGCCCATCTTTCCCGGTGAGCCTGGTTTGATCGGGCATGCCGGTGGCCTTTCCCTCACGTAAGGTCGTGTTGACCGGGTTCTCGCAAGCCGCGCCGGTTTCTTCGTCGCTGATCTTGAAAATCTCTTCGAGCGGCATGCCGGCCGCCTGTTCCTGCGTCCATCCGGTCAATGATTGCGCCACCCAATTCAAAAAGACGACCTTCCCGGCTGTGTCCGTGGTAATGACGCCATCGCCGATACTGGATATTGTCGTTTGGACCAGGTCGCGCGCTGCTTTGGCCTCCTCTTCGCTTTTCCGAAGATCTTCGATCAGCCGTTGACGCTGGCGCGTACCCCTCCGGATCGAGATCGTTGCCAGGAGCAGGAGCGTGAAAACGGCTGCGCTCCCCAGCATGCTGATTAGTCCTGCTTGAAAGGCGCTGGCGAGCATCTCCTTTCTTTGCCGGTCGAGCAAACCGTAACTGGCCGTCTGGATTTCAGAAGAAATCGCCCGAATCTGGTCCATTGCCGTTTTTCCGCGATCGGTGCGGACCATGGCGACGGCCGCGTCGAACCCCTGGCTTCGGCGAATCTCGATCGTCTGCGCCAATTCATCCATTTTCTCCTGCACCAGCGGCTTCAACCTGATGGCGCGCTGGAGCTGGTCGGGACGGCCGCGGGCGGCCTCGATGCGGGCGAGAGCATCCAGGCTGGCGGGTATTTCCGTGAGGACCTGCCGGTATCGGTCCAGGTAGCGATCCTCTCCGGTCAGCAGAAACCCCCGCTGCCCCGTTTCCGCGTCTTTGAGAGATGAAAGAAGCGCCGTGGTCTCGTCCACAACCTGCCGGGTGGCTAGCGCCTGGGCTCTGTTGGTTTTGAAAGCAGTCCACGCCCGATAGGTCAGCATTGCCGTGAGCAGCACCAGCACAAGCGCGATGATCAATCCGAAACGTTCGGCTGCTTGCCGGATGTTCAGGCTGAGCTTCATCGATTCATTTCCAGCCGGTGCGGTGCACACGAAATGTAAAGGCCTACAGGGGGCGCTTACGCTTGCCAGGTTGGAATTGAAAAACCTGCCCCCTGGCGGCGGCAGTTTTCACCTGAGTATCTTACTTTAATTATTTGTACGCGCCTTGGCGTTAGTCAATACGGTTTGCACCTGAACACGGCGTTTTTATAGATTTTTAATGAACTGGGCCGCTCACTGTCGTCTGGACGTTAGCGTACAGAATGGGCGGGACAGGTCGCACGCTGACGACCTCCGGACCGGCCCGGTCAGCCACCGTGATCGTCCCCCGGACGTATCGGATGAGCCCCGCCTTCTTCCATGTACTCGTGGTTAGTGCTGATCGATCACCGTCTGCATCAGCAGCCGGCCGTGATTTCCGCTGCAATGGGAGTTCGATTGTCCCCTACCCGGCGAGCGACCTCGGCATCGGCGTAAAATCGAAGTCATGTATACGCTTCGTTGTTTGCTCGTCGCGGCCCTGACCGCGGCCGCCTTGCCGGCTGCCGACGCGCCTTCGGCGTCCGGCGTCGATCTCAAGGCCATGGATACCACGGTCAATCCGTGCCAGAACTTCTACCAGTACGCCTGCGGCGCGTGGCGGAGGAACAATCCGATTCCGTCCGATCAATCCCGCTGGGCGCGCTTCAATGAACTGGCGGAGCGCAATCTGGCAATCGAGCGCGGTATCCTGGAAAAGGCGGGCGATTCGCAGATCGGCGATTTCTACGCCGCCTGCATGGACGAGCCGGCCATCGAGCGCAAGGGCATTCAGCCCATCGAGCCGCTCCTGAAGCAAATCGACGCGCTGGCTTCCAAGAGGGAATTAGCGGGCGCGATAGTCCGCCTGCACCTGGCCGGCGTGCGCGCGCTCTTCAATTTCTCGGTGAGCCCCGACGATAAGAACTCGGACCAGGAGATCGCGCACGTGGATCAGGGCGGGCTGGGCCTGCCGGACCGCGACTATTATCTGAAGACGGAAGCCCGCTCGGTGGAGCTGCGGAAGCAGTATGAAGAGCATCTTCACGCGCTGTTCACGCTGCTGGCGAAAGCGCAAGGCACAAGCGGCGCCGATCCCGAGGCCGAAACCCGCGCCGTGATGAATTTCGAAACGGCGCTGGCGAAAGCGTCCATGGACCGGGTGGCGCGGCGCGATCCCGCCAACACCTATCACAAGATGACCGTGGACCAACTGGCGTCGCTCACCCCGGACTTCGAATGGAAGCATTACCTGTCCACCATCGGCATTCCGCCGGTGGAATCGCTGGACGTGGTGGCGCCGGATTTCGTGAAGGCGCTGAATACGGCCATCGCCAACACCAGCCTGGCGGACCTGAAAACATATTTGAGGTCGCACGTTCTGGCCTCCCACGGCGACATGTTGCCGCGCGCATTTGACGAAGAAGACTTCCGCTTCAACGAGCATATTCTGCGCGGCACCGCGGAAATGCCGCCGCGCTGGAAGCGCTGCGTCCGGGCCACCGATCGCGCCCTGGGAGAGGCGCTCGGCCAGGAATTCGTGAAGGCGGCGTTCAACGGGGCCAGCAAAGAAAAAGCCTTGCAACTGGTGGGCGAGATCGAGATGGAGATGCGCAAGGACATCGATAACGCCGCCTGGATGACACCTGCCACCAAAGAACAGGCGTTCGCCAAACTGCGCGCGGTGGCCAACAAGATTGGCTACCCCGAGAAATGGCGGGACTATAGCAGCATCAAAGTGGTGCGCGACGATTACTTCGGCGACGTGCTGCGCGCGCACGATTTCGAACTGCGGCGCGACTTCGCCAAGATCGGCAAGCCGGTGGACAAGTCGGAATGGGGCATGACCCCGCCCACCGTGAACGCCTACTATTCGCCGAACATGAACAACATCAACTTTCCGGCCGGCATTCTGCAGCCGCCTTTCTACAATCCGCGGGCTAGCGACGCCGTGAACTATGGCGGCATTGGCGCGGTGATCGGCCACGAGTTGACGCACGGATTCGACGATGAGGGGCGCAAGTACGATGGCGCGGGCAACTTGCGCGACTGGTGGACGGAGGCGGACGGCAAGGCGTTCGAGGCGCGCGCCGATTGCATTGCCAAGGAATACAGCGGTTTCAGCCCGGCGCCGGGCGCAAACGTGAACGGGAAGCTGACGCTGGGCGAAAACTCCGCGGATAATGGCGGCATCCGCCTGGCATACATGGCGCTCATGGATAGCCTCGCGAGTCACATGCCGGGAAAGACAGACGGATTCACGCCGCAACAGCAGTTCTTCCTGGGCTATGGTCAAATCTGGTGCGAGAATACGACCGAGCAGTCGGCGCGTATGCAAGCGGCTACGAATCCGCATGCGCCCGGCGAATTTCGGGCCAACGGGGTATTGCAGAACATGCCGGAGTTTCAGGAGGCGTTCTCATGCAAAGTCGGCGATCCCATGGTCTCGGCCGATCCCTGTCGAGTCTGGTAGCGGCCAGTCCAAGTGGGGCGGACCTCCAGGTCTGCCGCCGACGTCCACGTCGGCGAGAGCCGGTCCTGGAGGACCCGCGCAGGACTGGAGTCCTGCCCCACTTGGTGGCGGCAATCCTCCTGACGTGCGTCTGCGGGGCGCGCGCGCAGGACCCCGCGCAGCCGTTTCAAATCCAGGTGCAGACCAACGTGGTGATGGTGCGGGTGGTGGTGCGCGACGCGCAGGGCCGCCCGGTGGCCGGCCTCCACAAAGAGGATTTCCGCCTGTTCGACAACGGCAAGCCGCAAGAGATCACCGGCTTCGCGGTGGAAACCGCCGGTCCCAAGGCGGCTGTCGCGCCGGACGCGGCAGTCGCGGCCGCGCCCACACCCGCGCCGTCGAACCCGCCCGTCCCCGCCGAAACCGTCCCGCAGCGCTTTGTGGCGTTGTTCTTCGACGATCTGCACATGGACGCCGGCGCCGTTGCGCAAACCCGCGACGCAGCCTGGCGGTACATTTCCACGACGCTGCGGCCCGACGATCGCGTGGCCATCTTCACTTCGTCGAACACTTCCAAGCGGGGCATCGTCGACTTCACCGACGACCGTGCGAAGCTGCACGAAGCTCTGTTCCGGCTGGCGGCGCATTCCCGTACGAATCCCAGGGCGGGCCAGTGCCCGTCCATCGGCGAATACCAGGCTTACTTCATCGCGGAATTGCAGCAGACCGACGCCCTTGAGATTGCAGCCCAAGAAGGTTACGTGTGCCACTGCAGGGGTGTTAACGAATCGGGTCAATGCCTCGACGCCGAAAGGGTTCAGGCGCAGGGCTTGGCCGGGCAGATCTGGGGCTTGGCGGACCGGCAGTCGCAGGACGCCTTGGATGTCATGGACGGAGTGATCAACCTCCTAGCCGCCAGACCCGGACAACGCACCCTGGTTCTGGTTTCGACCGGCTTCCTCACCGCGACACGGGAAAAATCGATTGAGGCGCTGGTCGACCGGGCGCTGCGCCAGAACGTGGTGGTCAACGCGATTGACGCCGCGGGCTTGTATACGAAGGAGTATCATGACCCGATCCTGATGGCGCGCCCCGATCTGGACAAACAGAAATTCAGGATGGAAAACGAAGCCAAAACGGTCGAGAGGGATGTCCTGGCGGCGCTGGCCCAAGGGACTGGCGGCACCTTCTTCCACAACAGCAACGATTTCGACGGCGGCCTGCGTCAGGCTGCGCAGGCGGCGGACGTTGCCTACCTAATCAGCTTTTCGCCGCGGGATGTGAAACTAGACGGAAGATTTCACCCGCTGAAGGTCACCATCAACAGTGGCGGCCATTGGGATGTCCAGGCGCGCCGCGGGTATTTTGCCAACGCCGA
>Ga0181534_10002478_pt1 | contig 11372 bp, 7 predicted proteins | sample PEATcosm2014_Bin_37_FD_119758 | JGI IMG/M metagenome (GOLD analysis project Ga0181534, IMG submission 119758) | Peatland microbial communities from MTU Mesocosm Facility, Houghton, MI, USA - PEATcosm2014_Bin17_10_metaG | ecosystem: Environmental > Terrestrial > Soil > Wetlands > Peat | place...
AGAGAAGGATACTGAAGCGTCCTGTTAATCGGATGTCCCGGGCTGTCCCTCATCGCGTGGTGAGGTTGCGGGGGTCGTGAGTTTCCTAGGACTAGGCACGTCTGCACATCCGGTACCTGCATTCCCAGAGTAGGAGAATTGGCGGGGGAGGGGAAGGTCAGATGTCACAGCCAGGGATTTATTCTTGTGGAAAACAGCAAGTGGAACCATGAAGGGAGAATAGATCTGGCTGACTTGTTGCATCGCGACGGCTGGGGAATCGAGTCTGCCCGGTTCCTGAGGCCCGAATCATTGGAGAGAACTTATGCGGCCGCTCGTTCCACCCGCCATCTCTTGTTCGTGAAAATTAACAGCACGGTATGCCCGGACGGCATACCGTGTTATGAACCTGGCGTGGGCAACGCCGGGTCAGGCCAGGATGGAGATCAGTTCCGGGGTGCAGCGGGAGTTTTGCATCGACTTGACTGCATCTTCGGCGGTGAAGCGGCCCATGGCGAGGGCGAGCTTCTTATTGGTGGTGGTCTGAATAGGGCTGCGATCGACTCGGAGGACGTACTCGGCGGCACGCGCTCCGCCACGGTTTACTTTCACGAGGAACTTTGTATTCTTCATGGGGCTCCGTTGTTTTCAGTATTGATGGTCGAGGTAATGCGATGGGGATGCCGGTGAACTCACCTCCATCGGGTTGAGGAGCGACGTCGGGTCGTCCCTGTCGAGACTTGCAGCAACCAAAGGGCGTGATCGAAGAAACAGAAAAACCAGATTTCAGCAAGGGATTCAGAAATTAAAAGCCTATTAACTTCCCAAGATGGATACTAGGCTTTTATTACTATTTTGTCAACATCTGTAAACCTGGGTTATGTCTCAGTTTGAGAAGCCTTTGCCCCCAGCGGCCGCGCTGGAAGCCGACGGACATCGAGCTGGCGCTCAAAAGAACCGCTTCGGCTCCGCTCATGGCGGGCTGAGGCGGCTGTCCCTACGGAGCGCTTCACGGTCGCAGGGCTTGGTTCGCCTGCGGGTGAACTTGCTGGTCTTGGAGATCATTGGTGTCCCATCCGCCCCCCAAGGCTTTTACGAGGTAGACGCTGCTGACCATTTGCTGGCCGAGGAGTTGGGTTTGGAGCCGTTCGCTGCTGAGCAGGGTCGTTTGTGCGGTAATAACGTCCAGGTAAGTAGTCACCCCGCCAACATACCGATTATTGGCGATGGCCAAGGCATTGCGGGCATCCTGCACGGCTGCGCCTTGGGTCGATAGGGCCTGGTTAAGGGTGCTGAGGTTGCTGATGCCGTCCTCCACCTGCTGGAAGGCGGTGAGCACGGCAGCGCGGTAATTGGCGACGGATTCCTCATAGGCAGATCGGGCGGCGGCCAGGTTGGCGCGATTGCGTCCCCCTTCAAAGATGGGCTCGAGGGCGTCGGCGCCCAGAGACCAGAAGAGGCTTGGCGCATTCAGCAGGGTACCGACGTCCTTGCTTTGCCAGCCGCCGGAGCCGCTCAGGGTGATGTGGGGATAGAAGGCGGTGCGGGCGATGCCGACCTGGGCATTCTCATAGGCCATTTGGCGCTCTGCCATGGCGATGTCAGGGCGCCGTTCGAGAACATCGGAGGGAACGCCCAGGGGTACGGGCGGTGGCGTGGCTTTGAGCGGAGCCACCGGCAGATTCATGCTGGATGCGGGCTGCCCCAGCAGCACGGCAATGGCGTGTTCGTATTGATCGCGCGATTCCTGTACCAGTGCGAGTTGGGAAACCGTTGAATCGAGCAGAGCGGCCTGTTGCGCGACCTCGAGGCCGCTGGCGACGCCGCCTTGGTGACGGCGGTTGACCAAATCCAGCCCCTTGCGTTGATAGCCAACGGACTCCTGCACCACCTGGTATTCGGCATCCAGCTCGAGCAGGGTGAAGTAGTCGGCGGCCAGTTCCGCTGTGAGGACAAGCTGGGAGTTTTGCAAGTCAGCCGCAGTGGACTGGAGCGTGGCATTGGCGGCTTCGACGTTCCGGCGCACCCGCCCAAATACGTCCACTTCGTAGTTAATGTCGAAGGGAACGGTATAGACGTTTTGCGTATAGGGAGGAACTTGCTGGGTAACCCCGTTGAACTGCGCAGGAGACGCCCCATTCAACGGGCGGTTGCCGGCGCCGCGCTGGCGCCCAGCGGCGGGATCGGTCGTCAGTTGAGGGAAAAGACCCGCGGTGGCGACGCGGGCGAGGGAACGGGCCTGGTCGAGGCGGTCGCGGGCGGCAATCAACGACTGATTGGCTTGCAGCAGTTGTTGTTCGTAGGAGTTAAGCGTCTCGTCATGGAAAACCTTCCACCATTCGCCTTTGGGGATGGCATCTTTGGGGGCGGCTTGCTCCCACGGTGGCTGCGTCTTCCAGGCGTCGGGGGCCGGAATGGGCGCGGACGGGCGGCTGTAGCGGGGGCCGACGGTGCACGCGGTGAGCAGGGTGAGCGCGGAAGCCAGGGCGACAAGATTCAGGCGGCGCAGTTGGGGTCGGTGGAGAATGAGATTTCTGGCTAGGCTCGCAATGACAAAAAGGAACAACGCAACGACAAGTAGTATTGAAGTGGTTGAAATCATGATGCGCCCCCTGGCTGCGGGCCTTGCGTCGGTTTCGCCACGTTGACTTGCTGGCCTTGTTCCAGAGAGTCGGGCGGGTTGACGACGATGCGATCGGAGGTGGTGAGCCCGCCGCCGAGAATCTCGAGGGTCGTGCCGTAGTCGCGGCCGATGGTGATGGGGCGCAGCTCGATTTTTTCTCCCGGACCGATCACGGCGACCTGTGCGCCGGCTGAGCGGAACAGCATACTGTTCACCGGAACCGTCACCTTGTTCACGTTCGAACCGACGGCAAAATGGATCTCCCCGAAGGATCCGGGCAGCAGCTTGCCGTCCTTGTTGGGCACGTCGACTTCGGTCAGCAGCGTGCGGGTGCTGGGGTCGATGGCCTCCGCAGTTCGGGCGATGAGGCCATAGAACTTTTGGCCGGGAAATTCCTGGAGCGTGACCGGGACTTTGGATCCGACTTTGATGTAGGGAGCATAAGCTTGCGGCACGCTGGTGTAGACGCGGAGGGGATCGACCTTCGCAAGATCAAACAGTTCGCGGCCGGAAGCTTGAGCGCCGGCGTTGATGAGCGCGCCCGGGTCGACGTTGCGGCGGGTGAGCACGCCAGTGAACGGCGCGTAGACGTCTTTGAAGCCTTCGAGCTGCTCCAGGCGGCGCACGTTGGCTTCAGCGGCGGCGAGGTTGGCCTGCGCTTGCTTGTAGCCGCTCTCCTGCTGGTCGGCCTCCTGGGCGGAGACAGAATCGGTTTTGCGCAGAGCTTCCCAGCGGTCAGCGCTGATTTTTGCCAGTTCCAATTGCGCCAGCGCTTGTTGCCGGGAGGCCCGGGATTGATTTAATTCTTGGTCGACTTCGGGAGTATCGATGTGCGCCAGGAGTTCGCCTTTTTGCACCCGGCTGCCGATGTCTTTATACCAGCGGACCAGATAACCGCTGGTCCGGGCGTAGATGGGAGACTCCTCGAAGGCTTGCAGGGAACCGGGCAACACCACTTCTTCGTCGGGCTTCTCGGCGGTGGGATTCACCACCGCGACCGTTGGTACGGTTTCGGCTTCCGTTTCTTTCGCCAGGGCGCGCTCATGGCTGAAGTGGGAAATTAGAGTGATCCCCCCGGCCAGCAAGAGTACGAACAGCAATACGCCTACGATGGTTAGTGCGGTGCGCGGAGGAGCGGGGGGAAGCTCCGGCGGTCGCTGAATGGAGGGCGGCTGGTGCTTGGAGCGCTTCTGGATCTCTTCGATTTCTTCGTCGCGCTGGGCTTGGGCGCCGAGGTGGTGCTCTTCGGGCTTTTGCGCATCCCGCGAGCCTTGTTTTTCCTGCTCCATCATTTTTGAGTCCACGGTTTTAACTCCGATTGTAAAGTTCCACGGGGGCTGAAGCCCGTTTCTTCGAGAGCGCTAACGCGGCTCTAAAGAGCCACTCTTCCACGGTGCTCTCCGGGTTCGTCCCACTTGCTGATTGATCTTGCCCGATCACGCTTTGCCCTCGGTGCGAGTTTCTTCGCGGCGGCCATGGACAATGGCGAAGACCGTGGGAACGAAAAATAAGGTGGCGACGGTGGCGAACAAAAGTCCGCCGATGACGGCGCGGCCGAGCGGAGCATTCTGCTCGCCGCCTTCGCCAAAGCCCAGCGCCATGGGAACCATGCCGATGATCATGGCCAGGGCGGTCATCAATACCGGGCGCACACGAGTGTATCCCGCGGCCACCGCCGCCTTCACCGCGGAGACCCCCTCATCCATTTGTTCGCGGGCGAAACTCACCATCAGGATGGAGTTGGCCGTGGCCACCCCCATGCACATGACCGCCCCCGTCAACGACGGGACACTGAGTGTGGTGCGGGTGAGCAGCAGGAACCAACAGATGCCGGCCAGGGCTCCCGGTAATGCCATGATGATGATGAAGGGATCGAGCCACGATTGGAAGTTGATCACGATCAGCAGGTAGACGAGCAAAATTGCGCCGACTAATCCTACCCCGAGGCCAATAAAGGACGAGCGCATGGTGGCGACCTGTCCCCGCACAATGATTTGAGTGCCGCGGGGCAGTTTGCCCTGGAAGGTTTTGAGAACCTTGTCGGTATCGGCGGCCACAGCGCCGAGATCCCGATCCTGCGTGCTGGCATAGACATCGATGACCGGCGACACATTCCAGTGGTTGACGGTGGCGGCGCGGGCGGCCGGGGTGATTTGCACCAGATTCCCCATAAGCTGCGGGCCCTGCTGCGAAGTCACGGGAATATCCATGAGGTCGTGCAGATTGGTCATGCGGTACTGGGGAGACTGCACCGCCAGGTTGTAAGTGACTTCGTTCTTGGGGTTGAGCCAGTAGTTGGGCGCGGTCTGGAAGCTGCCACTCAGGGAAACCAGGGCGCTGGTGGCCACGTCGCGGGCGGTGAGCCCGACCTGGGTGACGCGGGTGCGCTCAATATCCATGTGCAGCGTGGGCAGGGAGAGCAATTGCTGCACGTGAACGTCAGCGGTGCCGGGGATGTGCCGCATCTTGTTGGCGATCTGCTGGGCGATGTCGTAACTGCCTTGCATGTCGGTGCCGATGATCTGCACGTCGATGGGTGCGGGCAGACCGAAGTTCAGGATCTGGGTGACGATATCGGCCGGCTGGAAAAAGAATTCCACCCCGGGAAAGCGGCGGGGCAAGACTTCGCGCAGGCGGCGGGTCAGGTCCGCAGTGGGGGGATGATGCTCCGGGTTGAGCGCGATCAGAATCTCGGAGTCGCTGGTGCCGATGGTTCCGCTGGAGCTGTAGGACTGGTTGATGCCGGAGTTGGGCAGACCTATGTTATCCAGCACGGTCTGCAGTTGGCCTTTGGGAATCTCCTGGCGCAGCACCGCCTCGACTTCGTCGCACAGCCGGGCAGTTTCTTCCACCCGCAGACCGGCTCGGGCGCGGACGTGCAGGCGAAGCAACCCGGCATCCACTTGCGGGAAGAAATCCTGGCCCAGGAAAGTGAACAGGCCGAGGGACAGCAGGCAAAAGGCGAGGAAACAGATGGCGAACCAGCCGCGATGCTCGAGGGTGGTTTCGAGCAGCGCTTCGTAGCCGCGGCGAAAATCCTCGAACTTGCGTTCGAAACCCCGCTGAAAGCGTCCCAGTGCCGATTTGGGAGTTTCTTCGCGATGTTCATGACCACGCATGATGTACATCACCAGCGTCGGGATCAGGGTTCGCGAGAGCAGATAGCTGGCCAGCATGGCAAAGCTGACGGCTTCGGCCAGGGGGACGAAAAGAAACTTTGCCACGCCCGCCAGAAAGAACATGGGCACGAAGACGATGCAGATGCTGAGGGTCGAGACCAACGCCGGGACGGCGATCTGTTGCGCGCCATCGAGGATGGCCTGGCGCATTTCCTTGCCCATGGCGAGGTTGCGCTCGATATTTTCGATTTCGACGGTGGCGTCATCGACCAGGATGCCGACCGCCAAAGCGAGGCCGCCGAGGGTCATGATGTTGATGGTCTGGCCGATCGCGCCGAGGAGAATGATCGAGACGAAAATCGAAAGCGGAATCGATATCGAGATCACAATGGTGGGGCGCCAGTCGCCCAGGAAGAGCAGGATCATGGCGGCGGTGAGGGCGGCGGCGATCAGGCCTTCGCGCAACACGCCGTAGATGGACGCGCGCACAAACAGCGATTGATCGAAAAGGGCGGTGATCTTAAGCGACGGAGGCAGGGCTTGCGCGGCCTGGACGACGATGTTCTTGACGCCTTTGACGATATCGAGGGTGGAAGCGTTGCCGTTTTTGTAGATCGACATCAGCGCGCCGCGGTTGCCGTCCTGGCGCACGATGTTGGTTTGCGGGGCGAAGCCGTCGCGGATGTGGGCGACATCGCGCATGTAGAGGGTGGAACCGTTGGTCGTCTTGACCGGAAGATCGTTCAACTCCGCGATGGTCTGCGGAGTGCCATTCATCTCGACGTTATATTCCAGCGAGCCCATCTTGATGGTGCCACTGGGAAGAATGATGTTCTGCGCGTTGACCGCATTGACGATGTCGCTGGGCTCCAGGCCGTAAGCCTGGAGCTTGGGCAGGTCGAGATCGACTTGAATCTGGCGCATTTTGCCGCCGTAGGGATAAGGGGTGGCTGCCCCCGGCACGGTGGCGAGATAGTTGCGTAGAAAGTTTTGACCGAGATCGAAGAGTTGCTGCTCGGGCAAGGTTTTGCTGCTTAATCCGAGCTGGATGATGGGGGTGGTGGATGCGCTGTAAGTGATGATGAGGGGCGGCGTGGTGCCGGCCGGAAGCTGGCGCAAGTTGGTTTGACAAATGGCGGTGATTTGCGCGATGGCGCCCTGGATGTTGGTGCCGGGGCGGAAGAAAACCTTGATGACGCCGAAGCCATAGACGGACTGGGATTCCATGTGCTCGATGTCATTGACCGTGGTGGTGATGCCGCGCTCGGAGTTGGCGACGATTCGGTCGGCCATGTCCTGCGGGGAAAGGCCGGTATAAAACCACACGACGGAGACGACCGGAATATCGATGCTGGGAAAAATGTCGGTTGGAGTTCGCAGGATGGTGATCGGGGTCAAGAGAATGATAACCAGCGCCATCACGATGAAGGTGTACGGGCGCCGCAGGGCTAGGGCAACAATCCACATCTCTTAATCACCGTCCGGAAACAACCAAGAGGTTGATGGCGAAACCAAAGACTTGGAAAGCGAAACAGCTTCGCCAATTAGAACTTAGATTCGATACTATCCGTATAGGATTCTAAAAGAAAGCCGCGATTTCGTGATAGGGTATCAGCATGCGGGAGGGCGTGGCAGTTCGCAAAAACGGCCATGGTGGCGGCAAGCGGGCTCCGGGACGGCCGCGCAGCCAGGAGGCCCGCCTCTCCATTCAGCGCAGCACCTTGAAGCTCCTGGCGGAAAGAGGTTTTGCGGCGCTGACCATTGAGGCGGTTGCCGCGCATGCCAACGTGGCGAAGGCCACCGTTTACCGCTGGTGGCCGGACAAGGCGGCGCTCATCGCCGACGCCTTTGCCAGCAGCACCACGCGCGATCTTCATTTTCCCGATACCGGTTCGGTGCGCGCCGACATGAGCCAGCAGATGCGGCAATTGGTGAAGGTCTTTCGCAGCCGGCGGGGGAAAATTGTCTCCGCCATGCTGGGCGCGGGGCAGAGCGATGGCAGCCTGATTGCCGCGTTTCGCGAACGATTCCTCAAGCCGCGCCGGCAGGAGGCTTATGCCACCTTGCAACGCGGCATTCTGCGCGGGCAGTTAAAGAAGGATGTGGATATGGATCTGCTTCTGGACTCTCTCTATGGGCCGATCTACATGCGATTCTTGATTCGCCATGACCATCTGACGCCGGAGTTTGTGGAGGGAATTTGCGAGATGGCGTTTGGGGGAGAAAAAGCCTGTCGAGCTTCTTGATCGCCGCGAGGAAGTGAAAACCTTCACCACAGGGGACACTGGGTAACACAGGGTAGAGCACAGAGGGGTTGGGATGGTGTCTCGCCAGATCGTTTTTTGGGAAGTGGATACGCAGCGGGATTTTATGCTGCCGGGCGGACGACTTTATGTGCCCGGGGCGGAGCGCCTGCTGCCGAAGATTCGCCGGCTGACGGATGCGGCGCGCGCCCGGCGCGTCTTTCTGGTGTCGCACGGCTGCTATCACAGGCCGGACGATCCGGAGTTCAATGCCTTTCCCCCGCATTGCGTGAAAGGCACGCTGGGCGCGGAGTTTGTTCCCGAAGCGCTGACGGATCGAATTTTTACGGTACGGAACGAGGCTGAAACGGTGCTGCCCGGCAATCTTTTTTCCTTCCAGCAGATTCTTCTGGAAAAACAGACCCTGGATATTTTTGAGAGCCGGCATGTGGGGAAGCTGCTCAGCAAGTTCGGGGACGAGGTTCAATTCGTGGTTTTCGGCGTGGTGACGGAATACTGCGTTCGCTTTGCCGCCAAAGGACTCTTGGATCGCGGCCGCCAAGTGTCGGTGGTGCAGGATGCGATTGAGACGTTGAATCCGCAAGAGGGGCAGCGAACCCTAGCCGAACTGCAAGCTCTCGGCGCCCGGCTGTTGGATACGGATCAGGCTCTGGCCCTGCTCGACCGCGACCAGACGCCCGTTCGGCTCTAAACTGGTTTACACGCCGCCGGTCTACACTCTGCTGGTTTATAATTCCGGCCACTTATGAACCTGCCCTCCGGCACAAAACTTGGGCCTTACGAAATTGTCAGCCTGCTGGGCGCGGGGGGCATGGGCGAAGTGTATCGCGCCCGCGATTCACGGCTGAAGCGCGAAGTCGCCATCAAGGTTCTTCCCCAGGGGCTCTCGTTCGACGCCGAGCGATTGCGCCGCTTCGAGCAGGAAGCGCTGGCCACGGCCGCCCTGAATCACCCCAACATCCTGGCCGTCTTCGACATGGGTACTTATGAAGGATCGCCCTACGTCGTCTCCGAATTGCTGGAGGGCGAGACCCTGCGCGAGCGCTTGCGGAGCGGGCCGATTGCCGCACGCAAGACGCTCGATTACGCTCTGCAGATCGCGCACGGATTGGCGGCGGCGCACGCCAAGGGAATCATCCATCGCGACTTGAAGCCGGAGAATTTGTTTCTCACCAATGATGGCCGGGTCAAGATTCTGGATTTTGGCCTGGCCAAACTGACGCAGCCCGATCCCGGCCATGGGGGTGTGGGCGGCGGCACTTCGCTGCCCACCATGACCCATGCCACGGAAGCCGGCGTGGTGATGGGCACGGCGGGCTACATGTCGCCGGAGCAGGTGCGCGGCGCGGCGGTGGACGCACGCTCGGACATCTTCAGCTTTGGCGCGATTCTCTTCGAAATGATCTCCGGCAAACGCGCCTTCCACCGCGACACGGCGGCGGATACCATGAGCGCGATCCTGAAAGAAGATCCAGCCGAGTTGAGCGAAACCAACCGCAACGTCTCTCCCGCGCTGGAGCGCATCGTGCAGCACTGCCTGGAGAAGAATCCCGAGCAGCGCTTCCACTCGGCCCGGGACATAGCCTTCGATCTGGAGCATCTTTCCGGGATCACGGGCGTCAGCGGGCGGAGCGTAGCGGTTGCGGGCAGCGGCCGGCGGAGCCAATGGCTCCCGATGGTCGCCGGCGCAGTCGGCCTCGCAGTGGTCTTGGGGGCATTGGGCTGGTGGCTGGGGCGGAGCAGCGTCACTGCGCCGCTGGCGGAGTACCAACAGATCACCTTCCGCACCGGCGAGATCGGCAACGCCCGCTTCACCCCCGATGGCAGCATCGTTTACAGCGCGGCCTGGGATGGGGGAGACAATCAACTCTATATTGCCCGCACCGACGATCCGGGAGCGCGAGAGCTGGGGTTGAAGGATGCCGAGTTGCTGGCGATCTCCAAGGGCGGCGAACTGGCCATCCGGCTGAACACGGAATTCCTTCGCGGCTACGCGCGAAGCGGAACGCTGGCGCGGGTGCCGTTGAGCGGCGGGACGCCGCGCGAGGTGCTGGAAGATGTACAGGATGCCGATTGGTCGGCCGATGGCCAGAATCTGGCGATCGTGCGGCTCGCTCCGGAAACTGGCCACTGGCGGCTGGAGTATCCCATTGGGAAAGTTCTGGTCGATAGCATCAACTGGATGAGCCATCCCAGGATTTCGCCGGATGGCAAGTGGATCGCCTTCGGGGATCATGAAAATCCTGGAGGTGACGACGAGGGCTCGGTGGCCGTGATTGCGGCCGATGGCAAGGGGCAGGAAAAGAAACTCTCGTCCGGCTGGGAGTCGCTGGAAGGGATCGTTTGGTCTCCCAGGGGGGATGAGATCTGGTTCACCTCGTCGGCTACGGGCAGCGCCACCAACCCGCGCGCGGTAACCCTCTCCGGCAAAGTGCGAACGATCACGAACGTGCCTGGCGGCGTGTGGCTGGAGGATCAGCGCAACGGAACCGCGCTGATGATCACGCACCAGGAGCGCATCGGCATTCGGGGAATGGCGCCGGGAGCGAAAGAGGAGAAGGAATTGGGATGGTTTGGATGGTCGATTGCGTACGACATCAGCCGCGACGGCCACAAGATCCTGTTCGAGGAGGAGGGCGACGGAGGCGGGCCGAATTACACAGTGTTTCTGCGCGATACGGATGGTTCGCCCCCGGTACGGATTGGGGAAGGATTGGCCCTCGGCATTTCCCCGGATGGAAAATGGGCGGTCACGCGGGCTTCCAAAGGTGGGCCGCTAATCCTGGTGCCTACGGGCGCGGGAGGGGCGCGGACGCTCACCCATGATGCGGTCAGTTACGGAGGGGTCCGCTTTTTACCCGATGGCAAGCGCCTGCTGGCCAGCGGAATTGAAGCGGGACACGGCCGGCGCGATTACCTGATCGAAGTGGGCAGCGGCGACTCAAAAGCGATTACCCCGGAAGGAATTACCGGACTATCCCTTTCCCCGGACGGTCGCAACCTGGCGGCATTGGGCTCGGATGGAAAATTGGGAATTTGGTCACTGGAGGAGAATGCGTTCCACCCGATTCCCGGAGTGGCGCCGGGCTATTACGCGGCAGGATGGTCGCCCGACGGGGGATCGTTGTTGGTAGCTTCAGCCAAGAGCAGGCAGAGGACGGTGCAGGTGTTCAAGTTGAATATCGCCAGCGGCAAAATGGAGCCCTGGAAAGCTTTTGGCGCGGAAGCGCGGGCAGGTGTCAATGGAGTGAGTGCACCGCATTTTTCGGCCGACTTAAGCGCCTACGCATATGTTTACGCCCGGGTGCTGTCTGAAGCGTATGTGGTCACAGGTTTGAGGTAAGCACGCCCTTTCTAGCCCGCGAGCGCTTCGATCGTTCTGATGGA
>Ga0181534_10002479_pt1 | contig 11371 bp, 7 predicted proteins | sample PEATcosm2014_Bin_37_FD_119758 | JGI IMG/M metagenome (GOLD analysis project Ga0181534, IMG submission 119758) | Peatland microbial communities from MTU Mesocosm Facility, Houghton, MI, USA - PEATcosm2014_Bin17_10_metaG | ecosystem: Environmental > Terrestrial > Soil > Wetlands > Peat | place...
AGGCCCAATATGTTGATGATGGCATACACGCCGTTGCGCAGGAGATTGCGCAAAGCGGCAGCGATATAGTTGTGAAACATCGCCGTCACACCTCCGTTGCGTCGACAAAGCGCCCATCGAGCATGTGCACGACCCGGTCGGCGCGGTTTGCGTGTGTTTCGGAGTGTGTGACCATGACAATGGTGGTTCCACCCTTGGCCACACCCGACAACATCTGCATCACGGCATCGCCGTTGGCTGTATCCAGATTCCCGGTGGGCTCATCGGCCAGGATCACCTTTGGATCCGACACGAGGGCCCGGGCAACCGCGACCCGCTGCTGTTGTCCGCCTGACAACTGCTTGGGAAGGTGCTTGGCGCGATGCGCCAGGTCGACTCTTTCCAGCGCGGCGGTCACCCGCCGACGCCGTTCCGCCGCCGGCACTCGCCGGTAGATCAACCCCACTTCGACGTTTTCAGCCACATTGAGATCGTCGATGAGATTGAAGTTCTGAAATACGAACCCCACACCGGCGCGCCGTCGCAATGTCAGCTCTTCCTCGGAACAATGCGCGATGTCCTCGCCCATGAACCAGTATTCGCCCGAGGTGGGCGAATCGATGAGCCCCAGGATGTTGAGCAAAGTGGATTTGCCGCAACCTGAGGGGCCCATCACGGCGAGAAACTCGCCGGAGCCGACTTCCAGTGTCAGGTCATCGAGCGCCGCGGTTTCCACATCCTGGGCCCGATATACCTTGGAGACATGCTCGAGCTTCAACATATCCGTCCTCAATGTGTCAGAAGAATGCGGTCGGCTTTCGCCAGCGCCGCATAGTCCGAAGTGATGACCCGCTCACCGACCGACAGGCCGCTGAGAATCTCGAGCTGCTCGACGCTGCGGCGGCCCGCCTTGATGTGGCGGCGCTGCGCCGATTGGCCGTCCGGCGCAACCACGAAAATCCAATCGCCTCCGGTGCGCTCCAAAAACGGTCCCACCGGGATGATGCGTGCCGTGCTGTCATCGCCCAGTTGCAAGCGCCCCTGGGTGGTCTCTCCCGAGACCAGGTTGCCCGGCGTCGCGCCATCGAAATCGAAGTCCACACGGAAGCGGCCATCGTGGACCTGCGGATAGATTCGCTTGACGGCAACCTCCACAGACTGGCCGTGCAGGTCTACATCGGCGACCTGACCCAGGCGTACGCGAGCCAGGTAGAACTCATCCACATCCGCTGAAAGTTTCATGCCGCTGGGTGGTGTGACCTCGGCAAGCCGCTGCCCCGCATCCCTGTGCTCGCCGACCTTCAGATCGATCGCCGTGACGCGGCCACTGACGGGCGCGCGCACTATCAGGCCATCGAGGGTCCGATGCACAACATCGAGGTTGCCGCGCAGGATCGTGAGCTGGCGGTGAATGTCGGGAAGCAACCGGTCGCGAAGACTGCTCTGACGCCGATTGCTGTCTGTCTGAATGGGCATCAGTCGCTGGTAATAAGCCAACTCGTCAGCGATCACGTCGCGCTGCTCCGCTGATTCCAGACCCCGGGAGGCAAGATTCTCGCGGCGGGCCCCTGAGCGTTTGAGGCGCACGAGCCCATACTCGACTTCTGCCAGCGCCCGCTCATTCGACAGCTTGTTGGCCTCGAGCGCGATCTCGTTCTGCTGCAACTGGGATATGGCCTGGTTGAGCTGCGACTCCTGCTGAATCACCGACAACGCGAGGTTGGTGTTGCTGAGCTCGATGATGGGTTGGCCCTGCTGGACCGTGTCGCCCGGCTCAACCAACACGCGATCGATGCGCCCCCCATCGACCGCATCGACATAGATGGTTTCCCGGGGTATGACGCTGGCGCGCAGGGGAATCAGGTCATGAAATATCCCCTGCTCGACTGTTGCATACGTCGCCTGTGCCGCCGGTAAGCGCAGCGATTGCACGCCCGAACTGACGAAGATCTCGATCGCCCCCAGCACCACGCAGGCCACCACCACGATGGCCAGAACGACGCGGCCGGCCGCTGACAGGCGACTCGGCGCAATCTTTCGATCCATCCCTGAGGTCGTGGTTGCCATGGGGGGCTATTTAGGTTTGCGCTTGAGCTTGCCCGCGATGGCGGCGAGCTGATTGGGATCGAGCAGAGCCGCATCCACCAGCCCGGCCAACACCCGCTCGATGGAACCGCCACAAAAACGATCGACGATACCCTTTACGGCATTTGCGGCAGCGGACTCGGCTGATTCCGCGGCTCGATACAGGAACGTGCCACTCTGCACCGTGTGCGTGACATAACCTTTCTGCTCCAGCCGCCGCAGGACAGTTCGGATGGTGGCGTCCTTGAGCTTCCGCGCCACCTGCTTGCCGATGTCCAAAGCGGTCATTTCGCCGTGCTTCCACAGGATGGTGAGCAGCTCGTGCTCGAGGTCCCCGAGCGGGGCCGATTGGCGCTTCATTCTGTGACTTCCCGTAACATGTGACGACTTGTAACATCTCGGCGGAAAACTTTCCAGTCGCCCGGGCGCGGCTCGCGACCAGTAGAGATCAAAGGACGGTGAGGCGACGCTCAGCCCGGCAACGGCTCGCCGCGCGTCTCCACGCAAAAGGGCAGCAGAAATACTCCCAACACGAATGCCAGGGCAGTGGTTGCCACGGGCATGCCTACACTGCCGTAGCTGTGCACCCCTGCGCCGATCAGGAAGTTGACACCCGCACCAACGAAACGACCGAAGGATGTCACGAACGCAAAGGCGGTCGCGCGGATAGCCGTCGGATACTGTTCGGGCAGCCAGAGGCTGTACATTGCGAAATTGCCGCCGAAAAAGCCCAGGAAAAACAGGCTGCCAATGAACAGGCTCAACCCGTCGGGGACATAGAATGTCCAACCGAAGCTGAGCCAGATGCACACGGCCATACCCAGAAAAAATACGGCCAACGCGCCCCGGCGCCCCAACCTCTCGGCCAACGGCGGCGCCACGAGACAACCCAGGACAGTGCCGATGGAGAGTAGCCCCGTGCCGAACGAAGCCAGGCGGACGGCCTCGGCCGCATTGTGGCCTGCTTTTTTGGCGAGTGTGATGATGGCGGACGGCTCATACACGGCACCTGCCCACAGGCCGATGATGGAAACCGTCACGAGACCCGCATTCAACACCGTGCGACGGCGATACAGCGGGGAGAAAATGCCGTCCTTGGAAGAAGTCTGCGAGCGAACCCAACGGTCCGACTCCTTCACCTTCGACAGTGTATAGAGGGCCAACAGGACCGGAGCACCGCCACAGAGAAACATGGCGCGCCAACCCCAGGTTGCGCCCACAGTGAAATTCAACGCCGCCGCGAGGAAAAAGCCGACGTAATAGCCTGTCTGCAGATATCCCGCCCCCATCTTGCGCCGCGACTCGGGCCAGACTTCCGCTACATACGTCCCCGCCAGGGCCCACTCACCCCCGATTCCAACACCCGCCAGAAACCGGAACAGACCGAGCTGCCAGACGTTCTGGGCGAACGCCGCGGCCGCGGTGAAAACAGCATAAAACGCAACAGCAGCTGCAAGTGTTCGGGTGCGCCCCAATCGATCGGCGAGCGGACCCCAGATCAACGAGGTGCCCCACCCTGCCAGAAACACGGCAAACAACACGGAGCCGGCAAACACAACCGCGGGCGGCGACCCGTCGAGGCCCGACTTGGGCAGGAGCTCGGTGAGCGCGGGCGCCAGCACCAGCGCGAAAATAAAGGAATCCATGCCATCCAGGGTCCAACCCGCCCACGCGGCCCAGAACCCGCGGACCTGCGCACTCGTCAGCGGCACGCGTATGGCGCCTTCCTGTCCCATCGGGAGCCCCCTCTTGACTGTTATGGTCTTTTCGCCTGCGGCGCGCTTGGCACGTACAACGAGTCGTTGGCCGCCCGTAACACGTTCTTTTGCACCTTGCCCATCGTATTCCTGGGCAGTTCTTGCATGAGCAGTATGCGCTTCGGAAGTTTGTAGCGGGCGAGGCGGGAACGCACGGCGTCCAGGATCCCGGCCTCGGTCAACTGTGCACCGGGTTGGAGCACGACAGCGGCGGTCACTCCTTCGCCGAAGTCCGGATGTGGGACTCCGAATACGGCGCTCTCGACGACGCCGGGAATGGCATCCAACTCGGTCTCAACTTCCTTCGGGTAGACGTTGTAGCCACCACTGATGACGAGATCCTTCACGCGACCGACGATGTGGATATAGCCATTGGCGTCGATCTTGCCCAGGTCGCCGGTCTTGAACCAACCGTCAGCGGTGAACTCCTGCGCTGTTTTCTCTGGTGCCTGCCAGTAACCCGAAAATACATTCGGGCCCTTGATCTCAAGGGTGCCGATCGCATCGGGCGTGGTTTCGACTGCGCCGGATTCGGGATTGATGACTCTCACCTGCACACCCGGCAGCGGAGGTCCAACAGAACCCGGCACCCTTGCCCCGTCGTACGGGTTGGAGGTGTTCATCAGCGTTTCGGTCATGCCGTAGCGTTCGAGGATGTGGTGGCCTGTGCGATGTGAGAATTCCTGGTGAGTTTCGGCGAGCAACGGCGCGGACCCTGACACAAACAGGCGCATGCGGGACGTGGCGTCACGATTGAGGCCCTGCTCCTGCAGCAGCCGGGTGTAATGAGTCGGGACGCCCATGAAAACCGTCACATCATTGAGTCGCCGCACGGCATCGGCACCATCGAACTTGGTGGGCAGCAAGATCATGCTGCTGCCGGAAGCCAGGACAGTGTTGATCGCGGCAAACAAACCGTGGACATGGAACAGGGGCAGCACGTGGAGCAACACGTCATCGCTGGTGAATCGCCACGCAGCCGCCAGTGTCTCCGCGTTGGACGCGAGGTTCTCGCGGGTCAACACGGCGCCCTTGGAGCGGCCGGTTGTGCCGGAGGTGTAGATGATCGCTGCCGGCGCGCCTGCAGCGAGGCCCTGAGGCGGAACGAATTGCCGAGTGGCCGGCGAGATGTCCGGGTCGGAGCGCCACGCCAGATCCATCAGGGAGCCGCTGCCCTGCGCATCCATGGTGAGAATGTGCTGGACCAATCCCAATGGCGCAAGAGTTGCCACGTCGGCGGGATCAACCACCGCCACCCGCGGTTTGGAGTCGGTCAGGAAGTACTCCACTTCCGCGGCAGAGTACGCCGTGTTCACCGGCACAAACACCGCGCCCAGGCGCAGGCATGCAACATACAGAAACACGGCTGTCGCTGACTTCTCGACCCGTACGGCGATTCGATCCGCGGGCACGACGCCCAAGCCCTGCAAGGCGGTCGCAATGAGGCCCGTCTCATCGAGGAGCTCGGCGTAGGTGAACTGCTGGCCGTCGGGAGTTGCCAGAAACAGCCGGTCCGGGGGAACCCGCTCGAGCCACTCGCTTGGATCAGGAAACATCAGCGAACCGACTTGGCGTCAGCCGTCCAGTTGACGTACTCATCCGCCAGCCCGCGCTGGTAGAACCCCTTCGCCGCCTGCAACGCTGTTAACTTATCCACGATGATGCGACGAGAATATTCCTCGCGACTCTCTCCGACTTTGAGGACCACCATTCCCCCCTGCCTGTCCGGCGGTGCCAGCGCGAACAAGGTTTTGGTGGTCTTGGCGCTGGTAATTTTGACAACGAAGCCCTGATCGCTGTCACCGATGATGGTCAGGACGTTCCGGTGGGCCACTGTGAGAACGACCGTGCCGGGGTCATCTCCCGTCAATGAGTTGATCAGGGACTCCACATTGTCCAAAGAAGGTTGCTTCTTGGAAAGACGCGGACACGCCAGGCGCTCCCAAGAGACCTCACGTGGCGTAGATGCCCAAGAGGGTTGAATCGGCATGAACAGACGGTGCGCAGCCAGCGGCTACGGCACCCTGCGTCCGCCAGCAGTACTGCCCTGCGGCATGGGTCGGTCGGGCTCCGCGATTACGAAGAAGCCCTATGCTACTGACGATCCGGCCGTCGTGTCAGCACCTTGACCTTGGGCAACCGGAACCGGCAGACGATCCAAGAGTGCTGTCAGCTTATCCAGGTCCAGCGGCTTCACCAGGTGCGAATCAAAGCCGGCTTCCCCGGAACGGCGCCGGTCCGACTCCTGGCCCCAGCCGGTCAATGCCACGAGAGTGATCCGACGGCCCCAGGGCTGGGCGCGGATACGCCGAGCAACCTCATAACCGTCCAGCTTCGGCATCCCGATATCCAGCAGCGCCACCTCAGGCAGATGCTGCTCGGCAGACTCGAGCGCAAGCGCGCCGTTTGCAGCGCTGTAGACCTCATGCCCGCTCAGCTCCAGCAATGTGGCGAGGCTTTCGAGAGCATCGGCATTGTCATCCGCTACCAGGATCCGGCGGCGAACCTGAACGGCTTCGGCCCCTACATCTGAATTTAGAGCCACAGTCGCGCGTCCATTTGAAGCAATCGCTTCGTTCGTAATCACAGGCAAAGTAATCAAGAACTCACTCCCCGCGCCATTCCCCTCGCTGAAGGCGCTGACGGATCCGCCATGCATCTCCAGTAGCTTGCGAACGAGAGCAAGTCCAATGCCTAACCCGCTTTGAGGCCGCCCGATTTGCTGATTCAGCTGGGTAAACATGTCGAAAATCATGGGCTGCAGATCCGACGGGATGCCAATCCCAGTGTCTCGAACCCGAATTTCGACCATCCCATCCACCTGTCGGGCAGTGAGACTGATCTGGCCGCCGTTGTCGGTGTACTTGGCGGCGTTCGAAAGCACGTTACCCACCGCCTGCGTGAGACGCAGTGGATCGCCAAATACGCGGATTGATTCCGGGGCAACGTCCAGGGTGAGACGGTGACCGCGCTCCGCGATCAGAGGCTGCACAGTCTCAACGGCACGGGACACGAGGTCCGCGACCTCTACGGTCTCGCGCGACAGGTTGATTTTACCGCGCGTGATCCGCGATACATCCAGCAGATCGTCCACCAGTCGCGTCAGGTGCCCAAGCTGGCGTTCGATGACGTCTCGTGACCACAGGAGCTGTGGATCCGCGAGCGGTTTTTTACGAATCAACTGTACTGCGTTCAGGATCGGCGCCAGCGGGTTGCGCAGCTCGTGGGCCAACATGGCCAGAAATTCGTCCTTGTGCCGGTCCGCGGCCTTCAGCGCCTGCTCCACCCGGCTGCGCTCGGCAATCTCGTTCTGCAGCGTCCGGTTGGTCTGCTCGAGCTCGGTGTTGGCCCGTTGCAGAACGCGATTCAAAGTCTCCAACTCCCGGGTTTTCTCGGCCTGCAGTGTGGTGTTGGCCGCTGCGAGCTGCTCGTTGGCCTGGGCCAGGGTGTGATTCAACGCGCGCAGCTCGCGGCGCTTCAAATACAGCTCCACCAATACCGAGACCTTGCTGCGCAGGATCTCCGGTACCACCGGAATCGACACATAGTCGACCGCGCCGACCTTGTAACCGGTCAGGTGGTCGAGCTCGCTGACGTGTACGCCCGTCACAAAAATGATGGGCGTTTTCTCGAACCGCGGGTGCTCGTGAATCAGGCGCGCCGCCTCGAAGCCGTCCATGTCCGGCATGCTGACATCGAGCAACACCACGGCAAACTCCTGCCGCATGAGCTTGTCGAGCGCCTCCAATCCGGAGCGGGCCGAGACGAGGTTCCAGCCGCAGCCGTTCAGCACAGACTCGTAGGTGAGCAACCGGGATGGCTGGTCGTCGACCAGCAGGATGCTCACCTTTCCGTCCATATCCATTTAGTTATCAGCGGGCCCGGTGTCGCGTTGTAGGGCGCACTCTACCTATGCAGCCACATCCGCACCAGTGACAACAACTGATCCGTGTTCACAGGTTTTGCAACGTAGTCCGACGCACCCGCCTCCAGGCACTTTTCCCGGTCGCCCTTCATCGCCTTCGCCGTCAGGGCGATGATGGGAAGTCGGCGGAACTGGTGGTTGCTGCGGATCCGGCGCATGGTCTCGTAGCCGTCCATTTCCGGCATCATCACGTCCATCAGTACGAGCGACAGGTCCTCAGTCGTTTCCACCAGGTTGATCGCCTCCTGGCCGTTGGTCGCGGTGATCACCTGCATGTTGTGCCTCTCGAGCAGGCTGTTGAGCGCAAAAATGTTACGGATGTCATCGTCCACCACCAGCACCTTGCGGCCGGTCAGGGGCTCGTCGCTTTCGTGCAGTGTTTCGATCATGTGCTGTTTCGACTCGGGCATGTCCGCCACCACCCGGTGCAGGAACAGGGCCGTCTCATCGAGCAGCCGCTCCGGTGAGCGCACGCCCTTCAACACGATGCTCTTCGCCTTCCGGCGCAGCTCATTTTCTTCGGATTCCGACAGCTCCCGGCCGGTAAACACGATGATCGGCGTCTCGCGCAGGCTCGGATCCTTCTGCACCTCGGCCAATAGGTCAAAGCCCGACATGTCCGGCAGTCGCAGATCCAGCACGACGCAGTCGAACTGCGTCCGGCGCATCAACTCCAGGGCCGCCGCCCCCGAGCCCGCGGAATCGATTTCCACATCGTTCGCGCCGAGCAACTCCGTCACGCTCATCTGCTCGGCCGGATCATCCTCCACAATGAGCAGCCGGCGTGTGCGCGATGTCGTGAAATCCTTCAGTCGGTCGATGGCCTGCTCCAGCCGGTCGGTCGTGACTGTCTTCGTGACGAAGGAGAAAGCGCCACGCTCGAGCCCGTACTGACGCTCGTCCTCGATAGTCAGGATCTGGACGGGGATGTGCCGCGTTTCGGGGCTGCGCTTCAACTGATTCAGCACCGTCCAACCGAGCATGTCCGGGAGGAAAACATCGAGCGACACCGCCGTGGGCCGATGTTTGCGGGCCATGGCGAGGCCGTCCGACCCGGTGCGGGAATGGATGACCTTGAAGCCGCGGTCCCGTGCCAGGTTGACCAGGATCCGGCTGTAATGCGGATCGTCCTCCACGACCAACAGCACCGCATCGCCCGGCTCCAGGACATCGCGATCGTCGGGGATCGACTCCTCCTGACGCACGACGACCGGAGTAACCACGGGTTGAAATGCGACCGCCGCGGCCGGCGGACTGGCGGCACTCGTCACCCTTGCATAGGCGGGCCCCATGTAGGTAAGCGGCAGGTACAGAGTGAAGGTGCTGCCACTGCCGGCAATACTGCTCAGGCGGATTTCGCCGCCCAGCAGGTGGGCCAACTCGCGGCTGATGGCGAGACCGAGTCCGGTGCCACCGTACTTGCGGGCCGTACCGGCGTCGGCCTGTTGGAATGCCTCGAAGATGATTCGCTGCTTTTCCTGGGGAATACCGATACCCGTATCGCTGACCGAGAACTCGACGACCGACGGCGCCTGAGTGAGAGTCGGGTGGTCCGGGGTCCAACCGCCCATCGCAATACCAACGTGGAGCCGCACACCGCCGCGGTCCGTAAATTTGAATGCGTTGGACAGCAGGTTCTTCAACACCTGCAACAGGCGCTTGGAGTCTGTCGTAATCGCGCGTCCCAGCCGCGAGTCGAAATCGGCGGTGAACGACAGCTTGCGCGCTTCGGCCTCGTGCCGGAAGTTGCGCTCGATCGTCTCGCGCAGGTGGGTGAACAGCAGGTCTTCGCATTCGACTGTGACCGTACCGGACTCGATCTTCGACAGGTCCAGAATGTCGCTGATGAGGTTCAGCAGGTCGGTGCCCGCGCCGTGGATGGTCTTCGCGAACTCGACCTGGCGGCTGCTGAGATTCTTGTCCGCATTCTCGGACAGCTGCTGCCCGAGAATGAGGATGCTGTTCAGCGGAGTGCGCAGCTCATGCGACATGTTGGCCAGGAACTCGGACTTGTAGCGCGAGGTCAGCGCCAGCTCGGAAGCCTTTTCCTCCAACGCGCGGCGGGCGAGCTCGATTTCCTGGTTCTTGCGCTCGACCTCCGCGTTCTGCTCCGCAAGCAGCGTCGCCTTGTTCGCCAACTCCTCGTTGGTCTGCTGCAATTCGGTCTGCTGCGCCTGCAACTCACCCGCGAGCTGTTGCGACTGCTTCAACAAGCCTTCGGTACGCATGGTCGCTTCGATGGTGTTCAACACGACGCCGACGATACTACCGGTCAACTGCTCGAGGAACGCAAGGTGCGAGCCGGTGAATTCGCCGAGCGAGGCGAGCTCGACGACCGCTTTCACATGGCCTTCGTACATGACCGGCAGCACGACTATGGACTTCGGACGCGCGGTCAGTAATCCGCCCCTCACCTGGATCGTTTCCACGGGAATGTCTGTCAACAACAGACGTTGCCGGTCCGCGGCAGCCTGACCCACCAGCCCCTGACCGGGGCGGTAGCGGCGCGGAGCGCGGCTGTCGGCCGCCTCGTCCGCGTAGGCCGCCAGCTCTTTCAACTCGGAGTCGTTGGCTGCTCCCTCCATAACGTACACCACGCCCTGTTGTGCGTTGACCAGCGGTGCAAGCTCGGACAGAAGCATCTTGCCCACGGTCTCCAGGTCGCGCTGGCCCTGCATCATGCGACTGAACTTGGCGAGGTTGGTTTTCAGCCAGTCCTGCTCGGTGTTACGCTCAGTCGTGCCGCGCAGGTTGCCGATCATTGCGTTGATGTTGTCCTTCAGCTCGGACACCTCACCGCGCGCATCAACCTGAATCGACCGGGTCAAGTCACCCTTGGTCACCGCCGTCGCCACTTCCGCGATTGCGCGCACCTGGGTTGTGAGGTTGGCTGCCAGCAGATTCACGTTCGCCGTGAGATCCTTCCAGGTACCGGCCGCGCCGGGGACGTGCGCCTGTCCACCCAGCCGGCCTTCCACACCGACCTCGCGTGCCACGCTGGTGACCTGATCGGCAAAGATGGCGAGTGTGTCGGTCATGCTGTTGATCGTGTCAGCCAGCGCGTTGACCTCACCCTTCGATTCCACAGTGAGGCGCTGACGGAGGTCGCCGTTGGCGACCGCGGTCACGACCTTCACGATACCACGCACCTGGTTGGTGAGGTTGTTCGCCATGACGTTGACGTTGTCAGTCAAGTCTTTCCACGTACCGGCGACACCCGGCACCACCGCCTGACCACCCAACTTGCCTTCCGTACCGACCTCACGAGCCAGTCGGGTCACTTCCGCCGCGAATCCGTTGAGCTGGTCGACCATCGTGTTGATGGTTTCCTTCAGCTGCAGAATCTCGCCCTTCACGTCCACCGTGATCTTGCGCGACAAGTCACCGCGCGCGATAGCGGTCGACACTTCCGCGATATTACGCACCTGACCTGTCAGGTTGCGGGCCATCGAGTTGACGTTGTCAGTCAAGTCCTTCCACGTACCGGCAACACCCGGCACGATGGCCTGGCCACCCAGCTTTCCTTCGGTACCGACCTCGCGCGCCACGCGAGTCACTTCGGCCGCGAAGCTGTTGAGCTGGTCGACCATCGTGTTGATGGTTTCCTTCAGCTGCAGAATTTCTC
>Ga0181534_10002480_pt1 | contig 11362 bp, 10 predicted proteins | sample PEATcosm2014_Bin_37_FD_119758 | JGI IMG/M metagenome (GOLD analysis project Ga0181534, IMG submission 119758) | Peatland microbial communities from MTU Mesocosm Facility, Houghton, MI, USA - PEATcosm2014_Bin17_10_metaG | ecosystem: Environmental > Terrestrial > Soil > Wetlands > Peat | place...
CGTTGGGCGTCGTTGCCTGGCGACACCGCCACGACGAAGTAGGTCCCGTTTTTAAACGAGGAGCGACGACGACGTTTTTGGTCGCCATTGCGTTAGGCGGAGACAATATTGCGGTGTGGACTCCGCTACTGCGCGCCGCCGGCGTGACCAAGGGTCTCGAGACTGCGGCAGTATTTTTCCTGCTCGAACTTCTGCTCGTCCAGCTCGCAAAGAAGTTGGCGAGTCGACCTCGCACTATTGCTTGGGGACAGCGTTACGCCCGCCACGTAACACCGTTTGTCTACGTGGCTCTTAGCTTCTTAATAATTGGCGAATGCGGGTTGTTCTAGTGCCATAAGGTTGGAGCGTGAGTGTGTCTCTAGACAGCCCAGCAACGGTGAAGCCACTGTGGCGTGGGCGTCTGCACTTCGGCGGTTTTTTTGTACTTCTGGCGTGTTCGCCCATCCTTTTTATTCGTACTCGTTCACCCGAGCAGGTGGCGTGGGTACTCTGCTATCTCGTTGGTGTCGGATCCATGATGGCAACGAGCGCGTCCTTCCATATCGTGAATTGGGGCCCCGTCGGGCGAGAACGAATGAAGCGCGCCGATCATTCAGCGATTTTTTTAGCGATTGGTGGCAGTTATTTGGCCATTGCGGGTCTGACAATGCACGGCAACATTCGATTGGTCTTATTGCTGATCATTGGCGTAAGCGCATTCGTCGGTATCGCCGTTCGTCAACTTGCTCTTCACGCTTCAAAGTGGGTCAATACCGTTCCTTATTTGCTCGTGGGTTGGGCAGCCGTGATTGTGATGCCCCAGATTTATCGAGGCGGCGGTCCGCTGTGTTTCGGGCTCATTGTCGCCGGAGGTTTGGCGTACTCGATTGGGGCTTTGGCTTACGGTGCAAAACGTCCCAAGTTGTCTCCACGCGTCTTTGGCTATCACGAACTTTTTCACGCCTTCACCATCGTTGGTGCAGGTTGTCATTTCGCCGCAATCGCCGTTGCGTTGCGGTAATTAGATAACCGGCGACAACCCGCCGTCAATGCTGACGCCAACGCCCGTGATGTAACTCGAACGGGGCGAAAGCAAAAACGTGGCGAGGTCCGCAAATTCTTGCGACTTGCCAACTCGTCCCAGCGGAATAGTTTGTGTAGAAGCAATCATCGTGTAGAAATCCTCGTCACTCATATTCGCTTCGCGCGCTCGCCTTGCCCATTGTCCGGACTCAATAAGTCCAATCAAAATCGCGTTTACTCGAATGCCAAGAGGTCCGACCTCGTTTGCTAAGGCCTTGGTGAGTGCCATACCCGCTGCTCTTGAGGCCGTAGTGGGAGTCGAGTTCGCTTGGGGCGAACGCGCCATGATTGATAGCACGTTGATAATGGCCCCTTTTGTTTTCTCGAGTTCGGGCAGAACTTGACGACACACGTGCAGCGCGGCAATCACTTTCAGCTCATAATCATCGCGCCACACTTGATCGCTAGACGTAGCAACCGGTGATCCCGCCGAACGACCTGCGTTGTTCACGGCTCCGTCAAGCTGGCCGAAACGTTCCAGAGTGGCGTCGATAAAATCATCAACCTCAGACTCCTTGGTGACGTCTGCTTTAAAGCAAAGCGCGTTAGCGCCGAGTTGCTGTTGCGCCGCTCCAAGTCGATCGTCGTCACGACCGCAAACGGCTACCGACGCTCCTTCGCGAATGAGCGTCGAAGCGAGTGCGAGACCCAGCCCATCGGTGCCACCCGTAATCAAGTACGTACGATTTTTTAGGTCTAAGTCCATGACCTCATCCTACGAAGCCAATTCCAATTCTCTAAAAATGTCGTCGACCACTTCGCTCGTCGGACCAGTGCTCTGCACTCGAAAGAACCAAATGTCTCGTTCTTTCGCAACTTTCTCGAGCCACGTGGCATGTTCGACGCGCCGGTCGTAACTGGTCCACGCCCAGCGAATAATCGACTTTTCTGGGTTCCAGGCAAACAAGTTTCGAACTTTTTCGCGGTTACCATTCCACAGCTCATGACGATGCCACGCACGGATCAGTGTGCGCCCTATGACGCGTCGCATGATGGTGGATCGCGATAAATCAAATGCCACGATTGCCTGAACATTTTCGAAGACCACTTCTTGCACCTGACGGTAATTTCCGTCAATAATCCAGGCATCGCTCACCACGAAGCCCTTGACGCGACGTACGAATTCATCTTCCGGAATCGTCGTCCAGCCCGGTTGGTGAAACGTTGCATCTAGTTCGTGGTACGAAAGATCAAGTTGCGACGCTAGATGATGAGCCAGGGTTGATTTTCCCGAACCAGAGCATCCCACTACCCACCATTTTGTTGGGATCGACTCGAGCGTCACGCGACCAAAGATAGCGTGGTGCCATGCCGGCAACGTCGCCACGTAGCACCCTCAATAGCCTCACGGTCATCGTGGCCATCCAGTGGATTGGGGCAACCCTAGGTCTCCCGCTACTTCCCCTCTTTCTCGAACATCGAGGAGGGACACCATCGGTCATTGGTTTCATCATGGCCGCCTTTTTCGTCGCGGGCATTGTTACGCAGTTCTTCCTTGGTCACCTTGCGGACAAATTTGGCCGAAAGCCCGTGCTGATCGCGGGACTAGTGGCCTACGGAATGGCAAGCGCAACGTATTTGCTTCCCATAAGTGCGCCTTGGTTTGCGTTGACGCGCGCGGTGCAGGGTTCTGCCGCCGGCGCTGTTGAAGTTGCGACGTTTTCCGCCGTGGCTGCACTTTTCCCCGAGAGGGAACGCGGACGAGCGGTTTCTCGAATCCTGGCGGCACAACTTTTGGGAATCGCTGTAGGACCTCTCTTGGGTTCGCTCGCGTCCGTGAAAGATCTTGGTTGGGCCTTTCTCGCGACGGGCGTGGCCAGTCTTTTGGCTTCGAGCCAAGCAGTGCGCGCCAATCTTGGTGACAAGGCCTTTGACCCTACGCCGTTACCAAAACTTCAGTGGAATTCGCAAATTATTGGCGCAGTGTTTGCCGCGATATCGTCGGGCCTCGCTATTGGCGTCTACGAAGCGTGCTGGACGTTGCTCATGCACGCTCGCCACGCGAGCACGTTGCAGATCCGACTCAGTTGGACCTTCTTCGCTATACCTTGGGTGGCCTTAAGCCCGATTGGTGGTTGGCTTGGTGACCACGGCAATCGTCGCTACATTGCGCTCGCGGGCATGCTTAGCAGTGCCTTTTTCTTGTCGCTCTATCCCCATTTCGCAAGTCCCAACACGTTGCTAATCGTTGGCCCGATTGAATCTATTGGCGCCGCACTTTCGGTGCCGTCAATACAGTCGCTTCTCACCGAAGGTGCCGAAAACCGGGAGCTCAGTCGACGTCAAGGCATCTCGTCAACCGCGAACACGGCCGCTCTCGCCGGTTCTGCCGCCGTGTCGGGCGTACTTTTTTCGCGCGCGCACTCGCTCCCCTTTACGGCAATCGCACTACTTTCGGCGTCGTGCGCACTTTCGACGTTCTGGTGGTGGCGACACACGAGAGGAAATCTCAACTCACCCCGACGAGAACGAACGAGTGCCTAGCTAATCCAGGTTTCCGTGAGGCGAATGGCGCCAGCGTCCGGATTCAGGACCAACGTCTTGGCATCAGCGGCTGTTGACTTAGCCCAGTTCTGCACGTTTTTTTTGGCGCCCCACGCGTAGACGGTCGCGGCCATGAACAGGTACGGAATGTCTTTTGCGAGTTGCGTATTCACCTTGGCCCAGTTGCTGATGTACGACGCCGAATAAGGCTTCGCAGCCATGGCCGTGAGCATTGCGTTGGTGAGTATCGGATCGTCGTTTTGGGCAAAATTCAAGAAGTTACCCGAATCAAACCAAACAAAGTTGAGCGACGGTTCTGTTCCACCAAACTGATTCCAGGTGACTGCTTCGTAGGTCTTAAGAATTGCCCCATTAATTTGCACCGACTGCTGTACCGGGCGCGACGTTATTTCAATCCCCACCGCGGCCAACTGACTTTGAATGAATTCAAATTCAGTAATCTGCTCACTCGAAGAGCCAACAATGTCGAGAACGAAGGAGACTTTCGTTGCCCCAGTCGCCTTCTTATACGCTGCGACTAGCTTTTTCGCTTCAGCCGGATTGTACGAAGGGTATCCCGGGTTCTTATAGAACGGCGAAGTCGGACGATAGATTCCGTTCATCGTGAAGCCAACGCCACCGTCAACCACCGACAGGTACTGATTTCGATTTATCGCGTAGGCGCATGCTTGGCGAATACGAATGTCCGTAAGTACTGAACGACGTGAGTGGTCATACTGCAGCGTTGAAGGGTTCACCGCGCCGGACTGACCGGTGTAGTCCTTACCCGCAACGTTCAACATGATGCAATCACTTGCCGGGTCGCGTGCTTCAGCTTCACCAGTTATGCCAACAATTCCTGGAGCGTTAAGCATTTGTTTAATGACTGGACCAGCTTCGGTAAGCATCATGTCAATTGATCCACTCTGCAAAGCTTCAAATCGAGCGGTGTCGTCAACAATGACCTTGAATTCAATTTCGTTAAGGTACGGCAACTTACGACCGGCGGCGTCTTTGCGCCAATACTTCGCATTCTTTACCCACGTCGAGGTCTCGTTCAAGATCCAACTCTTGTACTTGAACGGTCCGGTGCCTATTGGGTTGCTTGGTCCAGCGAGCGCTGATGGTGCGGCCATGTACGCAATCTGCTGCTCAGAAAGATTGACGGGAAATGTTGTGTAGGGCAACTGCAGCGTGTAGAGAACGCTGTAATTATCAGCAGGATTTGGTTGGGTAACGTCCTTAATTAGAGGCGCGATACCAAGTCCCACGGTGGCGTTGGCGGCGGCTGACTTGTAGTTGGCAACGACGGCCGCCGCGTTAAATGGTGTTCCGTCGTGGAACTCAACACCTTGTCGAAGCACAATCGTCCACGCGGTGTAGTTGGCGTTGGGCGTGGCGGAAAGCGCCAAGTAGGGAAGCCATCCTTTCCCGCTGTTGGGCGTGACAAAGAGCGGATCGAAAACCGTGTTAGCCAGCGTGAAGCCCGCTGAGTCGAGTTTGCCTTGAGCTCCAGAGAATGTTTGATTGCTCGACTGCTCTGAAAGCAAGCCGACTCTAAGAGTTCCTCCGTTTTTTGGAGCACCGACACCGATGCCGGTCGTGGCGCCAGCCGCTGGTGCCAAAATCTCGTCCACTACCGATCCCGCAAGGGCGATGCCGCCGACCGTGGCCGCGGAATGAGTCAAAAATGACCGACGATTAAGCGTGCTTGACATACTGATCTGCTTTCGTGCGAAGTGAGTTGTCGAGAATCTCAACAACTCGTGTACACGCGTGAACTTAGCAACTCCCAAGAGAAACTAAGTTGCACGCGCGCACACGCAGAGCAGATTTAATTTGAATTTCTTACTTCGTGAAGCGAAGTTATGAAATCCAAACCTCAGTCACACGAATGTCACCAGCGTCGGGGTTGAGAATCTTTGTTTTTCCGTCAGCTGCTGTACCGCCAGCCCAGTTCTGCACCTTCGACTTAAAGGCCCAGGCGTTCACCGTATTGTCCAACCACAGGTACGGGATGTCCTTACCGAGTTGCGTATTGACCTTGGCCCAGTTAGCAATGAACGCTGCGGAACCTTGCGGTGCAGCGAGACCTGCTTGCATAGCTGCCTGCAACACGGGGTCGGCATTTTGCGCGAAGTTCACGAAGTTGCCACTGTTGAACCAGACATAGTTGAGCGACGGAGTCGTTCCACCGAACTGGTTCCACGCTGACGCTTCGTACGTCTTCAGGATCTTGTCGTTGATTAGCACCGACTGCTGTAGCGGTCGTGACGTCACTTCGATACCGACCGCGGCCAATTGGCTCTGAATAAATTCAAAACCCGTAATGCCAGCGGACGACGATCCCACGATGTCAATGACAAAAGAAACCTTCGTTGCACCAGTGGCCTTCTTGTAAGCCTTCACGAGCTTCTTGGCTTCGGCAGGGTTGTAGGACGGGTAGCCCGGGTTCCGGTAGAACGGTGACGTGGTCTTATAGATACCGTTTGCCACGGTTCCAACACCGTCGTCAACAACCGACAAGTACTGACTTCGGTTAATCGCGTAGGCACAGGCCTGGCGAATCCGAATGTCGGTAAGTACAGATGTCAGAGTGTGGTCGTACTGGCCCGTCGATGGATTAACGGCACCGGTGTGGCCTGTGTAGTCCTTACCGGCGACGTTCAAGATAATGCTGTTGACTGGCGGGTCGAGAGGCTCCGCCTCACCCGTCGTTCCAACGATGCCAGATGTGCTCAACATCTGTTTGATGACTGGACCGAATTGGCAAATCATTGCATCGATGGAGCCACTTTCAAGGGCTTGGAATCGAGCGGTGTCGTCAACGATTGGCTTGATCTCCACGGAATTCAGATACGGCAACTTGCGTCCCGCAGCATCCTTACGCCAGTAGTTTTCGTTCTTTGTCCACGTGCTCTGCTGGTTCAACACCCAACTCTGGAACTTGAAAGGCCCGGTACCAACGGGGTACGACGGCGACGCGAGGGCGGCCGGTGCAGCTATGTAAGCAATCTGCGACTCAGCCAAGTTGGTCGGGAATGTCGCAAACGGCAAGACCATCGTGAAGAGCACCGTGTAGTTGTCCGCAGGGTTCGGTTGCGTCACCGACTTAATAAGAGGCCTAATAGCGAGACCAACCGTTGGGTTGGCAGCCGCGGCGGCGAAGTTCGCGACAACGGCAGCAGCGTTGAACGGGCTGCCGTCGTGGAACGTGATGCCCTGTCGAAGAGCAACGGTCCACTCGGTGTAATTGGCGCTCGGCGTGGCCGAAAGAGCCAGGTACGGCAGCCAAGCCTTACCGTTAGCAGACGTAACAAACAGCGAGTCGTAGACCAAGTTCGCCACAGTGAACCCAGCGGCGTCCAACTTTCCTTGCGCGCCACTAAAAGTCTGAGGGTCGGGCTGCTCCGAAAGAACACCGATCTTTATTGAGCCACCAAGCTTTGGTTTGCCCGTTCCAATGCCTACCGCCGCACCAGCTGCTGGCGCCAATAGGTCATCAACAACAGTTCCGGCGAGAGCAATTCCACCAACCGTTGCTGCAGAGTGAGTTAAGAACGATCGACGATCGAGCTTGCTTGACATACGTCCCCCAATTTTCCCCAGGAGAGAAGGCCTTGTGCCCCCTCACCCCATTTACATCTCACGTGAACTTAGCAACTCTGGCGCCAACTGCAAGTCAAACTATTGGAAAATCGAAGAAATTCAAAGTTTTGGGTTTTGGCCCCGATATGGAGAGATTTATTCCGACTGAGCTTTACTCGTGACGTCAGCAAATAATCGGACTAACCGCCATCTGAATTGTTAATAGTTGTCGCAAATTCACCGCCCCTAGCCACTGTTGCGCAATACTGACGACCATCGCAGAGACCCTACGGGCTCGGGCGTGATGACAAAAAGGGAGGACTTGAGTGTCATTAACTATGGATCCGAGCGCGGATCTTCCTGAGGAAGATCAAGCGTTTCATATAGAAAGGCGAGGAATTGACTTCGTTCCTGAATCGGAACGTTGGGCCACGCCACGCAATATTGGCGCCTTGTGGACGGGCTCGGCGATCAATGTCGAGTACTTCGTTTACGGGGCGCTGCTCATGGGATTTGGCTTCAGCTTTTGGACTGCCCTGAGTCTCATCATTATTGGGAATCTCTCGTTCTTTCTTCTTGGGGTGGCCTCGTTGCAGGGTCCAGAAACCGGTACAGCGGCATTCGCCATTAGTCGAGCGGCGTTTGGTACCAGAGGATCACGTTTGGTGAGTTTTTTTAACTGGGTCACGCAGCTGGGTTTTGAGACCGAGGGGCTCATCTTGATCGTCGGGGCCGTCATCGTTCTATTCCAGCTCGCTGGAGTGCACGTGTCGAGTCCCTTGAAAGTGATTTTCATCATTATCGCGGCTGCCATACAGGCCGTCATGCCCTACTTGGGCCATGCGACCATGGTGAAGGTTCTTCGCTCACTGATCATTCCGTTCGGCATCATCTTTTTGGTGCTCGCCATTTACGACTTTCAACATGGTGCAACCAGCATCAAGTCTTTTGGCAGTGGATGGGAGCTCTACTCGGCAGGTCTCGCGTTTGTATTCGCTCTCTCCGGTCTCGGTTGGACAGAATGTGGCAACGACTACACGCGCTACGTACCTCGTGATGCAAAAAAAGGTGCCATCGTCGGATGGATTTTCCTGGGAACAGCGATTCCAGAAATGCTCATGATGGTGCTCGGAGCGCTCACGTTCACCTTCCTTTCTACGAGCACCATCTGGAATGGCGCCAACCCCTTTGAAGCCTTTCACGGACAACACTTCATTCCGACGTGGATAGTCGTCATCTTCTTGTTGTTGGCCATTGTCCAGCTCTTTGGTATTAACTCGCTGGACCTTTATTCATCAGGCGTCTCCTTGCAGGCCATGGGGCTGAACTTGAAGCGTTATCAAGCAGTTATCTTGGACAGCGTCATTGCCTGTGGTCTCACTATCTGGGCGGAATTTCAGTCAACGTTCTCCCTTTATATGAAGGAGTTCGTCGGTGTGATCATCGTATGGATCGCCCCGTGGCTCGGCATCTATCTCGTGGACTGGATCTTGCGAAAGTACCGCTACAACGCTGCGGAATTACAGCGCACGGACTCGGGTGGATTGTATTGGGGCATGGGTGGTTTCAACTGGAACGCGATTGTTTCGTTCTTCGTTGGCCTTGTCTGTTCCACCATTGCATTCTCTAAAGCACCACCGCCAGTTAATTTTCCGTTCCACTGGATGACGCCGATATCGAATCATTACGGTGGGGCCTGCGCGGGAAATCTTGTCCACGGTGCCTGCACGGCTGGTTGGTACGGCGGCGCCGACTTCTCCGTACCAACGGGCATCATCATTGCGGGCTTGTTGTATTTCCTTTTGGAAAAAGCCACGGGCAACGTGAAGAAGCAAGTTGCGCGCCAGCATGAACTAGAGCCAAATATTTAAAACTCTTGTACCCGCACAACGCCCCGGACCCACGGTTCGGGGCGTTGTGCGTTTAAAGGGCTAACCGTGCCAGTCTTCAACCAAATCACTGCCATCAGGCCGAAAAACGGGGATTGCTCCGAGCGCGTGAACCAAGCTCGCATCGTCGCCGAGTGCTTCTTGCCAGAGCGATGCCTCCGTTACGAGCGTGCCCACTGCCACCACGTTGGCCCCGACACCTCGCAGAAGTCGAAGTGCCGCGCCGGTCGAAGCGCCGGTCGACACAACGTCATCAACAATGGCCACGCGTTTTCCTTTCACCGAAGGAACACGCTCACGATCAAAAAGCAGGCGTTGTTCGCCTTTCGTGGTTATAGATCGAACGGGCTCGCTAATGGCGTCAGCAAGGTGGATTTTGGGCGTCTTGTGCAAGACCACGTACTGGTCAAGTTGCAAATACTGTGTAACCTCAATTGCCACGGGAATGCCCATCGTCGCCACCGTGGCCACAATGTCAACGTCGAAGGGACGAAGAATATCGGCCAACTCTTTTCCGGCAGTGGCCAAGAAATTGAGACCCATGTCGACCGTGATCAAAAGCGCGAGCGTCAAATTATCACTCAACGCAACGAGAGGAAGATCGACTCGTTGACTACCCACGTCAACCGAAAAGGTGCGACCACTCACGGGCATGGAGCATACTTACCATCGTGACACCAACAACTCGTCCACCACTCGACCACGATCTCGCCACAACCATGCTCGCCACCGCTTATAACGAAGCGGTCCTCGGGCTAAATGAAGGCGGCATACCGATTGGGGCGGCGCTCTTCCACCGCGACGGCACGTTGCTTGGTGCAGGACACAATCGACGAGTGCAAGAAAATGACGCTTCCGTGCACGCCGAGACGGACGCCTTTCGAAAAGCTGGTCGTCGACGTGACTACCCCGACTGTGTCATGGTTACCACGCTTTCACCATGCTGGTACTGCTCGGGACTTGTTCGCCAGTTCAATATTGGCGCGGTCGTCATCGGTGAGGCGTCGACGTTTCACGGAGGCCACGACTGGCTCAAAGATCTCGGCGTCGAGATCATCGTGCTTGACGACGAATCTTGCACGACGCTGCTCCGAACGTTTACAACGCAACACCCGGAACTCTGGAACGAAGACATTGGTCTATAAGCGAAAAATCGCTGACACGGTTGCCCATTGACTTCAACATCGGCCTCGCCTAAACATGGTTCATGTCCTCAAATGAACTTGAAGTCGACCGCCTCCTGCAATCGCTGACGTTTGGCAACGACCCCTACGCTCATTTCAACGAGCGAGCAACCGCCGAGGACATCCCACCAATCCAAGTGGCTCCAGTGTTTGGTCGCCTCCTCCAAATTCTCACAGAAGTACTCAACGTCCATCTGGCCTTAGAAATTGGCACACTCGCTGGCTACAGCGCCGCGTGGATTGCCTCAGGACTCGGTGACGGAGGACGACTCATCTCGCTAGAGCTTGAGCCTCATCACGCCAACGTGGCTCAAGAAAATCTTGCGTCGGTGGGACTCGACCACGCAGTGGACATCCGCGTTGGTTCCGCTCTCGACACCTTGCCGGGACTGCACGATGACCCGACCGTGGCTGGTCACGTGGACCTATCGTTCATTGACGCCGACAAGGCGAGTAACGCGGCATACCTTGAACACGCGATTGCCCTCAGTCGACCTGGCGCACTCATCATTGTTGACAATGTCGTGCGACAAGGCGACGTGTTGGATGCTTCGTCCACCGATCCCAACGTCATTGGAACGCGCAACGTCCTCTCCCTTCTCGGTTCTCACCCTCGTCTGCGCTCCACTGCTTTACAAACTGTTGGCCTCAAAGGACACGACGGCTTCGCCGCGGCGATTGTGTTGGCGTAGTTTTCTCTTACGATTCCTTAATGGCAGATCCTCACGCCCCGTCCCACGAGCGGGCATACCTCGGCGTCGACGAAATTCTTGGTGCCTTTGACGACGGAACCCTGACGAGTCTGTCGCTCGTTGATACGCTTCTTGATCGCATTGGCGTCCTAGACCCGCCTTCATCGAACATTGGACTTCGCGCGATTGCGGCGCTCGCCGACGACGTTCGCGAAGTGGCCTCCGAACGAGACGGCGAACGACGAGCTGGAATTCGTCGAGGTGAACTTCACGGCGTACCGGTGCTCGTCAAAGACAACATTGAAGTGTTGGGACTTCCTGGCACGGCGGGATCCACCGCGCTGGTTGGCCGGCCCGCTCACGACGCGCCACTCGTAACGTCACTTCGCGACGCCGGCGCCATCATTCTTGGTTCAACAAATCTCAGTCAGTGGGCCAACATCCGCTCGAGTCGCTCGACGAG
>Ga0181534_10002481_pt1 | contig 11359 bp, 8 predicted proteins | sample PEATcosm2014_Bin_37_FD_119758 | JGI IMG/M metagenome (GOLD analysis project Ga0181534, IMG submission 119758) | Peatland microbial communities from MTU Mesocosm Facility, Houghton, MI, USA - PEATcosm2014_Bin17_10_metaG | ecosystem: Environmental > Terrestrial > Soil > Wetlands > Peat | place...
GTCCGCGTCCGCGTCCGCGTCCGCGTCCGGGTCTGGGTCCGCGTCTGCGTCCGGGTCCGGGTCCGCGTCTGGGTCCGGGTCCGCGTCTGGGTCCGGGTCCGCGTCCGCCTCCGGGTCCGCTTCATCTCAGTCGACCAGCTCCTCGGAGAGCAGCGACGCGGGTCACGCGTCCGACGCCGCCCACGACGGTGCCGCCGACGGAGGCGCGGTGAACCCTCCCATCGTCGCGTCATCTCTGGCGCGCACCCCCGCCGCGGACGTCATGATGTCCGACCAGATCGACGCCATCCAGGCCAACAACGCCTTCGCCCTCGCGCTCTACAACCAGCTCCGCGCCGGCAACGCGACCCAGAACCTCATCGAGAGCCCGATCGCGGCGAACCTCGCGCTCACGATGACCTATGCGGGCGCCGTCGGCACGACGGCGACGCAGATGGCGACCGCGCTCCAGTTCGGGAGCGCGAGCAACGCCTCGATCTTCGCGGGGCAGAACGCGCTCAGTCAGGCCCTCGGGGGCCGTGCGGCCTCGGCCTACGCCGCGGACCTCCAGCTCGCGGCCGATACGGGCCAGTCCGCGCCACCCGAGAGCGACTATCAGCTCGAGGTCGTCAACTCGGTCTGGGGCCAGCAAGGATACACCTGGCTGACGCCGTTCCTGAACGTGCTCGCGGAGGACTACGGCACGGGTATCTACGTGCAAGACTTCGAGAGCGATCCAGGAGGTGCGGACGCACTCATGAACGCCTGGGTGGCGCAGGAGACGAGCGGCAACATCCAGAACCTCATTCCGTCGAGCGACATCAACGACCTGACCAGGCTCGTCGTGATCGACGCGATCCACCTCGAGCTCCCGTGGCAGACGGCGTTCGAGGCGTACGCCACACAGCCCGCCTCGTTCACGACCCAGAACGGCACGATGATGGCGACGGTCTCGACCCCGTTCATGAACCTCACGAACACCTACCCGTATGTCGACGACGGCACCGCGCAGATCGTGTGGCTCCCCCTGGCGAACGAGCAGGTGATGGTCGCAATCGCCCTCCCGCACGACGACCTGCCGACGTACGAGGCCGGGTTGACGACGAGCTCGGCGGTACTCGAGCCCCCGACGGCGAGCGCGCTCGTGGCGCTCTCGCTCCCCAAGATTTCTTTCACGTCGCCGACGTTCAGCCTCGCCGCCGCGCTCCAGGCGATGGGGATGTCCGAGGCCTTCGTACCCTACGGCGCGAACTTCACAGGGATGACGCTCGGCACGGGCGGCGACGGCGGGATGAACCCGAACCTCTACATCGGCGACGTGGTCGAAAAGGCGGACATCGGGATGGCGGAGGACGGAGTGCAGGCCTCCGCCGCGGTCGCCGTGGTCGTGAGCTCCGCGTTCACCACAGTCCAGTCGAGCACCCCTCCTCCCACCCCCGTCTCCATGGTCGTCAACCGCCCCTACTTCTTCTCGGTCATCGACGCGCCCACCGGCGCGCTCCTCTTCATGGGGCACGTCGCCGACCCGACCCAGACCGGCGGCGGCTGACGTCAGCACCATCGCGCTGCCCCACGACCGGCGTTGACCATGTGGCCTCGGGGTGCTCGGATTCCAGCCCGAGGTGCGTCGATGACCAACGCGGGCGTGAGGAGAGTGGGCGCTCGCGCGCTGGCGCCGCTGCTGGCGGCCGTCGCGTGTCAGGCGCCGCCCGCGGCGAGCCCGGCGTCCGTGCCCGCGGAGACCGCGCGGGCCGTGGCGCCGGCGCCCGTCTCGCCGCTGCCGACGCCGCCGTCCTTCGACTGGAGCCACCTCGCCAGGTTGAAAGACGCGCGCGGAGGCGCCACGCCCGACGCGCTCGCGGGCGCGCAGGCGGCGGTCGTCGCGTTCGTCGGCACGGAATGCCCCCTCACCACGGCGTACATTCCCAAGCTGAACGCGCTCCACGACGCCTACGCGAAGCGCGGCGTCGCGTTCTTCGCGGTCTATTCGAACGCCCAGGACGGGGCGCGAGAGGTCGCGGCGCACGCGGCGAAGCTCGACGTGCGCTTCGCGGCGGCGAAGGACGCGCACAACGAGCTCGCCGACGAGCTCCGCGCGTCGACGACCCCGGAGGTCTTCGTCGTGAGCCCGCGCGGCGAGACCCTGTACCACGGGCAGATCGACGACCAGTTCGGCATCGGGGTGCACAAGCTCGCCGCCAAGGAGTGGTACCTCGCGAGAGCGCTCGACGACGTCCTGTCGGGCCGCGCCGTCGCCGTCCCGGAGACGACGCCGCAGGGCTGCTCGCTCTCCCGGGAGCGACGGACGGAGGCGGCGACCGCGCCGGGTGCCGTGACCTACGCGCGCGACGTCGCGCCGATCCTCCGCAAGCATTGCCAGGCCTGCCACGCGCCGGGGCAGATCGGACCGATGCCGCTCGTCACATACGAGGACGCCGCGGCCTGGTCGGGGACGATCCGCGCGCGCGTGGCGGCGCGCCAGATGCCGCCGTGGGGGGCCGACGGTCCTCCGGGGGTGTTCTCGAACGATGTCCGGCTGAGCGACGACGAGTACCGCGTGGTCCTCGACTGGGCCGACCACGGGGCCGCACGCGGCGACGCGCGAGACGCGGAGAGCCCAGCCCCCACACAGCCTGACGCCGCGCCGGCGTTCGCCGCCGACACCGTCGTGGCCATGGAGCACGAGTTCGAGGTCCCGGCCACGGGTGTCCTCGATTACCAGTACTTCTGGACGGGGCAGACGTTCGACCACGACGTCTGGGTGCGCGCGGCGCGGACGCTGCCCGGGGCACCCGACGTGGTGCACCACGTCGTGACGCTCGTCGTTTACCCCGAAGACCTGGCGCGGCTCGGGCCGGGCGCGACGAAGAAGCCGCCCAGCTTCGACAAGACGCCCGGCCGGTTCCTGTCGATCCACGCGTCGCCCCTGAACGACCTCGACCTCCCGGCCGGGTACGCAAAGAAGATCCCCAAGGGGAGCCGGATCTTCGTCGAGGTCCACTACACGCCGAACGGCGTCGTACGCCACGACCTCACCCGCGTCGCGCTCTCGTTCGAGCCCCACCCGACGCATCAGGTCATCGAGATCGCGATACCGAACTTCGACATCGACATCCCCCCCTTCGCGCCGAACCACGAGGAGGCCTCCGAGCTGAAGATGCCGATCGGCGGCGAGATCATGAGCGTGATGCCTCACGCCCACCTCCGCGGGAAAGACTTCCGGTTCGAGCTCCAGCACGCCTCCGGCGGCGGGCGCGAGATGTTCCTCTCGATACCGAGGTACGACTTCTTCTTGAACCAGTCGTACCAGTTCCGGACGCCCCTCCGGTTCGAGAAGGGGAGCGTCCTCCACTGCGTGGCTCACTACGACAACTCCGCGGCAAACCCGAACAACCCCGATCCCGGGCGGGAGGTGCAGTGGGGGTCGCAGACGTTCGAGGAGATGCTCGTCCCGTTCCTGGACGTCAGCCTCGACCTGCCGTTCGACTCCGCGGCGCTCCGCAAGTACGACCTCTCCTATCTCGACTGGTCGACTCCGGCGAGGACGCGGGCCGTCTACCGTTAGACGCCGTCCGACAAAAGTCGAACGCCATCGCCGTCGAGGCGCCTGCCTGGCCAGGCGCGAGGAGGACGCATGCTCCAGCATGTAACCGACGAGCAACGACGCCCGGCGGGATGGATCGGCGGCGACGGCATGGCCAGGCGCGAGGAGGGCGCATGCTCCAGCATGTAACCGACGAGCAACGAAGCCAGGCGGGATGGATCGGGGGCCAGGGCGTTCCCTTGTTGTTGGACGGCGCCTTGGGTCGCGGCCGGGGAGGCGGTCAGCGCACGATGGGCCGGTACGCCGCGTCGTCGGTCAAGAGCGTCGTCGCGCGGTCTGCCTTCGCGACGGCCACGATGAGGCACTCGCGCCAGGGTGGCCCCATCCGGCTGCGGTCGACACGGTGGCCCACGAACACCCGCACGACGTAGCGCTCGTCCTCGACCGCAGAGACGCCTGAGCCCAGGATGGGCTCGCCCGGTCGTGACTCGCGCGCGAGCGCCTCTGCGGCCTCGCACGCGCGGCTCCGCGCGGGGATGCCCGTCAGAAAGCTCCAGAGCGACATCGATCCGAGGATAGCTCGTGTCCCTTCGCGCGTTCTCCGCGTCGAGTCTGCGTCCGCGGGCTCCGACGCGGACGCGGGGTCATGGCGAGCAAGCCGCGAACGACGATACGCTCGGCGCCCGTTCCCATGCTCCTCGACGTCGCGCCCCTCGCGCGCCACCGCGACTTCCGTCTCGTCTTCATCGGCCAGCTCGTCAGCGCGCTCGGCAACTTCTTCACGTACGTGGCGCTCCCCGTGCAGCTCTACGAGCTCACCCGGTCGTCGTGGATGGTCGGCCTCGTCAGCACGGTGCAGCTCGTCCCCCTCGCCGCGACCGCGCTCCTCGGCGGGGCGTTCGCGGACGCGAAGGACAAGCGACGCCTCCTCCTCGTCTGCGAGGCGCTCCTCACGTGCGGGTCGCTGACGCTCGCCGCCAACGCGCGCCTCGCCCACCCGAGCGTCCTCGCCATCTTCGTAGTCGCGGCGTTCATGTCGGCCGTGAGCGGGTTTCACACGCCCGCGCTCGAGTCGCTCACCCCGAGGCTCGTCCCCGCGGGCGAGCTCACCTCGGTCTCGGCGCTCACGGCGCTCCGCGGCACGACCGCCTTCATCGCCGGGCCCGCCCTCGCCGGTCTCTCGATCGCGACGTTCGGGCTCTCTGCGACGTTCGTGGCCGACGCCGCCACGTTCGCGGTCTCCCTCGCGCTCCTCGCAGCCATACGGGCTATCCCGCCTGCCGAGGACGCGCCCGCGGCGGGGCTCTCGAGCATCGCCCACGGCCTCCGGTACGCGGCGAGCCGCCCCGAGCTGATCGGAACCTACCTCGTCGATCTCTTCGCCGTCGGGCTCGCGAACCCCGCCGCGGTCTTCCCCGCGCTCGCGTCGCAGTGGGGTGGAGCGTCCGGCGCCGGGTACCTGTACTCCGCCATGAGCGTGGGCGGGCTCCTCATGACCCTCACGAGCGGCTGGACGCGAGGCGTCAGGCGCCACGGCGCCGCGGTCGTGGTCGCCGCCGGCGTGTGGGGGCTCGCGATCACGCTGCTCGGCTTCGCGACGTCGCTGCCGCTCGCCCTGGCCTGCCTCGCCCTCGCGGGGGCGGCCGACATGGTGAGCGGGCTCTTCAGGATGACGATCTGGAACGAGACGATCCCGCCCAGCCTGCGCGGCCGCATGGCGGGGATCGCGCAGATCGCCTACATGAGCGGCCCCCTGCTCGGCAACGCGCGGGCGGGGGCGATGGCGGACCGCTTCGGCCTCGCGCGCTCGATCGTGTTCGGCGGGGCGGCGTGCGTGCTGGCGGTCGGCGCGTGCGTCCCCGTGTTGCCTGCGTTCTGGCGTTACAGAAGCGCGCCGGAGTGAGAGCGACGCGCACCCCGCTCAACCCCCTCCGTCGCTTGCCTCCACCCGCACGAGGCAGTTCGACCACCCCGCGTGCGTCCCGGTCTCGAAGTCCCCGGTGACGTACGAGCGAGTGTCCGCTACCCAGGCGTCGGTCCCGTCCCGCAGCCGGACGTGGCGCGCGAGCTGGGGCCCCCTCGCCATGATCTCCATCGCGTAGACCTCGCCGAGGTCGGTGACGACCTCCCTATCTGGCAGCGCCCTGGCAAAGCCCATGAGCTCGCGGCAGGGCTCGTCAGCCTGGAACTTCAGCTTCGGACGGTGAACCGCCAGCTCGACGTAGCGCGTGAGGCGCCCGCCTCGGTCGAACGCGAGCTCGACGTCGACGTGGGCCGTGTGCTCGACGAACCGCTCCCAGACGAGGTCGCCCGCGCTGTCCGGCAGCGCGCGCTCGGGCGCGTCCGGCGCCCATTCGGGCTCTGGAAGCGTCCCCCACACCATCGTGAGCGGGACGCGGACGACGTCGCCGGCCTCGACGTGCGCGACCGTGAGCGCCTTCTCGTCCATCGTGTACTTCACTCCGCGCTTGTCCTTGAAGAAGGCCCGCGCGCTCTTCTGGACGGCGTCGGGGGTCGCGTCCTTCATCGTGATGAAGCACTCGACCGCCGGCGCGCAGGCGTCGCGCAGGAAGGCGTAGTCCGACCCGTCCTTGTAACCGTCGAACAGAGCGCGCACGCGTGCGACGACCGCCTCGCGACCGACGGACGACGCCGCGGCGGAGTGGGTCGCGACGGGACGCGGCGGGGGTGGCGTCGACGGCGCGGGATGTGACGACTGCCCCTCCGGAAGAGCGGCTCCGGGGGACGGCGAGGGCTTCTCCTTGCACGCCGCGAGCGCGGCCAGGAGCACGACGAGGAAGGGGTCGACTGGACGCATCGTCGGCAGGGTTCGAGGAGAGCGCGAGAGATTCAAGCACCGATTCAGGCCGCCGTGAGCCCTCCGTCGCCCTCGCAATTCACGGGCGCTGCGGCCTCGTCGTTGCGGCGCGACCCGGCGAGGTCCTCACCCCCAGCCCGCTCCCCAGCGCACGACGTGCACGCGCGCGTAGATCTCCTCGAGGTCCAGCGTCCGCACGAGCTCCCCACGAAACAGCACGCCAGCCCCCTCGCCCGCAGGGAACATCCCGCTCTCCACGTCCACGACCCCCACCAGCCCGAGCTGCTCGCCGCGGTGCACGCACACGATCATCGGCCCTGGCTCGCCGCCCAGCTCGATCACGGGAAGGATGACCCCTTCGGTCAGCGCGAGCCCGAGGAGGCCCGGCGGCGCACCGGGGATGCGCGCGATCTGCGGTCGCGGCGCGACCTGTATCGCGACGTCGGCGGGAAGAAAGCTCCACAGGCTCCGGACCCGGAAGACGAGCCCCCCACGGGAAGGCGTGCGCGCGGGCTCGAGGACGGGCTCCACCACCGGCGGTTGCACGGCTACACCCCGCCGCGGCGCCGCACGACGCGCGCCTCCAGGAATTGTCCGAGGATGCGGCACGCGTCGAAGCTCGACAGGTGGCTCGCCGCCACGACCTCGCGGATCGTCCGCTCGCCGTCGATCGTGTCGAGCACCCGCCGCTCCGGACGCGAGAGCCGATCGATGCCCATCGCCTCGATCGCCATCGGGTCACGCTGGAGTACCGACTCGAAGCTCCCGAGGGACGCCTCCACGAGCCGCCACTCGTCGACGCGCCGGAAGCCCTCCATGATCACCGACGCGACAGGGAGCTCGAGCCTTGCGCGCTCGGCCTGCGCCGACGGCGGCTGGCGGCGGAGCTCGAACCGCCCATGCTTCCAGCGGAGGACCTCGTAGATGAGCTCGCTCGCCTGTCGCGCGAGGGCCTCCTTGAGCTGCGCCTCCGTCACGCGACCCGACTGCACCAGCACGTCGCCGAGGAGCGGACGCGGCGGGAGCTTGCTGACGCCGCCGCCGGGCGGTCGCGAGGGGCGAGGGGGCGGGTCGGTCTCGCGGCGGCGGAGGAGCTCGTCGATCTCGTCGGGGGCGAGGAGCCCCTCCTCGACGAGGAAGCGCCCGAGCCTGAACTCGTCGCCGGCGCCGCGTGACTGGACGAAGTCGACGAGCCCGTTGCGCCAGGTGATCGTGACCTCGCTGCCGCCCGGGACGGGGCGCCACTGCGTCGCGCGGCCGTGCGCGCTCCGGAGCTCGGCCGAGCTCGTCGCGTCGGTCGACAGCGGCGGCGGCCGGCGCATCTCGAGGACGCCGGTCTGGCGCTCGACCTGGAGCATCTGGAGGATCGCGCCCGTCGGGAGCGCCGACATGTCCCCCCACATCACGAGCGCCGTGCGGTCGGAGGTCGGGAGGTCGGCGAGCGCGCGGCCGAGGTCGCGGAGGACGTCGGGGGTGAGGTTCGTCGCGAGGAGGCCCGCGAGCTGCGCCTCGCTGAGGTCGCGGCGCTGGCTCCCCGCCATGCGCGGGCCGAGGATGCGCGCGAGCTTCTGGCTCACGTCGGCGGCGACCCGGGACGCGCGGATCGCGATGTCCGAGGCGGCCACCCGGAGCGAGATCGACGGCTCGGCGTCCGGCTCGAGCTCCTCGGCGGGCAGACGCCCCCCGGCCTGTTCGACGCGGTAGAGGGCGTTCTCGATGACCGTGACGAGCGCCTGCGCATCGAAGGGCTTGGTGATGGCGTCGATGGCAGCCGTCTGCTCGACGAACTGCTCGCGGATCCTGTCGCTCTTGGCGCTCATGAGGACGATGGGGAGGTCGCGCAGCGCTTCGTTCGCGCGGACGGCGCGGCAGAACTGGTAGCCGTTCATCCGCGGCATGACGAAGTCGAGGAGCACGAGGTCGAAGTGCCCCCCCTCCCCCAGCAGATCGAGACCGCTCTGGCCGTCGGGCGCCGCGACCGACTCGTAGCCGTTGCGCTGCAAGATCGAGGTGACGACCTTGCGCAGCGTGGGGCTGTCGTCGATGACGAGGATGCGCGTCGGCATTCGAGTACGAGGCTCTGTCTACTGGCGTCTGCCAACCCGCGCGCGCGGCTACTCGGAGATCTGTCGAGCCTCGGCCTCGTCGAGCTGCGAGAGCGCCACTGCGAGGGCGTCCTTCGCGCGTTCGAGCGACGCCTTGTCCGCCTCCCACTTCGCGAGCGCTCGTGTGGCGCGGGACGACTCGCGCACCAGCCCCTTCCGCGTCTCGCTGAGCTCGTCGCGGAGCGCCGAGAGCTCCTCCTCGAGCGCAGCGGCCTTGCTCGAGGTGACCCCGAGCTGCGCTTCGAGTGACGTCTTCTGCGCGGTCATGTCCGCGAGCGCGGCGTCGAGGCCCTCTCCGCGAGCCACGCTCGCCGCGAGCGACTCCGACAGCCGGCTGATCTCGGCCTGCGACTCGGCCGAGAGCTTCGCGTAGGCCACCTCCGACTCGCTCTTGAGCTTCGCGTACGCCGCCTCCGACTCGCTCTTGAGCGTTGCGTGAGCCTCCTCCGACTCGCGCTTGAGCGTCGCGTAGGCCTCGTCCGCCTCGCCCGTGAGCTTCGCGACCGCGCTCTCGTGCTCCGACTTCTGTTTCGCGAGCGCCGCCTCCGACTCCGACCGGAGCCGTGCGAGCTCGTCCTGCTGGCTCCGGTGGAGCGCCGCGAGCTTGCCGTCGGTCTCGCTCTTGAGCTCCGCCTCGCGGGCCGCGATCGCGCTCTTCTTCCTCTCCTCGTCGTCCGCCGCCTGCTTCGCCAGCGCCGCCTCGTGCGCGCGCGCCGCGTCGTCCATCGCGGCGAGGTGCGTCGCTTCGGCGGCGTCCGCCTCGTTCTTCGCGGCCACCTCCGCCTTCGTGAGGGCGGCGGCGTGCTCTTCCTTGAGCTTCCGGACCGTCTCGGCGTGGTCGGCCTTCTCGGCAGCGTTCGCCGCCTCGTGCTTCACGTTCTCTTCGGCCCGCTTCACCTTCTCCGCGGCGAGCTCTTTTTCGACGCGATCGAGCTCGGTCTGCGTGTCGGCGAGGGCCTTCGTCTTGCTCTCGAGCTGCCCGGTCGTGTCCTCCAGCCGCTCGCCGACCTCGGCGATCTCGCGGTCCTTGGCGAGGACCTTGTCGTCGAGCTCCGACGCCCGCCCCTCGTGCGCGAGCGAGCGCTCGCGGGTCTCGAAGATCTCGCGGTCCTTGGCGGCGAGCTGCTGCTTGAGCGAGAGGATCTCCTTGTCCTTCTTGCTGAGCGACTCGCGGAGGTCGAGAAACTCGCGGCTCGAGACGCCCCCCCCCTTCGGCGGAACGCTCCCGGCCTTCAGCGGGCCCGCGGCCGGGCGCGCCTTGAGCTCGGCGAGCTCGAGCTTGAGGCGCTCGGCCTCGGCCTCGGCCTCCTGGCGGGCCTCGGCCGACTTCGCCTCGGCGTCCGACTTGAGCCGCGCGGCCTCCTCGACGGCCTGGTCGAGGCGTTTCTTGAGCGCGTTCGCCTGCGCCTTGGCCGAGTCGAGCTCCCCCGCGGCGGTCTCGAGCTCTGCCCGAACCTGCTGGATCTCCGCTTCCTTCGCGCGGACCTCCGCCGCGGCCAGCTCCGCCGCCTGCTTCGCGGCGGCCTCGGCGGCGCGCGCCTCCTCGACGTCGGCACCGGAGGCCTGGACATCCAGGTCGTCGGCAGGCGGGGGCGGCGTGGGAACCGCCGCGGCGCTGAGCCGCGCTGCCTCGACCGCGGACGCCGCCTGCGTGGTCGGGGGGGGGCGCGTCGAACGTCGCGGCGGCGCGGCCGGCGCGGGCTCTTCGGCCGCGGGTGACTGCAACTGCGCGAAGGCGTCGTCGGCGAACGCGTCCATGTCGGGATCGACCGCGCGGTGCTGCGCGACCGGCGCCTGGAACATGACCGTCCGCGCGGAGTCGGGGGCTCGCTCGTGGACCGGCGCGGGAGCGGCCGTCGGCGCCTCGTCCATCGAGATGGAGACGCCGGCGTCGTCCTCGTCGATCATGATGCCATTCGCGTCGGGGTCGCCGGTGTCGCCGGTCGACGCGAGGAGGTCCTCGCTCCCGCTGGCTTCGAGCGGAACGAAGGGCTGGATCTCGCGGAGGAGCGCGCCGAATGCGATGGGCTTGTGGACGTACGCCTCGGCGCGGGTCCGGAGCTTCTTGTGCTGGTCGAAGGTCTCGTCGCTCGACTCGCTCGACATGATGATGAGCGGGACGTCCTTCAGCTCCGGGTCCTTCTTCAGCTTGTTGCACACCGAGAACCCGTTCATCCGAGGGAGCTCGATGGAGAGGAGGATGAGGTCAGGCCGCTCGGCCTGAGCCTGCTGCAGGCCCGTGTTGCCGTCGTCGGCGACGCGGACGGCGCAGCCGAGGTTGCCGAGCTCGTTCCGGAGCTCACCGGCGAACGCGCTATCGCTCTCGAAGACGAGAACCTTGATGGACATGGTGACCATTGCGGGCGGCCCGTGGGAGACGCCTGCCTTGCGAGGGTGCGAGATGGAGTATGAAAGACGCGTGGCGAGGATAACGTTCGCGGGAAAATACTGTCAATGAAGCGGCCCGAGCTGGCGTTCGCGACGCCGCGAAAGCTGCCGAAGGCGACGGACCTCGCGGGCCGCGTCGTCGTCCTCGACGTCGCCTTCGCCTCGGAGGCTTCGAGCGGCGGCTTCGAAAAGGTGACCCTCCCGTTCATCAAGGCGCTGGGCGCCCGCCTCGCCGCGTGGGTCGACCACCATGACCACGCACTGCACGCGGCCTACGCCAGCGACTCGAGGTTCGTGCTGGCGACGAAGGCCGAGCACGGCGCCTGCCCCGAGATGGTCACCGCCGCGCTCGTGCGACGCGTGGGGCAGGTCGATACCATCGTCTGCCACACCGACTTCGACGGCCTGATGAGCGCGGCGAAGTGGATCCGCGAGGGGGAAGAGCCGTACCCGCACGCCGACGACGACGCGCGCGCCGTCGACACGCGGATCGGTTTCCCTTCCCCGCCCGGACAGCGCATCGAC
>Ga0181534_10002482_pt1 | contig 11352 bp, 8 predicted proteins | sample PEATcosm2014_Bin_37_FD_119758 | JGI IMG/M metagenome (GOLD analysis project Ga0181534, IMG submission 119758) | Peatland microbial communities from MTU Mesocosm Facility, Houghton, MI, USA - PEATcosm2014_Bin17_10_metaG | ecosystem: Environmental > Terrestrial > Soil > Wetlands > Peat | place...
ACGGCTTTTGTCCACGGGCTGAAAGCGACGCAGGCTGCGCGGCCCGGGCGACTTTCAGCAGACAAAGCAGCAGACGCGAGCACGCGATGAGGAGGGAAAGGGCATGACGATTCCACACATTCTGGTTGTTGATGACGAGGCTGACATTCGCGGCCTTCTAAAGGAGATCCTCTCCGAGGAAGGCTATGAGGTGGATGTGGCCGCGAACGCCGTGCAGGCTCGCGCCTCGCGCGCACGTCAGTCTCCAGATCTCGTGTTGCTCGACATCTGGATGCCGGATGTTGATGGCATCACGCTGCTGCGCGAGTGGTCTGCTACGGCTTCCGACGGGTGTCCGGTTGTCATGATGTCGGGTCATGGCACGGTGGAGACCGCGGTTGAAGCGACCCGGCTCGGCGCGTTTGATTTCGTGGAGAAGCCGCTCTCGCTCGCGAAGCTGCTGCGGACGGTTGAGCGCGCTCTGGATGCCGGCAAGCGCAAGCGTCAGTCGGGCAAGCTCCTCACCCCGGCCCTGATGGTGCCGGTCGGCAAAAGCAAACAGATGCAACAGCTGCGCACCGAGCTGCAGCAGATCGCCGCCAATCCGTCGTCTGTACTGTTGATCGGCGAGCCGGGCTCGGGTCGTGAAGCGTTTGCCCGCTACTTGCACGAGCGCAGCCCGCGCGCCAATCATCCCTTTGTCACGCTGCTGGCCAGCAGTTTGCGCGAAGTGGATGCCGAAAGCCGCCTGTTCGGGCGCGAAGAGAACGGCACGCGGCAGAGCGGCCTGCTCGAAGAGGCGGGCGAAGGCACCCTGTTCATCCATGAGGTGGAAGATCTGCCGCCGGCGGCCCAGCGGTTGCTGGTGGGTGTCCTCGAATCCGGTCAATTCATGCGGCTGGGTGGCACGGAACCGGTGCGGCTGGCCGCCCGGGTGTTGTCATCCGGACAGCCGGGAATCGAGAACCGGGCCGGTACCGATGCCTTCCGGCGCGACCTGTTGGCCCATCTAAACATGTTGATCGTGCGCGTTCCGCCCCTGCGCGACTACGCCGAGGACGTTCCGGAGCTCCTGCGCCACTACGTTGACCGGCTCGTTGATAATGAGGGGCTGCAGTTCCGCCGCTTCAGTGTGGCCGCCCAGAATCGCCTGCGTAACTATCCATGGCCGGATAACGTGCGCGAGTTGAAGAATCTGGTTCACCGCCTGTTGATCCAGGGCGGCGCGGAGGAGATTCGCCTCGAGGAGATCGAGCGCGAGCTGGCTGTCCAGGCACCTCCCGGGGAGCCGCTGGTGAAGCAGGACCTGCTGGCCTTGCCCCTGCGTGAAGCGCGTGAGCAGTTTGAGCGCGCCTACCTGCAGCAACAGCTCCTACTATGTAATGGTAAGGTCGGCCAGCTCGCCAAGCGGGTTGGGATGGAACGCACCCACCTGTATCGCAAGCTGCGCTCTCTCGGCGTCGACTTCCGGAATATTTCGGAAGATTAATTTTCGCGGCCGGCTGAGATATTCAGCCCCCTGCCTGCAGTACCCGAACAAGTACAACCCGAAATCGGGTCTGCCAGGCTCGCGCCTGAATCAATCCATCGAGTGTCGCAACAGGAGTGTCGCGCAACTTGGAGCTGCACGGCTTGCGTGTGCTGATCGTCGAAGACGTCAGTGTCGACTCCGATCTCGCTGTTCATCAGCTCGCTCGCGGAGGCATCCGCTGTGTCCACATCCGGGCGGACTCAGAGCCGAGCTTTCGAACCGCGCTGAATCGGTTTCGGCCGCACATCATCCTTTCCGATTTCTCGTTGCCCGAGTTCGACGGGCTGGCTGCATTGGAGATCGCCACTTCGGAGGCGCCGGATGTGCCCTTTATTTTTCTTTCCGGAACCATCGGCGAGGAACGGGCCATTGAGGCGCTCCGCAAAGGAGCCGTCGACTACGTCCTCAAAACCAACCCCGCACGCCTGGTGCCTGCGGTCCGCCGGGCCCTTCGCGAAGTGAGCGAGCGGGCACGCCGCCGGATAGCCGAACGGCAGATTCGCGAGAGCGAGCAACGGTTGCGCGACATTGTGGACACGTCCCAAGACTGGATATGGGAGCTGGATGCCGACCGGCGGTTTGTTTTCAGCAGCGAGTCGGTCCGCGGCATCCTGGGAAGGCAGGTTGGCCAGGTCATGGGTGTGCAGGTCGATGCCCTGGTTGAAGAGGCCGAGCGGGAAACATTTATCGAGGCGTTGGACGGGCTGTCACCCGAGCGACGCACTGCAACAGGAGTCGTGACCCGCTGGAAACATACCGGTGGAGAAGCACGCTGGCTCGAAGGCAACCTGCTCGCGCTCCTGGGTCCGGATGGAACGGTATCGGGTTATCGCGGTACGCACCGGGACGTGACTGAACGCAAACATCAGCAGGAGCGAATTCTCCGGCTGACCCGCATGCTGCAGATGCAAAGCGGGATCAACGCCGCGGTTGTCAGGATCCGTGAGCGCGATGCTTTGTTGCGCGAGGCTTGCCGCTTGGCTTTGCAGGTCGGCGGTTACGAGCACGTAATGATCTCGCTCGTCGAGCCTGACGGCGGGCGCGCGGTTCCGTGGTACCGCCTCGGCTTTAATTCCGAGTCACACGATTGCGAATCGACTTTCCCGATCGGCGATGGGAGCGATGCGGACAGCAGTTTGATTGGCCGCGCATTGCGCACGGGCGAAATCACGATTTCAGCCGATCTCAGGAATCCTGAGCCGCCGGTTGCCTTCCGCGAAGAGTTGCTGGCCGCGGGTTTCAAGTCAGTCGTGGCGTTGCCTTTCAGCGTCAACGGCGCCCGCATCGGCGTGTTGTCCCTCGCTTCGCGCGAGACGGATCAACTCGGCGACGAAGAGCTCTTGTTGCTGCAGGACATGATTGCCAACCTATCGTTCGCTCTGCAGTACCGGCAGAAGGAAACGACGGCACAGTATCTTGCCTACTTTGATGCACTGACCGGCTTGGCCAAGCGCGCTCTGTTCTGCGAGCGACTGGACGAGGCGCTGCGCAACCGAGTCGAGCCCGAGGGTTTTCCAACGGTCGTTGCGTTCGATGTCATGCATTTGAGCAACGTGAACGACACGTTCGGTCGGCATGTAGGTGATCTGCTGCTCCAGCGCGTTGCGGAGCAGTTGAAACATCACCTGGCCGAAGACACGCGGGTGGGTTATCTCGGGGGTGGCACTTTCGTGCTCGTGCTTCCCCAGGATGAGTCCTCCCCCGAGAGCGTGACTACGTTCCTCGAAAGCACTGTTTTCAAGGATGTTTTCAAGATCGAGGGGCGCTCGATCCGCGGGTCGTTCAAGTCGGGCATCGCCCGTTATCCCCTGGACGGCGAGGACGCCAGCACGCTCACGCAACGGGCCGAGGCGGCGTTGAAACGAGCCAAGGAGTCGGGTGAGCCGTATCTGCACTACCAGGTTGAGATGCACAGCGAGCTGGCCGAGCGCCTCGCGCTGGAGCACAGCCTGCGCGGTGCGTTGGATGAGCATCAGTTTGTTCTGCACTATCAGCCACAGATCAACATCGCGACCGGCCGCATCGATGGCGTGGAAGCGCTGTTGCGTTGGAATGATCCCCAGGCGGGACTCACCTTGCCCGGCCGTTTCCTGCCGGTGCTCGAATCATCCGGGATGATTGTCGCTGTGGGGGATTGGGTGCTGCGCAAGGCCGCCGAGGATTGCAAGCGCTGGACACGGATGGGACTGGGCCCGATCCGGATCGCCGTCAATGTGTCAGCCCAGCAGATCCGCCGCCGTACGTTTGTCGACAACTGCCTGGCGGCGGCGTCGGCCTGCAGCCATGGCGGCTACGGCCTGGACCTGGAAATCACCGAGACCGGATTGTTGCATGATGTTGAAGGAGCGAGCCGCAAGCTGCGGGAATTGCGTACCGCAGGTATGCGAGTGGCCATCGACGATTTCGGGACTGGATATTCGTCACTTGGCCTCTTGTCCAAGTTACCGGTCGATCTGTTGAAGATCGACCGGTCTTTTATCAGCGGCCTGCCCGCGGACCCGGCCAGCGGCACGCTGGTCTCCAGCATCATTGGACTGGCGTCCGCGTTCAACCTGATTGCCATTGCCGAAGGCGTCGAGACGGAAGAGCAGCTCGACCTGTTGCGCAAGTTGAAGTGCAATCACTCGCAGGGCTTCCTGCACTCGCGGCCGGTGCCGGCGGAACAGCTGGAGCTGATGCTGGCCCGCCAGCTCAAGCGGCCGATGCGCAGGGATCTGAACTAGTCGCCGACGCGGATGACCAGGGCGTCGACGTCGGCGGCCTGGAGCTGTTTGCGCACCTTGTTGAGTTGGTCGAGGTTGGTGATGGGGCCGATGCGGACCCGATGCCAGACATCGGCGTCGACCGACACTCTCTGGACTTTGGCGTCGATGCCCTGCATCGACAGCTGCTGGCGCACGCGGTCGGCGTCGGATTCATTGCGATAGGAGCCGGCCTGCAGAACATACACGCCGGGGCGTTCGACCTTGGCGGCGGCGGGCAGGTCGCGCTTGACGTCTTTGTCCTTCTCCGGGACCACCACCTCAAAGTTGGGCAGCATCTCGTAGAAGTCGTATTTCTCGCCCGCGGCAGCCGTGCCCGCGGCCTCCGGGTCTGCCGGAGCCTTGCGATGGGGGTCGGGGCGGGGTGCCTCGTTTTTTTCGCGTACCGCCGCTTCGTGCTGGCGCGCGTTCATGATGAACACCGTGGCGCTGCCCGCCAGGATGATTCCGACCAGCGCACCCATCCCGAACTCGCGCATCTTCCATAGCTCGAGGGAGGGTTTCTGGCGACGCTTATAGTCTCGTGTACTGGCTCTCACATCGTCTCCGGGGATGAGACGCCCAGCAGGGTGAGGCCGTTGCGGATCACCTGTTGTGTCGCTTCAATCAACGCCAAACGGGCATCACGCATCTTGGCATCGGGCACGATGAACTTCTCCGCGTTGTAGTACGTGTGGAAGTTGTTGGCCAGATCGCGCAGGTAGTGCGCGAGGTTGTGGGGTGACCGGTTGGTGGCGGCGAGCTCGAGCGCTTCCGGATAGCGCGTAACGGACTTCAACACCGCCTGCTCGTTCTCTCCCACGAGGAACGCGATGTTTGCCAGCCCTGCTTCACGGTTATACGCATAGCCGCGAGCATCCGCCTCTTTCATCACGCTCGAAACACGGGCATGTGCATATTGTATGTAGTACACAGGATTGTCGCGCGTCCGTGACTTCGCGAGCTCCAGGTCGAAGTCCAGAGGCTGATCGTGACTGCTGATCAGGTAAAAGAACCGGCAGGCGTCGTTACCGACTTCAGTGCGCAGCTCGCGCAGGGTTACGAACTGGGCTTCGCGCTTGCCCATCGGAATCTTCTCGCCACCGCGGAACAGACTGACGAATTGGATGAGGTTGACTTCCAGGCTGCTGCCCGGCTCGCCCATCGCTTCGAGTCCCGCGCGGACGCGCGCTACATAACCGTGGTGATCTGCGCCCAGGACGTCAATCAAACGTTCGAAGCCACGCTCGCGTTTTTCGAGGTGGTAGGCGATGTCGGACGCAAAGTAGGTTCTCACGCCGTTCTCGCGAACCACCACGCGATCCTTCTCGTCACCGAATTCCTTCGCCCGGAACCAGGTCGCGCCGTCCTTTTCATATAGACGGTTCTGCTTCGCGAGACGTTCGAGGGCGCGATCGATCGCGCCGCTTTCGCCTAGAGCTCGTTCGGAATACCAGCGGTCAAAGCTGACACCGAACTGCTCCAGGTCTTCCCGGATGTCAGCGAGCATTTGCTCGAGTGAGAGCTCCAATGCCTTGTAGAAGCCGTCATCTCCGATCGACTCGCGGCAACGCTCGATGACTGCGTCGATGTAGACGTCTTTGTTCTCTGGCGTGTCTTCGGGAAGATTCGCCAACACGGCCGCGGCCGGTCGATGGAACTCAGTGCCGACCTTCGCGCGCAGCAGCTCACCGATGGGCTTTACGTAGTCGCCTCGGTAGCCGTTGGAGGGAAACGGGATTTGTTCGCCACCTTGCTCCAGATACCGCAGCCAGACGCTGGCTGTGAGGATGTCCACCTGCCGTCCGGCGTCGTTGATGTAGTACTCGCGGCTCACGTTGTAGCCAACGGCATTCAAAAGATTGGCGAGCGTCGCGCCGTAGGCAGCCTGCCTCCCATGCCCGACGTGCAGCGGCCCCGTGGGATTCGCCGAAACGAACTCGAGCATGACCTTTTCGCCCTGGCCGATATTGGAGCGACCATAACGATCGCCCATTTCGAGAATCCGGGTCAGCTCGCGACTGTAGGCTTCCGAAGTGAGGAAGAAATTGATGAAGCCCGCGCCGGCCACCTCGGTGCGGGCGACCAGGGAATTGGACGGCAGCGCGGCAATGATCGCCTGCGCGAGCTCGCGAGGGTTGCGGCGGGCGGGTTTGGCCAGGCGCAACGCGATGTTCGTGGCGAAGTCGCCATGCTTGGGGTCGCGGGTCCGTTCGACCGCGACCGCGGCGGGCTCGGGAGCTTCGGAAAGGAGGCCGCCCACCAGGCCGCTGACGGCGGTCAGCAGGAGTTGCTCGAGTTGCTGCTTCAAAGAAAGGTCTCGGGTTATGGGCCGGCAGTTTAACTCGAGGGACCCGACTTGGCCGGTCGGAGGGTGGCTCCCCCAAAAGACCGAGGTCGGGGGTGGCGCGTTCCTGGGTGAGTGGAGACGTAACGGAAGGCTGTCAGGATAGAATGCGCGAAGCGATCCCCAGGAAGGTTTGGCCACAGGTCATCAATGAGGTTACCTAAACGGGCGCATGACGCCATGCTCGAGCGCATCGCCGCTTATTGGCAATCTCAGCTGGTGTTTGTGGCGGCGAAGCTCGGCATCGCCGATGTACTCGTAGCGGGGCCTTTGACGGTTCAGGAAATTGCCATTCGCGTGGGGGCGCACCCTCCTTTCCTTGGGCGCGTTATGCGTGCGCTGGCCAGCGTAGGCATTTTCGCTGCGGATCCACACGGGCGCTTCCATCTGACGCGCCTGGCGCAGACGCTTCGAAGCGATCATCCGGAGTCACTGCGTAATTTCGCGCTGATGCTGGTCGACGACTACAACTGGTCGGCCTGGGGCGCGCTGGAGCATACGGTCAGAACCGGGGAGCCTGCGTTCGAGCATGTGCATGGCGCGCCCGCGTTTCCCTGGATGCGCGCGCATCCTGAAAAGGAAAAGATGTTCTCAGCCTCGATGGCGAGCATCTCGGTCATGGAGAACGCCGCTGTCACCCGGGCGTATGCATTTGGGAAATTACGGAAGGTGGTGGATGTCGGCGGGGCGCATGGGCACCTCCTGGTCTCGATCCTGCGCAGCTACGTGAAGGTTCGTGGGGTGCTTTTTGATCAGCCTGCGGTGATCGAGGAGGCTGCCAAGTCCGGGTTCGTGGGGGCTGCGGATCTCGCGGGGCGCTGTGAGGCGGTCGGGGGGGACTTCTTCGAGTCCGTGCCTTCAGGGGCTGATGCATATGTCATGAAGTACATCATCCATGACTGGGATGACGACCAGAGCGTGCGGATTCTGCAGAACTGCCGGAAAGCGATGGCCGAGGACGGCCGCATTCTCGTCATTGATCATGTGGTGGCCGCGGGCAATCGGTTTGACTGGGGCAAGTTGATGGATATCAACATGATGGTGATGTTGGGGAGCAAGGAGCGCACGAAGGATGAGTTTCGGCAGTTGTTTGCTCGCGCGGGATTGCGGCTGAAGCGGGTAATCAGGACAGCGTCGTCGCTGAGCATTCTCGAGGGCGTCGCGGGCTGAATGTGCTAACGGCGTAAAGCCCGGCGCAATGCTTTCACATGGGCCTCGGGGTTGAGATGGGCCGCGTTGCTCGTGGCAAGCGTGTTGCTAGAACAACTCGCCGGGGTCGACGTCCAGGGCCCAGCGGACGCGGCGGGCGCTTTGTAGTTGCTCAACTTCGGGGAGCCAGCTGTCGAGGAAGCGGTGTAGGGCGCCGCGCTCGGAGCTTTCTACCAACAACTGCGCGTGATGGCGGCCCGCGCGTTTGGCCATCGCGGCGGGGACCGGGCCGAGCAGCTTGACGTTGCGCGGTGGTTTGGCGATTTTGCGGGCTTCCGTTAAAAATTCCAGCGCGTGCATGGCTGTTGTTGCCGAGTCGCGTACTGCCGCCAAGCGGCTGAAGGGCGGCCATGAAGCTTGGGCCCGTTCCTCCAGGGCTGCGCGCGCGAAGCCGTCGTAACCTTCGGACTGGAGGCTCAACAGCAGCGGGTGACCGGGAAATTCAGTCTGTACCAGCACTTCTCCCGGTCGCGTGCCGCGGCCGGCGCGGCCGGCCACTTGCACGATGGTTTGTGCCAACCGCTCGGGGGCACGGAAATCAGTGCTGAACAACCCTTGGTCAGCATTCAACACGACAACCAGCGTAACGTTGGGAAAATCGTGCCCCTTGGTCACCATTTGCGTCCCAACGAGAATGCGTGCTTCGCCTGAAGCCATACGACGCATTGCCTCCTCCATGTCGCCGCGTTTCCGAACGACGTCGCGGTCCAACCTGACGAGGGGCGCGTCAGGAAACAACTTGGCCATCGTTTCTTCGATGCGCTCGGTTCCCTGCCCAACCGCCTTCACGGCGAATCCGCACACGGGGCAGCGAGTTGGAAGCGGTCCGTCCGCGCCGCAGTGGTGGCATCTAAGCCGTCCAGCGGACATGTGTACGGTCAAGCGCGCATCGCATTCCGTGCAAGGTGCCACCCAGCCGCAGGCTGTGCATAGCAATGTTGGCGAGTACCCGCGACGGTTCAGGAATATGAGGACCTGCCCGTCTTCCTTGATATGTCGTTCAATAGCCTGAACTGCGGGTGTTGATATTCCGTCGTGCGCTGCGTGGGCCCGGAGGTCTATGAATGCCATCCGAGGTGGCGCCGCTTGATCTGCCCGCCGAGGGAGTGTCAGGCGTACGTAGCGGTTGGTACTAACATTGTTCAATGTTTCCAACGCGGGCGTGGCGGAGCCAAGCACGATCGGTACGTTTGCGCGCTGAGCGCGGACGACAGCAAGGTCACGCGCTGAGTAACGAAACCCGCCTTCGTGCTGTTTAAACGAAGCGTCATGCTCCTCATCAACGATGATGATTCCGAGTTCTGGCACGGGGGCGAATACGGCGGAGCGTGTTCCAAGTACGATCCTGGCGCGTCCGCTGAACGCCTCGCGCCAGGCGAGAAGCCGCTCGTGGTCTGTTAACGCGGAATGCAACACCGCCATCGGCACAGCGAACCGCTGAGCGAAGCGGCTGACGAGCTGCGGAGTGAGGCCGATTTCGGGAACTAACACGAGGGCACGATGGCCAGCGGCTAACGCGCGTTCGACCAGCCGCAGGTAAACCTCGGTCTTGCCGCTGCCTGTGACTCCGTGAAGGACGTAGGTGCCGTAGCGATTGAGGCCCTCGGTGACTGCCTTTACAGCGTCTCGCTGAGCGTCCGAGAGCGGTGGTCCGTCCGCCTGCGCGGATGTGGGGGCGTCAGGTGCAGCAGGCTCGATCTCCATCGAGCCGATCCAGCCGCGGGCGACGAGTTGTTTGGCTGCGTCGCGCCAGTTGGGAAGATTTTCGGTTAAGGCGTCGGCTGTCGCGGCGTCGTTCGAGGCGAGGAATTCGAGAAGCTTGCGCTGCTTTGGCGCGCGTTTGGGCTCGCCTTGTTCATGCGCGGTATGACCGGCTGTTGTGAGGCTCCATCGTTCCTGCTTGCTAGAGCTGCTGGCGCCGAGTCGGAGTGCCTTGGGCATGGCGGCGCTGACTACGGCGCCAATGGGGTGGTGGTAGTACTCGGCGGCCCACGTGAGCAGCCCGACAGCCGCCGCGTCGAGGATGGGCTGAGGGTCGAGGACCTCCAGAATGGGCTTGAGCCGGTCGGCTGGCAGGTCCGAGGAATCGGCCACCTCCATGACCACGCCGACCAGACGCTGGCGCCCGAACGGGACTCGCACCCGCATGCCGGGCTGCAGGACACCCGCCGGCGACGCACGTCCGAATTCCAGCTTCGGGGTGGCCCCGGGCATAACGGTGGCGGCGCCGGGGGCGGTCTCCGGGCGAGCGGGAACGGGCTCCTGGGGAGCCAAATAATCGAATACCCGTCGCAGGGGCATGTCGAGTGCGACGCGGAAGACCTGGGGTTCGGTCATGCGATACTATAATCAGTGGGCCCGCTTCGCGGGAAATCAATGGGTTACGCTTCGCGGGCTGGGCAGTTTGCAGGGCCTCTCGGCCTGCAGGGCCGAGTCAACCGGGTGCGGCGTACGTGCGTTATACATCCCATGACTGGGTTTGCTACGCTCGCGCCGCCTTATAGCATGCCGTCCGCATCACACGGCGACGTGGAACTGTCGGATTCGACTACAAATAGCCAATCGCGTGCGCTGAACCAGTTTCTGGCCGGCGTCGAATTGAAGGCCTTCAAAATCGCTCAGGCGGCGTTGCGTCATGAAGATGATGCGCTCGATGCCGTCCAGGACGCGATGCTGCAGCTTGCGCGCGCGTATTCCGATCGGCCGGCGGAAGAATGGAAACCGTTGTTCTATCGGATTCTGGAAAACCGGATCCGGGACATGCAGCGGCGTCGGACCGTCCGCGGTCGCGTCATCTCGTGGTTGCCCTTCCGGGGTAATGACGAGGACGACGAAGAGGATCCGATCGCCCAGGCGCCGAGTTTCGATCCGCAGCCGCCGCGTAAGCTCGAGATTTCCGAAACCATGGATGCGCTCGAGAAAGCAATCGAGACGCTGCCCCGCCGTCAGCAACAGGTGTTCATGCTGCGGACGTTGGAAGGCCTCGATGTAGCCGAAACGGCCACGGCCATGGGTTGCTCTGAAGGCAGCGTCAAGACACATTACTTCCGCGCGTTGCAGTCGCTCCGCGCGCAACTTGGAGACTACTGGACATGAGTCCGCCGGCGTCGGCAGTGAACGAGATGACCAGCGAATTTGAAAAGCGCACGCGCGAGCTGCTCGAAGACAGCGTGCAGCGAGTGGACGGCCGGATCCGGTCGCGCCTGAACCAGGCGCGCCATGCCGCCATTGAGGAAGCGACCCGACACCGACCCTCACTCTGGCGGCGTTTCACGTTGATGCCGGCCGCGGGAGCGGTGGCAGCGGCGCTGCTGGTTGCATTTGTTTTCTGGCCGCACTCTCATATGGGCGACACGCTGACGTCGGAAGGCAGTGGCCGCGCGGGTGTGGAAGATCTCGACTTGATTGCAGACAGCGACGCGCTCGATCTCGTGTCTGACGAGACGGATGCAGGTCAGTTCTACGAGTGGGCGGTGGATCAGGCAGATTCAAACGAGGCTGGCAGCACCGGTGCCTAGATACGCCCCCAGCGCCAGGCTACGCCT
>Ga0181534_10002484_pt1 | contig 11344 bp, 10 predicted proteins | sample PEATcosm2014_Bin_37_FD_119758 | JGI IMG/M metagenome (GOLD analysis project Ga0181534, IMG submission 119758) | Peatland microbial communities from MTU Mesocosm Facility, Houghton, MI, USA - PEATcosm2014_Bin17_10_metaG | ecosystem: Environmental > Terrestrial > Soil > Wetlands > Peat | place...
ATTGCAGCGCGCCGGACCTGGATTCGTGTCCGGGCGAGTCGCTGCCGGAGTTCGCGTTCATCGGCCGTTCGAACTCCGGCAAGTCGTCGCTGTTGAACATGCTCGCGGGCAAGGGAATTTTGGCGCGCGTCTCGCCCACGCCGGGTTTCACAAAGCTCATCAATTTTTTCACGATGAACAAGACGTGGCGGCTGGTGGATCTGCCGGGCTACGGTTTCGCGGAGGGGGCAAAGAAGGACAGCGCGCGGTTCAACAGGGCAGTGGCGCGCTACCTGAAACACCGGAAGAATCTTTGCTGCGTGTTCGCGCTGGTTGATTCGGGACTGGAGCCGCAGGAAATGGACGTGGAATTCATCGAGTGGCTTGCGCGCAACGCGGTGCCGTTCGTGCTCGTCTTCACCAAGACCGACCGGGGAACGCCCGAAACGGTGTCGGCGAACATTACGGCGTTCACGGCGCGCATCGCGGGATGGTTCGAGCAGTTGCCGGAAATTTTCCGGTGTTCATCCACGACGGGAAATGGCCGGAGTGAATTGCTCAAGGTGATAGGCGCGACGCTGGACGCCATGCCGGTGGAACCGGAATCAGCGCCGGCATCGGTGGAGCTTCCGCCTGAAGCCGAGCCGCCGTTCAGCATGCAGGTGCGCGCTGGAAACAAGCAGGAGAAAACTTCGCTGGATAAAAGGCGGCTCAAAAACGCCCGGCCTTGGTGAAAGATTGCGAGCCGTCACAGGACTGTGCGAGAAACATTGCCACTTCCCAAGTTGCGGACTTACGCAACATTTCCAGACCGGCTCATCAACAGGGTTTTGAATTCGGCAAGCTGGTGGTCGTAGTAGTCAACGGATTTGGACGTGGTGGCGACGGTGGAATTGTAGTTCACGAGCGTGACCATGGTGCTGTAGGTGGCGGAGTCGTGCAACGGAAGCACGGCGCGGATGCCGCCCTCGGGGCCGAGCCGCGAATAGCAGTCGTTCTCGTGGATCTGTTTCTCGATGACAAGGCGGTAGCCTAGCTTGCCAAGAAATGTCGGATAGGAGTTGGTGGTGACGATCGCCGCGTTCAACGCCGCGCTGTCCGCGCCCAAATGGGCGAACACGTCTTTCAGCGGTTTGAATTCGGCGCGCGACAGGACGCGGTCAAACCGTTCCGGATCGGATTCCGAGGTCACGGCTGGTTCGGGCGCCGGTTTGATGTTGGCTGTTTTTTTAATCACAAAAAAATCTGGTCGGAAATGGTTCCTTGATCCGGCTCGTCAGGCGGGAGCACCGTCACTGTCGGTCATGGAGGCGGGAAAGTCCATGATTCGTTTTCGCGCATGGATTGAGGTATTTGCGAACTGTCCGCCTGTGGGCTATTTTCCGGCCATGAGAATCAAGCTGCTGTTCGTCCTGGCCGGGATGATTTTCATGTTCATCACCGCGCCCCGGCTGAGCGCGGACGAGGTGGATATGCAAAACGGCGACCGTTATATCGGCAAGGTGTTGTCCGTGTCCGCCGATGCCGTGGTGCTGAAAAGCGACGAACTTGGAAAAATCACGGTGCCGCGCAAAAATGTGACCGCCATGGCGTTCGGCACAAACGCCGTCGCACCGAAAGCTGCGTCCAATGCCGCGACGGTTTCCGCGCCGACGAATCTTCCGGCGGCTCCATCAACAGCGGAATTGTCGGGCACGAACGCGGATTTGTCCGCTGCGTTTCGCAATCTCACTGCGGACACGAACATTGTCGCACAAATCCGACAACAGATGCTTGCCGGCAATCCTGCGGCGACCGGCAAATTCGACGAGATGGTCAACGGCCTGCTGGACGGGAGCATGAACATGAACGATCTGCGGCGCGAAGCACAATCGGACGCGGACCAGTTGCGGGCGCTCAAGCACGATCTCGGCCCCGATGCCGGCGATTCAATTGACGGTTATCTGGAGGTGCTGGATGATTTTCTCAAGGAATCGGATTCATCCACGCCGACAAACGCCGCAGCCGTTTCGCAGCCAAAAGCGCAAGTGCATTAGCCCGGGCTGAAAACTTTTGAACCTTTCCAGTTTTGCCCGTTTCATTTTTCTGGAAAATCTTGACGGCGGGGCAATGGCGAGTTCAAATTCTTCCGAACTTCAAACCTAAACCAAAATAAAATTATGGCTGTCCCCGTCCAATTGACCACAAACGTGCAGAACGAAACCTTCGGCGGCGTCACTTATCACATCGAAGGAGAACTGGTGCCGGCGTTGCACATCGAATTGAGCAACACCGGCGTTTATTTCGAGCACCACATTTTGCTCTGGAAAGATCCGGCGGTGGTGATCGCGTTGCATCCGATGAAAGGCGCGTTCAAACGGATGCTCGCCGGGATGCCGTTCCTGCTGACCGGCGCGAGCGGGCCGGGACGCATCGCGTTCAGCCGCGACGGCGCGGGCCATGTGTTCGGCCTGCATCTCAAACCCGGAGAGAGCGTGGATGTGCGCGAGCATCAGTGGCTCGCGGCGACGGACAATGTGGAATACACCTTCACGCGGGTGCGCGGGGCGGCGAACATGCTGCTGGGCGGCACGGGATTTTTCATTGACACATTTTCGTGTCCGTCGCGCGAAGGCATTTTGTGGCTGCACGGCTTCGGAAATGTTTTTGAAGTGACGCTCGCGGCGGGCGAGCAAATCGACATCGAGCCGGGCGGCTGGATTTACAAGGACCGCACGGTGCAGATGCAGACGATGTTCCAGAAACTTTCGACGGGATTTTTTGCCAGCGCGGGGCAAATCGTCTGGAACCGTTTCACCGGACCGGGAAAAATCGCGCTGCAAACGATGTATTACCACATGGAAGGCGGCGAGTAGAAAAGCCGCAACGCCTGTTCTGGCTGTTCATCCAGCGCACTTTGTCGGATATTGTCGGTGAAAATGTCCGGCAATTTTACATTTCCAGAAAATTTTCTCTGGGGCACGGCCACGTCGCCGACGCAGGTGGAGGGCCACGTCGTCAACGAGTGGACGGATTATGTTGCGTCGGACGGCGGCCATTGCCGCGTGGCGTGCAACCATTATCATCGTTACGAAGAAGACGTTGACTGGATGGCGCAACTCGGCGTCAACGCCTATCGCATGGGCATCGAATGGTCGCGCCTGCAAGCCGCGCCGTTCGCGCCGCTGGATCAAAAGGAACTAGCACGCTACATCCATCTGCTCGACTGCCTCAAGGCCGCGAACATCACGCCGATGGTCGTGCTGCACCATTTCTCAAATCCGCCGTGGATTTCGGCGTCGGGCGGCTGGCTGAATTCGGCCACAATTCCGGCGTTCGTGGATTATGTGACGAAGCTGGTGTCGGCGCTGAAGGAGCGGGTGTATTTGTGGAACACGTTCAACGAGCCGGACACTTACTCATCGCTGACATACTTGCTCGGCGGGTTTCCACCGTTTCACAAATGGCATTTCCGTTCCTACCGGAAAGCTATCAAGCACATGGCCGAGGCGCATGTTCTGGCGAGCCGCGCAATCCGGCAGAACAAATTTTCCCGCGAGCCGGAAGTCGGCATCGCGAAGAACTGGACTTCGTTCGGCGCGTTCCAGAATTTCGCTCTCTGGGATCATCTGCTCGCGGAAGTTTCACATCATGCGTTCAACCGTTTTGTGCTGGAAGAATTTCTAGGCGGCCGACGGCATGAGGATTCCACGTTTCTCGGCGTCAATTATTATGGCCGTGCGCGGTTGAACCATTTTCAGGCACTTGTCCCGACCAACGGCGTTTCCCACAAACGGCTGAAGCAATTGGGCATCGTTTGCGACGACATGTTCGAGCGGCATCCGACGGGCTTCGGAAACCTTCTGAAAAAATTCCACCACCGATACGGCCTGCCGATTTACATCACCGAACACGGCGCGGCGTCAACTGACGAGGATTTCCGCATCCGTGATTTGAGCGAACATTTGCACGAACTGCGTGGCGCGATGAACGACGGCGTAGACGTGCGCGGATTTTTTTACTGGTCGCTGCTGGACAATTTCGAGTGGCAGTTCGGCTACTCAAAAAAATTCGGCCTGTTGTCCGTGGATTTTGCCGACGAAAAGCTTCCGCGCAAGATGACGCGGGTCGGTGAATTTTACGGCGGCATTTGCAAGGCGCGTGAAAAGACGGCCCGCTGAATTGGCATTCCGCAGATTCTGTGTATATTGCAGCCATGCTGGCGACGCCGGAACTCATCCGCGAAACGACTCAACTCGCGCAACTGGAGGAACTCCTCCCGCGTTGGCGCGAAGTGCCGCTTTATCACGATTCGCTGGCGCAGGCCGGTTGCCGGCACGCAAATTTCGATTGCTTCCAACGCCTGCCTTTGATTGCGAAATCCGAAATGCGGAATAATTTCCCGCGAAACTTTCTTCCCGCCGGACAGTCGCTTGAAATATTGCTGGAGAAAAATCTGATCGAGATGGAGCACACCTCCGGCACTTCATCGGAACGATTGCCCGTCATTTTTGGACGTGGCTGGTGGAACACCCAGGAAGAACGCGCGTTGCGGCTGAACAGCTTTGTCGCAAAAGTTCTCGATGAATTTCCAAACGCGCGCCGCGCCACGATCACTTCGCCGGCGTGCAACGGCCTGACTTGTCCGACAGTTTGGGCGTCGCGCGAGCAGCGCACGTTTGGGAACGCGCTGTTCGTCAATCTTGCGCGCATTCCATTTCTTTTGGCCGAGGCGGAACTTGCGCACATGACGGCGGAGATCGTCGGCTGGTCGCCGCAATTTCTGGACGTTGACCCGGTTCACGGCGCGCGCTTCGCGCTTTATTGCGAGCAGCATGGGATAAAATTTCCCTCGCTGAAATTCATTTTGTGCAGTTATGAATTTGTCAGCGTCGTTCATCGCAAAATCCTCTCGCGGGTTTTCGGCGTGCCGGTTTTCAATCTTTACGGCTCCACGGAGACCGGCCATCTGCTGATGGAAAATGAGCGCGGCGAAATGAAACCGAGCTACGAAACGGCGTTTCTCGAAATCGTGGATGCCGACGCGCGCGGCATCGGCGAACTCGTCGTCACGACTTTGACCAATGATTACATGCCGCTGTTGCGCTATCGCATCGGCGATCTGGTGGAAAAACATATCCGGCCATATGGAAATCATTACACCGTCCACGGTCGTGTCCGAGACGCGCTCACGGCGCGCGACGGCACACGACTGACAACTTGGGAAATAGACCGGTGTTTCGACGGCGTAAGAGGCATTGCGCATTACGAATTGCGGCAAGTCGAAAACGGCGATTGCGTTTTGCGTTTTGTGCCGGACGGTGCCGGGCCTATAAAAGAAGATTTGCACCGCGTGACTTCACAACTTGAAGCGTTGCTGCATTCTTCCAAAGAAATCAGATCGGAGGCTATGAAAGTTTTGCTGCCGGCGGCTTCAGGAAAATTCCGCCTGACCTTCCGCGCCGGAGCGGCATGAATTCCGGCACTTCAACGAGCCTGATCTGGCAGACAGATTTTGTCATCGCGCACACAAGACTTTTGATGCGTAGTTTCAGGTGTTGGACCGGACGGGATTTACTGCCGGGAATTTTCAACCCGGCGGGGCTGTCTCGATATGTTTTTGAAGCGCCGTTTGTCCTTGTTTCTCACGGCAAGGAGAACGACCCGGTTTTGAATTACGGCAATCAGGCTGCGCTCGCGCTCTGGGAAATGTCGTGGGACGAATTCACGCGCACGCCGTCGCGACTCACCGCCGAAGCTCCCAACCGCGAGGAGCGCGCGAAATTATTGGAAATCGTCACCGCGTGCGGATTCATTGACGACTATTCCGGCATCCGCATTTCAAAGACCGGAAAGCGGTTTCAAATTACCCGTGCGACGGTCTGGAACCTGGTTTCCGAAACTGGCGAGTCTCGCGGCCAGGCGGCGATGTTTGGCGAATGGAAATTTCTTTGACGCGGCGGATTTGCTAACATCACGCGAATGGATTCGAAACGCATCGTGATTGTCGGCGGCGGCGCGGCGGGATTTTTCGCCGCTCTTGCCTGCGCGGAATCCCGCAGCGGCGCGGAAATCTTGATTTTCGAAAAATCGCCTCAATTTCTTTCCAAGGTGAAAATTTCCGGTGGCGGACGCTGCAACGTCACGCACGCCGAATTTGACGCGCGCGAATTTTCCAAACGTTTTCCCCGTGGCGAACGCGCCTTGATTGCACCGTTCAAACAATTTCAGGCCAGCGACACCGTCGCGTGGTTTGAAAGCCGCGGCGTGAAATTGAAAGCCGAATCCGATGGCCGGATGTTTCCGACAACGGATTCCTCGCAGACAGTCATTGATTGCCTGCTCAACGCGGCGCGAAAAGTCGGAATAAAACTGAAGACGAATTGCGGTGTCGAAAGGGCGATCAAAAAATCCAGCGGCGGATTTGAGCTTGAGCTTTCGAACGGCGAAAAATTGACCTGCGACAAATTTCTTTTGGCCATCGGCGGCTGCCGCACGCCAGCGCTCGGACAACTGGCCGTCTCGCTCGGTCACAGGCTTGAGCCGCCCGTGCCGTCGCTGTTCACATTTCACCTTGAAACGAAATGGCTGCGCGAACTCGCCGGAGTTTCAGTGGAAACGACCGAGATATCCGTGCCTGGCACAAAACTCCGCGAGCGCGGCGCTTTACTGCTGACGCACTGGGGTTTGAGCGGCCCGGCGATTTTGCGGTTGTCCGCGTGGGGCGCACGCGAATTGCACGCAAATAATTATCAGTTCAAACTGCAGATCAACTGGCTGCCGCAGTTGATCGGGGAAAAGCTTGCGGCGGAATTCCAAGCGCGACGAAAATCGCAGCCGGCAAAGTTTATCTCCAATTTTCCAGTCGCGCCTTTGCCGTCGCGCCTCTGGGAGCAGCTTGTGATTGCGTCCAGCATCGCGCGTGACGCGCGCTGGGCGGATTTGTCGAATGCGGCGCAGCACAAGCTGATCAATCAATTGCTGCGCTCGGAATTTTCCGTGACGGGAAAAAGTTTGAACAAGGACGAGTTCGTGACGTGCGGCGGTGTCAAGTTGAACGAAGTGAATTTCAAGACGATGGAAAGCAAGATTTGCCCGGGATTATTTTTTGCCGGCGAGGTTTTGGATATTGACGGCATCACGGGCGGGTTTAATTTTCAGGCGGCGTGGACGACCGGCTGGATTGCAGGCCGCGCGATGGCGGGGAATTGAACGGAAGCCGCCGCAGAACAGTCAGAATATTGTGCAACCTATAAAAATTGCGGGAATCGCGGCGGCGGCTTTGCTGGCTGGCGGCATTTTTGCGTTCGTTCACAACGCCGGGCGCGCGCAGCAGACTGAAATTTCAACCAACCAAATTTATCAACCGAGCGATATGAATGATTTTAAGAAACCGGACGCGGCGGAATTGAAAAAGAAACTGACCGCCGAGCAATTCGCTGTCACGCAGGAAGCCGCCACCGAGCCGCCGTTCCAAAATGAATATTGGGACAATCACAAGCAGGGAATTTATGTGGACATCGTTTCGGGCAAGCCGCTGTTCAGTTCGCTGGACAAATTTGATTCCGGCTGCGGCTGGCCGAGTTTCACCAAGCCGCTGGCCGCCACGGACGTGGTCGAGCACACGGATAATTCTCTCGGCATGACGCGCACCGAAGTCCGCTCCAAGGACGCCGATTCGCATCTCGGCCACGTTTTCGACGACGGCCCGGCTGACAAGGGCGGCTTGCGTTATTGCATCAACTCGGCGTCGCTGCAATTCATCCCGGTGGAAGAAATGGCCGCGAAAGGCTACGGCGATTATCTCGCGCCGTTCGTGAAAGCGGGCTTGATCAAGGCGAGCGCAACTTCAACGAACGCGCCGCCGAAAAACTGACTACTTCATCGCCGCATAGACGTGATGCACGTCGTCGTGGTCGTCGAGCGCGTGGAGAAAATCCATGACTTCCTTGCGGTGCGCGTCGGAAACTTCCGTGAAATTCTTCGCGACATAGCGCATCTCCGACGCGATGACGTTCCAGCCCGCCGCCTTCAACGCCTTGGAAACGTGGTCGAGGTCTTTGATTTCCGTCAGAAATGTCGCGCCCTTTTGTCCGGCGGGAATTTCAGCAGCGTCGAGCGGCTCGATTTCCTGCGCGCCGGCTTCAATCGCGTCGGCCTCCGCGTCGCGGTTTGCGTCCGGATGCGTGGCCTCGACCACGCCGAGGTGATTGAAGAAAAACGCGACGCTGCCGGGCTGGCCCATCGAGCCGGCCTTGAACAGATTGCGGATTTCCGGCGCGGTGCGGTTACGATTGTCCGTCAGACATTCCACGACGATGGGGACTTTGTGCGGCGCGAAACCTTCATAGACGACCGTTTCATAAACCACCTTTTCGTCCGTTAGGCCCGCGCCCTTTTTGATGGCGCGCTCGATGGTGTCCTTGGTGACGGAAGATTTCTTGGCCTTCTCGACGGCGACGAACAGGCGCGCGTTGAGGTCGGGGTCGGCGCCGCCGAGCTTGGCCGCGACCATGATTTCGCGGACTAGCTTGACGACCATCTGCCCTTTTTTGTGCGCGTTGATTTCGCGCCCGGCTTGTTTCCATTGTGCTCCCATAGGATTTGAAGAGTATGGGAATATTTTCCGAACGGCTCAATTCAAATTGCATATTCGTCATGTCCTTGTGTTCGAGCGCAAATTTCTGTTAAGCTGCCGTTTCGATGTTGACGCTTTCAGAAATCAGCAAGGCCTACGGCGGACGAATTCTGTTCGACGACGTAACCTTGCAGTTGAACCGCGAGGACCGCATCGGGCTGGTCGGCCCGAACGGAGCGGGGAAGTCCACGCTCTTTTCGATCATTCTCGGTGAGGAGGAGGCGGATTCGGGCCAGGTGATGAAGGAGCGCAACGTCGTGCTCGGCTATCTGCCGCAGGAAAGCGCTCCGGTCGGCGAGGAAACGGTGCTCGAACTCGCCACAGGCATCTCGCCGGAATTTGTCAAACTCCGTCGGCTCATTCTGTCCTGGGATTCCGACCATCATGTCGCGCCGGATCACGTCGAGGAAATCCACGACGACGCGCATAACCGCTTTCACGAACTTGGCGGCTACCAGCTCGACGCGAAGGCAAAGCAAATCCTTTCCGGTCTCGGCTTTCGTGAAAAAGATTTCGACCGTCCGTCACGTGAATTGAGCGGCGGCTGGGTCATGCGCGCGCACCTCGCGCGGCTGCTCGTGCAGCAGCCGGATTTGTTGCTGCTCGACGAGCCGACGAACCATCTCGACCTCGAGGCACTGCTGTGGTTCCAGGAATATCTCACGACATATCCCGGCGCGATTGTCGTCATTTCACACGACCGCGAATTTCTCAATCATATCGTCAGCGGCATCGTGGAAATCCGGTCGAGCAAGCTCAACCGTTATCGCGGCAACTACGATGAATTTCTCGTGCAACGCGCCGCCGCCGAGGAACAACTGCTCGCCGCCTACAAAAACCAGCAGAAAGAAATCGAACGCTTGCAGCTATTTGCCGACCGTTTTCGCGCCAAGGCCAGCAAGGCGTCGCAGGCGCAGAGCAAGCTCAAGCAGATCGAGCGCATGGACAAAATCGAAGCCCCGGTGAACGACGTGAGCAAAATCGGTTTCAGCTTTCCGCAGCCGTTGCGCAGCGGGCAGAAAGTCATCACGCTCGAAAACATCCATTTTGCTTACGGCGAAAACGTGGTTTATCGCGGCATGGAATTTCGCGCAGAACGCGACCAGCGCGTCGTGCTTGTCGGGCCGAACGGCGCGGGCAAATCCACGCTGCTGAAAATTCTCGCGGGCGTTCTGGTGCCGCAATCCGGCACTCGCACGCTCGGCCACAACGCCAAGGCCGGCTACTATTCGCAATACCGCGTCGAAATGTTGCAGGAATCGCGCACGGTGTTCGAGGAGGCGATGGACACGCCGCAACGCGTGACGGAACAATTCATCCGCACGCTGCTCGGCAGTTTTCTTTTTCGCGGCGACGACGTTTTCAAAAAAATCAGCGTCTTGAGCGGCGGCGAAAAAAGTCGGCTCGCGCTCGTGAAGCTTTTGCTCGACCCGCCGAACCTGCTGCTCATGGACGAGCCGACAACGCACCTCGACATGGCGAGCATTGACGCGCTTGTCGGCGCGCTGAAGCAATTCAAAGGCACGCTCGTCTTCATCAGCCACGACGTTTATTTCATCCGCGCGCTGTCCGGCCACGTCGTCCACGTCAACGCCGGCCAGCTCACGCATTATCCCGGCGGCTACCAATATTATTTGGACAAGACCAAGGCGTCATCCGCGCGGGCGGCGTTGACTTCCATCGGAACCAACGGAGTCGCTTCGCCGCAAATAAAAAATTTCGCGCCGGCGGTAAAAGTTGACCGCAAGGAACAAAAACGTCTCGAAGCGCAGCAACGCCAGTCGCGTTCCGGCGAAAAAAAAGCGCAACAGCAACTGGTTCACAAGCTGGAAAAAGAAATCCAGGAACTCGAAGCGAAGCAGGTTGAACTCACCGCCGAACTGGAAAACCCCGAGACTTACAACAAGCCCGGCCGTGCGCAGGAAATCAACCGCGAACTGGCGCACGTCCAGGAACGGCTTGCGGCGGCGACGCCCGAATGGGAAGCCGCCGAGAGCAAGCTGGCGATGATCGCTTAAATTTTAGCCACGGATGAAACACGGATTGAACACTGATGAGGGAATCCGCAGATTTCACAGGTTTACGCAGATTATAATTCACTCAAAGTTTATCTGCGAAAATCCGTGCAATCTGCGGATAAATATTCCATCCGTGTTTCATCTGTGTTTCATCCGTGACTAAAAATCAATTTCATCCCGCCGCGTTTTGTGTTTGATTGGTAGCCGCTACTTTTATGGACGACACAAATTCATTGATCGAACAGCGCAAGGCCAAGCTCGTGGCGTTGCGCGCCAAGGGCATTGACCCGTTCCAGAACAAATTTACGCCGACGGAAACCTGCGCCGCCGCGCGCGTCAGTTACGTCGAGGGCCGCGAAACGGCGCTGGCTGGGCGCATCACGGCTCATCGTGACATGGGCAAGTCCATGTTTATTGACATCCGCGACCAGAGCGGGCGCCTTCAGGCCTACGCGCAGAAAAATGTCCTCGGCGACGAGCAGTTCCATATTTTCCAGCATCTCGACCTCGGCGATTTCATCGGCGTGAAGGGAACGATGTTCACCACGAAGACCGGCGAAATTTCCGTGAAGCTCATCAGCTTCGTCATTCTCGCCAAAGCCTTGCGCCCGCCGCCCGCGAAGTATTACGGCCTGGAAGACACCGAAATCCGCTACCGCCAGCGTTACCTCGATTTGATCGCGAATCCCGACGTGAAGGACGTCATGCTCAAGCGCAGCGCGATCATCCA
>Ga0181534_10002489_pt1 | contig 11335 bp, 11 predicted proteins | sample PEATcosm2014_Bin_37_FD_119758 | JGI IMG/M metagenome (GOLD analysis project Ga0181534, IMG submission 119758) | Peatland microbial communities from MTU Mesocosm Facility, Houghton, MI, USA - PEATcosm2014_Bin17_10_metaG | ecosystem: Environmental > Terrestrial > Soil > Wetlands > Peat | place...
ATGGCCAGCACGATGGCCAGCACGATGGCCGCCGCCACGAACCACGGCCACTTGTAATTTTGTTGGGGGACATTTCCGCCAGACTTTGCCATTAGGCTCCAGTATCGCACATTTTGGCGCAGCGCAAAGGGGTTTCGCGCGGCGGCCGGAAAATGCGCAAAGAATTTCTGCGGCCTGCCTTGATCGTTTTTTCAATCGGTGAAAACTCGACCGGCGATTTTTTTAGGCTAGATTCCCGGCACGTTTAATGCCCGCAAGCGACACCCCGGAAAATCCGCCGCCGCCCGCGCCCGCGCCCGCCGCGCCGGGCGAGCATCCTTATGCCGTGTTTCGCAACGCGGATTACACGCGCTATCTCGTCGCGCGGTTCATCGCGTCGTTCGGGATGCAGATGCTGGTCGCGGCGGTGGACTGGGAATTGTTTCATCGCACCGGCACGGCGCTGGCGCTGGGCTACGTCGGCTTGTCGCTGATGGTGCCGATGGTGCTTTGCACGCTGCCCGCCGGCCACGTGGCCGACCGGTTCAGCCGGAAAAAAATCATCCTCGTCAGCACGCTCGCCCTGGGCCTGACCAGCCTCGGGCTGATGCTGGTTTCCGTCCTGACGGCGCCGCAGGCGCCGCTCTTCAAATATTACGTTTACGCGCTGCTCGTCGGCGTCGGCGTGGCGCGGACTTTTTTGTGGCCGGCCAGCGCGGCGTTTGTGACGGCGCTGGTGCCGCGCGCGCAGCTTCCGCGCGCCATCACTTTCAACAGCGGCGCGTTCCAGCTTTCTTCCGTGCTCGGCCCGGCGGCGGGCGGCCTGGTGATCTGGCTCACGCACGGCGCGTGGGTGATTTACGCCTTCAACGCGGTGGCGGCGGTCGTTTGTTTTTTCCTGGTCGCGGCCGTGCGCCACGAACCCAAGCTGGCGGCGCAGGAACCGACGACGGTGCGCAATCTCATCACCGGCTTCCGCTTCGTGTTTGCGAACAAGATCATTCTCGGCACGCTGACGCTGGACATGTTTGCCGTGCTGCTGGGCGGCTCGGTTTCGCTGCTGCCGATTTTTGCCAAGGACATTTTGCACAGCGGCCTCGGCGGGCTGCACACCACGGCGGACGGCCTGGATTTCGGGCTGCTGCGCGCGGCCACGCCGATGGGCGCGATCCTCTGCGTGTTTTATCTTGCGCACCGGCGGCCGCTGCAAAAGGCGGGCCGCGCCATGCTCTGGTGCGTGGCGATTTTCGGCGTGGCCACCATTTTCTTCGGGCTGTCGAACCGCCAGTGCCTCGGCCGGTTCATCGCCGCGCCGGACGCGCTGTGGTTCTGGCTCGCGTTCGGGCTGATGGCGTTGTGCGGCGCGGTGGACAACGTCAGCGTGGTGGTCCGCCAGACGCTGGTGCAAATCCTGACGCCCGATGAAAAGCGCGGCCGGGTCTCCGCGGTGAACAGCCTGTTCATCGGCACCTCGAACGAACTGGGCGGCTCGGAATCCAGCTTCACGGCGGAACTCTTCGGGCCGGTGCTGCAGCATGTGCCGATCACGGCCGGGGCGTTGTATGTGCAGGCCACGGCCAGCGGGACGATCTGGTCCACGGTCGTCGGCGGTTTCGGCACGGTTATCGTGGTGGTGGCGGTGGCGTGGCTCTGGCCGGAAATCCGCAAATACGGCCGGCTGGCGTGAGCACTTCAACTTGACGCGGGCGGGCAGAGGTTTATTTTCGGCGGATGAAAAGAATTTCGCTTTGGTTTTTGATCCTGGTTTTCACCGCTTCCGTGGCGGGCGCGCAGGATGCCGCCACGCAGCAGCAGCTCGACAAGCTGAGCGGGCAGATCCAGGACCTGCTCGAGGCGCAGGCGCAAAACGGCAAACGCATAGGTGCCCTCGAAAAGGAAATCGGCGACCTGCGCGACAAGGTCAACACGCCGCAGGTCAGCGACAGCGCCAGCCGCGACGATTTGAAAAAGCTCGCCGAGCAGGTGCAGGAGATTGACCAGAAACGGCAAGACGACCGCGACCTCATTTTGAAGGAGATTGAAAAGCTCGGCAAAGCCGCCGCCCTCGCGCCGATGCCCACGTCGCATAGAAGTTCCGTCACGCCCAAAGCCACGGCGGACGACACCACCACCACCGCCGCCGGGCCGAAGAGCGGATATTATTACACGATCAAGGATGGCGACACGCTCGGCCTCATTGCCAAGGCGTATCGCGACAGCGACCAGCATGTGAAGGTGACGAAGGCGCAGATCATCGCCGCCAATCCCGGGCTGGATCCCAACAAACTTTACGTCGGCAAGAAAATCTTCATTCCCGATCCCAACGCGAAATGATCTGGCGCCGGCCGGCTATTTCACCTTGAAGTGGATCGCCAGCACGGCCGCGGCGGCGGCGAGGCAGTAGCAGCCGAAGAATTTCCAGCGTCCGCCTTCCAGCCAGCGCGACAGCAGTTTCAGCGCGAGCAGGCCCGCACCGAAGCTCAGCACCATCCCGATCAGGCCCGGCACGAACAGATGCACCACCGAATTGGGTCCGCTCAACGCGTGCGCCTTGAGCAGCCGGTGCGCCTCCTGCGCGATGACCGGCGGCGTCAGCACCACCGCGAGCGCGAAGCTGAACTCCTCCAGCTTCTGTTTCGGCAAACCGAGAATCAGGCCGGTGGAAATCGTCGCGCCGGAACGCGAAAAGCCCCGGAACGGCAGGCACAGTCCCTGCACCAGGCCGATCCACAACGAATGCTGCGGCTGGATTTCCGAATGGCGCGGCGCTTTGTCTTCGCGCAGGCCGGCGTAAATGATCAGGATGCCCACCGCCGCCAGCGCCCCGGCAATCAGCGGCAGGTTGGCAAATAAATTCTCAATCTCCGCGTGTTCCGCGCCGCGCATGAAAACTTTTTCAATCAGGATTTTCAGCCCGTAGCCGACCACGCCCGTGCAGAGCGTCGCGCCGATGACCTGGATGGCGAACCATTGCGTCTGCCCGGCGGAAGCCAGGTAATCGCGCCGCCAGCCTTGCCAATAATAAAGAATTACGGCGAACATCGTGCCGGTGTGCAGCAGGACCAGCAGCATGGTCATGTCCGGGCTGGACGGGTCGAGGCCCATGAGTTTTTCCGCCACGATGACGTGCGCGGAACTGGAGACGGGCAGCAGTTCGCACGCGCCCTGGATCAGCGCGAGAATCAGGATTTGGAAATAGTTCAACATGCCGGCGCAGTCTGCCCGAAAGTTTTCCAAATCACAATGCCCGGCGCGCCGGAAAATGGGGGGATTTATGATTTACGATTGGCGATTTACGATTTACGAGCCGCCGGTGAGGCCGACCTTCAATTCGCGTAGGAGCAAATTTGGAGGCGCGCCATCGCCTTGGCAGGAGCCGAGGTGACGAGGCTCATTTTAATTTCGGATTGGCGATGGCGGCTGGCGGATTTTCAATTTGAGACTCCTCACGTCGTCACCTACGAATTTGGAATGGGGAGCGCGCTGGCCCGGTTGGCGTTTTCGGTATCCCTCCAGCTTCGTCCCGCATGCACAACTGGAAATTAGCCAGACACGAAGTGTCTGGGTGCTTGCCCACGGCCACCATCCGTCCTGACGGGACGGCGGAATCCATCGTCCGTTCAGGACGAATCAATTTTGCGGCCACGTTGCCAGCCACTTCTTAGCTGGTTAATTTCCCTGCGTCGCTCCGCGACTTTGCCGCCGTTTTCGCCCAACCCGGCATTTCCTGCCGGTTTAACCCCGCTTGACTGTCAAAAACCCGAAAAATTCGCAAAATGCTTGCCGGCAAGGCCTTGAGATTTCGGGGCAACCCGCTGGGAATCCGGGGCAACGCTCTGGGAATTTACGGCAATCGGGCAGGAATCGGCGGCAACCGGCGGGGAATTCCCGGCAAGCCGCTGGGAAAGCGCAGCAACGACCGGGGAAACTGGGGCAACCGGCTGGGAATGCGCGGCAACGGGGCGGGAATCGGCGGCAGCGCGCGGCACGGCGCGGCAAGGGCCGGGGAATTCCCGGCAGCCCGCTGGGAATTCCCGGCAGGGTTCCGGAAATCGGCGGCAATGGGCCGGGAATTTATGGCAACGCGCCGCATGGCGTTGATGGGGCCGAAGAAATGTCTGCGGACGATCAAAACAGCTGGCCCTGGCCGGGCAGTTCATGGACTGCGCTGGCAGAGCGCGGCGGCGACAGCGCTTTCATGCGGCCAGCCCAGGCAATGTTCGGATGCGATAGCGGCGTCGCGCTCCGCTTGCCGCCGCAGTCCAGACGCTGCGCGAGTTGCTCACTTTGCCAGCCGCGCTCCAAGCGGATGGCCTTGCCGGCGGTGAAATGGCGAAATTATTTTTTCCCGCCCCAGAAGGTTTTGTTTTCCACGGTGCGCTGCTTGACCTTGAGCTGGCCGAGGATGGCGTGCCAGCCGATGTAAATCTTGTGCCACTGCGATTCAAGTCCGCGCAGCGCGCCTTCGCCCATCTCGCTCAAATAGCGGAGCGACGGCGCGTTGCCGATGAGGCTGTGGATTTCCTCGCGCGTGGGCGACTGGACTTCGACGCTGGCGAAAATCAATTCCAGTTCCTGCACGATGATGCTTTTGATTTCGAGAAAATGATTTTCATCCGCCGCGCCGAAGCGTTTGGCGCGGGCGAGGCTGATGAAGTGGTTGAACTGTTTCCAGCATTCGATGTGGGTTTCGATCTGGGTGACGAGCTGGTTGATTTCCTTGGAAGTCATGGGCGTGCGGGTGTTGGCGTCGGGAACAGGGCGGTTTGCGGTAACAGGAAAATGATCGCGCCGCCGCGCAGTTCGCGGGCGGTGATGCGCAGGCTGCCGTAATGCAGGCTCACCTCCGCCAGCGGCATCTGCGCGGTGCGGGCTTCGCGGAACAGGCCCAGCACATCGCGCCCGATGTCCTGCAGCAGGTTTTTCGGAAACGCGGACGACACGGTGGAGGTCACGATGCGGCCCTGGCGGTCCACCGTGATGGTGCCGGTGGGCAGTTGCTGGACGGCGGCGTGGCCGCCGAAAATGTTTTTTAAGAATCCCATGACGCGACAAGCTTGCGGCTTTTTTCGGGCACATTATCCTCGGCCTCCGCCGGCCAGCCCACCAGAAACGCGCGGTCACCGCGCGCGAGCAAAACCACCTGGCGTTCCGCATTCTGGCCGGCGACGTGCGAGAGCGGACCGGCTTCCAGCCGGTCGCCGAGGCGGCGGGCGAGGGCGACGGCGCGCTGCGTCCACTGGGCGAATGCGGAAAAATTCTGCGTGCCGAGCGCCTCGGGTTCGCCCTGGCCGGCCAGCGGCACGGCGATGACAAACTCCGCGCCTTCGCGCGTGAGCTGCGACAATTTCCACATGGTCTTGCGGTGCAGATTGCTTTCGACGGATTCCGGCTCGAGGCTCGGATTGGCCGTTTCGTCGAGCGATTGGGCGGATTCAAGCAGCAGGGCGTTGACCGGTTTGTGGATCGTGCGTTCACGATCGGGTTCGGCGGGCAGGTTTTCGAACGTGCCGGTTTTCCAGGCGAGCAGCCGGTAAAACGCCACTTCGCCGCGCGCGCCCTCGGTTTCGGCGTCAATCAATTCGCCGTCCTGAATCCACAGTTTCGCCACCAGCGGCCCGCGCGTGACGCGCAGCACCGTCGAGCTGCGGGAGAGGCTTTCCATCTGGATGATGTCCATCAGGCTCTTGCTCTGGAGACCGCGAAAGCCGGTGTCGCTGTCCCGATCCGACTGGCCGAGCAGCGATTCGAGGCATTCGTTGAACAACTGCGCGTTGCGCTGCATCTCGGACTTGAGCCAGAACAAATCCACGCCGAGCGCGTAGGCGCGGGCGCGATATTCCTCGTCTTCCAATCCGCTCAAGACGACCGTGCGCGTTTCGGGAAAGCGGCGGCGGACGATGGAAATCATCTGCAGGCCGTCAATGCGCGGCATTTTCAAATCGGAGATGAGCAGGCGGATTTTTTCGGTTTCCAGGAGTGCCAGCGCGCGTTTGGCGTTGTTGGCGGTGAGGATTTCCGGACGGCTCGGCAGCGCCGCCAGCAGCTCGCGGCAGAGCGCCAGCCAGTCCGCGTCGTCGTCAAGAATCAGGATTTTGTGTCGGGTGTCCATGCCAATGACTGCTAACCGCTAACCGCGATTGCCCGCAAATTCAAGCGCTAAAGCATTGTCAGCTTGTCAGCAATCCGCGTTCCCACCGGCAAACAGGGTTTTCAACCGCAAATGGGACAGAAACCGGACTGCGAGTCCAACGCTGGGACAATTGCCCGCCAAATTCAACAAAAATCAAGCGGCAATCGTGCTGGCGCGGATTCTGCTAAATCGGCTGGTGCCTGCCAGTGGCAGAGCCAACCAATCAAGAAACAACAGTCATGGCAAACTCGGTAAAATCAAAATTTGCAGGATTCCTGCGGGGCCTGTTGCGGCACGTGGACGACCGCCAACCTTCCCGCCCGGTGGCCGCCGCCGCGCCGCTGCCGACTGCCCCCGCCGCCCCGGCCGCTCCGGCCACGCCCGCCAAAAATTCTGCCGCCAGTTCCGCCAACCCTTTTCCCGCCGCCGCCCGCACCGCCAATCCGGACGAAGTCGAACTGCCGCTGGCCGCCGTCGTGGCCGCCTTGCCGCTCGACCTCCGCGCCAAGCTGATGACCGCGCCGCCGGCCAGCCAGACCATCCGCCTCCAGGCCGAAACCGTGATCAGCCAGCTGGCGTTCGGTTCCGTTAAAATTTCCTTTGGCGAATTGCGGCAGCTCGCGCCGGGACTGTTCGCCAATTCCGGCGGCGAAATGGACAGCAAGCTCGTCAGCCTGCCGCTGCACGAAATTCTGCCGCGCATCAACACCGCGCTGCTGGCCCGCCGGCCGGTGAAAAAAGTCGAGGTGGCCGCCGAAATTTCCGGGCCATTCGCCGACCGTGGCCGCGGGTTCAGTTTTACCACGCAACCGCTCAAAGCGTCCGCCGCAACGCCGCCCGCCCCAAAGCCGGAGGCGGTTCCGCCGTCGGCTTTTGCCGCACCGGTGACGCCGCGGCAGGTGACGCCGCCGCCGGTCCCGCCGCAATTTCCATCGCGCTCCATCACGCCCGCCGCGCCGACGAACGGCAACGGCCACAGCCATCCGCTGCCGGCCTCGCCGCTCACGCCGCGTTCCGTGACGCCCGCCACGAAGGGTGGCAACGGTCACGGGATGGCCTTGCCGCCCGGCCTGCGCCTCGCGTCAACGAACAATGCGCTGCCGCCGATGTCGAAAATTTCCGCCGCGCCCGCGCCGGCCGCGCCGCGCCCGGAGCCGGGGCAGCCCACGATTTTTGCCGTGCTCGGCGAGCTGTGCGAACACTGGCCGGCGGAATTGAAGGATGAAATTCTGGCTTCGCCCCTGGCCAAGGTGAGCGTGCCGCTGGACGGCGGGATCATCGTGCCGGGTTTGAAACGCGGCCGGGTGGCGATGACGTGGAAGCAACTGCGCACGCTGGCCCAGCCGAGTTCGGCGGCCTCGCCGCAGGATAATTTGGAAGTGGAGCTGCCGCTGAAAGTGATCGCGCCGCTGTTTCTCGCGGCGCAGAAAAATTCCGCCAAGCCGCAGTCGAAGGCGGCGGTCTCCGCCGAAATCCCGGATTTGTTTTTTGGTTTTCCGCAGCCCGCCGCCGCGCCGGCCGCGCCGGTGGCGCCGCAAATGCCCAAACCGGTGGAATCAAAACCGGCGGACACCAATTATTTTCTGCGCGACGCCGCCGGGCAGGTGGCCTCGGCGGACACGGCGACGTTGCGGAAGAGCGACGTGCCGCAGACGGATTTTCTGAACCGGCAGGCGCATCCGAAGGAAGTGGTCGTGCGCGCGACGGCGCTGCCGGGCGTGGCGGGTTCGGTGGTGGCGATGCAGGACGGGCTGCGCGTGGCGAGCCAGGTGCCGGCGGATTTGAACGCGGACACGCTGGCGGCGTTTTTGCCGCAGATTTTCGAGCGCGTGAACCAGAGCACCCGCGAGCTGCGGATGGGCGCGCTGAACAACATCAATTTCACCGTGGGCAGCGTGGCATGGAAAATCTTCCGCGTGAACTCCGTCTATTTCGCCGCGTTCGGCAAGGCGGGCGAACAACTGCCTTCGGCGCAGCTCGCGCAGCTCGCGGCGGAACTGGACCGGAAGAAACAAAAATAAAAATTTATGGCCATCATCAATCAAGCAACCAAGGAACTGCAGGTCAAGATCGTTTACTACGGCCCGGCGATGGGCGGCAAGACGACGAACCTCGTGCAGGTCCACGATCACGTCCAAACCGCCGCCGGCAACAAGGGCAAGCTGGTTTCGCTCGCCACGAGTTCCGACCGCACGCTGTTTTTCGATTTTCTGCCGATCGAGGCGATGACGATCAAGGGTTTCAAGACCAAGTTCCAGCTTTACACCGTGCCGGGCCAGGTGATTTACAACACCACGCGGCAGCTTGTGCTGCGCGGCGTGGACGGCATCGTGTTCGTGGCCGATTCGCAATACGAAAAAATGCCGGAGAACGTCGAGAGCTTTCAAAACCTCGTGGACAATTTGAACGCGCTGAAAATCAACCTCGCGGAAATCCCCTACGTGCTGCAATACAACAAGCGCGACCTGCCGAACGTCGCGCCGGTGGAATACATGGAGTTTCTGCTGAACAACCGCGACGTGCAGGTGCCGTCGTTCGGCGGCACGGCGCACAAATGCGAGGGCGTGTTCGAAAGCTTGAACATGATCACGCGGATGCTGCTGCAGAAATTCATCAACCAATCGGTTCCCCAATACGCCTGACATGGCCACCTTGCCCCAGCTCATCGAGGAGGACATCCGGAAGCTGGACGAAACGCTTCGGGAGTTTCTCACGCAGACCGACGCCGTCGTGGCGCTGCTGATAGACAAGGGCGGTTTTGTGCTCACGCACCAGGGCGAGGCCGGCGAACTGGATCTCACGACCATCGGCGCATTGTCGTCTGGCGCGTTCCTGGCGAGCCAGACCATCGCCGGGCTGGTGAACGAAAAAGATTTCAACCACACCTATCAGCAGGGCGAGCTGACCAGCCTGTTCACCGTGAACGTGGATGAACATTGTCTGATGGTGGTGGTGTTTCCGTCGCAGTGCGGCGTGGGCATCGTGAAATATTATTCGACCGTGGCGGTCAGCCAGATTGCGCAGCAACTGGCCATTTCGCGTGAGCGCGATCCTGAAGGCGGGCTGGATCTTTCCGTAATGAACGTCGCGGACCCGCAGGAGCTGTTCCGCAAAAAGGTGGTATAAAAAACTGGAGGGAAAATGATCACAACCAATGAACTGGACCGGCTGCTGACCGCCATGATTCAAAGCGCGGAGGGAATTTCCGACCTGCTGTTCGTGGCGGGCAAGCCGCCGCAGGTGGAGGTGCACGGCTCGCTGGAGTCGCTCGCGTTTGAATGGCCCGAATCCGTGCTGACCGGCGAGCGCATCGAGAGCCTCGCCCGCGCGATCATCGGCAACAATTCCAAGCTGCTGCGTGATCTGGCGGAACATGGTTCCTGCGACTGCAGCTATTCGCTGGAAAATTTCTGCCGGTTCCGCGTGAACATTTACCGGCAGAACGGCGGTTTTGCGATGGTGCTGCGCCGGCTGCAATCGGAGATTCCGACGCTGGAGTCGCTCGGCCTGCCGTCCGCCTTCAACGACATCGTCAAGGAAAAGAACGGCCTCGTGTTCGTCACCGGCGGCTCGGGCAACGGCAAGACCACCACGCTCGCGGCGCTGCTCCACGAAATCAACCGCACCAGCAAAGTCCACATCGTTTCGCTCGAAGACCCGGTGGAATTTTTGCATCCGCAGCTCAAGTCCACCTTCAGCCAGCGCGAACTCGGCCGTGATTTTTTCAATTTCCCCGACGGCCTGCGCGCCGCGCTGCGGCAGGCGCCGAAGGTGATTCTCGTCGGCGAAATCCGCGACCGCGAGACGATGGAGATTGCGCTCACCGCCGGCGAAACCGGCCATCTGGTGTTCAGCACGCTGCACACGATCAGCGCCGACCAGACCATTCACCGCATTCTCGGGCTGTTCTCCAAGGACGAGGAACAGCAGGTGCGCGAGCGGCTGATGGGTTCGCTGCGCTACATCGTCGGCCAGCGGCTCGTGCCGAAAAAATCCGGCGGCCGCCTGCTGGTGACGGAATTGATGGGCAGCAGCCTGCGCACGCGCGAAGCCATCGAACTGGGCGAAAATGAAAACCGCCGGCTGCACGACATCATCGAGGCCGGCAGCAGCAACGGCTGGCACAGCTTTGAACAGTCGCTGCTCAAGGCGTTCGAGCAGGATTTGATCAGCGAGGAAACCGCGCTGCTTTATTCGATCAATAAGCCGACCATGCGCCAGCGGCTGGACATCGCCAACAGCCGCGGCCAGCGCGCGGCCAAGACGGTGCAGCCGATTCCGATGATGGTGGTCGCCGCCGCCGCCCCGGCGCCGCCGCCGCCAGCACCGGCACCAGCCTTGCCGGCGGTGTCGCCGCTGGTCAAGCCCGAGCCGCATGTCAGCATGTTGAAGGGCATCCTCAACAACTTGATTTAAGCGGCGAGTTTTCGAACTGCCAGCGGGAAAATGCTGCAAATTATTTTCTGGTTTGTGACGCCGGTCGGCCTTAGGCTGGCGTTAAATCAATTTTCCGAACTATGGACATCGTCTTCAATTGTCCGAACTGCGAACAGGAACTGGCGGTGGACCAGACCGGTGCCGGCTCGCAAATCGAATGCCCCTCCTGCGGTGAAACCATCACCATCCCCGCCGCTCCCGCCGGCGGCAAGCTGACCACCGGGTCGCTGCCCGCGCCGCCCCCGCCCGCGCCGAGCGCCATCACTTCATCCGCGGCGGCCAAGGTGGAATTGCACCTGAAAGTGCCGGTGCATGACAAACCGGCGGAGTCGCTGATCGCCAAACCGAAGCCGCCGTTGGAGTCCGTGCAAAAAGGCGCGGGCAAACGGCTGCGCATCCGCACCATCCGCCGCGCGGCGTGCATTGAAAACGGCCATGACCATTTTGACGAGCGGGTTTCGGATTTTCTGCAGGAGATCGGCGAGGCGAACATCGTCGCCACCCACGTGGTCGGCTACGAGCAGTTCGACGTGGGCATTCAAAAGATCATGACCGATTACGGGCTGCTGGTGGTCTATCGTGGTTGAATGGTTTTGACTTGGTGAAATTTGGTCGTTAACGTGCGCGCATGAAGCTTCGGTTTGCAATCTGGATTTTGCTGTTCGTCGTGGTGGCGTTGCTGCCATTTCGTGCACCCGCGCCCTTGATGTATATTCCGGGCGAGGGCTGGTATTACGAGAACTACGGCGAAAACGGCAAATGGCAGCGTCCGCGCGCCAAGGAACA
>Ga0181534_10002491_pt1 | contig 11320 bp, 9 predicted proteins | sample PEATcosm2014_Bin_37_FD_119758 | JGI IMG/M metagenome (GOLD analysis project Ga0181534, IMG submission 119758) | Peatland microbial communities from MTU Mesocosm Facility, Houghton, MI, USA - PEATcosm2014_Bin17_10_metaG | ecosystem: Environmental > Terrestrial > Soil > Wetlands > Peat | place...
GATCTCACCGCGCAGGTCGAAGGCGCGATGGCTATTGAGAATCTGCGCAGCGGCGACCGGGTATTGATTGCCGAAGCCTGCACCCATCATCCCATCGGCGAAGATATTGGCCGCGTCAAGATACCACGCTGGCTCACGCAATATACCGGCGTCAAGCTGGACTTCGTGCATGAGCAAGGCCGCGATTTCCCCAGCGACCTGACCAGTTATAAACTTGTCATCCATTGCGGTGCGTGCATGTGGAATCGCCGCCAGATGTTGAGCAGAATTCTGCGCTGCCAGAAAGCGGGTGTGCCCATCACGAATTACGGGCTGACCATCGCTTACAGCCTGGGCATCTTTGCGCGCGCGCTGGAGCCGTTCCCCGCGGCACTCGAAAGCTATCGCTCTCATGCGGCCAGTGCAGCATTGGTATAGAAACTCTATATAAGACGCATTCTTCGATGGCGCAAGCAACAACGTGTTTGCGTCATTTCATTTCTGCTCATGCCTCATCCCGACCGAAGCGCCATGGAGTCGCTTGATCTGTATTTGAGTACTGCCGTACTTTGCAATTATGCGGCATAAGCAAGAATACTCATTCTTACCATATAGCGATACATAGCCCGCATTGCACAGCCAGGCTGAAACCTCAACAAATACGCATAAATCCAGCACTATCTGGACCTTTAGGCTCATAGCGCACACCTCATCGTGACAAGGGTCACGTCTTTTTTGACAGCACTCTTCTAAAGTTCAAAGCATCGGAACGCGGGCGTTAAATCATAGCGCCGTTCCGATAAAGCGGGTACGCGGAGAAATCCATGAGCACACCGAATGAAGCAACCATGGCAGTAAAAGCAGCGGCGCCAAAAGCTCCTCCCGCGCCAAAAGATGAGATCACCGTTATCGCGCAGAAGTGGAAGAAAAAGCGCGGCAGCCTCATCATGGCGTTGCACGATCTGCAGGGCCGCCTGGGATTTGTTCCGCGCGAGTCCGCGATGAAGCTGGGCCGTGCGATGGATGTGCCGCTGGCGCGCATCTATGAGGTAGTTACGTTTTATAACTACTTCAAGCTCGAAGCGCCGGGTAAGTACATCATCTCGGTTTGCACTGGCACCGCCTGCCACATCAAGGGATCGGCTGAGCTGCTCGCTGGCCTGGAGAAGGAACTCAACGTCCACGAGGGCGAGAGTACGCCGGACAAGGAATATCACTTGCAGGGAGTTCGCTGCCTGGGCTGCTGCGGACTTGCTCCGCTGGCCTCAGTCAACGGCAAGGTCTACGGCAAGCTCAACACCGCCGAGAGCCATTACGTAATTGAGCGCATCCAGGTCGACAAGCCGATGGTCAACGCTCCGGAAGAAGCTGCCGAGTAACACGGCCGCCGCAGGCCGCAACGCAATCGAAGCACAGGACTCATATGAAACCCGAAGAATTGGAAGTAAAAGCCGCCGCAGAACTCGCCAAGCAGGAAGCATTCGACGCGCGCCTCATCTGTTGTTCCAGCACCGGCTGTCAGTCTTCCGGCGCCGCCGCAATCATTGATGGATTGAAAGCGGAACTCAAGGCCCGGCAACTCGACGCCAAGGTGCAGGTGTGCGGAACGGGTTGCATGGGCTTGTGCAGCAAGGGACCGTTGGTGCGCATGACATCGAAGTCACAGACGGAGATCCTCTTCTCCGATATCAAGCCGGAGATGGCCGCCGCGGTTGTGGACCAGGTCGTGGTTCCGGTGCTTGGCGGCGCGAAGATTGAGCGCCCCGGCGGCAATCTGGAGCGTCACAGCCTCGATCTCAGCGAGCCCTTCTTCACCATGCAGCATCGCGTGGTGCTTGAGAACAATGGCCGCACCGATCCGGAGAAGATTGAAGATTATCTCGCTCATGGCGGCTATCAGGGATTACGTAAAGCAATTGCGATGTCCGCCGAAGAGGTCTGCAAAGAGATCCTTAATGCGGGCCTGCGCGGTCGCGGCGGCGCGGGTTTCCCGACAGGTTTGAAGTGGGATATCACGCGCAAGATTCAGTCCGATGTGAAGTACGTCATCTGTAACGGCGACGAGGGCGACCCCGGTGCATTTATGGACCGCTCGGTTCTGGAAGGCGATCCGCACGCGGTCATCGAGGGCATGTTGATTGCTGCGCGCGCGATGAATGCAACCAACGGCGTCTTCTACATTCGCGCCGAGTATCCGCTGGCCGTCGAGCGCATTGAGAAAGCTCTGCGCCAGGCGCGTACCGCAGGACTTGTAGGCAAGAACATTCTCGACTCCGGCTGGGCATTCGATTTTGAGATTCGCCTCGGCGCTGGTGCGTTTGTCTGCGGAGAAGAGACAGCACTGATCGCATCGGTTGAAGGCAAGCGCGGCACGCCGCGTCCCCGTCCGCCCTTCCCGGCGGTTAAGGGATTGTGGGATCAGCCGACCTGCGTCAACAACGTTGAAACCCTCGCCAATGTGCCTCGCATCCTGTTGCGCGGCGCGGAGTGGTTCTCTTCGCGCGGCACCGAGAAATCAAAAGGCACCAAGGTCTTTGCTCTCACGGGCAAGATCAAGAACAACGGCCTCGTCGAAGTGCCGATGGGCATCACGCTGCGCGAGATTGTCGAGACCATCGGCGGCGGCACTGGCACGGATCGCAAGATCAAGGCCATCCAGACCGGCGGACCTTCCGGTGGCATGATTCCCGAGCATCAGTTTGATACGCCGGTGAGCTACGAGCACTTGCAACAGCTTGGATCGATGATGGGTTCCGGCGGCTTGATTGTCATCGACGATCACGACAGCGTCGTTGAGCTGGCCCGTTTCTATCTCGATTTCTGCGTCGATGAGTCCTGCGGCAAGTGCGCTCCCTGCCGCATTGGCGGCACGCAGATGCTTCGCCTGCTTGACCGCATCGTCAAAGGCGACGGGACGGAAGAGGACATCAAGAACATTCGCACGGTGGCCAAAGCCATGCAGAAGGCATCGCTGTGCGCGCTCGGACAGACCGCGCCCAACCCGACCCTCTCCGCCATTCGCCACTTCGAACCGGAGTTCCGCGAGCGGCTGAAAGAGACCGCCGCAACTGCCTGAAGCCGCAAGCCGCATCAACCGGACCTGAAAACGCACGAAACAGCAGGACCAAAGAAACCAGAATTGAGAAGCTGCCATGACCGAACTCATTCACGCCACGATTAACGGGTTGCCTGTCGAAGTAGAGAAAGGCGTCTCCATTCTCGACGCCGCGCGCCAGGTGCATGTGCGCATTCCCACGCTCTGCAAGCATCCCGACCTGGACGCCACGGCGGCCTGCGGTATCTGCATCGTGCAGATCAAGAGCAACGGCAAGATGCTGCGCGCCTGTTGCACGCCCATTGAAGAGAAGATGGACATTCTCACTGAGACGCCGGAGATTGTCGATGTTCGCCGCTCGGTACTTGAGCTAACCCTCTCCCGCCATCCCAACGAGTGCCTCACCTGCCTGCGCAATCACAACTGCGAGTTGCAGACTCTGGCCGCGGACTTCGGACTCACTTCCACGGGATTGGACAACATTGTTCCCGACCTGCCTTGCGACGATTCGACCCACAGCATCGTGCTCGATCCGCGCAAGTGCATCTCCTGTGGCCGCTGCATTCAGGTTTGCCAGCAGGATCAGAATGTCTGGGCGCTTAGTTTCCTCAATCGCGGTTTCGATACGCGCATCGCGGCTGCCGGCGATATTCCGCTCGCCGATTCACCCTGCGTCCGCTGCGGCCAGTGCGCCGCGCATTGCCCCACCGGCGCAATTGTCGAGTACGACGAATCCGTCAGCGTATGGGAAAAACTTCAAGATCCCGATGCCTTCTGCGTCGCGCAGATCGCGCCTGCCGTCCGCGTGGCCATTGGCGAGGCCTTCGGGTTCCCCATTGGCGCCAATCTCACCGGCAAGATCTACGCATCGCTCCGCCGCATGGGCTTCAAAGCCATCTTCGACACTAATTTTGGCGCTGACCTCACCATCATGGAAGAGGCCACGGAGTTCAAGTCCCGCCTGCTCGAAGGCAAAGGCGAGCTGCCGCTGATCACCAGTTGCTGCCCCGGCTGGGTGGATTTTATGGAGAAGTTCCACGGCGACATGATTCAACACTTCTCCAGTTGCAAGTCTCCACATGCCATGGTCGGCGCGTTGGCTAAGACTTACTATGCCGAGAAGCAGAAGATCGATCCCGCCAAGATCTTTGTGGTCTCCATCATGCCCTGCACGGCGAAGAAATCCGAAATAATCCGCAGCAAAGAGATGTCTTCCTCCGGCTACCAGGATGTCGATATTTCGCTGACCACGCGCGAGTTTGCACGCATGATCAAGCAGTCGGGCATCGACTTCAAGACTATTCCCGACGAGCAGTCGGATCATATTCTCGGCACATACACGGGCGCAGGGACGATCTTCGGCGCAACTGGCGGCGTGATGGAAGCCGCTCTGCGCACGGCGGTCTACTTCGTCACCGGCAAGGATGCGCCAAAACTTGAGTTCCAGCAGACGCGCGGACTGACTGGCTTGAAAGAAGCAGCCATCGATGTTGCTGGAACTACGGTGCGCATCGCTGTAGCGCACGGACTCGCCAATGTCGAACAGGTGCTCGAAAAGGTGCGCGCGGCCAAAGCGGCAGGCGAGGAAACGCCCTATCATTTTGTCGAAGTGATGGCCTGCCCCGGCGGCTGCGTCGGCGGCGGCGGTCAGCCCTACGGCGCCACGAACGCGCTGCGCACGAAGCGCGCCGCTGGACTCTACAACGAAGACTCGGCTGGGCAGTTGCGCTGCTCGCACCACAATCCAGCCATCAAGCAACTCTACGACGATTTCCTTGGCGCGCCCGCCAGTCACAAGGCCGAGGAACTCCTGCACACCAGCTACCAGGTTCTACCGGAGTACAAACGGTAGCGGCGATCCGCAAACCAGCTTCATCGCCAAATGCAAGGGGGCCGGCTTCGGTCGCGCCCTTTGTATTTGGCGATGAAGTCTTTTACCCTATTCGTTCGTTTCGCAATCCCATCTACAACACTGTATCTTGAAGGCACCGCTTCGGCGAACTTCCCTCGCAGAGCACACGCACCAGAGGAGGTCTCTATGATTCAGCGTCTGCCCAGAACCCGGCCAACCGCATGGAAGGAACGCAGGCAAGCCATCGCCCATCGCTGGCTCACACCCTTCTTCGCGCTCGAATGGATTTGGGAGTGGGCCGCCTTCGTATTGAGCAACTGGACTTTCATCGAAGTCCTCGAATACCTGGAGACTTTCTCGGTTCTGGTTGCGGTCATTTTCTACTTCGCCGAATCCGGCGACCGCGTCAAGCAGCGCCACTATCAGGCCTGGCAAGTAATCAACACGGCGCAGGGAAAGGGTGGCAGCGGTGGCAGGATTGAGGCGTTGCAGGAGCTGAATGCCGACAAGGTTCCGCTCGTCGGCGTCGATGTTTCGTCGGCTTTTTTGCAGGGACTTAATCTAAAGAATGCCAGTCTTCTTCGCGCCGATTTCAGCTCCGCAGACCTGCGCAACAGCAATCTCTCTGGGGTCGATCTTACGCTCGCCAATCTCAACTCGGCCAACCTGCGCGGCGCTGCTCTCGATCGCGCAAAGTTCTTGCAGGCCGATCTCCGCAACGGCGACCTGACGGCTAGCAGCCTCGTAGGCGCAGAACTCACTGGAGCTACTCTCGACGATGCCGACCTCCGCTTCGCGGATTTGAAAGATATTCAGTGGCAACGCATCAAAAGCATTAAGGGTACAAACATTGCTGCAATAAGAAATCCTCCGCAGGGATTTGTCGACTGGGCAATGCGGAATGGAGCGATCAATCAACCCGACGCTCCGGAATGATTTTTTGCCAGTCTTGCGTTGCAATCCGAAGCAGAAATATGCTGTCCGCCTTCTGGATGAGCAGCAGAAGGCGGACGGCATAGATTACGCTGATTTCCCATAGCTAAATCTACGATCAACCGAGAGAACAGTTAGTAGGCGGCGATCCCATTGAAGCCGGTGAACTTAGGAAATTCGCCGGCGGCGCCTAGGTAGTTAAGCGTACCGCTCTGTTGAATCGCAAACTCGCCAATATCGCCAGCGCCTGAGTTCAGCGTGTAGAGGTACTTGCCGTCTGCACTGATCGCGATATCCAGATTGGTTGCGCCCGCCGGGTTGTCGCCGACAATCGTTTCGCCAACCGCAGTCAATGCACCGTTTGCGCCAATCGAGAATCCGGCGAGCGAAGAGCTGCCCGCGTTCGATGCATAAGCCAGTTTGCCGTTCGGGGTAACAGCATTCCAGCAGTTGGCGTTGCCCAGCGTGGGAACGCTCTGGCTGATCGCAGTAAAGACACCACTAGCGCTGATTGAGTAAGAAGAGATTGTCGAGGCATTTGTTCCGCCGGCAACACCGGTCTCAGAAACAATCGCCGCGCCATTCGGCGCAAAAGTCAAGGCAAACGCCCCGGCGCCGAGGCTTGCGCTGGTCACAATCGAACCGAGGGCGCCATTGGAATTGATATGGAAGGCATCGAACTTGTTGGCGCCTCGTTCCGTCACTACCAGTTCCTGTCCGTTCGGGCTAATGGCGATAGAGGAACCAACCGTATCGGTGGCAGTGAGATATTTTGTCGAATTCGGAATCTGCGTAAGCTGCCCGCCGAAGTTGAGGCGGAATCCAACCACGCTGCCCGGACCACCCTGGTTCAGAACATAGACGAGGCTGCTGTGTTCCGCAATCGCCACCGGCATTGCGCCGCCCGAGGGAGCGCGATCAATCAGCTCCAGTCCCCACGGTGTAACTGCAAATACGCTGATATCTCCGCTGCCTGCATTGGCCGCGAACAGTAGAGATTTGTCCTGGCTCAGCGTCAGAGAGCCTTGCGAAACCAGAGGATCGTTGACACCCCCGCTGCCGCGGCCTCCCGTTTCATATGAGCCTGCATATGAAAGTGAGCCATCGGCAGCGCGGTCATAGGCAATTACCTGGTTTGCGGCGGCAGCGTTTGTCATCACAAACACTGCGCCGGTGCTGTTGGATGTTTGCGCGCACAACGAAATCGGCGAGACGGCAGCCACTCCGGCTGCGATCAGAAATAGGGGGCGAATTGTTTTCAGCATTGAAACCTCATAGGGAAATGATTTGCGGCACGAGTATGTCCACCGTTGAGGTGCGCATCCTTTTCGCTGGGCATATCGTGCCGCACAACTAGGAGCGCGGTGGCGCGGGAAAGGTTACGGCCGAAGGGAAGAATAATTGCGGCTCATATTTCGCAGCGATGGGTTCCGTGACGGATGTGAAAAATCAATGAATCGGTTCCTGATTTTCTCCTGGCGGCTGATCGTCAATCCGTTGCATCCGTTTAAGATGAAAATACCGTGCAAACCATCCGCGTAGACACACCATCGGCGAAATATGACGTTCTTACGGGCAGCGGCCTGCTCCCTAACCTTGCACAGCGCATCGAACGTGTTACCGGCAAACTGCCGCGCCGCGTTTTTGTGCTCACCTCCGCGCCCATTTGGGCGCTCTGGGGCGAAACATTCGTCAGCTCATTCGCGGAGCCTCCCTTCGTTCTCTTCCTCGCTCCGGGCGAGGAGCACAAAGCCCTCAAGAGCGTGGATCGCCTGCTGCGCCAGATGGCTTCGTCTGGCGCAGACCGCGGTTCGCTGCTCATCGCCTTCGGCGGCGGCATTGTTGGCGATGTGGGAGGATTTCTCGCCGCCATTTACATGCGCGGCATTCCCTACATACAGGTTCCCACCACCTTTCTCGCGCAGGTCGATTCTTCGGTCGGCGGCAAGACCGGCGTCAATCTGCCGGAGGGAAAAAATCTCGTCGGATCGTTTAATCATCCTCTTGCTGTCTTTGCCGACATCAATGTACTCGGTACACTGCCTGCGCGAGAGCTGCGCTCCGGCCTGATGGAGAGCGTCAAAGCCGGCATCATTCGCGACCGCGCTCTTGTCCGCTTCATGGAAGAGCACTCCGAAGAGATTCTGCAACTGGATGCCAAGGCGCTTGAAAAAGTGATCGGCGCTTCGATCCGCATGAAGGCCGGCGTGGTCAATAAAGACGAGCGCGAGAGCGGCCTGCGCATGATTCTCAACTTTGGCCACACCGTTGGCCATGCCATTGAGCAGGCCACCAACTACAAAAAACTGTTACACGGCGAGGCTGTTGGCTGGGGCATGATCGCCGCGCTCTATCATGCCCGCCAGCGCGGAACCATCTCCGCCGCGCAGTGCGACAGGCTCGAAAAGTTCGTCCATTTATACGGCCCCCTGCCTCCGCTCAAACTGCGCCCCGCCAAGCTCATCGCCGCCACAGGCAGCGACAAGAAGAACGTTGGCGGAGTGCGCCGCTTTGTTTTGCCCATCGGCATTGGCGACGCTGGTGTCGTGGAAGATGTAACTTCCGCCGAGTTAGAGAGCGCGGTGAACCATATGTTGACGCGAGCCCAAATAACTTCGAGGCGCGCCTGATGCCCGCTTCAGGCGCCAGGCCCGAAGGCGCAACTGGCGAAGCGGACGCGGCAATTGCTGTGCGGCAGATGTTTGACTCCATCGCCCCGCGCTACGATTTGCTCAACCATATTCTTTCTGCCAATGTGGATCGCCACTGGTGGAACCGCACTGCGCGCCGCTTCCGCCCGATCCTTGCCAATCCCGATGCGGCAATTATCGACGTCTGCTGCGGCACCGGCGACATGACAATGGCTCTCTTGAAACATCGCCCCGCAGGCGCCCGTCCCATTCTCGCTGCGGATTTCTCCCGTGGCATGTTGAGCCGCGCCGGGCATAAATTTGCCACGCGCAGCTCCAGCCAGCCAATAGCGGTTCCCATCGAAGCAGATGCGCTGCACCTTCCTTTGCGTTCAGCCTCGCTTGACCTCATCATCACTGCCTTCGGCTTCCGCAATCTGACGAATTACGAAGCTGGCCTGCGCGAATTTAATCGCGTTCTCAAACCAGGAGGCCAGTTAGGCATTCTCGATTTCAGCGAGCCGGGCGGCCTCATCGGCAAGGCCTATGCCGTCTACTTCCGCCGCATCCTTCCAGCCATCGGCCGAGTTATCTGCGGTAAAGACGGGCCGTATAACTATCTACCCACTTCTGTCGGAAATTTTCCTCCACCGCAGGCGATGTTACAGCTCATGCAGACCACCGGCTATGAATCTTGCGCATGGCAGCCGTATACTTTCGGCATAGCCGGGTTGTACACCGCCTCGCGACTCCTAGTAGTCTAAGAACGGATGACAACCTCCGCTAGCCAAGCCGGGCACGCCGCGGAAAAGCGCAGCGTTGCGCTTGGCTCCATGCTGGCTGCGGCGGCCATGACGCTGCTCAAGCTGATCGCCGGCCTGCTCTCCGGCTCGCTAGGCGTCTTGTCCGACGCGGCTCACTCTGGTCTCGACCTCATCGGCTCCGCGCTCACCTTCTTCTCAGTGCGCGTCTCCGACAAGCCAGCCGACGAAGACCATACTTACGGCCATGCTAAATTTGAAAACCTCTCCTCCTTTGCTGAAGCCGGCCTGATGATTCTTTCCAGCGCCTGGATCATCTGGGAAGCAATGCTGCGCATCCTGCATCAGGACGTCGAACTGCGCCACTCCGCCTGGCCCGTCCCGGTGGTCCTGGCTTCTATCGCGGTCGATTACTGGCGCTCGCGCAAGCTCCATGCGGCAGCCGTTAAAACCGGCTCCGCGGCTCTAGCCACCGACGCATTCCACTTTGCCTCGGATATCTGGTCCTCTGTCGCTGTGCTGCTCGGCCTCGCAGCCAGTTGGTTTGGCATTCACTTTGGCATTTCCTGGCTGCGCTACGCTGACCCGTTTGCGGCGGTAGTTGTTGCGCTGATGATTCTCCGCCTCACCTTGCAACTGGGCCGTGAGACAGTAGCGATTTTGCTCGACGAGGTTCCCTCTGAGACGCGACGCCGCCTGGTTGAAGAGGTCAACCAGGTCGAGGGGGTGCTAGCTGTTGAGCAGGCCCGCGTCCGCCGCGCCGGCTCCGCATATTTTGCCGACCTCACTCTCGCGCTCCCGCGCCGCGCCACCTTCGAGCACACTAATGAGCTAGTCCGCGCCGCAACTGAGGCCGCTCATCGCGCGCTGCCAGAGGCCGATGTCATCATTCACACCATTCCCCGCGAGGCCAATGCCGAGAGCGTTTTTGATCGCGTCCGCGCCGTCGCTGCCCGCAACAATGTCTCGGTGCATGAGCTAAGCGTGCAGTCCCATCAGGGCCGCCTGCGCGTCGAGCAGCATGTGGAACTGGATGAGACGCTCTCACTTAAAGCCGCGCACGATTTTGTCAGCGCGATGGAGGCGGAGATTCTCAGTGAGGCCCCGGAGATCGATTCAGTGCTCACGCATATCGAGAGTGAGCCGGCCACCATTGAGCAGCCCCTGGAAGTTACTGAGGACGATCGCCGCATCGAGCAGGCCCTGCGCTCCGCCGCCCGGAGCTTCGCGGATATCATTGACGTGCATGCAATCACCGTGGGCCGCAGCGGCGAACACATCACCCTCTCCTGCCACTGCACTCTACCCGACGACCTGACTATGCAGCGCGTCCACATCGCGATCACTGCATTGGAGGACCGCTTCAAGCTGGAGTGCCCCGAAGTCTACCGCGTCACCATTCACCCTGAGCCGGTAACGGACAACTTGCGGTAGAGGTGGATGGATTGCCTTATAGCTTGTTCCTTGACACGTTCGTATTGGCTGCCTATATCACGATAGACAAACTCGCTATGATCGTCTTCCATTCACAAGTTAGCGGGTGTCTCCGCATCTGAATTTTCGAGAGTGAAATGGTCACCCAAGTCGCGATTCAGAAACATGGGATTTACGCCGCCCGCACCCGCTCAACTGCTAGCCGCAACCCCATCGCTTTCAGAATCGCGCTCAGGCTGCGCAGTTCCGGGTTGCCCTCTTCGGACAAGGTGCGATAAAGCTGTGTCGGGTTCAGGTTGGCCTTTTCGGCCACGCTTTGTACGCCGCCAAAGGCTTTGGCCATCTGCCGCAATGCAATCAGCAGTTCGCCCTGCTCTCCTTCTTCGAGAATTGCGTTCAGCATCTCCAGCGCATAGGCCGGATCATCCTTGAACAACTCGGCCATTGCTTCATCGTGAGTTCTGTCTTTCATCGCTGGTTCCTCCCTTGCCACGCCTGCCAGTATTCGCAAGCGCGATCAATATCCGCATCCTGAGTTCGCTTGTCGCCTCCACAGAGCAGCAAGATGATCTGCGTTCCCGTGATAGCGTAGTACACGCGATAGCCCGGTCCGACATCGACGCGCAGTTCCCAGACTCCATCGCGGCAGAACTTGTGATCGCCAAAGTTCCCCAAC
>Ga0181534_10002492_pt1 | contig 11318 bp, 9 predicted proteins | sample PEATcosm2014_Bin_37_FD_119758 | JGI IMG/M metagenome (GOLD analysis project Ga0181534, IMG submission 119758) | Peatland microbial communities from MTU Mesocosm Facility, Houghton, MI, USA - PEATcosm2014_Bin17_10_metaG | ecosystem: Environmental > Terrestrial > Soil > Wetlands > Peat | place...
CCCACGCCTTTCGGCGCCACCCCCTCAAGATGGTGTGTCTGCCAGTTCCACCACTTCCGCACTGCGTAAATCGTCTGCCAGCCAGATTGTATTGTAAGGGAATTTGCTTGAGACTGCGAATACCATCAGAGATTCGCGCTGAATTTTTATGTCATCGTTTCGGGTCGCATACTGCAATGTAAACCGCCCGTAAATATTCCCTCCGCTTTGACCCGGGCGCATCTTCGATGCGCGCCGTCGCGGCTCCCTAATGAGAACGAGCGAACCAGTTCAGGGGTCCACTGAATCGGACTTGTAGGCCCTCGGCGGCAGCAGAAATTGTAGCCCGAAGTATCCCAGGAAGTAGGACTGATTCGAACGCGTGGGTTCCAGACCTCGTCCCGCCATGAGCAATAGAATCACTGGGCTGTGGATCTTATAGCGCATACCAAAATCAAGCGAGGGTTGGACCTGCGAAGTGCCGAAGGCGCCTTGCGAGTAAAACTCCACATCGCCTTCAAGTTTTGCCGTGAAATCGTGCCCGATGACCAGGCCGGTCAGCCAGCCGTCCGGCCCTTTGTGAACAAACTGATAGCCTACCTCCCAGTTCACATCGACTGGGCCAAATTTCCGGGAAAACTCGACCGGCATAAGGAAACTCTCGCTGGCCGACGTGATACCGCGGCGGACGGCGTCGTTATGGTTGTTCAGAAAAAGTTGGGGAAAAATCGAGACATTCAGGCCCGTCTCTCCGCGGTCGTAAAAGCGCCATTTCACCCCCGGATTGGATTGACCCAGGCCAAATTTAGTGGCTGACGAGGGATTCTGCACGCGCAACCAGGCATTCTCGTAAGTGAGCTGTATCCGGTTGCCAACCCCAAAATTAATGTCCACGTCGGGCGTGTGGGAGACGGATTGATCGCTGAAAAAGAAGGGCTCGTAGCCGAGATTGATTTCCCAGTTTAGATTGCCCGGCGTCCCCGGATCGTTGGTGTAATAAGGAGGCCCTCCTTGCGCCGCACTGGGCAACGAGAGCGCGGCTGGCATGGCGCACACCAGGGCCGCCGCCATTACCCAGGCGAAAACTCGCCTCCGAGGCAACCGAGCCACTTCGCCAGAGTAGAGGTCTTGCCATTGGCCGCTCAAAACGATGATCGGCCTCGTGTTTTAGCTTTTACCGTCTGCACCGATGGACTGAACGAACAATTTTGCTTCCATACCACAACGCAGCTCCCAAGGTTCCCAAGGTCCATGGTGATCTTCAGTTTATCCGGTTTGTCTTCAACTTGCAGTAGTGCCTATGTCGATTCGATGGCACAGGAGTGCATCCGCCGAGTACTGGACGAAAGGACTGGAAGTCAGGTTCCTTTTATGCTTTGGGTCGGGCGCTCGCTTGCCATTTCCTCATGCGTTGGTTCGAGAGAGCGGTTCTCCAGCTACCGAAGAGCAGTTTCTCGAAACCGTTGTTTGCTTATCGCTTCAGTCTCCAGAGGGCAGCAGCATCTCCTCCGGCCCATACTCCGGCCGGGCAACAAGCCTCCTTTCGGAAAACTGCTCCGCCTCCGTGGACCCTTCCAGCGCCGTGGTGGAGGCCAGTCCTCCGCTGATCACCTGCTGTACCTGATCGAAGTATCCGGTCCCGACAAAGCGCTGGTGCTTGATCGCCTGGTAGCCGTGATCCCGCTCGCTGGCAAATTCTTTCTGCTGCAATGCCGAATACGCGGCCATGCCCCTTTCCTTATATTGCCGAGAAAGTTCGAACATACTCAGATTTAAAGCGTGAAAGCCCGCCAAAGTGACGAATTGGAACTTGTATCCCATGCGGGCGATATCGCTCTGAAAGCCGGCGATTGCCTCCTCGTCTAATTTTTTTCTCCAGTTAAAGCTTGGCGAACAGTTATATGCCAGTATCTTCTCCGGGTACCTGGCGTGAATCGCCTCAGCAAACCTCCTGGCCTCTTCCAGACTGGGCTCGGAAGTCTCGCACCATAACAGGTCTGCGTATGGCGCATAGGCCAACCCGCGGGCAATCGCGGAGTCGATGCCACCGCGAATCCGAAAAAATCCCTCCGGCGTCCGTTCGCCGGTGCAGAATTCCCGGTCCCGCGCGTCGATGTCGCTGGTCAGCAAGTGTGCGCTGTTGGCGTCGGTTCGAGCCATCACCAGGGTGGGCACACCCATCACGTCCGCCGCCAGTCGCGCCGCAACCAGCTTTTGAATCGCCTCGGCGGTTGACACCAGTACCTTGCCGCCCAGGTGTCCGCACTTCTTCGCCGAAGAAAGCTGATCTTCGAAATGCACGCAAGCCGCGCCCGCCTCGATCATGCCTTTCATCAACTCAAAAGCGTTCAAAGTGCCGCCAAACCCCGCCTCCGCGTCCGCCACCAGCGGCGCAAACCAGGTTTGCCCGGGCGCCACCTTGCCTTCCGCATGATGCACCTGGTCGGCGCGCTGCAGCGCGCTGTTGATCCGCCGGCACAAATTAGGCACGCTATCTGCCGGATACAGGCTCTGGTCGGGATACATCTGTCCCGCATTGTTGGCATCCGCTGCCACCTGCCAGCCACTCACATAGATCGCCTTGAGCCCGGCCTGCGCCTGCTGCACCGCCTGGTTGCCGGTCATCGCACCCAGGGCGGCAACGTAGGAGTCCGAGCGCAGCAATTCCCACAGCCGCTCCGCCCCCAGCCGGGCCAGCGTGTGCTCAATGTGAATCGAACCCCGCAGCCGCAGGACATCCCCCGCGGAATACGGGCGCGTAACGCCCCTCCAGCGCCCGTTCGCCTTCCAATCCTGCTCCATGCACTCCTTCGCCAGGGCGAGCTGGGCGGTTCGCTCTCCCTCGCTCATCGACGGCCAGGTGGTAGGCTGATTCTGTGGAATATGGTTGAAGTCGTTGTGAGTGCTCGTCATTGGTTGCTCTCCTGAAAAACTTTGTTCGGTCAAACTGCCGCAGCTAAATTGGGTCGAACTCTCCTTGCACAATCATCGCCTCACTCAACTCCCGAGCCCGCCGCAGCCGCTCGCGGTCTTGTGCGCCGGCGCTCTCCGGCAACTCTCGGAGCAAACGATCCAACTCTTCATCGAACAGCCTCGTCACCAACTCCGGCGTGTGCTTGATGTTCATCCCCTGCTCGTCCGCAATGGGGGCGAAGTCGCGATGGCGTATGCGCTGCGCGATCATTAGCCGGTAAATTCTGTCGGTGGCCAGATCTTCCATGTATCCATCCAGTAAGCTGGCGCCATTGCCTCGCAGCACGCCGTCGCGATAGCGGATCACGGTGCGTACCGCCGCCCTTGTCCCCTTAAGCGTGCGCTCGCCCACTCCCAACGGCGCCGGCCGCAAATCGGGATAGCGGCTGGCATTCTTGGGCCGCGACTGCAGTTGATTCGGGGCAGGGAACTGCGCCACCGCGATGGCGTTCTGATCGGGATGCCCCGTCCAGGCGCCGTCCATCAGGCAATCTGCTTCGTTCTTCTTGTCTTTCTCCAGCGCCGCCAGGGCACGCGCATTCAAATCCGCATCTTCCCGGCTGGGATACAGCGCCGTCATTCCGCCGATCGCCAGAATGCCGCGGTGATGGCAGATCTCCGGCATCAGTTCGCGCAGGTTCTGGAAGAACGGCACGTTGTGCGGGATGGTGTTTCGATCCGGCAGCACCCAATCGGGATCGTCCAGATTGAAGTGAATCAGGCTCGCCATATAATCCCAGCGGCCCAGGTTCAATCCGATGATGTGCTCGCGCAGGTTATAGGCGAACTCCTCCATCTGAAATGCGATGGGATGAGACTCCACCAGCGCCATGCACCTGATCCAGTCCTTCGGCAGTCCCCGCCACTTGGCCAGTGCCTGAAACAGATCGCGCCACCACAGCGCCTCCTCCGCCGCCTCTGACTTCGGAATATAAAAGCACAAAGGATGCCTCAGCTTCGCCGGATCCGTGCCGAAGAAAACTCGAGCCACATCGAACAGGGATGCCGAAACCAGTTCGTTCTTGATCAATCCCGCCTGCTGCAAGTGCAACCCGCGCGGCCGGGTGAAGATCACCGTGTCGCTCGATTGGATTACCACCGTGCGCTCCCGCTTGCGGTCGTAGTAGGTGAGTTCGCCGTGCAGGCAAGCCAGGATGTTGGCCACTCCCGTCTTGTGATGGGACCACTCATTCACGCAGGAGTCTTCCAGATCGAGCATCACTCCCGGCGCTCCTGAGTTCAGCATCTTGACGCAAAGATCGGCGTCATCCGCCGGACCGGTCATTTGATTGCGCTGATCCCGGCACCACTCGGGCAGGCTGATCTTCCATCCATTCCGCACCGTGTCGGAAGGGAAGCGATGGGCGGGCTTATTGCCTTCCAGGGAGGCTTGCAGCACCTGTTTGCGCTGCACCGCCAGTTCTTGCTGGCGCGAAGTGAAGGTCCGGTGCAGGGGCAGAAAGAATTCCCAAAAACCGGCGGGTAAATCCTTCGCCGGATCAAAGCCCGCAGGGACGCTATTCATGAGATTCAACGGGTTGTTGGTTCGTGGCTCGTTAATTCGTGGCTCTAGGTGCGGCTCGGAACTCAGGGTGGTCATCGGCTCATTCCTATTGTTCAATATAATGAACAATAATTCGCAATACTGTCGGAGAGTATGTCGGGCAGGAATCCGTCGTCAAGACTAGTGTTCAGTATTATGAACGTACATTCGTTTTATTGACCAACCAGGGTTTGCTACCATTGATGAGGTATGCCTGCCGCCGTCGATTCCCCGTCCGCCGCCGTAGAGCGAGCCCTGGCCATGCTGGAAGCCGTGGCGCAGGAATCCGATGGCATGAGCAACGCGGAAATTAGCCGCAAACTCAACATTCCAAAGAGCTCCGCGAGCTACATTCTGCGCACCTTGGAAAAACAGAACTACCTCACCCGGGACCCGGAGACGGGAAAATACCGCGTCGGGCTGAAGATTTTGAGTTTGAGCCGGGGCGCTCTTAGCGGTCTGGACGTGCGTGGCGTGGCCTTGCCTATCATGCGCCACCTCACTCAGCAGACCGGCCTCACTTGCCATCTGGCGATTCTGGATGGTCCGGACGCAGTCTATGTAGAGAAGGTAGAGCCGGAAGGCTTCATCCGAATGGATACCTGGGTGGGGCGCCGCATGCGGGTTCACGCCACGAGCGTTGGGAAAGCGCTCGTGGCGCACATTCCTCCGGACCGGCTCGAACAAATTGTGAGCCGCAGTGGAATGGAAAAACGTACTCCCAAAACAATCACCACTCTGCCACGGCTTCTGAAGGAATTGGAGAAGGTGCGGGCCCAGGGATACGCCGTCGATGACGAAGAGAATAATCTGGGGGCGCGCTGTGTCGGCTCTCCCATCTTCAATGACCGCGGCAGCATCGAGGCCGCTTTAGGTTTGAGCGGCACCACCCAGCAGGTAAGCCCCCAGGCCATGCCGCGAATCACGGAATCCCTAAAAGATGCCGCCCGCCACATCTCGATGGGCATGGGCTACCGCGCCCCACATCGCCGCACCGGCAGCGCCTGAAGCGTGCGCCCGAGGCCCTGCGGTCGCCCTTGGGAGCCTAGTGGACCATCGCACCCAGAATTGCAATCACTACTCCCACCACGCTCAAAAAAATCCCCAGATGCCAGAAAATCCGCCTCCCGGAAAGCAGGGTAATGGAGGTGATCACCAAGGCGATCTCCAGAAAAACCTCCGAAAGGTCATAGCGGTCGGCGCGGCTTCGCTCCCCGGCAACTTCAGCCTCCAACTTTTTCGCCTCCGTCTGGATTTCCTCTTTGTCGTGCTTGTAACGCTCCGCCTCCTGGGCTGCATTTTCGCGGAACTTGTCCAGTTGCGCGGCATCCTTCGCCGCCGCACCCGAGCTGAAATCGGCAAACAACTGGTCTTCGTGCTCACGAATATTCTTGGCCTGATAATAGGCCCACTGGTCGGAGGACTTTGCCTGCAGCACCACTTCCTCGGTATGCGAGCGGTGGCCCAGCAATGAAACTACCGCCACGAATACCGCCAGCGTCGCCATGGTCAGGGAAACCGGTGCCATGCTGGGATTATGGTGCGCGTGCTCGGCGTGCTCGTGTAACTCCTGCAGTTCGTCTGTCATTCCGTCCTCCGGATCTCCGCGCAATACGTAACGCGGGCGCAGCCCTAGATGGTACGGATTCGCCGCTTCAAGAGCAAGCCATACTGAAACGCCTGCCTCAACGGAGCGCAAGCCTCCCGTCATTCACCCATCACCTTCACAATCACCCGCTTTTCTCGCTGCCCGTCGAATTCTGCATAAAAAATCCTTTGCCATGTTCCCAGGTCCAGCTTGCCAGCGGTGATGGGCACAATCACCTCGTGATGAATCAGCAGTGCCTTCAAATGAGAGTCTCCGTTGTCCTCTCCGGTCTCATGGTGTTTATATCCCTTACGGAACGGGGCGAGGTTTTCCAGCCATTGATCGATATCTTCGATCAGTCCGCTCTCGTTGTCGTTCACATAAACCCCCGCCGTGATGTGCATGGCGCTGATCAGCACCATGCCTTCTTTCACGCCGCTCTTCCGCACGATCTCTTCAACCTGCGGGGTCAGGTGAATATAAGCCCGGTGCGTTTTGGCATGGAACTTTAGATATTCAGTTGCTACTTTCATAATCAACTTCCACCCTTTCGGATTCTATCCGCACTAATGCGAGCGATTCGTCGATGACTTCGGTTACTGGGCTGCTGTTCGCGCCTGCTGCATAATCGAACCAGGGAGGTTTCTGTGTCGATCCTCTGAAATGCTTATCCTGCATCCTTGCTATCGGTTCCACGATTTTGGCAGGGCGCAGATATTGGAAAGGTCGGACTCTGGCCGCATTTTTTGCAAATCGCGACGTTGAGTCCGGGGATGACTGATGCGCTGTCCCTTGCCTTTTACAGGAATCATAGGATATGAGACGGTCAAGTTCGAGCATCGAACTATCAGGACGACAACCCCTGTATGACGACAACCAAAGATCCTAGAAGCCGTATCCAGGACTTATGTTCCGAAGCTTTGGCGGCCACGAGCGCCGGCCAAATCGAACCTATCCTTTCGCATCTGCGTGCCGCGCTGCATGAGAAAATTCAGGGGGAAAGCAGTTGGGTCGCGCTGTGTGAGCGGGCTGCCGTGGAGCAAGATCCGCGGCGGCTGCTGGAACTGGTCAGCGAAATCAATCGCCTCTTCCAGGCGCGAGAAAAGGGGCTCGAATCCCCCAACGAACCGGCCCGTTCGGACGAGCAGTCAACTTTTTGAGCCGCTCGGCGTTTTTTCGTCGGGGGACAGATGGTCCTGGCAACTATGTTCGGCGAATTGCAATTTCAGAAAACCCCGTGCGTCCGTCACACGCTTCAACTTGTCCAAGGGAACTTTGAACTCGCGATGGCAAGCGCTGCACACTGCAATCGCCGGGGTGGTTCCCAGCCATTTCGAAACCCGCAAACTTGTTTTCGCCATGACGCGCTGCCGCCCTTCGCATTTCAACGCATGGTTTCTTCTATCTCTGATATCCAGTCTGGACGCTTCAAGACTTCACGCGGCTTTGGTCCATCCGCGGCTCCCACGATCCCGTCGTGCTCCATGATGTCGATGAGATGCGCCGCGCGGCCGTAGCCGATGCGTAGCCGCCTTTGCAACAGTGAGGTGGACGCCTTGCCAAACTCCACCACCAGCTTAACCGCATCCTGATAGAGTGGATCGTCTTCACCGCCTTCGGCCGACTCTTCCGCCCCGCTGCTTTCCCGCTCTTCTTTCGGGGCTTCGAGAAATTGCTGCTGATATTCCGCCGAGCCTTGTTGCTTCCAGAATTCGACCACCGCCGCAATTTCCTTTTCCGTGACCAGCGGAGCGTGCAGGCGGTGCACTCGCGCCGACCCGGAAGGCAGGTAAAGCATGTCTCCCTTGCCCAGCAAGGCCTCCGCCCCATTGGCGTCGAGAATGGTGCGGGAGTCGACCTTGGTCGCCACCCGGAAAGAAATGCGGGCGGGAAAATTCGCCTTGATCAGTCCGGTGATTACGTCGACCGATGGCCGTTGGGTGGCCAGCACCAAGTGGATGCCGACGGCACGAGCCATCTGCGCCAGTCGCGTGATGGACTCTTCCACATTGCTGGAATCGAGCATCATCAAATCGGCTAGCTCGTCGATGATGATCACGATGGAGGGAATCGGCTTTTCATCGGATTCTTCTTCGAACAGGCTGGGCATTCCACTATCGAACAGCCGGTTGTACTGTTCGATATTCCTTACGCCCTTGGCGGCCAGAAGCTTTAACCGGCGTTCCATCTCCCGCACCGCGTTGCGCAGGGCATTCGCGGCTAACTTCGGCTCGGTGATGATGGGTGTGTACAAATGAGGAACACCCTCGTAGTTGCCAAGCTCCAGACGCTTCGGATCCACCAGAATCAGCCGCACCTGATCCGGCGTCGCTTTATACAAGATCGACATAATAAAAGCGTTGATAGCCACGCTCTTGCCCGCGCCCGTCGATCCCGCGATCAGCAGATGCGGCATACCCGCAAGATCAGCCACCACGATGCGTCCGTTGATGTCCTTGCCCAGGGCCATGGTCAGCTTCGACTTATGGCCCGTAAACTCCTGCGACTCAATGTTCTCCCGCAACCAGATGATCTCGCGCTCGCGGTTTGGAACCTGAATTCCGACTGTCGATTTCCCGGCCATCCGTTCGATCAGGATACTTTCCGCCTTCAACGCTAAACAAAGATCCTCGGTTAGATTAGTGATGCGGCTGTACTTGATACCCGCGTCTGGCTTGAACTCGAAGGTGGTTACGACCGGACCAGGATTAATCTGCGTGATCTGGCCGTGTACTTCGAATTCGGCGTACTTCTCCTTAAGCACCTGGGCCAGAACTTTGAGTTCATCGGCGTCGACCGCCTGCTGTTCGTCGGGGCGCTGCAATAAGCTGCTCGAGGGCAGTTTGTATCCGCCGGCGGCGATCTTCGGCATGGTCGTCTTGGCCTTATGGTCGCTGTCGGCGCGCGCCGTGACCGCTGGAGTGAGCGCACCCTCGGCGGACGGCAAACTTTCAGGGAGGATTCCGCCCATCGAGGTCGGATTAGCGGCCGGATTTGCTTCTTGCCCGGGCGGCGCAGCCTCGAACATCTGCTCAATGCCGGTGCGGCGGGCCTCCGGCGCGACACGGGGCTGCACCAGCGGTTCCTGAGTTGCCGTTTGACGCAGCGGGATAACCTGTGTCCTTATCTGTGGCTTCGCGATACGGCGCTGCTCCAGTTGCTTCTGCTGGTGTCTCTTTTCGCGCTCCTCCTGCCAATCCTGGCAGCGATTCCACAGCGCTGTAACCCAGGCGAAGCGGGTCGGCGCCCAAAGTTGAAACGATGAAAATGAAAATGCCGTCGAGAGATACAGAGCCACTGCCAATACGCTGGCGCAAACAATGTAAGCTCCCGCCATATTCAGGTAGTGAATCAGAACATCACCCACAATTCGGCCGAGAAGGCCTTCGATGGGTATGAGCTGCATCCAGCGGAAGCCCCCCGGCAGCAGCGCCAGAAGGGCGGGGATAAAAACCATCAGCCAGATTGCACCCAGGCTTTTCGCGATAGGCGATTGAAGCTTGCGGGAAGTGAACCAGCGAACCCCGAGCATGGCGGGAAAAATCGGCAGAAGAAAAGCTCCAACGCCGAAGAATTGCAGCAGCAGGTCGGAAATCAATGCTCCAAGGACGCCGATCCAGTTCCGCGCGGCATGCGCCCCGGTCAGAACCGAGGCGCTGTTCAGGGAGGGATCCAGAGGCGAATAGGACGCTAAAGCGAGGAAAAGGAGGAGCGCAGATACGCACAACAGGAATCCGATCAGCTCATTCAGCCGCCGGTTGCCCGTGGGGACAAAGATAGTCGCCAGAAAACCCATGTGGGCCGTTGTTCCCGCGGAAACTTCCCGTGGCGCAAATCGGCCAGAGCCTCATCATTATGCCAATAAGATGGGAAGTCGGCAATGGCGGAATTGGTGAGGAGTGTACAGTTGGCTTCCCGGAGAGGGGTGCGACCAGAATGCTGAACCAAGGGGCAATGGAAAATCTAACCTCGGCCGGCCGCTCAACCGCGCTGTCCTTTGACCGATTTCGGCTTATCTTTTCCGCTTAGTAAAGCCCTTCAAACCGGCAGTTCCGAATCATGTTTAAAGAGTAAATTGAATGGTTACAACATCATGGGACGCTTATTATCCCGCCAGCCTCGACGCAAATGCCAACACCAGAGAGCCCACAATGATCCTGTAAATGGCGAACGGTGCGAAACCACGACGGCGGACGTAGGCCATGAACCAGGCCACGGCGGCGTAGGCAACGATGAAAGAGACGACGAAGCCGATGGCCAGCACAATCCATCCGTGGGTGTCGATCTGGGCCACGCCGATGGGATTGACTCCTTTGCCGCCGCGCAGCGATTTCAATAGGTCATAGCAGGTCGCGACCACCATTGTCGGGATCGATAGGAAGAAGGAGAATTCCAGCGCGGAGGCGCGCGACATTCCGGCGATCTGCCCGGCGGCAATGGTCGACATCGACCGCGAAGTGCCGGGAAATACCGCTGACAAGATCTGGCACGCGCCAATCCATACGGCTTGTGCCAGCGAAATTGATTCCATCTTCCAAGTGTGGATTCTTCCTCCGCTCGCGGTAGGTCCTGCGGCCTCAGATTTGTCATTGAGGGCATCGACCAGCCACATGACGATTCCACCTACCAGCAGCGCAGTTCCCATGATGGTGAGGCTTTCCAAATGCTTGCCAATAATCTTAGTTAGCAGAAATGCGGGAATCGCGGTGACTACAAACGCGATCATGACCAGGCTGAGAGGGTGAGTGACGAGGTTGCGGTCGCCGCGCTCGCCGCGAGGAAACGTCGATATAAACTTGGCGATGCGGTCGCGGAAATAGACCGGCAGGCACAGGATCGCGCCAAGTTGAATGACGATGGTGTACATCTTCCAGTAACCGTCGGAGAGGCTGATGTGAAGTAACGCTTCGGTGACGCGCAGGTGCGCGGTAGAACTGACCGGCAGAAATTCCGTCAGGCCTTCGACAATGCCGAGCAGCAGTGAGAGCAGGTAGTCGTTCAAACGTCCTCCAAAAGTAGGCAACAGTATCGCAGAAAATAGGTGCGATGAGGTTACTCAAGGAAAAAGCTTTGGACAGCAAAGATCGCGGAGAAAATCCGCGAAGGCCGCAAAGAAAAATCAAAAGTCACTGGAATTCCCATACGTCGCGATGTCGTGCAGAAGATAAAAAGTCAAGCGCTGGGCGCGGTAGGCCCAGTCGGTCTGGCCGTATTGGCTGATGACCCTTTGCGCCA
>Ga0181534_10002493_pt1 | contig 11317 bp, 8 predicted proteins | sample PEATcosm2014_Bin_37_FD_119758 | JGI IMG/M metagenome (GOLD analysis project Ga0181534, IMG submission 119758) | Peatland microbial communities from MTU Mesocosm Facility, Houghton, MI, USA - PEATcosm2014_Bin17_10_metaG | ecosystem: Environmental > Terrestrial > Soil > Wetlands > Peat | place...
AAGGGGCCGGCGGCGGAAATCGGACTGATCGGACGGGTCGGCTTGAAAAATCATGATTACGACCAAACAGCTGTGGTGACGGGCAGTGTCGGCAACTCCCTGCCGCTGGCCGCATTTGCAGCCGGCCCGGTGATTGGAGGTGCGGTGTTGCTGTTCACCCAGGTGTTCAAACAACCGCTGAAGGGGCTGGTGCGGGGGTATTATCGAATTACCGGCAGTTGGGATAGTCCAACCGTCGAACGGATCAAAAGTGCAGGCGCCGCCGCGACTGCAGAGGCACCGAAATAATGGGCATAGTCGCCGCCATCCAAATGACCTCGAGCCACCGCGTGTCGGACAACCTGCGGGCCGCTGGGCAGCTGTTGCGCGAGGCCAAGGAGGCGGGCGCGGAGGTCGCATGCCTGCCGGAGAATTTCTCCTTCATCGGGCTGCGCGACGCCGACAAGCTCGAGGTCGCCGAGGCCGACGGCGAGGGACCCATACAGGAGTTTTTGCGCGACACGGCGCGCGAGCTCAAGCTGTGGATACTCGGCGGTACCACCGTGCTCAAAGGCGACACCGCGCAGCGTGTGGCGAACACCTCGCTGCTGTTCGATGCCGACGGGCGTCGCGTGGCGCGTTACGACAAGATCCATTTGTTCGATGTGACCATCCCGGGCCGCGAGGAGCAGTACCTGGAGTCGCGTCACGTGACCCCGGGGCGCGAGGTGGTGGTGGTCGACACACCGGTCGGAAGGCTGGGCATGTCCGTGTGCTATGACATGCGATTTCCCGAGTTGTACCGCGATCTGGTCGCTCAAGGCGCCGAGTGGCTGACGATGCCGGCCGCTTTCACCGTGCCCACCGGGCGCGCCCACTGGGAGACGCTGTTGCGGGCGCGCGCCATCGAGAATCTGTGTTACGTGGTGGCCCCCGCGCAGTACGGCACCCACACCAGCGGCCGCGAGACCTATGGCGACACGCTCATCGTTGATTATTGGGGACAGGTGCTCGCACGCCTGGCCAAAGGCAACGGCGTGGTCACCGCTGACATCGATCTCGCGAAACAAGCCGAGACGCGCGCGCGATTTCCGGCACTCGACAACCGTCGCATGGGTCTGGCCCGTCCCGCGCCGGCCCGTGATGCGATGGTGCTGACGTGAGTGCGGCGCCGCTGTTCGATGTGGCGCAGAGAATGATCCTTGCCCCCTCGGGGCTGGACGAGAACCGCCTGTCGGCGGTGCTCGGCACCGTGATGAGCCGGGGTGTCGATTACGCGGATCTGTATTTTCAGCTGTCGCGCGAGGAATCGTGGTCGCTCGAGGATGGCATCGTCAAGGAAGGTTCGCACAGCATCGAGCAGGGTGTGGGGGTGCGCGCCATCAGCGGTGAGAAGACCGGTTTTGCCTACACCGACGAAGTGCTGCTGCCCGCGTTGGTCGAGGCCTCCGACGCGGCGCGCGCCATCGCCCGCAGCGGCGCGAGCCACGCGGTCAAGGCGTGGTCAAAATCCACGACCCACCGGTTGTATCTGCCGGTCGATCCGCTCGAGGCGGTGCGCGACGAGGACAAGGTGGCGTGGCTCATGCGCATAGACGCGGATACGCGGCGCATCGATCCGCGGGTCAAGCAGGTGATGGCCTCCCTGGCGGCGGTGCACGAGGTGGTGTTGATCGCCTCGAGCGACGGGACGCTGAGCGCCGATGTTCGTCCGCTGGTGCGCATCAACGTGTCGGTCATCGTCGAGCACAATGGCCGGCGCGAACAAGGCTACAGCGGCGGCGGCGGCCGTTTCGGGCTCGATGAGCTCCTGCGCGGCGATGAACCGTTCGCGCACGGGCGCGAAGCGGTGCGCCAGGCGCTGGTGAACCTGGAGGCGGTGCCGGCACCCGCCGGTTCGATGACGGTCGTGCTGGGGTCCGGCTGGCCGGGTATTTTATTGCACGAAGCGATCGGACATGGTTTGGAGGGGGATTTCAACCGCAAGGGAACCTCCGCCTTCTCGAACCGCATCGGGCACAAGGTGGCGGCCGACGAGATCACCGTGGTCGATGACGGCACCCTGAACCGGCGGCGCGGCTCGTTGAACGTGGACGACGAGGGCACGCCCACGCAGTGTACGGTGTTGATCGAAAATGGCGTGCTCAAGGGCTACATCCAGGACAAGCTCAACGCCCGGCTCATGGGCATGCAGGCCACCGGCAACGGCCGGCGCGAATCCTTCGCGCACATGACCCTGCCGCGCATGACCAACACCTACATGCGCGCCGGCTCGCGCGCGCCGGAGGAGATCATTGCATCGGTCGAGAAGGGCTTGTACGCCGTGAATTTCGGCGGCGGCCAGGTCGACATCACCTCCGGAAAATTCGTGTTCTCGGCGAGCGAGGCCTATTTGATCCAAAACGGCAAAATCGGCGCCCCGGTCAAGGGTGCGACACTCATCGGCAATGGGCCCGACGTGCTCACGCGGGTGAGCATGGTGGGCAACGATCTGGCGCTCGACGCCGGGGTTGGAACCTGCGGCAAGGAGGGTCAGTCGGTGCCGGTGGGCGTGGGACAGCCCACGTTGCGCATCGATGCCCTCACGGTGGGCGGAACGGGCTGAAGCGGCGCGAATCTCGGCGTTTACGGCAGGATGAGCGCTGTCGCACCGTGCGATGCGCGCCCAGAATCGACGTGCGGTCAGTCCAGGAGGATAGCCCCGTCGGCGCGCGGAGCGGGTCAGGTACGATACCGGCCGTAGCGGGTCGGGGCGCCCCAGGAGGCGTCCCGACCGCGCTTTGCGGCTTACGGGTTCCAGATCGGCTGAAAATCGAACAAGTCGAATAAATCCCCGATTGCCGGGCCATTGAGCGGCACGTAGGGATTGCCCGACCAGGTGATCGGATTCGGAAAGTTGTCCCGGCTTCGATAGGTCACCGGCGGCAAATCCCAATTCCGTTCGATGAATTTGAGAATGGACACATGGTCCGCGTATTCATGGGAAATGTGGCCGGGCTTGGTATATGGCGACACCACGATGAGCGGAATGCGCGTGCCGTCACCGAAGAAATCGAGCGGTTGTACGTAGCCCGAATCGTAGTATCCGCCGCCCTCATCCATGGTGATGAAAATCGCCGTATCCTTCCACAGCTCGGGATTGGCGTGCACCGCATCGACGATTTTCTTGGCGAACCCTTCGAAAAGATCCAGCTTTGATGAGCCCGGGTGACCGTCGACCAGGCCGCTCGGTTTGACGAACGAAACGGCGGGCAATCGTCCCTGTGCAATGTCCGCATAAAGATTCGCTGTGTCCTTGATATGCGCTTCGCGAATCTCCTTGTGCGCCATGATGGACGTGTCGTATTGGAATGGATTGCAGATGTTGCAGTACTCATCTGTTTTCGCTCCGATGGCGGCATAATTGAGCTGATACGGATCCTGCAGATAATTGTTCCACTGGTCGCCGTAATACTTCCAGGAAATACCGGCCTCGAGCAGTTCATCGCCGATGCTGCGCGTGGACGAGGGCGGCACCGTGAACACGGTATTTTGCGCACTGAGATCCGTGAACGCATTGTCGCCATTGCCGAAATAGCCCGGATTGTAGTTGTTCAGCAGATAATAGTGACCAACCTCGCAGTGCGGATCGATGGGGTGGGGGAGGGATTGCAGGTACGCCACGACTGCCGCAACGCCCGGCTGAGTCGGGTCCGCACAGTTGCTGTACGACCCGCCCCCATACGAGGCTGAGCCATACGAGCCGCCGCCATAACCATCCTCGGTGTACCAATTATTCGTGCCTGGCAGCGGATTCGGATCTTCTATCTCATCGACCGTGCCTGCATTGGCGCTGCCGGTTGCCACCGGCTGGTGGTGGGGCGGCTTCGCCGGCCGTCCGTTGGCATCGCTGAACCAAATCGCATCGCCATGGCCGAGTAAGATATGGTTCGCGCCGGTGCCCCCCATGGCGGCCTGATGGTAGTTGTCGCTCATCGCATAGTTATCGGCGAGGCTCTTGAAGTAAGGCACATCACCCGTCTGCATGTTGTAGAAACCCATCGACGTGGCGCCTTCGCCGGTGGTCTTGGCGCCCGCGGAATACTCGGTGCTGAAATTGGACGGCGGTGCGACCCCGTTGGCACCCGCACCCACGGTGACCTCCACCCAGGGAAACAAGCGCGCGTCGCAGCCGGACGGATGATCGGCGCTCAGATGATCGAGGCTGCAATCCATCTGCTGCCACATCTGATAGAACCGATGCACGGGACTTGCGGCATAGGAGTCGTAGGTAAATGCTTTTCCGTTGGTGAGTTGGAACGGGCCCGGAGGCAGAGCCTCGACGTTCTTGATCCGGGTGTCGGGGGTTCCCGCCGTGAGGCCGGTACCGCCGGTGATGAGATACTTGTAGTAATCGGTGGCCAATCCGTTTTCCGATGCCTGCGCCAGCGCCAGACTGTCGCCCTTGACATACGAATCCTTCGGGCCGCCGGCGAGCGGTGCGGGCAGCACGCCATTGCGAAACGATGTTTTGGCCGGGTCCATGCGATATACGTCAAGGTCCGTCGCCGCCTGCTGTTCGGCCTTGTAGAAATTCGGACCCCGGCTGCCGTCCGCATTGATGATGCCCTCGGACAGGAGATTCCACACGGACTCGCCGCTCTTCGGTTGGTATGTGGCGAATACGTGATCAAAGGTGCGGTTTTCGCCGATGATGACGATGATGTGCTTGATCGGAGTGCGTGTGTGTTCGTTCCGTCCCGCGCTCGCGGCGGCCGCCGCCACCGTGGTGCCGAGGGACAATTGAGCGATGGCGAGACAGGTCAGGCCGAGGCGGGCGACCTCGATGGATTTTGCTGCGATGTGGCTGAGACTCATAAAATAAAATCCTCCAGTGCGATTTTCGATAGGGTTCCGGTGAGTCATGCCGCGAAATTGGCGACGTTGAATTTTTAAAAGGCTGCTGTTTCAGTCGTGTGATACTTATGTGAAGAAGCTGGGCTGCGCAGTGACCGGCGCTTGAAAACCTTACAAGCGCCGGCTGGCGGACGGAGGGCGATCACGATGCAATTCGACGAGTGGATCGATCAGGCGTACGCGCTCGGCGCGAGCGATCTGCACCTGGAGGCGGACACGCCGGCGATCGTGCGAATCCGCGGCGACTTGCAAACCATCGGGGGCATCGTCGCCGGCAGCACGCTGCTGCAAGTCGTGCAGGACCTGCTCGGTCCGGAGCGCATGGCGCAATTCCAAGAGCGTGGATCGGCCGATCTGGCCGAGTCGGTCGGCGGCGTGCGCTGTCGGGTGAATATCTTCCACACGATGCGCGGTGTCGCCGCCGCCATCCGGCTGCTCGCACCGGGGGTCAAGGATCTGCGCGCGTGCAATTTGCACCGCGATTTTCGCAAATTCGTCGACGCCTCGAGCGGGCTGGTGCTCATCTGCGGGCCGACCGGTTCCGGGAAATCGACGACCCTCGCCGCGCTCATCGAGGAGATCAACGCCACCCGCGCGCGCCACATCGTCACGCTGGAAAGTCCGATCGAATACGTGTTCGCGAATCGCCAGTCTTTCATCCGCCAGCGCGAAGTGCCGACCCATGCGCCGAGCTTCGAGCAGGGCATCATGGACGCCTTGCGGGAGAACCCGGATGTGCTCGTGATCGGCGAGATGCGCACGCCGGAGGCCATGCGCCTCACCTTGAACGCCGCAGAAACCGGCCATCTCGTGCTCGCGACCCTGCATTCGTCGAACTGCGCCGAGGCGCTCAGCCGGGTGTGCATGTCATTTCCCGCGGATATCCAGCCGAGCGTGCGCGCTCAGCTGGCCGATTGTCTGGTGGGCGTGTCGAGCCAGCGGCTCGATTTCCTGCCGCAGCACCATCTGCGCGTGCCCTGCTGCGAGATCCTGATGCCGAGCTCCGGTGCCCGGGGCACGGTGCGCGCCGGCAATTTCAGTCAGCTGACGAGCGTGCTGCAATCGGGCGGCGAAGAGGGCATGTGGACCTTCGAGCGCTACCATCGCTGGCTGGAACAGGTCACTGACTGGGTGCAGCCGCCGCTCGTGCCCGCGGCGCGAAATCCGCTGCGCAGCCGCGGGGAGGGCGCGATGGCACGCAAAGCGCCTCCGGGGCGCCTGCCGGCGGCGGCGGTCCCTGGACAGCGCCCGGCGGCGTCGGCGCGGCCGCTCAAGGCCGGTTCCGCACCCGCGGCTCCGGCGGATGAAGTGATCGACGTGCCGGCCGAGGAGATGGATCTGGCCAGCCTCGCGGAACTTGCCAAAAAAGTGGTGGAGCGCAAGCCCTCCTAGAGCGCGGCAGTGCCCCGGGCCCGGGTTTGACGAACCTGTACCCACGTGCTGACATAGCCCATGGAGATCGAACGCCGAAATCCGGATGAGCTGCTGGCCGACGTTCAGCGCGAGGAGGCGCGCGAGCGGCGCGGACGGTTGCGTGTGTTCTTCGGGGCCTCGGCCGGAGTGGGGAAAACCTACTCGATGCTGGAGGCGGCGCGCGCCACCCGCGCCGGCGGTGAGGATATCGTCGTCGGCTACGTCGAACCCCATGGCCGCATCGAGACCGAACGGCTGCTCGATGGGCTCGAGCAGCTGCCCTTCCTCGAGGTGCGCTACCGCGGTATCACGCGGCGCGAATTCGATCTCGACGCCGCCCTGCAACGCGCTCCTTCAATCATCCTGGTCGATGAACTGGCGCATTCGAATATCGCCGAGGGCGAACCGCTGCCGCGACATGCCAAGCGCTGGCAGGATGTCGAGGAGCTGCTCGATGCGGGCATCAGCGTCTGGACCACGTTGAACGTGCAGCATCTGGAAAGCTTGAACGACGTCGTCGCCGGGATCACCGGCGTGCGTCAGCAGGAGACGCTGCCTGACCGGATTTTCGACGAGGCGGACGAGGTCGAACTGATCGACTTGACGCCCGACGACTTGTTGGCGCGCCTCAAGGCGGGCAAGGTGTACACGGCCGATCGGGTGAGCACCGCCACCGAGGGATTCTTCCGCAAACCGAACCTGTTGGCGCTGCGGGAACTCGCTCTGCGGCGCACCGCGGACCGGGTGGACGCCGCGGCGCTCGAGTTTGCGGGGCAGGCGCCGACCTCGCGACCGTGGCTGGCGCGCGACCGTTTTCTGATCGCCGTAACCCCCGACGGACAGGCCGAGCAGCTGGTGCGCATCGGCAAACGCTTTGCCGATGCGCTCGATGCGGAATGGTTGGTGGTGTCGGTCGAAACACCGCAACTGCTTAAATTGTCGGAAAGCGAACGCAATCGGCGCATCGAGGTGCTGCGTCTCGCCGAATCGCTCGGGGCGGAGACGGTGACGCTCGACGGTCCCTCGGCGGCGGACGCGTTGCTCGAGTACGCGCGGCTGCGCAACGTCACGCGAATCGTGATCGGTGAGGCGAAGCGCACCGGCTGGCGCGCCTGGCTGCGCGGATCGACCACCACCGATCTCGTGCACCGTGGGCGCGGCTTTGACGTTTCGGTGATCGCCCGCCGGGAGACCTACACGCACAAGCGTCAGGACGTACCGGACAGCGGTCCGCGCGAGATCCGCTGGGAGCGCTATTGGGCGGCACTGTTCATCTCGGCCTGCTGCACGGGCGCTGCCGCATTGATGTATCCGTATTTCGCTCTCACCAATCTCGTCATGGTCTATCTGCTCGGCGCCACGGTCGCTGCGTTGCGGCTCGGACGGGGTCCGGCGAGCTTCGCCGCGGTGGCCAATGTGATCGCGCTCGATTTCTGTTTCGTGCCGCCGAGATTCACCTTCTCGATGGGCAACCTCGAATACCTGCTGACCTTCGCGGTGATGCTGGTGATGGCGCTGGTGATCGCCAATCTGGTGGCCAACGTGCGCGCCCAGACGCGTGTTGCCGGCGCGCGCGAGCGGCGCACCTCGCTGCTCTATGCGATGAGCCGTGAACTCGCCGCGACCCGCAGCTTCTACAACCTGGCGCGGGTTGCCATCAAGCACGTCGCCGAAACATTCGCCGGCAGCGCCACCGTGCTGCTGCCGGGGGCCGACGGACATCTGCAGCAGCTGCAGGGCGTGGATGTGGCGGGCTTGCTGGAGCAGCCCGACCTGTCGGTGGCGCAATGGGTCTACGACCACGGCCGCCCGGCCGGCCTGGGTACCGACACGCTGCCCGCCGCGGTCGCGCAGTACCTGCCGCTCATCGGCACGCACCAGACGCTCGGGGTGCTCGCGGTGCAGCCCACGCAGCGCCGCCGCCTGCTGCTCCCGGAGCAGCGCCACCTGCTCGAGACCTTCGCGGGTCAGATCGCACTGGCGATTGAGCGGGCGCAGCGGGCCGATGAAGCCGAGGCCGCGCGCGTGGCGGTCGAGACCGAGAGTTTGCGCAACACCCTGCTGGCGTCGATCTCGCACGACTTGCGCGCACCGCTGGCATCGATCACCGAGGCGAGCCGCGAGCTCAATGATCCGGAGCGGCCGCCCGATGCGGCGACGCGTGCCGGATTGGCGCGCTCGATCGACGAAAAGGCGCGCGAAATGTCCGAACTCATTTCCAATGTGCTCGACTTGATGAGCTTCGAGGTGGGCGAAGTGCACCTGCGGCGCGATTGGCAGCGGCTCGAGGACCTGGTGGCCGCCGCGCTCGCACGGCTCGAGGGCGGCTTCGGCGATCGACAGGTGGATGTGATCCTGCCGGCCGAACTTCCGCCGGTCAACGTCGATGCCGGGCTCATCACGCGGGTGCTGGTCAATCTGCTCGATAACGCCATCAAGCACACGCCGACCGGAATCCGCATCACCGTATCAGCCGGCATCGAGGGCGAGGCGGTGCGGGTCATGGTCGATGACACGGGACCCGGCCTGCCCCCGGGCCAGCCGGAGCGATTGTTCGCGAAATTCCATCGCGGCCGCGACGAGGTCAATGTCGGCGGCGCGGGCCTGGGGCTTGCCATCTGCCGCGCCATCATCAACGCGCATGGCGGCCACATTTCCGCGATGCAGCGTCCGGGGGGCGGTGCACGTTTCGTGTTCACGCTGCCGACTGCAGCGCCGGAGGCGTAGCGTGAACCCACCCGAAGCGATGCACACCGGCGGCTGTCTATGCGGTGCGGTGCGCTACCGGGTCAGCGGTGAGCTGCGCGGGGTGATCGCCTGCCACTGCAGCCAATGCCGGCGCACCAGCGGTCACCACGCGGCCATGACGAGCGCGGCATCCGCGGATCTCGCCGTGACCGGCACCGATCGGTTGATCTGGTATCGGTCCTCGGACAGCGCCGAGCGGGGCTTTTGCGGCGTCTGCGGCGCAAATTTATTTTGGCGTCTGTTCGGCGAGGACCGGACCTCCATCACCGCGGGCACGCTGGATGCGCCGACCCACCTCAAATTGGAGCAGCATATCTTCGTCGCCGACAAGGCGGACTACTACACCCTTGACGACGATCTGCCGAAGAAGAACCACTGGTCCTGACGACCGTCCGACCCCGTCAATAATTCCTACGCGAGGATCAGCGATCGTCCTGCTGACCGCGCACCGACATTATGGCAAAACCCCTTCGTCGCTTGGTTGCGACGGGTTTCTCGTACCTCGCGGATGTTGCTCAATAGCGTGCGGCGCGTCGCATCTGATGCCCTGCCGGTGTCTATAACCTCACCCACGGTTTCAAATCCGACGGAGCTTCCATGGTCGACAAATCAATGACGGGGACCTTTCAACTCAATTTGCCGAAGGACCTGCTGTCCGAGGCAAGGCGCCAACCCAAGCCGAAGAACGAGCAGTTGCGGGTCGAGGGCTGGCGCAATTCGTGGCTGTCGAAGATTTCGGAGTTGCTGGTCGGCAAAGACTGAGGCCTTGGCCGGAAAATCGATGCCGCCAATAAGTAAAAACGGCCCGTTCGACGGGCCGTCACGGCATTACCATGATGCATGGAGGTTATCCATGCGCCTGGCCCGCCCGCTTTATGAATCGCTGCCGCTGGTCTATCTGATACTCGGCGCGCTGGCGATATTGATCGCCTATCTCGATCCCGATGCACCGCGGGCGCGGTTTGCGTTCGGCATCGGTCTGCTCGCGGCGATCGCGGCCCTCACCGTGTTTTTGCGACGCCAGGATTACCGCGCACGCAGCCGCGAGTATTCGGGCGGCCGCATCGATTTTCCCTCCTCCAGCCCCGGCTGATCAGCGCCGCTCCAACACCTCGGCCTCGTCCGGATCCACGCTGGTGCGTATGCGGGGCGCGCGCTCGTCGATGTACATGATTTCGTGCTGGCCCACGTGCACCACGTCGCCGTCGTTCAAATTGTGGCGCCGTACGCGCTTGGACTGCACGTAGATCCCGTTGGTGCTGTTGAGATCCTCGATCAGGCACGAGTCGGCCTGGGTCACGATCTGACAATGGTGCCGGCTGATGAATTTGCTGTCGATCTGCAGATCGTTGTCGGAGGTGCGGCCGATCACCAGCCGGCCGGGCCGCAGCTCGCGTTCGAGCAGTGTCTTGCCGCCGTTGGCCAGCAGGATGCGCCCCACGACCTGCCCGGGCGGTGCTCCCGCGGGCGCCGCGTGCACGTGTTCGATGGTCGGTATCTGCATGCGGTTCGTGCCGGAGGCGTATTCGACCCATTGCAGCTCGGCGATCGCGGCGTCGAGATCCTCCATCGCGACCGTGTCCTGATCGCGGCCGAAGGCCGACATCATGCAGGTATCGCACAAAGTGTTGATCAGGCGCGGCACACCGCCCGTGTACTGGTAGATGGCGGCGTAGGTGTCCGGTGCGAAGATGTGCCGGCCCTGAGAGCCGGCCACCTCGAGCCGGTGGTCGATGTAGGCCGTCGTTTCGGCGGGCGTGAGCGCCGCCAAATGAAACCGGAGCCGCACCCGCTGTGCGAGCTGCACGAGCTGGGGTGAATTGAGCTTGTCGTTGAGTTCGGGCTGTCCGGCCAGGATGATGCGCAGCACCTTTTCCTTGGTGGTCTCGATCCCGGAAAGCATGCGGATCTCCTCGAGCACCCGGTAGCTCAGGTTTTGCGCCTCATCGACGATCAGCAGCACCTTGCGCCCGTTGACGTGTTGCTCGGTGAGAAATTGGTTGAGGGTTGCCAGGACTTCCGGCTTCTTCATGTCGAACGGTGTGAAACCGAATTGCACCAGCACCGTTTGCAGGAATGCGGTCGGTGACAATTGGGTCTGGTTGATCTGTGCGACCACCACATCGGATTGCAGTTCGCGCAGGAAGGTCTCGATCAGCGTCGTCTTGCCGGCGCCGATCTCGCCCGTGATCACCACGAACCCATCGGTGAACCAGATGGTCGATTCCATGTACGCCTTGGCGCGGGCGTGTTGTTTGCTCAGGTACAGGAATTGCGGGTC
>Ga0181534_10002494_pt1 | contig 11315 bp, 10 predicted proteins | sample PEATcosm2014_Bin_37_FD_119758 | JGI IMG/M metagenome (GOLD analysis project Ga0181534, IMG submission 119758) | Peatland microbial communities from MTU Mesocosm Facility, Houghton, MI, USA - PEATcosm2014_Bin17_10_metaG | ecosystem: Environmental > Terrestrial > Soil > Wetlands > Peat | place...
ACCAAGATGGCGATCTGGACCGGCGGACCACGCCTCTGGCATTGGACCAAGTCGGTTGAGGACGATCTCGGTGTGCAGGTGGTTGCCATGTCGTCGAAGTTCGGCCATCAGGAAGACTTCGAGAAGGTGATCGCGCGCGGACAGACCGGAACCTACTACATCGATGACGGCAACGAACTGGAGTTCTTCGAAATCATCGATCTCGTGAAGCCCGACGTGATCTACACCGGACCGCGCGTCGGTGAACTCGTAAAGAAGCTGCACATTCCCTACGTCAACGGACACGGCTATCACAACGGTCCGTATATGGGATTCGAAGGCTTTGTAAATCTCGCCCGCGATATGTACAACGCCGTTCATAACCCGCTGCTGAAGCTGGCGGCGACAGATATTCGCGATACGCAGGCAAAAGGGGATGAGGAGGTTGCAGCATGAGCGAACAAGTCAAGCAACTTGTGGGCTATGTGCAGGAGCGCTGTCTTTGGCAGTTCTTCTCACGGACATGGGACAGGCAGGAAAACATCGACGGGATCATGGCAGCCGCGGAAGCATTGCTCGCGGGTGAGAAGCCGAAGCGCGATACGCCCATGGAAAAGCTCTTTTATGTTGACGCGTTGGAAATGGTGAAAGATTTCCGCGAACGCTTTCCGTGGGTCTCTTCCATTACGCCTGCGGAGGCCCGGGATCTGATCGCCGGCCTCAAGGCAGAGGTGATTGACATCGCGATTACGCGTTCACTGAACCAGGAGCTGAACCACTCCTTGTATTGAACACTCTTCGTACTGAGAGGTGCGCGGCTCTCATTCATACCCAACAGTGCCGTGCGCTATAGAAGTTCCCGGCATCCTCCATCTAGCTCTCGAAAGGAGACACCCGATGGGTTGTGAGGTTATTGCGAAAGAAAGAACGGGCGTCATCAATCCGATGTATGACTGCCAGCCAGCCGGCGCCCAGTACGCCGGCATTGGGATCAAAGACTGCATACCGCTCGTCCACGGCGGGCAGGGATGCACGATGTTTGTCCGGTTGTTGTTCGCGCAGCATTTCAAGGAGAACTTCGATATTGCCTCGACCTCGCTGCACGAGGACTCGGCGGTGTTCGGCGGCCACAAGCGCATTGATGAGGGTGTGATGACATTGGCTCGCCGCTACCCCGATCTGCGTGTGATCCCAATTATCACCACCTGCTCGACCGAGGTGATTGGCGACGACGTGGAAGGCGCAATCCAACGCTGCGACAGAATGCTCAAAGCAGAGTTTCCGGATCGCACGATTCATCTGGTCGCCGTCCATACGCCGAGCTTCAAATCAAGTCAGGTAGGCGGATATTCCACATGCATGGCGTCGGTTTTCAAAACGATTGGCGCAGAAAAGGTGAAGCCCAATGGGAAGGTCAATATTTTTCCAGGCTGGGTAAATCCAGGCGATGTCGTGCTGCTGAAGCGCTATCTCGCGGAGATGGAAGTCGACGGCACTGTCTTCATGGACACGGAAGATTTTGATTCGCCGATGCTGCCAGACAAGTCGATTCATACGCATGGCCGCACCACGGTTGAAGATATTCAGGAATCAACGGGCGCCAAGGCGTCCTTTGCTCTTGCACGGTATGAAAGTGCTGCAGCGGCAGAGTTTTTGGCGCAAGAGCACGATGTGCCCTCGCATCTGGTACCGACACCTTACGGCATTGGCAATACCGATACGTTTCTGAAACAACTCTCCGAAGTTACCGGCAAACCAATTCCGGAGAGTTTGATCAAGGAACGCGGCATTGCGCTCGATGCGCTTCAGGATCTTGCGCACATGTTCTTTGCCGACAAGCGCGTAGCCCTGTTCGGGCACCCCGACCTCGTCATCGGTCTGGCAGAGTTCTGCATTGAACTGGAGATGAAGCCTGTGCTCCTCTTACTTGGCGATGACAACGGGAAGTATAAACGCGACCCGCGCATCCTCGCGCTGAAAAAAACCGTCGATTGGGAGATGGAGGTCGTCTGCAATGCAGACCTTTGGGAGTTGGAGAAGCGCGCCAAGGACCCGGAGTACAAGATTGATCTCATTCTTGGCCATTCCAAAGGCCGATATGTCGCGATCGATTCCAATATACCGATGGTGCGCGTTGGCTTCCCGACCTTTGATCGCGCAGGCATCTACCGCCATCCAACGATGGGATATCGAGGCGCCATGCTGCTCGCCGAGTCGATTGCAAACACAATGTTCGCGCAGATGGAATTCATGCGCGAGCGTGAGTGGGTCCTGAATACCTGGTAGTCAGGAACTGGTACATGGCGTTGATGCCGCGCAATTCAATCAGAGTAGCAACCACGTGGAACGTAGTGCCCCAGATCTCGATCGGAGACCTGGGGCATCGGCCAACTCTGTCACCGCACGCCGCGCAAGACTGCATGGGACAGATCGTTTGAGCGGATGTGCCAGATCCCGGTGGTCGTCTGTGAGCTTTGACGAAGGGCTTGTGCTGTTGCATGCCGTCCTGGATCTCAGGGCTGGTATGAAGCAGACGTGAAATGACTTTCAAGAGGAGGAGAAGAGATGGATACCCCGCATCTTCGCGTTGCTATGATGACGAACAGCCTGATTCAGGTGGACGTTCCATTTGCAGCCGCAAAGCGCGTCACGATCTACGATGTGACCGCGGAAAAGATTGAGTTTGTCGACGCATGCTATTTCGGTTACGGATCGAAAAAAGGCGCCGAGATGGGCAAAAAAGGCCTGGGCGGCAAATGCTGTCAGATGGACGAGATGGAGGACGATGGAACCGGCTTCGATCCGCTGACCGAACGGGTGAATGCTCTTGTCGGCTGCTCGCTGCTTTTTACAAAGGGCCTGTCGGACCTTGCGGCCTATCGCCTTCATGCGCACAAGATCTTCCCTGTAAACACGGAAAAGGTGCGCGACATCGACGATGTGATTGCTCAGGTTCAAAAACTGTTGCAGATGAATACGCCGCCGCTCTGGGTTCGCCGCTCGATGCGCGATGTGGACGGCAGCAGACTGGTGTACGCCCATGCGCAGTGCGCATGACGGCCCATCGTGACGGAGAGCGAATCAGAAAGTGGGTAAGTGAATCCGTGACGATTGTGAACTTGTTTCTGCAAAAGGCACGTTCCAGAACTTTTCCGATGAGGAAGCGCGGCCAGGTTGGAGCGCGGCATTCAGACCAGGAACTAGTAATCGGATTCTTGAAAAAATGGCGCGATCGATTTCAAAGCAGTTACAGATCGCGAAGCAATATGTTTGGTTTTCGGCCCAACGGCCAGCACAGGCTCTACATAATGGCATCGTTCTTGCAAACCGATGAAGTAACATCACCGGCCACCTTGCGGTAGCGACCAAAGGAGAACATTCAAATGATGAATCTGACAGTGGCAGCGTCTCTCACATTTACAGCAGCCGAAGCAGTGGGCGCATGGTTCTATCACAAGACCGAGAATCCGAAGTGGCGGGGGCTTCTGAGCGCGTTTGGCCTGGGATTTGCAGCCACGATTGTTCTGTGCGATGTGCTCCCCGATGCAACCGAGCACTACACGATGGGATACCTGTTTGCAGCGTGCTCCGCAGTTGGTACGTTTGCAATCTGGAAACGCCTCCATCGCGAGAGCGGAGATCAAGCTGGCAATTCATTGAACGCGGTTGCTGTGGGCGGAATGGCTTTGCACAACTTCGCCGAGGGCACCGTCTTGGCCAGCATCGCCGGACCCCTTTCCTTGCTGTTTGCCTTGGGAGCGATCCTCCACAAAGTGCCGGAGGGCATGGCTACTTACACGCTGCTTGGAGGAAAGAAGAGCGCACGCAATCTCGCGATTGCAATTGGATCGTCTCTTCTAATCCCCATTGGCGTCATGGCCCGGATTCCTGCAGGCTTTCAGCAACCCGTGATGGCGCTTCTGTCGGGAGTCATTCTCGCCGCTGTTGCAACAACGGCGGCAGGCCAAAGGGCAGAGAGCATGGCTCCAACCTTAGCCCGCAAAATGGCGCCCTATCTGGCCGGCGCGCTTATTGGAGGGGTTTCGTGCCTTCTTGCCTGATGGGTTGACTGGAACGCGCACCGCGGGCGAATAGGTGCGAGTTCTTTGGCCTGACCTTATTCATCCTCGGGCATGATCACGACAAGACACCGCGTGAATCGAGCCAGCGATCGTAGAAAGGACCCGGCTATGCGGCTTCTTATTCACTTTCGCCAGGTGCGTCTCATTCTGGCAGTTTGTCTCTGCTGCGCGATGGCACACCTCGATCAAAGTGTGCAATGTGGAGCCCAAGATTCCGCAGGAAGGATGGGAGGCTCGGTCGAGGACCCGAGCCATTTGGCAATCGCGCGAGCGTCGGTGATCGCCATGAATCTCGAAACAAGAGTGGAGTGGCATGGAGCATCGAACTCTGTGGGACGCTTCTCATTCGCGTCCCTTCCGGTTGGAGTTTACCGCCTGACGGTTTCGGCTCCGGGCTTTCGGAGCGTCGAATGCAACCCGATTCCCGTCGATGTTGCTGCGTCGATACAAATCGATGTGTCGATGCAAATTGGGGAAGTGCGGGAATCGATCGTGGCGCCATCGCGTGAGCTTTTCGAAGAGGACGGAAACACCGCGTCCGGGATGGTTCTTGATCGCCAGGCGACGTCGCAGATGCCGCTCAATGGTCGAAGTTTCACTGACCTGCTGGCATTGCAGCCGGGGGTGACTCCCGCAACGTCAATGACCACCGAGTCCGTGCAGGGACTCGGGCAAGGTGTCTTCGCTCCCTCCGGCGACCTGAATGCAGGCGCACTATCGATGAATGGTCAACGCGAGTCGGCCAATGCATATACTGTGAACGGCGCCAACGCCGAAGAGACAGGAAGCTTGGCCGCGGCCATCGTGCCGAATCTCGACTCGATTGACGAGTTTCGGATTTTGGTGGAAGACTTCGACGCCGAATACGGACGCTACAGTGGCGGGCAAGTGAGTGTGGTGACGCGTTCGGGAAACAACCATTTTCACGGAGACGCGTTTGAGTATGCGCGCAATACCGCACTGGATGCGCGCAACTATTTCTCGACCGCACGGAGCAAGTATCGGCAAAACCAGTTCGGAGGCGTCTTTGGCGGGCCCATCCGACGCGACCGGATATTCTTCTTTGTCGACTACCAGCAAACGCGGCAGATCCAGGGGGCGGATACCGGACTGATTCCGGTTCCGAGCCTTGCCGAACGCAGTGGAGATTTCTCGAAACTGGCTCAGTCATTTGCCACAACCACAACCCTGAATGGATCCAGTTACACGGTACCCACTTCCGTCGGCGGCAGTTATCTGGCAACCCGGCTTGGATCCGGGGTGACGGCGGGAGAACCCTATTACTTCACTGCCGGCGAAAATCATGTCTCCGGCAATCAGGTCGGGACCTATTCGCACGACTGCATCTCTTCCTCGGAGTGTGTCTTCCCCGGGGCTCAGGTCTCTTCGGTTGCATGGTCCGCGCCCGCCAAAGCGCTGCTGCAATACATCCCCGCGCCCAACGCCTCCGCGAAGGAATACTCGACATCCGCATATAATGCCTTGCTCGACGATGGCAAGGGCGCGTTCCGGCTTGACGCGAATACGCGCATCGGCAGATTCTCGGTGTATGGCGCCTTCGATGGATTTCACCGCGACGATCCTTATCCGACTGGCCAGGGCGGAGCCAATATTCCCGGCTTCGACGCGCTCTCGGCGGGGGCCTCCCGACTCTTGGTGCTCGAACACGGCACGGCCCTCGGAACAACTTCCTTCAACCAGGTGCACCTCAGTTACACTCGGGTGATCAACGATATAGGCCGTCCTCATGGGGGCGTGGGCATATCGCTGGCCGCGCAGGGATTCAATACCGGCGCCAACACCCTGGGGATTGTCGCCGGCGATCCAGAGTCCGAGGGCATTGAGAATGTCATCTTCAACAACTTCACGATGGGCGCAACTCCGAACCATTTCCTGCAATACGACAACACATATGAGTTGAGCGAGGATCTCTCCAAGGTTTGGGGCAGGCATACCCTGAAGTTCGGCGTTCACATCGATCACGATGAAATCAACACCTTTCCGCGTGCGCAGTTGAATGGAAGTTTTCAATTCTACGGAACGGAAACAGGGAGCGACTTTGCCGACTTTCTTATCGGAGTCGCCAGCCAATATAACCAGAACGCGTTGCGGCCTTTCTACGAGCGAGAAAACTACTTTGGGGCATATGCCGAGGACGGCTGGAATCTGCGAACTGGCTTGAGCCTAAGTGCAGGGGTGCGGTGGGATCGCGTTGAGCCGTGGTGGGAGAAATACAACAATGCCATGACCCTGGCGCCGGGGGAACAGTCCGAGGTCCTTCCCGATGCTCCAAAAGGGTTGGTGTTTCCCGGCGACCCCGGCATCCCGCGCACGCTGGCCCCGGCCGGAAATCTGGAGTTTGGGCCTCGCGTGGGGATTTCCTGGCAGCCACGTTTGAATGATCGAAGCCTGTCCGGCCGCTTGCTGGGATCATCGAGCGCGGTGCATGCAGGGTTTGGCATCTACTATACTGCGATTCCCGGCGAGACTATGAGTCTGATCAGCGACAACGCTCCCTATGGCTTCACCTATTCCAGTCCCGCGCCACCGCTGTTCGATACGCCCTTCATGGACGCTGCGACGGGTAACTCGGAAGGGCAGCGTTTTCCCGCGAAGCTTGCGCCGCTCAACCTAAGCCGCCAGAATCCCGACAGCAACATCGACTGGACGCAATTTGAGCCCATCGCAGCCGTACCCGGTTATTCGCCAACCAACAAGACGCCGTATGCGGAAGAGTACAGGATTACCATCCAGCGGAAAATCGGCGATTCAGCTCTGCTCGAAGTCGGCTATGCAGGCAATCAGGCACATCGGTTGCTGGTGCTGAAGGCCGCCAATCCGGGCGATGCTGCCCTGTGCCTTAGCCTGAGCCAGGCATCGGAGGTTGCTGCAACCAGCCCCAGTTGCGGCCCATTTGGCGAAAGCACCACCTACACCACCGCTGCCGGGGCGACCGTGAATGGAACCCGCGAGCCGCTCGGGTCCTCTTTCGGCAGCGTGAGCACGCAATCGACGATTGGCAACTCCACTTACCATGCGCTGCAGGCGAACCTGCGCATTGCCAAAAAATGGGGCCAGCTGCTGGCCGGATACACCTGGAGCAAATCGCTCGATATGGGGTCGAACTTCGGCGATCAGGTGAACCCTTTCGACCCACGGCTGAGCCGCTCGCTTTCCGCCTTCGACCTCCGTCAGAATCTTGTCGTGAGTTTCGTCCTAAAGGGAGGAATTCCTACACACACTCTCCATACGGCAATACTCGGAAAAGCGTGGGAACTGAGCGGCATTGCGCGGATGAGTACCGGATTTCCGGTCACGCTCGTCAACACCAGCGACACCTCGCTGTGGGGTACGCAATCGAACGGAGTGAACAACCTTCCGGTGGATCTTCCCAACTACAATTACTCCAACGGCGCATTGCGCTTCTACCGCAACCCACGCACCAACAGCACATACTTCGATACTTCGCGGTTTTCATTGCCGAACGATGGCGACCCTGGCAATGCGCGTCGCCGCTTCTTTTCAGGCCCGGGGATGGACAATTTAGACCTGAGTGTACAAAAGTCCATTCCTCTGGGAGAGTCTTTCAGCTCCACTTTTCGAATCGAAGCCTTCAACGTTTTCAATCATGCCCAGTACTTTGGGCCCGAAGCAGTCAATGGCAACATTACCGATGCGTATGAGTTTGGTCGCGTCGTCAGTGTCCAGGCGCCACGTCTTATGCAGGTATCTATCAAGTTTATCTTTTGAAGGGCTCAACGGCCGATACTCGACGTGTGCTTCCAACTCGCGCCAGGGAATCACAGGCTCCACCGGGGAGCTTTCGAACGCGATGCGTTCGGAAGCTTCATTGAGTCACTTCCATATCGGTCCGCTCGCAGCGAGGATGCGCGCGGTGGCGAAATCGGACCTTTGTGCCAGAGCCTGTGATCAGGCCGGAAAAATGGCACAACCATCCCGTGGAAAACTGTGTTTGTTGATTTCGGTGCTGGCCCGCAAGGGGCATCAAGATTCAAAGCGGCGCACGTTTATTGCGTCGCATACGTAATCCGCACCGGTGTTCCCGATTCTTGGGAGTTTCGACCAACATTAACCTTGGTCGGAGTCTCCTCCATGCCGCGCTGGCCGACTGGCGGCCTGGCACGGTATCACAAGCGCACTGCGGGGACAGTAATGCCACAGTGCGGTGGAGATCGTTCAAGTATTAGAACCGATCATAACTTTAATAACTGAAGATTCGGGCGAGTGCAATCGTAAACTTCCGAGGGTAACAAACTATGCGTGTGATCCGGTGCATGGGCAATGAGGATGGAAAGTCCTTCACGAATTCGTTGTTCTTGCCGATAATGAAAACCAATACCACTTGGAAACTTCAGAAGGAGAACGGTGACCGTTGAACGGAAGGGTGTACAAAGAACGGAATTGAAACTCATAAGTCTGGATGACGCCACCAAGGCCATGCAATCGCGGCTAAGAGTCGGGGCTGGAGACACGGAGGACGCTGCAAACGCCAGCATTGTCGAGGGCATCATCAAAGGGTTGCAGCGTATTTGTGATGAAGGCGGGCCTTCTGGAGCGCCCAAGCACATTATGTAACGAGCGGAACAAAAACGCGCACATCCAGGAGACTGGTTTCATCGTAGGACCCAAAGACCCGCATACTTGAAGGGACCCAGTTCCACTGGCTCAGCGTCCAACTGGCTTCGGCTCGCAACCGAAAGTCCATGCCAGCAAAGACGTCGCCGCTGCTGGGCGAGATGGATAGTCAGATCGACTATGCCTCCGATCTCTGCTGCGATGCGGTGCAGTTAGCTGCAGTTTCTAGTGGGATTCGCCTGTTCTGCGCGCTTGAGCAGGCAGCGCTTATCTCCTATGGATAGTTCACCCCACGCCTCAGCTTCAACTGCATCCTCGTCAATTACGCCCGGCTTTTATTCAGTCGCTGTCCGCGAAGAGAATGTGAGCATGCGGTGAATCCGGCCCGTATTCACCGCAAAATATGCGTAGAATATCTCCTTGTAAATGCGGCGAATAGACGATATATTCACTGCAAATGATGCGGAGAATAGAAAACGCGATCTATATCCACGAACGGCCGGATTGGCCAACTTTCCGGTGGGACCCCGAACGCGTCATGCCGTCCCTGGTCGAGGTGCGGCATCGACAGGGGCGCCTGATTGGCCGGATGGAGGGACTCGGCTTCCAACTCCGAGCCGAAGCCGTGTTGCATACCTTGACGGAAGAAGTCCTGAAATCGAGCGAGATTGAAGGGGAGAAGCTCGATAGGGAACAGGTGCGCTCCTCGATCGCTCGCCGTCTGGGAATTGATATTGGCGGCCTGACGCCAACTGATCGCGACGTCGAGGGTGTGGTCGAAATGATGCTGGACGCAACTCAGCACTACGATCAGCCGCTAACAGCGCGCCGCTTATTCGATTGGCATGCCGCCTTGTTTCCGACCGGCCGAAGCGGGATGTCCAGGATTAACGTGGGCGCGTGGCGAGATGACAACAAAGGTCCCATGCAGGTTGTTTCGGGGCCAATTGGAAAGGAGCGCGTTCATTATGAAGCTCCAGCGGCCGCCCGTCTGCGCGGAGAAATGAAGCAATTCCTCGGTTGGTTTGGAAAACAGAGTTCGACCGATCTGGTGCTCAAAGCAGGCGTGGCGTACTTGTGGTTCGTGACCATCCACCCGTTCGAAGATGGCAACGGGCGAATTGCGCGCGCAATCGCCGACATGGTGCTGGCATGTTCCGAACACAGCCCGCATCGCTTCTACAGCATGTCGGCGCAGATTCAGCAGGAGCGGCGAGAGTATTACGAGATCCTTGAGTCAACGCAGAAGGGCGGCCTTGATATTACGAATTGGCTTGTTTGGTTCCTGGCATGTCTGCAGCGAGCCTTTGACCGGGCAGAGACGATACTGGCCGGCGTGCTCACGAAAGCCCGATTCTGGGATAGCTTCGCCGGAACAGAGTTCAATGAGCGGCAACGCAACATGATCAACCGGCTGTTGAATGGCCTTGAAGGCAAGCTGACTTCTTCAAAGTGGGCAAAGCTCGAAAAATGTTCCCAGGATACCGCCCTGCGCGACGTCGAGGACCTCATCAACAAGGGCGTCCTGACGAAGGATTCAGCCGGTGGGCGCAGTACTTCCTACTCGCTTGCGAGAATCAATCTTTAGGTCCTTCAGAAATGGCTGTATGTAGCGCCTCAGTGTGCTTGGGGCGGACGATGATTGGTGGTGGCAGCAGCAGGCAGAAGAACCCTCAATTGGCCGGTAGGCGAGAAGTCGTGGGAGCGCTCGTGGTCACCGTCCACAGGCTCTCTTTCTTTTTTTAGCGTTTGCCGTTCGGGAACCGCGGGCGACGTGAGCACAAAGGGTTGTAGATACTGGTCGTCCACGATGGTTCCTTTGACATTTCGGGCATTCTGTCCAGAGGAGTGGGGCAAGCTTTTCAACGTGAAAAAGCGGTGCTTGCTCTTCCGGTCTGAGGGCGCAGAAGAATGACCTTGATCAAACAGGTCTATTCGAGGAGGACTGGTTGAGCACAAAAATAACGATTAAGCACCACCACGAAGGCGGGGTCGGAGGATTTCACCTTTACCGAGAATGCTTCGAAGAGGACACCATTTGCTGCCATTGGGATTCACGATCAGGTACAGTCCACCGCCGTCGGACAGTTTGTAATCTTTATCTATAGGGACCGTGGCGAGCGGGGCTTCGGAGGAACTGCCGGCTTTGCTACCAACCTTCACCGGCTTGCAATTGGGCTTGGCGTCTGCCACCTCCAAGTCGGTAAGAATGTTCATCGCGATCATATGGGCAACTTTCCGTGGCAATTAGGAGTTGCCCACAATGTTGCCCATTTTTTGACGGAAAGTCAACGAACGGCGGCGAACTTCAGCGAACGTCCGCGAACTGAATTTTCAATGTTTTCAATAATTTAAGCTTTTTTCTGAACCCAGGCGAACTAGGTGATGGTAGCGCTAACGGGAATCGAACCCGTGTTTTAAGATTGAGAATCTCACGTCCTAACCCCTGGACGATAGCGCCACTCATTGACAACTGCGACCGTCTCCGGCCACTCCTTGAGTCTACCAAAAATGCGCTGGTTTCACAAAGCTTCAGTTCGAGGCCGAAAGAGGATTCCAACCGCTTGCCAAAGTCTGGCCCAAACAATCAACCCCAGCCTAGATGCCCAGCTTTTTGACTTCGTCGTTGTAGTACTTGCGGTAGAGGATCTCCCACTC
>Ga0181534_10002495_pt1 | contig 11311 bp, 8 predicted proteins | sample PEATcosm2014_Bin_37_FD_119758 | JGI IMG/M metagenome (GOLD analysis project Ga0181534, IMG submission 119758) | Peatland microbial communities from MTU Mesocosm Facility, Houghton, MI, USA - PEATcosm2014_Bin17_10_metaG | ecosystem: Environmental > Terrestrial > Soil > Wetlands > Peat | place...
ACGACGTTGAGAGACGTCACCATCGAGCTCGGCCCAGGTGATCGGGTTGGAATCGTCGGGCCCAATGGCGCCGGCAAGTCGACGTTCGTCAACCTGCTCGCGCAGCGCACCGCACCGACGACGGGCACGCTGAAGCACGGTCCGACGGTGGTGCCCTCGTACTTCGAGCAGCAGGGTGGCGACTACGACGCCGAGCAGACGGTGCAGGAGCTCGTCGCCGGTCCCAACGGGGTCCCCGGCTCCCCGACCGACATCGCCATCATGAGGAACTTCTGGTTCACCGGCGCGCTTCCCTCCGCCAGGGCGAAGGACCTCTCGGGCGGGGAGCGCCGGCGACTGGAGCTGCTGCTCGCCCTGTCGGTGAAGCCGAACGTGCTGTTCCTCGACGAGCCCACCAACGACCTGGACCTCGAGACCATCCGGCTGCTCGAGGAGTTCCTCAGCCAGTGGTCGGGCACCCTCGTCGTCGTCAGCCACGACCGCACGTTCCTGAGCCGCACGACGGACCGGCTGCTCGAGGTCAATGCCGACGGCACCATCACCGACGTGCCGGGCGGCATCGACGCGTGGATCGCCCAGCACACCGGTGTGGCTGCCAGCCCCCACGCAGGGGCATCGGATGTGAGCGCAACGACAGCACGAGCTGGCACTTCACCCGGGGTCAGTCGCGGTCGCCAGCTCCGCGATGCCGAGAAGAAGATGATGCTGCTCGAGCGCAAGAAGGTCGCGCTCAACGAGAAGCTGGCGTCCTCGAGCGACTTCAACGAGCTGACCGCGCTCGGTGAGCAGCTCGCGGTGGTGCGCGACGACCTCGAGGCGGCCGAGGAGCTGTGGCTCTCGCTGCAGGAAGAGCACGGCTGAGGAGCCGCTCGTCCACGGGGCTTCGAGAGCCGCCAAGGCCCCGATGCGGTGCACGGGCATCCCCGCCGCTGGACCGCGCCGCGGACCTGGCCGATCCGGGCCTCGGGCGGCGCCGGACGACGTCCCGATCGATCGGTGGCGCTGGTCAGCCGCCGTTGGACGTCGCGACGTAGGTGCGGCAGGGCTCGCCGCGGTTCGTGCCGCACGCCGGCTGCCCGTCGGTCGGCGTGATGCCCTGGTCGGTCGGCAGGACGAGCACGGACGGCCCGAGGGTGACCGTGTCGGTCGCACCGGCCGCGTAGGTCGTGGAGAACGCCCACGTCGGGCGGTCGCCGCCGGGCGCCTCGATCGTCACCCGCAGGCGAGATCCCGCCCGGAACGTGTAGGCGATCGGGTCGATCGGGACCCGGACCTCGACAGCGGGTCCGTTCGGCGTGAGGTCGTGCTGGCCCGACGCGGTGTACGAGTACACCGGATGGAACGCCGTCGAGCTCGAGCCCACGAGCGTCGAGGCGTAGCTGGCGCGGAGGAACCCGGAGGTGACGTAGAGCTCCTGGCCGTTCGGACGGACCTCCGAGATCGTCACCTGCAGGTCCGTGTCCTTAGAGCTCGACGCGAGCCAGAGGTTCAGGCTCCCGAACCCCACGACCGTCGTGTCCGTCGCGAGCGGCGCGGTGACGAAGCCGAGCGCCGAGGACCTCGTCACCGGAGCCCAGTTGTAGTCCGGCTGTGCGGCCCAGGCGCTGAAGTCCGATGCCGCCCCGGTCGTCGCGGGCCGCAGTGACGGGTCGGGCTTGAAGCTCACCGTGCCTGTCGTGGGCTGGGCGGGCTGGAGGCTCCCGCCCTCGCCGAGATAGAAGCGCTGCGCGGTCGCCGCGGCCGGCGGGAACTGGGAGAAGCCCGCCGTGTAGGCGGCCTGCGGACGGCCCGCACCCGCCTTCGAGTTCCCGTTGTCGAAGTTCACCGTGACGCGCGGCTGGGTCGAGGAGAACGCGGCCAGGGCCGCGGCGTAGCTCTTCGCCGACGTCTCGGGCACCGGCGGCATCGCCACCGTGCCGCCGAGGGCGCCAGCGATCGTGGCGATGGCGAGTGACGGGATCGTCGAGGGCGCCTTGGGGACCGCCTTGGCCACGTAGAGCTCGTTGAAGGCGATCCACCGGTTGAGCACGTCGGGGTCCATGGAGTCACCGTGCGTGCCGTTCTGCACCGTGGCGTAGACGTGCGTGTCCTTCGCGAGCGCGCCGATGAGCGCGGGCCACTGCGGGCCGGTCTGCTCGTCCTGCAACGCGCCGACCACGAAGACGGGCACGTTGATCTTCGGCGCCCACGTGAGCGGGGAGCGCAGGTCGTAGAGCGAGGGGGCCCTGCTCGGTGTGCCTGCCAGGATCGCCTCGACGTCCTGTGCCTGGCCGTGGAACTGCTGGTTCGCGAGGCAGGTGGTGTCCCCGGTCTGGATCTCCGCCCATGCCCACGGCTGGCCCGTCGTCGCCGACGCCGGTTTCGCGTCGTGGACACGGTCCGCGACCCACGAGGCGGCGAACCCGGTGTTGGTGATCCCGCCGGGCGAGGCCGTGGAGTAGAAGTCCTCGGTCGGGCTCAGCGGGGCGATCGACGCGAGGCCGGGGGGTCGCAGCCCAGCGACCGCGATCTGGCTGATGCCCGAGTACGAGATGCCGACGAGGCCGACCTTGTGCCCCGTCACCCACGGCTGGGCGGCGACCTCCTGGATCGCGTCGTAGCCGTCAGTCGGCTCCGTGGGCCCGAACATGTCGAACGCGCCCCCCGAGCAGCCGGTGCCGCGCATCTGAAGCGACACGACCGCGAAGCCGAGCGTGGGGGCGAGCACGGCGCCAACGACCGTCGAGGTGTCCGGGAGCAGCGCCTTGTTGCCCGTGTAGGTGCCGAGCTCGGCGTCGAGGAGCGAGCCGGGCGCCGCGGTGCCGTAGCCCGAGTACTCGATGAGCGTCGGGAAGGGGCCCTGGGTGAGCGAGGTCTTGCCGACGGGCAGGCGCAGCGTGGCGGCCAGGGTGATCCCGTCGCGCATGGGGATGTAGTTGAGCCCGACGTGGAGCTTCACCGCGCTGTAGAAGCTCTGCGGCTTCGGCTGGGTCTGGGACATGACCGTGAACGAGGGGGTGGACGACGTCGTGCCGTGGTCCTTGAGGGAGAAGGTGTACCCGCTGCCCGGGGCGACGTCATGGATCACGAGCGCACCGAGCGCGTCGGTGGTACCGCTCCCGACGACGTGATGCGACGAGTTCAGGAGCGTGGCCACGGTCCCCGTCGGGGCGGTGAGATAGGCCGCCTCGACCGAACCGAACGCCTTCGTCGCCACGGCCGCGCCCGCCCGAGCACTCAGCGGCACACCAACTGCGGTCACAGCCGCGATCGCGAGTGCAGAGGAGGCGGCGAGCGCGTACAGCCCGCGCGAGCCACGACGACGAAGTGCCACTGTGAATCGCACGTGATCCCCCCAAGTGTGAGCGCAGATTGTCGAGGCCAACCTAGCAATGCGATGCCGGTCGGCTGCATGCACGAGGTCTGACGAGTGGGGAACCAGCCGATTGGCGGCCGTCGGCTGCGACGCGACCACGCAGATGACGTTGGAGCAGCAACACAGGCAGCAGTACGCGGAGCCCACGCCGGCTCGCGGCGACCCCGCAGCGTCAGTGCGTCACTGCGCGCAGCGGCACCTGCTGGGTGATGCAGTGCGGCCCACCGCCGCCATAGGCGATGACGAGCCCGGGGACGCCGACCACCTCACGTGCGGGGAAGGCGTCTGCGATGCGCTCGAGGGCCTCCTCGTCGATCTCGGTGGAAGGACCGCCAGCCACAGGCACGATCGCAGCCCCATTGCAGAGGGTGAGGTTGAGGTACGCGTTGGACACGCTGGTGCCGGCGACCTCGCCGTACGCCATGGGCGGGAAGCTCACAACCTCGAGGCCGGCGCCGCGGGCTCGCTCGTGGTTCTCCGCCATGGTCTCGTGGTCCGGGTCACCCGCCGGCCGCGACTGCAGGAGCAGCTGGCCCGCGTCGGTGAAGGTGGCGAAGCCGTCGATGTGGCCATCGGTGTCGCGGTCATCGGCCAGCCCTTGCGCGAGCCAGACCACCTCCGTCGCCCCGAGGTACGAGCGCAGCGCGTCCTCGATGGCGGTCCGGTCCAGTTCGGGGTTCCGGTTCGCCGCGAGCAGGCACTGCTCGGTCGTCACGATCCGGCCCCGCTCGTCGATGAGGAACGACCCGCCTTCGAGCACGATCGGCGCTTCGAAGATGACGTCGCCGTACCGCTCGGCGAGGACGCCGCCAGCGGCCTCGTCGCGGTCCCAGCCGGCGAACTTCTCGCCCCAGGCGTTGAAGCGGAAGTGGACCCCGGCTCGTCGACCGGCCGCATCCAGCGCGAAGATCGGCCCGTTGTCGCGCATCCAGGAGTCATCGAGCGGCAGTTCGACCAGCTCGACGTTCCCGGTGAGAACGGTCCGGGCCTCGGCGGCCGCAGCACCGTCGGGCACCACCATGGTCACCGGCTCGAACGCGGCGATGGCGTTGGCGACCTCGGCGAAGTCGCGCCGTGCCGCCTCCAGCTCGCTCCCCCACATCTCGCGTCGGCACGGCCATGCCATGAGGATCCGTTCCTGCTCGGCCGTCTCGGGCGGCATGCGGAATCCGTGGTCGGCTGGGGAGCCCGTCGAGGCGGTGGCACTCATGGCCCCCGATGGTACCGATCGTTCGAGCCCCGACCCGACCCGGTCGTCGGTGCAGACCAGTCGCGTTGGCCTGCCTCGACTTGGCTTTGCGCGCCGTCACCGGCAGACCCTCGTCGCGAAGCGCGGCTCCTGCGAACCTTCGGACCCGACGGACCGGCCGGCGACACGACCAGCAGGAACTGAACGAGATGCCGTGGGACTCGAGGCGACCGGTCTGTGGCCGGGCGCACTACGGGTCGATGAGGACGCCCGGATTCAAGAGGAACGACGGGTCGACGACGCGCTTGGCAGCTCGGAGCTGCGCGGCGAAGAGGTCGGGACGCTCACAGTCGTAGCCCGGCCGATGGTCGCGGCCCACCGCGTGGTGGTGCGTGGCCGTGCCGCCGCCGCGGTTGACGGCCTCCATGGTCGCCGTCTTGACGACGCGCCACTGCTCGAGTCGGCCAGTCGGGTGCCCCGGCGCGACGATCGTGAAGTACGGCGCGGCGCCGTCGGGGTAGACGTGGGTCAGCCGGCAGGTCACGAGTGCCGGCCACGCGCCGACCGACTGCAGGGCCTCCTCGGTCGCCCGCCGGACGTCGTCGACGAACCCGTCGAAGCGGTCCCACGTGATGGCCGTCTCGAAGGTCTCGTTGATGAGGCCGAGCCGGACGATCTCGTCGCGGAAGTACGGCGCACGAAGGAACGCCGAGCGCCAGCGGTCAGCCGCGCCGTCGCTGGCATCCTTCCCGTCGCCCTCGTCCGGTCGCGACGACCCACCTTTCGGCGCGCAGGTTCCGCCGTGGTCGCGAACCAGCTCCGTCGCCCGGGCCAGCGGCACCTCGACGGGATGGTCCGCCGACTCGAAACCGGCCAGCAGCAGGTGCTCCGAGCCGTCGCCGGCCCCGGTCATCCAGGCCTCGGCGGCCTCCAGGACCCGGCAGTTCGACGGCCAGAGGCCCGCCTGCACGAGCGCCTTCGCCGCATGTGCGGCCTCCCCGAAGGTGGCGAACCGACCGACCGCGGAGGCACGGAAGGTCGGCCGATCCTGCAGCCGCATCCACGCCTGCGTGATGACGCCGAGGATGCCCTCTGATCCGAGCATGAGCCGGTCAGGGGCGGGTCCCGCCCCTGACCCCGGCAGCCGCCGCGACTCCCACTGACCGGCCGGCGTGACGGCGCGCACGGATTCCACGAAGTCATCGATGTGCGTGTGCAGCGACGCGAAGTGACCGCCCGCCCTCGTCGCGATCCAACCCCCCAGTGACGAGACCTCGAAGCTCTGCGGGAAGTGGCGCAGCGTGAGATCGAAGGGGCGCAGCTGGGCCTCGAGGTCGGGACCGAGCGTGCCCGCCTGGATCAGCGCCGCCCTCGACACGCGATCGACCTCGAGGACCTTGTTCAGGTGCTCGAGGTCGCAGCTGACGACCGGACGATCGTCGTCTCTGGGCGCCTCGACGCCGCCCACGACCGAGGATCCGCCGCCGTAGGGGATGACGATCGCGCCCGCGTCGCTCGCCCACTCGAGCACTGCTGCCACGCCCGCCTCATCGGGGGGTGAGGCCACCACGTCGGGCGGGTGCTCCCAGGTGCGGTCCAGCGAGCGGACGACGTCGCGGAAGGACTTCCCGTAGGTGTGGCCGGCGCGCGCGAAGTCGTCGCGCGAGCACCAGGCCGCGAGTGCGTCCGGGACGTCCAGTCGCGGTGCGGGCAGGGAGATCTCGCTCGGCGTGGGCGGTTCCCGAGCGACGAAGGACGCATCGATGAACGGCTGCACGCGCTCCGCGAGGCTGCGTTGCTCACTCGCGGAGAGCCCCTCGTGCTCGTAGCCCCAACCCCAGAACCGGCGAAGCCTCCCCACCCCATCGGACGCTACCCCTCGCGGGCAGTCGGCCCGCCTGGGCGACGGTCCGGTGCGAGGCACTCTTGTGCGCCGGTCACGGTCGCTGGCTGGTCGACCGCCTCCTGGCGGCACCGGGACCGGTATCGCACTGCGTTGATCCCCTCGATCCGCGGCTCTTGAAAGGTTCCGTCAGAAGGGGCTGAGGCCGAGGCGGTTGCGAACGGCCACGAGCTCGCCGATGTGATTGCCGATGTGGCCCAGCAGCGGCCACCGCACCACGAACGAGGTGGGCTGCACGGCCCACATCCGGACCAGCCATGCGAACCGGTCGAGATCCAGGCCGGCGCGCTCGAAGCCATCGGCGTATTCGGGCCGGGCATCGAGCGCACCGATCGGCACCTCGTAGAGGTAGTCGACGATCGTCCCCAGGATGTCGATCGCCCTCGACTCGACCTCCGCGGGATCGAGTTCGGACGACCATGGAGCCTCCTCCTCTTCGAGTCCCCCCCACTCGCGCAGGTCCCCCGCAGGCTCGAATCCCTGCTTCTTGAGCACGACGAGGGCCAGCTGCGCATGGGTCGTCACATGGAAGAGGCCCCAGTTGATCGAGCTGCCCCCACCTGGACGTTCACCGCGCAGCTCCGTCGGCACGTGCTCGAGCACCTGCGCCTGCAGTCGCGTGCGCGACTCCCTCGCCTCGGTCACCAGCCAGGTTCTGAGGTCCATCAGGGCATCCTCCATTCCGACGCAATCCTCGTCGACGTCAACGGGACTCCAGGACGAGACGCGCCCATCTGACGCGGTCGGCGACGTCATCGATGTCGTAGAGGGGCACGGCGAGCCCCTCGATGCCCAGCGCTCGAGCGCGCTCACCGAGCTCGGCGGGATCCGGCGTCAGCCACAGGAGGTCGTCGACCGCTGCCTGCGGCACGAGTTCGCGCGCGCTCGCGGTGTCACCCTCGACGACGAGTCGGCGGAGCCGGTCCACATCCGGGGCTTCGAGACCCCAGCGTCGCTGCACCGCTGCGCGGGTGTTCAGCACCGCGTAGGGGAACGACCGCAGGTGGCGCTCGCGCGTCCGCTCGTCGTGCGCGACCGCCGGTGCCCAGACGATCTCGACGGAGTCCGATGCAATGCCGCCATCTCGCTCGCCTTCCCCACCGCGAACGAGGTCGACGCACCGGGCGAGCTCGCTCGCGGGCACCGACCACAGCAGGGCCCGGTCGCCCACTCGACCAGCCGCGTGCAGGACGTCGCTCGCCCTCCCGGCGACGAGGACCGGGGGGCGCTGCAGCGCGACCTCCAGGCGACGGCCGGTGACGTCGTCGAGAGGCTCGCCATCGGAAACGCGACGCACGAGCCGCACCAGGTCCTCGATACGCTCCGGCGCGTCCTGCCGGTCGTGCCCCGCGATGCCGGTCACCTCCGAGCCGCCCGCACCGAGGCCGAGCTGGATCCGGGGACCCGCCACGTCCTGGAGCGATGCGACGGATGCCACCGTGTGGAAGGGATGGCGGAGGTAGGGATTCGTGACCACCGGTCCGACGACCAGCGCCCGGGTCGCGCGCGCCGCCTCGGCGACCAGGAGCCACGTGTCGCGCCACCAGAACGCATCGGGCAGGCCGAGCCAGTCCGCGCCCGCGAGCTCCGCCGCGATCGCCAGGTCGCGGACATCCCCGAACGTCGGATTCTCGAGGTGCGCGATGACCCCGACGCTCATCCGACCAGCTCCTCGTCCAGAGCCGCGAATGCCGCTCGCGCCTCATCGAGGTGGTGGTCGGGAGCGGCCGTGAGGAACGAGAGCCCGATGTGCCGGGGCCGGTACTGGCGCGCGAGCGCCGCCAGCTGCCGGCCGACCTCGCGCGGACTGCCAACGAGCACGAGGTCACCGGCCAGCTCGTCCGTCATCAGCCGGCGGGCCCTCCTGTCGTCCCCGCCGTGCAGGTCGCTGGCGGCCTGGGCCAGCTGCGCGGGATCGAGGCCGAGTCGCGCGTGGGTCACCGGCGGGGCGTCGAGGAACGGGTGGAGGAGCCGCGGACGGATGTCGTCGAGCTCGTCGGCATCGAACACCGCATTGACGTACAGGGCGACGTCAACCTGGCGCACCGACGTGGCCCACGAGAGCGTCAGGTCCAGCATCGAGAAGGGGATCCCGCCCAGGAAGACGCCGTCGGCGCTCGTCGACGCCAGTCGGTTGAGCTGCTCGCCCCGAGCCCCGAGGTAGAGGGGCACTGCAGCGGCGAACGCATGTCCCGGCGGGGAGTAGCCGTCGCCCTGCTCGGCTGCGGTGACCGAGCGGATCGTGCGGATCGCGCCTGTGATCGTCGCGAGCGGGGTGTCGCGCTGCACGTGCACGGGACCGAGCGACAGCTCCCCGCCGGCACCGAGGCCCAGCACAGCGCGGCCGGCGCCCAGCTCCTGGAGCGTCATGGCCGTCGACGCGATGGTCGCGGGATGGCGCAGGTACGGATTGGTCACCGCCACGCCCAGCGTGATCGTGCGCGTCAGGGTCGCGGCCGCCGCGAGGACCGAGAAGGGGTCCCTCGAGCCCGGACCCTCGTCGCCCAGCCAGATCTCGTCGAGGCCCAGGGACTCGGCAGCGACGACCGTCCGGACGAGCGACGCCGCGTCGCTGTCCGGGAAGAGCCAGACCCCCTTTGACGGGAGCCCCGTTGTGCCCGTGCTCACGCGGCGATCGCAGTCGCCATCGACTAGGAGGGCACCGAGTTGAGCGCGTGCTCCACCGGGATCGTGCTGCGGAGCCCGAGCCCGTTGGCGACCCGGTTGATGTAGTTGTAGTACGCGGCGAGGTTGTTGACGTCGAGGATGTCGAGGTCGGACAGTCCCGAGCGGCGCAGCACCTCGATGTCGCCCTGCGTGATGTCACCCGGCGTGCGGGTGAGCTTGCCGGCGTACAGGAGGATGTGGTCGAGGCGGATGTTGCCGGTCAAAGGCGAGCCGGGGTCGTCCTCGATGTCCGAGATGACGCCCTCGGGCACGCCTGCGTCGCGCAGCTTGTGCAGCAGGCCCGACGAGCAGTGCGGCGTGCGGTTCAAGAGAGACACGGTGAACGCGATCAGGAGGCGCTCCTCGTGGGTCAGCGCCGAGGGCGTCTCGTCGACCACCTTGTAGAGCCGCAGCCGCTCCAGGACCAGGTCGGGATAGAGGCTGCCGAGCAGCGTGAACTCGGCTGGCTCGCCGAGCCGCTGCGCCTGCCAGCCGTAGGCCTCCCCCAGGACGCCATCGGCGTCCTGGGGGGGCACGGTCTCGATCCAGGCGGCGGTGGTGACGCCGCTCACAGGTGGATCTTGGTGTTGAGGAACTGGTTCGTGGCGATCTCGGCCGGCGTGAGGCCGGTCTTGATCGGCGCGCTCTGCTTGGCGAAGATCGGTGCGAGCTGCGTGATCAGCCCCTGGACGGTGGCGGGGTTGAAGGACGCGAAGACGCCGTTCGGGCCGTTGCCGATGATCTTGTTCGACAGCAGCGTCTGGACGGCCCAGGCGTTGCCCGCCTTGGACAGCTGCGCCCCGCCCTTCAGGTCGCTCGCGAACCGGTAGATGACGTTGTCCACGGGCGTGGGGTTCTTCGTCCAGTCGATCTCTGCCTGCTGGAGAATCGGGACGAGCTTCGTCAGGCAGGCCGAGTCGCTCTTCAGCGCACCGGACCGCACCACCAGGGCGTTCTGGTAGACGGGGTACGACGCCTGCACCGAGAGCACGTGGACAGGCTTGTCCCACGCGGGCAGGTTGTGCGAGTAGATGTACGGCTCGCTGTCGATGAACCCCTGGGAGATGACGTTCCCGCCGTCAGCCACGAAGGTCGACGGGTTCCCCTGGTACGAGGTGTCGAACTGGCTCGCCTTGATGAGCCCCTCGGCCTCGAAGACGTCGACGTAGGTTGCCGGGAAGGCGAGCACCGTGTCGTTCGTCTTGCCGATCTGCGCGACGCTCGTGAACTTCCAGGCGGGGTTGCCCCAGAAGAAGATCTGCGGGTTCTTCTCGTACGACGCGAAGACCGCCGTCGTGGGGTGCGTCGCCGAGAACTGGATCGACTCGTCGGTGCCCACCTGGCCGAGCAGGATGTTCTGGTTGGCGTACAGCTGCGACGTGACGTCCTGGTAGCCGACGGCCGGTCCGCCGGCGAGGATCGTCAGCTTGACGCCCGTCTTGCCGAGTGGGCCCGAGTAGCTGTTCGCGGACGAGTTGATCACGCCCTTGGACGTCGGGATGAGCTGGTACAGCCCGCCTGCGTCGACCTCGGGCCACCAGTCGGTCTGGACGATGACGTTCGAGGGGCAGACGCCCTTCAGGTTCGTCGAGTAGGAGCCCGCGACGGGCAACGTGTGGTGGCGCGCTGCGCTCGAGGCCTTAGTCGATGCGGCGCTCGCGAGGCTCGAGAGACCTCCGGCGCCGACGAGCAGGCTGCCGAAGAGGGCGAGCGGCACGCCGACTCTGAGGATGGACTTGGAACGGGACATTGACTTCCTTTCATTGAGGGGTTTGGGGTTGCTTGCTTGCTCTTGGGGTGTTGCGTGCCTTGCAGGGGTTGCTGGGGTTGCAGGGGTCGGAGGCTCGAGGTCGTCAGTCCAAGGTCACTCCGAGTTCCTCGGCTGCTGGCTGTCGTGCCACGACCCCACGAGCCGCCGGCCGAGGAGGCCGAAGATCCAGAAGACGACAAGGCCGAGCAGGGACGAGAGGATCACCGCGGCGAAGAGCTGCTGGGTCTGGAGCCCGTCGAGGTAGTCGTCGATGAGACGGCCGATGCCGGGCTCCCCCTGGCGGAAGAAGAAGTCCCCGACGATCGCACCCACGACCGAGAGGCCGGCCGAGATGCGCCAGCCGGTGACCATCGCCGGGAGCGCGCTCGGCAGCTGCAGCTTCAGCAGCCGCTGGCGGCGCGTCGCGTGCTGCAGCGTGAAGAGGTC
>Ga0181534_10002496_pt1 | contig 11305 bp, 5 predicted proteins | sample PEATcosm2014_Bin_37_FD_119758 | JGI IMG/M metagenome (GOLD analysis project Ga0181534, IMG submission 119758) | Peatland microbial communities from MTU Mesocosm Facility, Houghton, MI, USA - PEATcosm2014_Bin17_10_metaG | ecosystem: Environmental > Terrestrial > Soil > Wetlands > Peat | place...
CGTCCATAGTGCATGAAGTCTTCTCCGATACGAGCGCGGATTGTAGCGTCATCGACGCTCTCGGCGCTCAACTGTTCGCGCAGCTCGCTCCATGCCGGAAACAGCGCCCGCATGCGCTCCATGTTGCTGGGATTCCCGACATCCATGGCCGAGGCCAGGGTCGCGATGCTGGGGCGCGGCCGCCAGACTCCCGTCTGCAGATAATCCGGCACCGTGCGGTTGACGTTGTGCGCCAGAATGATGCGCGCCAGGGGAAACCCCAGCGCCCGGGCCCACACCGCGGCGAACACGTTGCCCAGGTTGCCGGCCGGAATGATGTAGGAGCCCTTGGCCCGGGTGCGCCGTTCAATCTCGAGACTCGACGCCGCGTAGTACACCATCTGCGGCAACAGCCGCCCGATATTGATGCTGTTCGCGGAACTGAAGCGATGCCGGGCGCTCAGGGCCGCATCGCCGAACGCCTCCTTCACCAGGCGCTGACAATCATCGAAGCTGCCGGCCACCCGGAGCGAGGACACATTGTCCCCCCAGCACGTCAGCTGCTGCTCCTGGCGCGGGCTCACCTGCCCCTTAGGGTACAGAATCACCACCCGCGCCCAGGGGCGCCGGTGAAAGGCCGCCGCCACCGCGCCGCCCGTGTCCCCGGAGGTGGCCACCAAGATCGTCAGGGGCTGCGCGGCGGGCGCCTGCAGGCGCTGCAGGCGCTGCAGGCTCTCGGCCAGGAAGCGCGCGCCGAAGTCCTTGAACGCGGCGGTGGGACCGTGATACAGCTCGAGCGCGAAGAGCGGGTCCGCCGCCGCCTCCACCGCGGTCGTTGGTGCGGCCAAATCGAGCGCGGCATCCGCAATCTCGCCGAGCGCCGGCGCCAATCGGTCTTGCGCAAAGAATCCGGCGAGCGCCGCGCGCGCGATGTCCGGCAACCTCGACAGGCCGGCGAGACCGGCCGTCGCCACCGAGGGCAGGCGGTTGGGGACGTACAGGCCGCCGTCGGGCGCGAGCCCGCGCGCGATGGCCTCGCTCAAGGATACGGCGGGCGCCGCACCGCGCGTGCTGTGAAACTTGAGCTCCGCCATCAGGCCTTCACCACCCGCGCGCCAAAATTCTCCATGGCGGAAATCCAGTGGTCGGACTTCAGGCCGTGAGCGGCGAACGCGGCCACCATGGCGCCGCGCACCGCCTCGGCATATTCGACCTCGGCCCAGGCGAACACGGTCGGCCCGGCCCCGGAGATCGAGCACCCGAGGGCCCCGGCCGACATGGCGCCGCGCTGCACGTCCTTGAACCCGGGAATCAGCGAGTGGCGCTGCGGCTCGATGATCACATCGTTGAAGGAATCGCGGATCATGTCCAGATCGTTCGAATAGCAGCCGCTGATGAAGCCGGCCAGATTGGCGCTCGCCCAGACAAAATCCGAACGGGTGATGTCGGTTTTCAGGATGGCGCGCGCCTCGCGGGTGCCCAGATACATGTGCGGGTGCGCGAGCACGCAGCGCAGGGAGGCCGGCACGGGAATCTGCTTCACGCGCGGATGATCGATGCCCACGGTGAGGGTCAGGCCGCCGAACAGGCAGGGCGCGATGTTGTCGATGTGCGCCGAGCCGCTCGCGACGATTTCACCTTCCATCGCGTATTTGAGCAGCTGCAGCCGCGGCACGGGCGTGTGCAGCAGCGCGTTCGCGGCCACCACCGCCGCCACCGCGGAGGCGGCCGATCCGCCGAGGCCGGAGCCCAAGGGGATGCCTTTCTCGATGTCCAATTCGAAGCCGAAGCGGAGCGAGAGCGCTTCGTGCAGCGCCTGCACCGCGCGCCCGGCGGTGTTGCGCTCCGGTTCCACCGGCAAATCGCCGGCGATGCCCGTGATCGAGCGGATGCGCACCACGGGTTCATCGATGCGGCGCAGGCGTACCTTGTCGCCGACCGCCTCCACCGTGTGTCCGAGAATATCGAAGCCGATGCCGACGTTGGCGACGGTGGCGGGTGCAAAGGCGGTGACATCGGTCAGCATTAAAGATGTGCCCCCAGATAAGCCGACAGGCGCAGGAGATCCGAGAAAACGCCCGCCGCGGTCACTTCGGGACCTGCCCCGGGACCTTGCACGATCAGCGGGTTGTCACAATAACGCCGCGTCGCGAACCGCACCACATTGTCGGTGAGGGCGATATTCGCGAAGGCATGCTTGGCCTCGAGGCGCACCAGTCCCACGGTGGCGTTGCCGTCCGCGTCGACCCGGCCGACGTAGCGCAGCACCTGGTCCTTGCGGCGCGCGTCCTCGAGCGTCGCGGCCATCGCCGCATCGAACTGCGGCAGGCGCGCCATGAACTCATCCACGCTGCACGCCTCGAGCGACTTCGGCACCAGCCCCTCCACGCGCACATCGGCGATCTCCAAGGTCAGCCCCATTTCGCGGCCCAGGATGATGAGCTTGCGGGCGACGTCCATTCCCGACAGATCGTCGCGCGGATCCGGCTCGGTGTAGCCCTTGGCCCTGGCCGTGCGCACGATGGATGAAAACGGCTCGCGGCCGTCGAACACATTGAACAGATAGGCGAGCGTGCCGGAGAAGATGCCTTCGATGCGGGTGATTTCGTCGCCCGTCTCGCGCAGGTCCCGCAGCGTTTGAATGATGGGCAGGCCGGCGCCCACGGTCGCCTCGTACAAGTAGTGAGTCCCCGCCGCGCGCCTCGCCTCCTTGAGGGCGCGGTAGTACGGCAGCGAGCCGCTGTTGGCTTTCTTATTGGGCGTCACGATATGAATGCCGCGGGTCAGCCAGGCCTGGTAATGCTGGCCCACGTCGGCGCTCGCCGTACAATCGACGATGACGGTGTGCGGTATGTAATCCGCCTGCACGTGAGCGGCGAACTTCTCCAGATCCAGCGGTTCTCCCGCCTCGGCAAGGCTCTGCGTCCAGGCACCCAAGTCGATGGCCGTCTCGGCGAGCAGCATGCGCTTGGAGCTCGCGATGCCGCGCACGCGCAAATCCAAATTGAGCGCCCGCAGCCGCTCGATCTGCGTGGCAATCTGCGCGAGCAGGACGCGGCCGACGGTGCCCGGCCCGATCAGTCCGATCGACAGCGTGTTCGGCGAGAGATAGAACGCGGCGTGCACGGCGCGCAGCGCCTTGGCGCCGACCTTGCCGTCGACCACCACCGAGATATTGCGCTCGGAGGCGCCTTGGGCGATCGCGCGCACGCTGATGGCCGCATCGCCCAGCGAATTGAACACCTTCGCCGCCACGCCGTGCGCGCCGGCCATGCCGTCGCCGACCACCGCCAGAATGCTCATCCCCAACCCGACCTGCACGTGCTGAATCTGCCCGTCGCGCAACTCCGCGTCGAATGCGCGCCGCACCGCCTCCTCGGCGCGCACCGCCTGCGCCTGCGGGATGGCGAAGCAAATGGAATGCTCGGAGCTGCCCTGCGATATCAGGATCACCGAGATCCCCGAATCGCGCAGCGCTCCGAACAAGCGGTGCGCGGTGCCCGGCACGCCGATCATGCCGGCGCCCTCGAGGTTCACGATGGCGACCGGGTCGATGGTCGTGATCCCCTTGACCTTGAGCGCCGACTGCGGCTTCGCGCAGATCAGGGTGCCCGGCTTGTGCGGGGCGAAGGTGTTGCGGATATAGATGGGAATATCGCGCGCGACCGCCGGCTCCATGGTCTGCGGGTGGATCACCTTGGCGCCGAAGTAGGCCAGTTCCATGGCCTCGTTGTACGACAGCTGATCGATGACCTGGGCATTCGGCACCAGCCGCGGATCGGCCGACAGCACGCCGTCGACATCGGTCCAGATGATGATCTCGGCGGCGTCGAGCAAGGCGCCGAAGATGGAGCCGGAGAAATCGCTGCCGTTGCGCCCGAGGGTGGTCTGGATTGCGCCGGTGGTGGTCGCGATGAAGCCCGTCACGATCAAGCGGCCCTTAAAATCCGGCGGCACCAGGCGCTTAAGGTTCGCCTCGCTCACCGGCCATTGAACCGCGGGTCCGAGCGAGCCCCATTCGACCACGACGACCTGGCGCGCATCGATCCACGTGACCTCGCCCCGGATGCGGGCGCGCTCGCGCAGAAAGGGGACGAACAACCGGGTCGACCAGATCTCGCCGTACCCCGAGATCACATCGCGCATCACCCCCGTCGATGAGCGGATGAGGCGCACCGTCTTGAGCATGCCGGCGATGTCGCGGCAATCGGTGTCCAGCTGCGCGATGTAGAGCTCGCTCGCCTCGCGCGAGATGAGGCTGCGGGCGAGGTCCACGTGCCGCGTCCGCAGCGCCTCGAGCCCCGCGGCAAAATCCCCGCCCGGCTTCTCCGCCAGGGCGATCAAGTCGAGCAAGCCGTCCGTCACTCCGCGGCAGGCCGATAGCACCACCGCTTCACGCGGGTGGCTCGACGCTTCGATGATGTCGGCGACGCGGCGGAAACAGCCGGCGTCGGCGACGCTGGAGCCCCCAAATTTATGTACGATCCACTTGCCCATACTTCACGCACGCCCTCGATAAGGGCGTCGCATCGCTCCCCAATAAACACATAAGTTGATGAATTGCGGCGGGAAACCGCTAGACAACCCCGAACTTTAATCGCACCGCGGGGAGGCTAGCAAGCAATTCCGCAAGGCTTAGGGACGCCCGCGCCGCGCGCCGACGCCTAAGTTGCGGCCCGAGCGCCCCGGCCGAGCCGGGCCGGATTTGGGCAGCCCGGTATGCTGGGTCCGAAACGGCAGCGCAGGCGCCGCGCGCTTCGCACCGCCTCGCTGGCCCTGCGCCAGGGGCTGGTAGGCGGGAATCAAGTGCTGCTTGCCGTTGCCGATCAAATCCGCCCGTCCCATGCGCTTCAGCGCCTCGCGCAGCAGCGGCCAATTGTCAGGATCGTGATAGCGCAGGAAGGCCTTGTGCAGGCGGCGCACCTTGATCCCCTTCGGTATCACCACCTCCTCGCTCGCGCGGCTGACGCGCTTGAGCGGATTCTTTCCCGAGTGATACATCGCGGTGGCGGTGGCCATGGGCGAGGGCAGGAACGCCTGCACCTGATCGGCGCGAAAGCCGTTCTTCTTCAGCCACAGGGCGAGCTCGAGCATGTCCTGATCGCGGGTGCCCGGGTGCGCCGCGATGAAGTAGGGAATGAGGTACTGCTCCTTGCCCGCCTGCTTCGAGTACTTGTCGAACAATTCCTTGAAGCGGTAATAGGCGCCCACGCCGGGCTTCATCATCTTCGACAGCGGCCCCTCGCCGATCGCCTCGGGTGCGATTTTCAAATACCCGCCCGTGTGATGCGTCGCCAGTTCCCGCACATACTCGGGCGACTCGATCGCCAGGTCATAGCGCACGCCGGAGGCGATGAGCACCTTCTTCACGCCCTTCACCGCGCGCGCGCGCCGGTACAGATTGATGAGCGGCGCGTGGTCGGTATCGAGATTCGGGCACACGCCGGGAAACACACAGGAGGGCCGGCGGCAGGCGGACTCGATGGCGGCGCTCTTGCAGTGCAGGCGGTACATGTTCGCCGTGGGGCCGCCCAAATCGGAAATCACTCCGGTGAATCCCGCCACCGTATCGCGAATGGTCTCGATCTCCCGGATCACCGAATCTTCCGAGCGGCTCTGAATGATCCGCCCCTCGTGCTCGGTGATCGAACAGAACGTGCATCCGCCGAAGCAGCCGCGTTGAATGGACACGGAAAACCGAATCATGTGGTAGGCGGGAATTTTCGCGCTGCCGTAGGAGGGATGCGGACGGCGCGCGTACGGCAGCTCATAGACCGCATCCATGTCGGCCTCGGCCAGGGGAATCGGCGGAGGATTCAGCCACAGCTCGAAGCTGCCGTGGCGCTGCACCAGCGCGCGCGCATTTCCGGGATTCGATTCCAGATGCAAGATGCGCGAGGCGTGCGCGTAGAGCACCGCATCGCCGCTCACCTGCTCGAAGGAGGGCAGCCGGATGACGCTGTGCGCGCGCTGCGCATTGGGCACTTTGCGGTAGAACTTGACGACGGTCTGCGCGGGCGCGGCGGCGCGTGCGGAAGCGCCGGCAGCGGCGGTCGCGGCCGGCGCGGCGATGGCGCTCGCCGATGCCGGCACCGCCTTGCGCTGCTCCTCGCTCGCGTACGGATCGATGGGCGGATTCAAGGGTCCCGGGACATCCAATTCGCTCGAATCGATTTCCACCCAGCCCGGCGGCATGCCGCGGCGCAAATACGCCGTGCCGCGCAAATCCGTGATGTCGCTCATGGCTTCACCGGCATCCAGGCGCTGCGCGATCGCGCCGATCTGCCGTTCGGCATTGCCATACACGAGCAGGTCGGCCTTCGAGTCCACCAACACCGAGCGGCGCACCTGTTCCGACCAATAATCGAAATGCGCGATCCGCCGCAGGCTCGCCTCGATGCCGCCGATCACGATGGGAATGCTCTTATAAGACTCGCGCAGCCGCTGTGAATACACGATGACGCAGCGATCCGGGCGCCTGCCGCCCTGCCCGCCCGGCGTGTAGGCATCGTCGCTGCGCACGCGGCGGTCGGAGGTGTAGCGATTCACCATGGAATCCATGTTGCCGCCCGTCACGCCGAAGAACAGCCGCGGAGCGCCGAGCGCCTCGAAGTCCTGCGTGCCGCGCCAGTCGGGCTGCGCAATGATGCCCACCTTGAATCCCTGCGCCTCGAGCAGCCGTCCGATGATGGCCATGCCGAAGCTCGGGTGATCGACGTAGGCGTCGCCCGTGACGATGATGATGTCGCACCGATCCCAGCCGAGGGCGTCCATTTCGGCACGGCAGGTCGGCAGGAACGGCGCCGGCTTCGGGCCGGCGCCGTTCTCTTTGACCGCGGACAATAGGGGGGTCGCGCTCTGCACGAGCGCGATTAGGCCTGAACGCTCATCCTATGTCGACGGGAACGTAGATCTGGCGGTCATCGCGCTGGATCAGCAGGGCCACGCTGTGGCCCGCGCGGGCGACCTCCCGCTTGAGCTCGGCGACCGTCGCCACGCCCGCGCCGTTGACCCCGAGCAGCACATCGCCCGCCTGCAACCCCGCGGCCAGCGCCGGGCCGCTCACGTCCTCCACCACCAACCGTCCCCGCGTATGCAGCTGCTGCTGCTCCTTCGGATCGAGCGGACGCACGGCGAGGCCGAGCTTGCCGCCGCCGTCTTCACTGACCGCGGCCGCGGTCTGCGCCGGTTCGTCATCCAGGAGCACGGTTTTGACGTCCACCACGCTGCCCTTCTGGTCGCGCCAAATACCGATGTGCGCCTCGCTGCCCGGCGGAATCTCGGCGATGACCGTGGGCAGATCAATGGACTCATCGATGTTGTGGCCGTTCACGCTGGTAATGACGTCGCCGGGCTTCAGGCCCGCCCGCTCGCTCGGACTCTTCGGTTCCACGCCGCTGATGAGCGCGCCGTGCGGCGTGCCGAGACCAAAGGTGGTTGCCAGCTTCTGGTCCACTTCCTGGACGGAAACGCCGATGCGGCTGCGGCTCACCTTGCCCTTCGTGAGCAGCTGATTCTTGACGTTCAATGCCAGATCGATGGGAATGGCGAAGGACATGCCCATGTAGCCGCCCGTGCGGCTGTAAATCTGGGCATTGATGCCGACGACCTGGCCGTCGACATTGAACAGGGGGCCGCCGGAATTGCCGGGATTGACGGCCGCATCGGTCTGAATGAAGGGCACGTAGTTCTCATCCAAGGGGCGCGCGGTCGCGCTGACGACGCCCGCGGTCACGCTGTTGGCGAAGCCGAATGGCGAGCCGATGGCCACCACCCACTGACCGGGCTTGAGCAACGAGGAGTCGCCGAAGCGCACCGTGGGCAGGCCGGTCGCGGCGATCTTGAGCAGCGCCACATCGCTGCGCTTGTCGACGCCGATCACCTTGGCGATGAATTCGCGCCGATCGGTGAGCTTCACCGTCACCTCCGATGCGTCGGCGACCACATGCGCATTGGTGAGCACGTAGCCGTCCGGGCTCACGATGAATCCCGAGCCGATTCCATGGGTGGGGGGCGAGCGCTCGGGCCCCGGTGTGGGTATTTGATAGCGATGGAAGAACTGCGACAGCGGGTCGTCGGCCTCGCCGGGATCGCCCGCATTGGCGCCCCTCTGGGGCTTCTCCACCACGCTGATATTGACCACCGCCGCGCCGTTTTCGGCCACCAAGCCTGAAAAATCGGGCAGACCCGTCACCCGCCCGGAGGGCGGCGCGGGGGTCGACACCAACGGGACCGCGGTAGCCCCCGAGGCGGTGCCCGGCGGCGCGGCGTCGGCCCGCGAGCGCTGATGAGCGACAACCACAACAAAGATGCCCGCAACCAGTGCGAGCGACCAAGTTCTGATGTTTCCCATGAAAAAGCCCTCTCTCGAGCAATAGACCCAGATAGCCTAGAGACCCCTCACTCGGGGCGTTGGTTTCAATTTTCCAGCCAAAGCGCGTTAATTTTTGCTCTCTCTCGAGGTCCGGCGCAAGGAACGCGCAAAATGTGAAATCCCGACGGGTCAAGCGGCGGGCTTAGCGCTAGTCTGGCCATCCCTCTGACAGACCCTCTTTATGCCCTCTTTATGCCAGACGCGACGAGTCCGAACTTGCTGGTGGTGGGCGGCGATACCAAGCGCCTGCAATGGCTCACGCACCATGTCACCAGCCACTGGCCCGACGCCCAAGTCACCACCGTGCCGGCCGGAGAGTCCGATTCCTTGAGCCGGTTGTTCGCCGAGCGTGCCCCGGACGCCGTCCTGCTGCACGCCGACTTCGCCGATGAATCGGCGGCCGGCACCGCGCTGCACCACATGACCCAGATGCTGCGGGCGCACCCGAGCCTGTACTGGATTCTACTCGCCGACAACGGCAGCGAAATGTCGGCGGTGCGCGCCCTGAAGAGCGGCGCCAAGGACTACTTGCCGCTGGCGCGCATCAACCGGGATCTATTGTTCGCCTCGATCGACGATGCCTGCGCCAGGCGGCGCGCCGCCGCCGAGGCCGCCCAGGCCATGAGCTCCCCCGGCGCCCACGGCACGGGCATCGAAGTTCCCGGCTACTCCATCCTCAAGGACATCGCGACCAGCAATTTCTCGCGGGTCTTTCTGGCGCGCAGCGAGCGGCTGCGCCGCAATGTCGTGCTCAAGGTCATGAACCGCGGCGAATCCGCCCGCGAGCGCGAGGACGCCGAGCGCTTCCAGCGCGAATATGAAATCATCTCCAGCATCGCGCATCGGGCCATCGCCGAGATCTACGATTTCGGCTCCCTGCCCCGCCATTTGTACCTGGCGATGGAATATTTTCCCTGCGGCGATCTGCGCGACCGGCTGCGCAATCCCTTGAGCGTGGACGAGAGCCTGTACTACCTGCGCACGATCGCCGAGGCGCTGCGCGTCATCCATGTCTTCGGCATCCTGCATCGCGATCTGAAGCCCGCCAATGTCATGCTGCGCGAGAACAACTCGCCGGTGCTCATCGACTTCGGCCTTGCGCGCCGCTCGCTCGAGGAGGCCGGGACCACGGGCATCGGCCAGGTGCTCGGCTCACCGTACTACATCAGCCCGGAGCAGGCGCAGGGGCAGCGCGTCGATGTGCGCACCGACCTGTACAGTCTGGGAGTGATGTTCTACGAGATGCTGACCGGCCAGCGGCCCTACGGCGGCCGCAGCGCGCTCGCCGTCATGTCGCAGCACACCGGGTCCCCCGTGCCCCTGCTACCCGCGCCGACGGCGGCGCAACAGCCCCTGCTCGATCGGCTCATGGCGAAGCAGCAGAGCGCGCGCTACGCCTCGGTGGATGAATTGCTGGCCGATCTCGGACCCATGGTCGCGGCCGTCGCCTGATCCGCCCCCCGACTGTGACGCATGTCGCAGTCGCCGGCGAGCGCAGGACGCCCTGCGCGGCGCACCGCTCCAAAGAGTGACAGCCATCAAGCCCGCCGCCGTGGGCGTTTGGCACCCTGTGAGTCCATGTTCATTTCCGTCAAACGCCATGAGCGCGAGAAGCAAGCACTGATCGCCGCCAGCACCCGGCTGACCGACGCCATCCTCAAAGGCAGCGCGCAGGGCCTGTTCCTGCTCGACGCGAAGGATAGGATCCTGCCGCAGGTGTCGACCTCGATGGCCGCCTTGTTCCGGCGCCAGGACTTCAGCAACTTGAGCATCGAGAGATTGATCGGCCCGCTGGTCACCGCCAAGACTCTGACCGCCGCGCGCGCCTTCATCCCCCGCCTGCTCGATCCCGCGGCGCCGGGCGACACCGTGCTGTCGAATCCGCTGCTGGACGTCGAAGTGCGGCTGATGAATCCGGACGGCAGCTTCGACTCGGCGCACTACTCCTTCGAATTCAACCCGGTCCAGTTTGCGCACGAGCCCCGCTCGTGGCTGGTGCGCGTGACCGACATCACCGCCCGCGTGCAGGAGCAGCGCGAGCTCGACGATCTGCGCACGCACTTCAAGACGCAGGGCGAGATCTTGCGCTGCGTGCTCAAGTCCGGGCGAGCGCGCTTCGGCGCCTTTCTGCAGCGCACCGACGCCTCGATGAGGGCCATCAACGGCGTGCTGAAGAAGCCGGCGCGCGAAACCGACGCCTTTCGCAACAAGCTCGAGGAAACCTTGGGGGAGGTCGCTCGCGTGCGCCGTGACGCCGCGGCGCTCAACCTGCGCGGGCTCACGGTCGCGGCGCAGCTCATGGAAGATGCCCTGCAGGAGCTGCGCGGCCGCGGCTCCGTCAGCGGCAGCGATTTTCTGCCGCTCGCCGTCAAGCTCGACCAGCTCTACGGGCAGTTCGCGCTGCTGCGTTCACTCACCTCGCAGGCGCGCATGACGGAGAACGACACCCAGGTCACCGAGGCGCCGACATTCGTCGCCGAGATGGCGCAGAAGGACGCCGCCCCGGACAAGTCCGCGCCACCCAAGGCGCATCGCCTGGTGCAGGCCGGCAGCCTCGAGAGCACGCTCACGGCGCTGACCGAGCTCGTGGCCCAGGAGCACGGCAAATCGGTGCTCCTCGAATGCATCGGCATGCAGCTGGTTCCCACGCGCTACCAGTCGACCATCAAGAATGTGTCGATACAATTGATCCGCAACGCCGTGATGCACGGCATCGAGGCGTCCGCCGAGCGCAAGGCCGCCGGCAAGCCCGAGCAAGGCACCTTGCGCCTCGAATTCAAGGTGCTGGAGGATCAGAGCTACGAGCTGCACTTTCAGGACGACGGCTGCGGCCTCGATCCGGAGAAGGCGCGCGCCACCGCCATCGCGCGCGGCATCCTCACCGAGGAGGCCGCGGAGCGGCTGCGCGATCGCCAGGCCATCAAGCTCATCTTCAAATCGGGCTACTCCACC
>Ga0181534_10002497_pt1 | contig 11300 bp, 4 predicted proteins | sample PEATcosm2014_Bin_37_FD_119758 | JGI IMG/M metagenome (GOLD analysis project Ga0181534, IMG submission 119758) | Peatland microbial communities from MTU Mesocosm Facility, Houghton, MI, USA - PEATcosm2014_Bin17_10_metaG | ecosystem: Environmental > Terrestrial > Soil > Wetlands > Peat | place...
GGCAAGCTGGACCCGGCGGACATCACGGAGAAAGTCATCTCGGATCATCTGTGGACGCGGAATGTGCCGGACCCGGATTTGTTGATCCGCACGAGCGGGGAGATGCGCGTGAGCAATTTTCTGCTGTGGCAGATCAGTTACGCCGAGCTGGTGATCACGCCGACGTTCTGGCCTGATTTCAAGCGGCCGCAATTCTACGCGGCGCTGGAGGAATACGCGCGGCGGCACCGGCGGTTTGGCGGGGTTTGATCCCACAACCCGGGCGAAGGTGACATTTCAGGGAGCTTTTTCGGCCGGCTGGGCGCGCCGGCGTTCGAGCAGCTCGAGCAACTCCTTATTATTCTGGAGCGCGGCGGTTTCGCCGTTCCGGGCGGCCACGTCGCAGGCCTGTCTCAAGGTCGCGATGGCGTCATCGACCTGATCGTTGTTGGCCTGGGCGAGCGCCAGGATGCTCATCATGTCCACCTGCCCGTAACCGGTCAACTGGCAGGCGCGCCGGGCCAGTTTTACGGCCCGCTCAGTGTCAGTTTTTTCACCACTGAGAAGCAGCCGGGCGAAATTGTTAAGCGTGTCCGGGGAGTCGGGCTGGAGGCGCAAGGCGGCGTCATATTCCCGGATGGCGTCGGTGCGTTTGTTTTGATCGTGCAGCGAGATGGCCAGGAAACGGTGGCTTGCCGGGTCGGCCGGATTAAGCTGCAAGGCGTGGGAAATGGTGTAGCCGGCCTGCGCAAATTGTTGCTGTTCAAGCTGGCCGATGGCGAGGCTGCGCCAAGTCTCGGGATTGTTCCAGCTGATCCAGTAAGTTGAGCAAGCCGTGAACGTCCAGACAAGGACGAGGAGCCAGAGCACGATCCGAAAGACGCGGTTTTTCTGCGCGACCCAGACCCAGCCGGTCGCGACCAGCGCGCTGAATGGCACGAGCGCGGGCAGGGCGTAAAACGCCTTCACATCTGCGAGCCAGGGGCCCCGGAGCGTCAGATAAACAATTGCAATGAGATAGGTGCACAGCATGGCCGGCATGAGAAACAGCTCCGGTTGGGGCCGGCGGATAAACCGCCGGAGGCAGATGATCAGCCCGGCAGCCGCGAGCAGGGTGAGGGGCAGGCCGAGCAGGCAGCCGAGATTCATGAGGTCGTAGTTCCAAGGTGGCCGGTACACTAACGAGGAATTGCCGCTGATCAGGCCGTCGCCCCAGAGCGTCGAATAAATGCCGTCCGGGAAACTGGCCAACCCGCTGAACAGCGGCGAGACCAGGGCGCGCCCGAAATGGAAATAATAACCGGCCGTCCGGAAGCCCGGGTCCTGCCACCAGGCGGAGGCGGGGTCGGTCTGGCTGTTGGGCAGGGGCATGGCGCCGATCTGGATCCAGACCCGGCCATAATGCCAGCCGCACGTGACGAGGGTGACCAGCGCAACAACCCCCACGCTCCGCATCCAACTGCGCGGTGAGAAATCACCGCGAACCACCAGCCGGATTCCTAGTGGGGTCAAAAAGAACGGAACCGCGATCAACGCGGACAACTTGGCGAGCATGGCCGCGCCCAGTGTCAGGCCTATGACGGCACATAGTCGGACGTCGTCGGTTTCCGATTGGAGCTGGCGCAGCAAAAAATAGAACGCCGCAGTGACGAGCACCCCGGCCAGCGGGTCATTGGTCACATACATTGACAGGTACAGATGCGGGGGCAGAAAAGCGGCGACCAGCAGGCCCACGGTCTGGGCGGGAAAGTTGTCCGAGAAGAGCCGGCGGAGGCACAACCACGCCAGCCAGCAGTGGACCAATCCGAGGATGCCGTTGACCGCGCGCACCGGCAGCACGGCCGCCGGCTGGCCGGCCGTAAGCCCGCAGCCATCCAGCACGGCTGCGGCGACGAGATAATACAGCGGCGGCTGGTGCATCTCCCAGCCGTCATTTGGCAGGGGCAGGGCATGTTTTTGCTGGATGAACTTGATGTAATCCCCATGCTCCGTGGCATCAAAGCCGGACGTGGGCGTAAGCCCGGCAAGGTCATTGATGAACAGGGCCGTCCGGATGACGATGATGATCACGAAAAGAAGCTGGATTGCGGCCGCTGGATTGCGGCCGGCCCGTTCCACCGCCCGCCACCGCCGGCCCACGACCAGGATCAAAACCAGCGCCACAGCCGAGAAAATAACCAGCCATGGCCACACCAGCCCCACGGAATCCCATGTGCGCCGGTCATCGTGCAAATCGGTCCAAGGGGGCAGGGTGACGGGGTTTGCGGCGTCATGCGCGTTCTGTCCGCCGGCGCCCGCCGGCTCGACGAACCACGTTTCATCACTGGCCAGGGTAAAGTTTCCGGCCTGCAACCGCAGCCACAGTGCGGGCGGTCCAAGTTTGTTCGTCACGGTCACGACGAGTTCATTGGTTCCCGTGTGCAGGCGGGAGCTGATGTTTCCGCTGGTGGCGGACTTCCAATGCCGGCCATCGCCTTGCAGTTCGTCGACGGACCGTCCGTTTACGGTCACACCGGCCATCCGGAAGGCCCGGAGGCTCAGGGCGGCATCGGCGGGAACAGCGTCGAGAACAAAGGTTTTTTTGAAGACCACGGAAACGAGGTAGGAGTGCCGCGTTGTGTTTTCCGGCGGATTGGCGCCGATGATCCATTCGGCGCCGGCATGAGCCGGGAGAAAGGCGGTGGCATCGTCCTGGGTGGTGAGCCACCAAATCCCCCCGGCCATCGCCAACAATGCCGCGAGCGAGAGGGCGAAAATGATCCGGCCGGGGAAGCGCAGCAGTTGCATCGTCGCGCAATGCTGCCCGGCCGGTCCGCGCAAGGCAAGCCGGTCGTCATTTTTCATGATAGGCCTGATGGTGCTGATATAAATTCAGCAATTTCAGATTGTTCTGCAGCAGGCTGGTTTCCCCGTTCTTCGCGGCCAGGTCGCAGGCTTTTTGCGCGGTGGCGATGGCGTCGTCGAATTGTCCGGCCTCGGCATAAGCTGCGCCGAGCGTGCCGATGAGGATGGTTTGTTGCCAATCCGTGAGTTCGCAGGCGTGCCGGGCGAGGTCGATGGCCCTGGCACCGTTCCGGATATTGGCCTGGGGGCTGGTGGCCAGCTGCCAGGCCAGGTTATTCAGCTGGTCAGGGGGGATAAAGCTCGTCGTTCGCACGAAGCGGTAGACAAAATATTCCTCCGGTGGCACGGGGCCAAAGACGAACGGAAGCAAGCCGCTGGCACCGTAAAATCCCGCGCCGGTCCCGGCGTGAACGGTGCTTAGCCATGAACAAGTCGGGAATTCGAAAACGGCCGCCCTTTCCACCTCGCTCGCCTCAGGTCTTTTTCGGTTGCTGCTGTTTGCCGGCAGAACCATGAGTTCGCCGGGCGCCAGCGTGGAGCGGAAAAAATCCACCGCCCTCGCCCCGGACTTTTCCTGATAGTACTGATAGCCGCCATGACCTTGGAACCACAATTTATTTGTGGCTGATGGATACGCCCCTGCCAGTTGTTGTGCCGCCGCCCGGCCTGCATTGGCCAGAAAAAAATCGGCGGCGGCCACCAGCAGGCTGATCGCGGCCGAGACCGCCAACGGCCGGAAATATGCGCATGGTTTGGGCGCCGCCGGCTGTTTCCGGGACAGGCCGCGTACAACCAGGATGGCCCCCGCCGGAACCAGCGGGAGAAAACTCCGGGCGCTGACGGTCCAGTTCAAGGTGGCGGCGAAAAAAAATCCGCCGCCCAGCCACAGCGCCAGCATCAGGGAAACCGTGTCACGCCGGAGCCGCAGTTCCGCGAGCGCAAGCAGCGGCAGGTGAATTCCCGCCGCGAGCAACCAGGTCATTTGCAGCTGAAACCCGAGGCCGAATTCATGGCCGATGCCACCGGCAAAGGTGATGACCGCCGCCGCTGCCAAAACCAGGCCGCCGCCCAGAAAAAGTTCGCGTCTGGACCAAAGCCGGTGGGCAAAAAGCCCCGCCGGCAGCAGGCAGCCGCCGAGGTAGGCCAGGCCGACGGCATTTTTTTTCAGCCAGCCGCCGGTCACCGTATACCGGGTTTTCGCCGCGTAATCGGCGGCGGCGGAAATCAAGCCGTGGCCGTACAGCCGTGCCGTGCCGGACTCATAAAGTTCAATCACCACCACCGGCACCGCCAGCCACAGCAGCCACCAGCCCATTTTTTTCAACCGCAACAGGGCGAGTACGGGCAGCAGCGGCAGCAGGGTGAGCGCGCTATATTTGGTCAATACCGCTAGGCCGGCGAGCAGCCCGGCGGACAGATAACCGGCCGCCGCCCCGCTTTTCAGCGCACGTTCCCAAAACACCACCGTCCAAATCCAGACCGCCAGCGCCGGTACATCGCACATGAGCGTGGTGGCGGAAACCAGGAAAACCGGCGTGAGCATCGCAATCAAGGTCGCCAGCAACGGCCGGTCGCACCAGAGTTTTGCCAGGTTGAACAACCCGGCCGCGGCGGCAAACGTCACCGGCAGCATCGCGCTGTGCAGCACCATTTCGTTTTTGCCGCAAAGCAGCATGACGCCGGCCAGATAATACGAGACGGACGGCGGGTTGCAGTTGATCGCGGCCATGGGGTCGGTGGTTCCATACCAGTTCACGTTGAACCCGTAGAAATTGCCGGGATGCTTGAGGATCTGTTCGGCCGTCCAGACGAAAAGCGTGTCGTCGATGTGGATGGCCTTGTTCAGAAACGGGCCGAGCACGGCCAATATGAATACGGCCAGCACCGCCAGCGGATGCTTTTCCGCGGCGGTCTGGATCCGCCGGCCCAGGTTGGTTGCGAACTGCTTCATTTTTATTTTTCCACCGCCGTCCGGTGCGCCCGGTAGCGTTCCAGCAGTTTTTGATTGGCGCTGAGCCGGCCGGCCTCGCCGTGTTTTGTGGCCAGGTCACAGGCGCGTTGCGCGGTGGCGATGGCGTCCTCAAATTGTCCGGCCTCCGCATACGCGGCGCCGAGCGTGCCCAGGTAGATGGTCTGTTGATATGCGGTCAGCTCGCAGGCGCGCCGGGCCAGCGACACGGCGCGGGGTCCGTCGCGCAGTTCCTCGTGGGCACCGGTGGCGAGCAGCCAGGCGAGATTGTTCAAGGCCTCGATCCGATCCGGATCCAGGCGGACGACTTCGCCGAGGTGCAGGATTTGCTGGTCCTCCTGTCCCCGTGCGGCGGCCACGGCGGCCAGACAAAGCTGTGCGGAAAGATCATCCCGATTCATCGCCAGGCTTTGCAGGCTTTCCGCTTCAGCGGCCGCAAACTGGCCGCGTTGGAGCAGCAGGCTCGCCAGGTTGTGCCGTGGCAGGGGATTGTGGGGGGAGAGTGCTTCCGCCACCCGATAGCAGTTGATGGCACCATTCGTGTCGCCGGCGTGCTCCAGCCCGAGTCCCAGCATAAAATGCTGCGAACCGCTCCACGGCGTCACGGCCAGGCTGTGCTCCATGAGGGTGACGGTGTTCCGCCATGATTGCAGTTGCTGTTCCGTTAAAACCGCCAGCGCGGACAAGATCAGGAGGGCGGTCGCGGTCAGCATGATTTTTCCGGCCCGCGCCCTCGCGCATAAATCCGCCGCCGTCCAGACGAGGGCCACGACGGGGCCGATGAGCGGCAGGTAAGTGTAACGGTCCGCCATGCCCTGTTCGCCGACCTGGACAATGCCGATGATGGGCAGGGCGGTGCCCAGATACCAAAGCCAGCCGACCGCGAGCCAGGGACGGCGTGCGAGCTGGCTGAGGCAGCCGGCGCTCACCGCGAATAACAGGGCGGCCTGCAAAACGGTTTCAGTCACGTCAAAGCTTTTGGGAAACGGATATAGCAGGATCAAATCAGACGGCCAGAGCAGTTTGGCCGGGTAGCTCACATAGCTGGATATGGCGTTGGCCACCCGGCGGTCAAGGCCGAGCACGTCCAGCGACGGCATGGCTGCATTGGTCCGTTGCACCCAGCAGGTCAACGCGCAAAACAGGATCATCAGGGCCAGAAACGGCCATTTTTCGGCCACGGCGGCTTTCCCACCCACCACCCGCCATTTATCCACCGCGATTTTCCTGAGCGGCCACACATCCAGCAGCACGAGCGCCACCGGCAGGGTCACGGCCATCGGTTTGCTTAGTAACGCCAGGGTGAACGACAGCAGCGCCAGCGAATAGGCGGTTGTAAACGGAACCCGCAGGAAGTCCAACGCCTTCCGTTGGCCGGTTGCATCCGGTGTTTGCACGGCCGCTGGCCGTTGGGCGTGGCGGGCGTACAGCCAGAGCGACAGCAGGTAGAAAAAGCCGCATAGCACGTCCTTGCGTTCCGCGATCCACGCCACCGATTCCACCCGCAGCGGATGCCAGGCAAAAATTCCCGCCACCACCGCGCTCCGCCAGGTGGCCCCGGTCAATGTCCACAGGAGCCAGAAAAGCAGCGCCGCGTTGGCCGCGTGGAGGCACGCGTTCACCAGGTGCTCCGCCCCGGGGTCGGCCCCCAAAAATTGGTGCGTCACCAGAAAGGTCTGGACCGTCAACGGATGCCAGTTCGCCGCGACGATGCCCGTGAACGACCACGCCAGGCTGTGCCAGTTCACCCCGCTGTTGATGACCGGGTTATCCGTCACGAACAGCGTGTCGTCGAAATAAATCTGGTCAAACGACCGCACCGGCCAGTAGAGGGCCAGCGTGAGTACAGCCAGCAAAACTGCGATGGTCCAGGCGCGGCGCATTGTAATGTTTGTCCATGCTAAAAAATCGGACCGCGAATCAAAATGAAAATCTGCCACCCAGCCCTTGTGGGGGCGTATCTTGACACTGTCCTTAAAAGCCGGTTCGCGGAATCGTTCCAGCTCCGATGTAGGGCAGGCTTTCTCCCGACAGGTCGGGACCGGTGCTGGCGACTTTCCAGTCGCCAGTTCCATCCCTCTGCCAGAACAGGCTCCCCTCTCAAGAACAGTGTCAAGATGCACCCCCCTTGTGGCCGTCCCGCCCGGCGGGATGAGCCGGCTCCAACTTTTCACCACCCGGCGCACGCGCCAGCGTCTTGGACTGCGGCAGTCCTCTGCCGCTTTGCCTCCGCCGGTTCAAATCGTCCGGATTCGTCAGCCGCCACGCCCGTGCGCCAGCGTCCCTTAACCCGTGGCAGCCGACGTGAGCCGGCTCCAACCCACTTCCGCGACGACCAAACGGCGCCAACCCAATCCTGACTTCATGAAATCCGCGTCTCCTAATTTTTTGATTGGAAATCTCCGGAAATCTCCGGAAATCTCCGGAAATCTCCGGAAATCTCCGGAAATCTCCGGAAATCTCCGGAAGTCTTGGTATTTCCTATCCATTTTCTATCGTCCATCCTCCACCCTCGTTTGCCCCAACGCCCCTCGGATGCCTGTCCGGCACGAACTTTTTTAGGTCGGATTAACTCGGATTAACTCGGATAACCCAGAATCTCCGGAAAACCGCACATTGATATTCAACGCTTTACGTCTGTAGCCTTGATTAACCTTGATTAACCCGTCCCGCGACTGCGGGATAGCACAGGCGTCTTGCCCGCCGTCCATTCGTGATCGGGCGGACCAGCCGGTCCGCCGAGGTAGGGCGTGACGCTCCGCGCGCGCCGTCCCCCTATGGGATCCAACGTCACGTTGGTGCCGGGCACGACCGTCCGGAGCCCAGGGCTCCGTGCCCTGTGCCTCGCGCCTCAAATCGCGCCTCAACTTCAATATGTCAAAGAACAACCCCGGCGCCATTGCGCCGGAGTCCCGCTCGCAGCGGGACGGATGCCCCTCCATAAGGGGCGTCCGCAGGGACCGCGACCGTCGCGGCCTGTCGCACCGTAGGCGGACCTCCCACCCGGGGCCGCCCGCCCTCTCAACCATCAACTATCACCAATATATATACCAGCCGGAAAATCGCAAGCACTATTTTCATCTTTTTTTTGTGGCTCGTCGCCGACGGCGCCGTCCGGGTGTTTGCCAGCCGCTGGCGCAAATTTATCGATCGCATCGCTGCAGTTTTTCGAAAAATGCTCCCAGCCCGCTCAAACCATTTTCATGAGGTGATAACCCCCCATGACCGCCAGGACCGCCTGTAAATTCACTTTCTGCAACCCCAATCCCTCGTGGCAGCGGGCGTGAGCCCGCTCAAACTTCTCCGATCGCACACACCCGCCAAGACGCAAACATGACCAGATTGACGTTGCCCCGAAAACCCCCGTGGCAGCGCGGCGTAAGCCCCCTCAAATCATTCTTAAAACCAGCGCCAGCCAAACCACGCGAGAATGACAACCAACGGATCCGCCTTGTCCCACCGTAACCGACGTAGCAGCGCGGCGTGAGCCCGCTCAAACCATTTCCGCCCGCAAACGAAACGCAGCAACGGGAGAATGCGGAGAACCGCGGCGAAAAGACTGGGGCGCGACATTTATGTCGCTTCAACATGTATTGGAACAACCGCGCCCCGCTGTGCCGAAGGTCGTCGCTCGCGTCTCACCGGTCATTTGGACGCTTGGCGGCAGGGAACAGAGCGCGCCCGTTCCCGGGCGCAGCAATATCCGCAGGCGGGGCGGTTTCGGCAGATAAAGCGCGGCTGGATTGGCGGGAGTTGTTTGGACGCTTGGATGTTGGAGTTTGGATGTTTTCCTTTGCGTCCCTCCGTGGTTTGCTTCGGTGCTTGTCCCCCTCTGCGGCCCTCCGCGTCCTCGGGGCCTCTGCGTTTATCCGGCCTTCGGATTTCGGCCTTCGGATTTCGGTTTTTAATCGCGTCCCTCCGTGGTTTACTTCTGCCCTTGGAAAAACTCTTCGCCATCATTCATGAAGACGCCGACCTGCTCGTCGTCCACAAGCCCGCCGACCTCGTCTGCCACCCGACGAAAGGCGACGAATATTCCAGCCTCATCAGCCGTGCCCGGATTTATTTGGAAAGAGAAAGGAGCGCGGGCGGCCCGCCCGCCAGTGGCGAGGCCGGAAGTCAGGTGCCACCCATCCGTTCATCCACCAATCCATCATCCATTCCATCCTCGCCTCACTTGGTCAACCGCCTCGACCGCGAAACCTCCGGCCTGATGTTGATCGCCAAAACCCCGCACCGGCCGGTCGAGGGCCGGTGTGATTCCTGCCGGCAAAAAAGCGATGGTCCAAACGCGGCGCATTTCAGAAATCTGAAAGACACCCGTTAAATAATGACGCCCTGAATCAGGTGGAAATCGCTTTGCTTCAAGGCCGGCGAGGCTCGTGAAACGGTTTGCCGGCTTGGTAAAGTTCCAGCAGCTCGTGATTTTTGTCGGCCACGCTGACCAACCCCGCGCTCCGGGCAAGTTGTTCCGCCTTTTGCGCCGTGGCCACCGCATCGGGAAAATGTCCCGCTTCGGCATAGGCGGCGGCCAGGGTTCCAAGATAATACGGTTCCGTATTTCGGGTCAGGTCACAGGCGTGCCGGGCCAGGGCGACCGACTTCGCGCCGTTGCGCAATTTTTCGTCGGCATTGGCCGCCAAAATCCATGCCAGATTATTGAGCGCCTCGGGCAGGGCGGGGTTCAGTCGCAATGCTTCCTGATATTGGGCCACCGCATCCGGGGTGCGGCCCATTTCGTCATATATCGCGCCCAGATTAAAGTGAGTCGCGCCGATCGCGGTGGCTATGATGGTGGAGGTATAATCATCGCCGGGATCAATCTGGATGGCCTGTTTAAAGTTCGTGATCGCTTCATCGAATCTTTTGGCGTGGGCCAGGCCCCGGCCCAGATAATAGAAGTTCCAGGGATAATCAGGATTGATTTGCGCCGCGCGGCGAAAATGTACGATTGCTTCATCAACCTGCCCATTCTTGTCGAGCAGCAGGCCCAGATCAGTGTGGGCCAGTCCGCAATCGGGGTTTTTTGCCAGGGTCGTCCGCCAAAGTGTTTCCATATCCTTGAAAGTGCCCGCCTGCCGCCATGTCAGGCAGGCCAGCAAGGGCAGCACTAGGATGGCAAAAGCTTGGGCCATCGCCGGTCGGCGCAGCCGTTCAGCCGCCTGCACCACCAAGGCTGCCGCCAGGGTGATGATGCCCAGGCTGGAGAGATAAACCCAATGATCCCACACAAACGAGAAACGCATGCCATAGGCGTTCATAAACCCCAGCACGGGAAACAATGAGCCGCCATAAAAGAGCGCCGCTGTTAGTGGACCCCGCCCGATCCGCTTTCGCGCCAGCCACAGTGCCGGCAAGGTGCCGATGGCGGTCAGCGGATAGACCCATTGCCACCATGTCCCGGGATTGACCTGCCAGCGCGGATAAACAAAGCAAAGGTTTTCCGGCCAGAACAAGTTGCCGATATAGAACCAGAAGGCATGCCCGGCGATCAGGCAGCGCTGCGGAAAACTTAACGCGAAATCCGGCCCCACGGCGCCCACATGATTTTTCTCCATCCAGGCCGTTATCCCGCAAAGGACCAAAGCCAGCGCAAAGAAAGGCAGGGTCGGTAGCACGTTCGCCCGCCAGCGCAACTCTCCGCGCCGCCACCAAACCAACAGCAAGATCACCGCCGGCAGGCAAAAAACCGATGTTTTGGCCAGCAGCGCAAACAGGAACAAGACAAAAGCCAGGACATAATACCAGGTCGCACACCGCAGGCGTGGTGCCGCGGTGCCCGCCGGGACCGGCGATGTCCATGGCGAATATCTCCCGTAAGCGAGCAACGCGGCGAGAAAAAAGACCAGGGAAAGGACATTCTTGCGCTCGGTTATCCAGGCCGTGGACTCGACCATGACGGGATGCAACGCAAACAGCGCGGCGGCCAGCCAGGCCCCCGGCAGCCGGAGTTGAAGCAGCATCCGCCAGAAAAGCAGGGCGGCTGCGGCATGACAGAGGATGTTTTCGATGTGATAAGGGAGGGTCCAGAGATTCCAGAATTGGTAGTCCAGCCAAAAAGTCGTGGCCGAGAGCGGGTAATATTGTTGGAGGACGGTCGGTTGAAACCAGATCAATTTCAAGCCGCCGGCATTTTGGAAGAGGGGCAGGAGGGTTGTCGTCCATGCCCCATCATCCCATACGAACCCGCCATGCCAGGCGGGCCAGTAGGCCAGCAATACTGCCAGCACCAGGAGCAAGCCGGGGATGACTTTTCGGCCCGCCAACCTGGGAATGGAAAATTTCCAAGAGTTCGGGCGTGACATGCCGGGAAATTTAATCAGACCGGCACCGGCCAAACAAGTCTGCAGGTTTGTGATCACCGCGAGCGCTGGCAAAGATCCTGTAAAAAAACCTCTGCACTGGCTTGCCGCTGTGGCAGATTTTCGTGCCTGCAAAAACTCTTCACCATCATTCATGAAGACGCCGACCTGCTCGTCGTCCACAAGCCCGCCGACCTCGTCTGCCA